>Ga0210408_10000008_pt1 | contig 328608 bp, 316 predicted proteins | sample IncBWH4MmetaG_FD_155471 | JGI IMG/M metagenome (GOLD analysis project Ga0210408, IMG submission 155471) | Forest soil microbial communities from Barre Woods Harvard Forest LTER site, Petersham, Massachusetts, United States - Inc-BW-H-4-M | ecosystem: Environmental > Terrestrial > Soil >...
CGTAATTAACCAGGATCAATTCATCGCCTGCTTTGGCGTCGGTGAGGCTGATGCGGCAGGGGTAGCCCGCCTTGTCGGCAATTCGCCGCACCGCGCCGCGTTTCTCGAGCGCCCAGTCCGGCATAGCGAACAGCGGAGCGAATGGCTCGGTCGGCAGACCCTTGATACGAAAGTGCATGATCGGTACTCCTCTGTGTCGCACGCAATCTGTGCTACGCTGCGGCGGCCGACCACCCGATTTGTGCTTCAACGCCATGATGCAGCGCCGCGTCGTATCGGCGACACTTGGCTCAACGGCGGCCGGTCGCGGCTTACGGAGACGTCACATGACCGGGAAGACGATTACGCTGGCGTTGGCGCTGCTTGTCGGCGCGACCGCAATCGCGGCGGCGCAAAGTCAGCGCAATTATGGCGCCAACGGGCCGTCCAATTACGGCTGCTACGGCTCGTTCTATACCGGCACGGTCGCGTCCACTTGCCCCGGCGCCCCCGAAGGCGGACCGTGGTCGCAGAACCGGCAATACCCGCAAAGTCCGCCATACCAACAATACCCGCAAGCGCAGCAATGGCAGTGGCAGCGGCTGCATTGAGCTGGCGCGTTGCAGGGAACTTCATGGCGTGATGCGCGGTTATTCAGTGCCTTTCTAGGAGATCGCACTATGACCGCGACAAGAATCATTGTGGCGTTGCTGCTGCTCGTCGGCGCGACATCGATCGCATCGGCGCAAAGCCAACGAAATTTCGGCCCGAACGGCCCCTCCCGGTCCGATTGCTATGGCGAACCCTATAGCGGCGCCGTGGCCTCGCGCTGCCCGGGCGAAGGCGGCTATTGGCGTCACGCCCGGCGCTATCATCGTTATTATTGAGGCGAGGACGACCGTCTCAGCAGCGTTCGCAGCGGCCGTTTGACAATTTGCCGTTCTGCCTGACCATGGCGGCATGGCATCGATATCTTCTTCGCCAACTGAACGATCGAGCGTCGCCGTGATCGGGCTGGGCGCCATCGGCGGCGTTGCCGCCGGCTGTTTGATTGCCACGGGCCGGTACGATCTCGTCGCCTGCGTACGCGCGCCGATCGCACAGCTGACGCTGGACGCCCCGGACGGCACGGTCGAATTGCCGCTCACCGCGATCACCGATCCGGCGCAGGCCAAACCCGCCGACTGGGTGCTGCTGTGCACCAAGACCCACGCGACGGCTTCGGCGGCGCCGTGGCTCAAGCGGCTGTGCACGCCGGCAACGCGGGTCGCCGTGTTGCAGAACGGCATCGACCACGTCGCCCGCGTCGCGCCGCTCGCCGACGGCGCCACCGTGATGCCGGTGATCGTCTATTACAACGGCGAGCGGCTCGCCGCCGACCGGGTGCGGCTGCGGCGCGGCGCCAATCAGGATTTCGTCGTCGCCGACGATGATGCCGGCCGCGCGTTTGCACAATTATTCGAAGGCACGCCGCTGCGCGTGCATTGCGGCGACGATTTTGTCACGCTGGCGTGGCGCAAGCTCCTGATCAACGCCGTCGCCAGCCCGGTCACCGCGCTGACCTTGCAGCGCCAGGCGGTGCTGCGCCGCCCGGATATCCAAACGCTCTGCCTCGCGGTGCTCGAAGAGGCGATCGCGGTCGGCCGCGCCGAAGGCGCCAAGCTCGCCGCCGACGAAGCCGCGCGGACGCTTGCGACGCTGTTCACCTTTTCCGGCGAGCTCGGCACCTCGATGTATTTCGACCGCCTCGCCGGCCGCCCGCTCGAGCACGAAGCGCTGACCGGCGCCATCGTCGCAGCCGGCGAGCGCCACGGCATCGCCACCCCGCTCAACCGCGCGCTGTTGCCGCTGCTGCGCGCGATCAGCGACGCCTCCGGTAAACAGCCGGATTGAAAGCGCCGCCGGACGCCCGGCCCGTTTCGCTTGCGCGTTGCATCGGCACCGGCACAACTGCCTCGCTTTGCCATAACAATAACTAAATGTAAGGTTGTGTAATGATCGCGTCGGGCCGAGAGCGGCCGGGACGTGACCGCAATCGATGACCGCATTGACGGTCGATAAAGGGGGAAGACATGCGAACAACACCGACCGTGACGGCGGCCACTGCCGCAACATTGGCCGCAACACTGATCGTGACGGGATCAGGCTTCGCGCAGACCGATCCCAACCTGGCCATGAACAACCCGGATCAACAGGCCTGGACACTCTTTCTCACCGTCAACGCCGACGCCAAGACGGCCGGCAACAACAACGCACTGTTCGAGACCTGGGCCAGGGACGGCGAGACGTTCGTGCCGAATCCGGTCTGGCCGGCCACCCCCACGCCGGTCGCGGCAGGCGAGCGCGCTCTCGGTCTGGTGTTGCAGCGGGCCCGTCCCGGAGGATTGCTGCCGCTGGCGGTCCCGGGCGGCAACGCCACCGAGGAAACGCGCCGCAACAAGCCGGACTTCGACTTCATCGTGGCGAATAATCTTTACAAGGTATCCGGCCTCAAAGCCGCCTTCGCGGCCAACAAGCCGCTCATCTTTCCGGTCGGCGCCATCGAAGTCAAAGCCAATTGGGTCGAAGTGAGCGGGCTGAGGAACTTCAACGGCTTTACCGGCACGCCGGAGGAAGCGGCGAAGATCTATCACGTCAATTCGGCCGGCGGTAAGCAATACGCGCTGGTTTCCATGCACGTGATCTCGAAGCTGGTGCCGAACTGGACCTGGGCGACGTTCGAACACAAGGACAATCCCGGCCGCTGCGATGTCATCGGCTGCAAAGACATGTTCGGCGCCCAGACGCCGGTGTTGCCGCCGCAGTCGCCGACGGAACCGTCGCGTCAACACTATGCCGATTGCGTCAAGACTCCGGCGCTGACGGCGCTGTTTGCCGCCGCGCACCTGGATCCGGCCTATGTCAATTATTGCTTGAAGGGCTCGCAGACCGACTTCACCGACGCCACCGGTCTTGCCGTCCGCCTCGGCAATTCGGTGACGGAGAAATTCTTTGTCAACCAAGCCTCCTGCATGACGTGCCACGGCCGGGCCGCTTTCGACTCGACCGGCAAGGCGACGTCGTTCGCGGGCTTCGACCCGATCTCGATCAACCTGCCGCCGCCGCAAAATGCCGGCAACGGGCCGATCGGGCCGATCAATCCAAACTGGTATTGGATCGCGGGCGGGCCGCCGTCCTATCCGGTGCTCGTCGGCGAAGGCGACATCCAGCCGATCGCGCTCGCCGCGGACTTCGTCTGGTCGATACCGTTCTGCGCGATCGACGACACCGCCAATCCGCCGGAGACGATTTCGAGGTTCTGCGCCAACAAGTAAGGCGCGCTCGACCGCGTGACGCGATCGAGCGCTTGGCGAAACCGGCAGTCACGCGCGCGCTTCGGGCACGAGGCTGCGCCGGTCAGCTCGCGGTATGCGGGCGATGACGATACGCATGCCGCCGCCCATAACGATGTCGATACACCGGCGGCTCGGCCACCGGATATGAGGCCGCAACGGGGTGGAGGCCGAAAACGCCGGCGATGCCGCCTTCAACGCCGCCGATGACGCCGCCAACGGCGCCGCCGACGACGGCGCCGATCGGGCCGGCGGCATTGTTGCCGACGTAAGCGCCGTGGGCGGCGCCATCGGCAATGCCTTGCGCCTGCGCGGCGCTCAGTGGGGTTGCGATAGCGGCGAGAATGGCGACGACAGGTAAGAGATGGAACTTCACGCGACGATCCTTTCGTGGTGACGGGAGGCGGCGACATGACCGGCAATGAGGGCAATGGCGGGGCGGCAACGTGGCGCGGCGGTGCTATGGCGATTTAAGCTTCGATGATGCAAAACGATCACCATCGGATGGCCGGCGATGCGACCGGCACACCGACTCCATTGCCGAACCGGACATGCTATAAGTCCGCCATGAGCCGACGCCCGACATACGATCCGCGCACCGCGGCGGAAAAAGCCTTCAAGGCGGCGACTACCAAGCCCGTGGAAGCGCCGCCGAAGGCCCCGCCGTCGCTGCCGGGCGTCAAGGAAATGGTGTCGCTGCGCATCGACCGCGACGTGCTCGACTTTTTCCAGGAGGCCGGCCCGGGCTGGCAGGACCGCATCAACGCGGCGCTGCGCAAGGCGGCGGGCAAGTAACGCGGTACCGCGCGCCCAAGCTTCCGCGCTATCGCGCGGTGATGACCTCGAGCGTGACCGGCACCAGGCCGGAAAATTTGAGCTGCGATGCCGCGGCCGGCGTCAGGTCGATGATGCGGCCCTTGGTGAAAGGACCGCGATCGTTGATGCGCACGACGACAGTGCAGCCGTTGCGCACATTGGTGACGCGGACCATGGTCCCGAACGGCAGCGTGCGGTGCGCGGCCGTGAGTTTTTGGGGCGAGAACGCGTCGCCGCTCGCCGTCTTTCCGGAATACTCGGAATAGATTGCCGCCAGCAGCGGCTTTTCGCCGGCGCCGGCGGGTGCGCCGGCCGCCAACACCATGGCCAGGCAAATTGCCGCCGCAATGGCGCGCCCCGCCGGCCCTGGCTCGACGCCGGCAGGCCAGCCCTGTTCGCTTCCATTGCACTGACCGATCCCTGCCGGGACATCCCCGTCGTGCTGCCCAAACGACGCGCCTTGCCTTGGCCCTATGTTCATGGTATGTTCTCACAATACGGCTTTGTGAAAAGGGAGGTACGGCAATGCGAACGCTCATTTTGGCTTTGGGTTTCATGATGGCGGCACTGCCGGCGCGGGCGCAGACCATCGCGCCGGCCGAGGTCAAGGCCCATGTCGGGCAGACGGTGACGGTCGAGGCACCCGTCAGCGACGTCCATACCGGCCGCGCCGGGGTGATCTTCATCGATATCGGCGGCGCCTATCCCGACAATGAGTTCGCCGCCGTGATCTTCGCGTCGGACCGCGCCAAGTTCCCGAACGTCGGCACGCTCAAGGGCAAGACCGTGGCGATCAGCGGCCCGGTGGTGCTCTACCAGAACCGGCCGGAGATCATCCTGAAGACTGCCGATCAGCTGAAGGCGAATTAGCGTGCTGAAATTTCAGCCGTAGCCCGGATTGAGCGTCAGCGAAATCCGGGAATGGCGACGAGGCTTCTCCCCCGGATTTCGTTTCACTCGATCCGGGCTACCTTGCGTCAAATCGCGCGATAGCCGCCGTCGGCCATGACGATCGAGCCGGTGACGAAGGCTGCAAGGTCGGAGGCGAGGAAGATCGCCGGACCGACGATGTCTTCGGGCTTGCCGGTGCGGCCGAGCGGGGTGTGGTCGAGGAAGATCTTCACCAGCTCCGGATTGGTGGCGCGCACCTTTTCGTTCAGCGGCGTCTCGATGAAGCCGGGGCCGATGGCATTGACGCGCACGCCGTCCTTGCCCAGTTCGGCGGCCAACGCGCGGGTAAAACCGAGCACGCCGTGCTTCGAGGTGGTGTAGGCCGGCGAGTTCGGCGTGCGCACATGCATGAACGACTGGATGGAGGCGATATTGACGATGCGGCCCTTGTTGGCGCGCAGCGGGCTGAGAAACGCGTGCGTGACGTTGAACACGCCGTTGAGGTTGATCGCCATGATGTCCTGCCAATCCTTGATCACGGCGTCCGCATCGCCCGTAAAGGCGTTGCGCCGGTTGATGCCGGCATTGTTGACCAGGATGGTGACCGCGCCGACCTCGCCTGCGACCTTCGCCGCGGTGTCGCGGCAAGCCAGCCGATCGGTGACGTCGAGAGTAAAAGCTTGCGCCTTGCCGCCGGCGCTGCGGATATCGGCCGCCGTCTTCGCCGCCGTCTCGCCGTTGATATCGAGCACCGCGACGCTGGCGCCCTCGCGCGCATAGCCGAGCGCGATGGCACGGCCGATCCCGGAACCCGAACCGGTCACGACCGCGATGTGGTTTTGCAGAAGTCCGGGCATGTGCTGCTCCTCAAAGGGGACCCGGGCCAGCATAGCAACGCCGGTTCCGCGCCGCGAGCCGCGCAACGATTTGTGAATGAAACGAAGGCGCTGCCTCCCCGTTATCGTCCATGAGCGACAACGGAGACCAAACCATGAAGAAAATCATCCTCGCCGCCGCCTTCGTGCTGACCGCGACCTCGGCCGCGTTCGCCCAGTATTTGGCGCCGGGCTATTACGATGCGGCGCCGGGCTACGGCTATTACGGCGCGCCGGGCTATTACGGCTATTATGGCTCGCCGCCGGCCTGGTACGAGAACAATACGCGACGCGGCGGACCCGGCCCGCGCGTCGGGTCCGGCAGCGGCATGGGCGTCGGCGCGCAACGCTGAGCGCGTCTGCCGAACTCCACGGCTGCGGACCTCGATCAGCAACCCGGCCGCTTTCGGCCGCGTTGCTGCGCGATCGTGCTCGGCGTGACGACGGCGACGAGGAGGCGAGTGCAGCCAAACGACCACGACGAGCCGGCGCCAAAAATCACCGGCGCGAGCCGCTTCTAATCCAGCACGATCGAGAGGCCCACCGGGAAGCCGACGGCGTCGCCGGCTCCCTCGGGGAAGCCGTTACTTCTGTTGGGCGCTCTTGGCTTGCGCAGTCTTGGAATGCTCGTTCGCGTTCTGCGCGTGCTGCTGGGCTTGGTTGGAATGCTCCTTGCCCTTGGCGTGGTCGTTGTTGCCGTGAGCCGCGGCCGCGGCACGATGCGACTTTGCCGCGGATTCGTGATGTTCGGCTGCCTTGTTGTGTGCGTCTTTCATATTGAATTCTCTTGTTGGCCGAAAAATCTCGGCGGTGTGCAGCAGGCATCTCAATAGTGGCCCCACAGAGTGTCAAATGTGTTCTTCGCGGGATTGCCGCGCGCGGCCCAATGGAACTCGGTCGATGACGCTCTCGCAAAGCAGCGTCACCGCGCGATCACCGGCTGCACGGTGCGCGATTCATTTTCGATTGTGGTCAATTTCGACCAGTCTGGATCTCGGTCTGGTGGGATGCTGCGAACGCGGGATAACCAAAGGACCTTTGAATATGACAATGAAAACCGCAGCCTGCGCGATGGCCGTTGCGCTGCTTGCCGGCACCGCGTCCTTCACGGTGCCTGCAGCGGCGCAGAACGTGCCAATGCCGCCGCGCCACGCCAAAATGGCGCCGAGTCACTCCCAGAAGCAGTTCCTGAACGCGGTCGCGCTATACGAGGCCGGGCTTCGGCGCGGTACCGCGAACTCGTCTCGCAGCGCCTATCTCCGCGGTTTTAGGGACGGCACAACCACGGAGGCGTACAGCTCGCGCGTGTCTGTCGTGAATTCGGCTTCCGCCGCGCCAATTCTTTCGGTTGCCGGATATTCCACTTACGACCGCAACGCGGCCTATTACCCGCGGAGCAGCGGATACTCATCCTATGACGGCCGTTCCGCCGCCTACGACAACCCCCGCGCCCTCTACGATCGCTACGATGCGGGCTATGCCCCGCGGGGCCTCATGGACGTTGTCGTCGCACCGGTAGCGCCGGCGCCAGCTTTGGAAGCACGCGCCGCGATGGAAGCACGCGCCGCGATGATGAATTATTGCATCGCGCGCTATCAATCCTTCGATCCGGCCTCCGGAACGTTCCTGGCCGACGACGGCAACCGCTACTTCTGCCGCTAACAACGCTGCGCCTCGCCCGTGTCCCGGGCGAGGCACTTATTGCCGTGGAAGAAGCAAATAGCCCGCACCGAACGGCTCGCCGCTCGCTGCGTCACTTTCTTACGCTATTGCTCGAAAGAGATTGCCATATCGAGCTGCCGCTCGAAGGAGATCATCTCGAGGGAGATCGCAATGTCGGACAGTTTGATAAAGCGGCGGGCTGACGCTCATTTCGGCAAGCTGCCGGGCGTCGAGGACGGCAAGACCATCATGACGGAATCCGAAGCCGTCGCGGCCGCGGTCGCGGCCAAGAGCGCGCGCCTGAAGGAGCTTCGTCTGGCGCGAGACGCGGCCGAGCAGGCGGCGCCCGCTATCCCGGCGACGAAGACCGCCAGGAAGAAAAAGCGCCCAGCCGTATTGTTGTCGGATTGGCTGAAGAACCGCCAGCTCGCGGGACATAGCCAATAGAGCATGATCTGGAAAATGCCTGCCCCCGGACTTTATCCCGGGCTGAAAACGGGTTTCCGAAAAGATCACGCTCCACTATGCCAGAGCGCCAATCGATTTAATATGAAGCAAGGGCCGCGCGCGCGGACCCGTTGGGCTAGTCCGTCGTGCGGGCCGCCGACCATAGCGGCGCCGGCAGCGCGCCGGAAATCGCCGACAGGCGGGTGCCGAGGTCGATCAGCGTCTTCAATCCGATCACGATGACCAGCGGCGCCACGGTGCCGAAGCGCAGCGCCGCCATGGCACCGAAGATGATCGCGAACTGCATGATGATGATGCGCCCATAAAGGCCGAGGACGACGCTGCCGACCGCGTCGCCCGGCGCCGGCGGCGGCGTGCCCGCCGTAGCCACCGCACGCGTCAGCACGATGTGGAGACGCCGTGCAAATGCATCGACGAATGCCGGATGGTATGGACCGGTCAGCACGTCGGCGGCACCAGCGAGAGCGACCAGGATGAGCGGCGCCCAGGCGCCCGACGCGATGAAATATGTGTCGACGAAGTCGGCGACGCCGTTGAGCCGGCTGAACTCGACCCCGGAGAACAGCACGCAGAGAAAGACCAGATGAACGGTGATGAAGAGGCCACCGTGCAGGGTGAAAAAGCCGACCATCATGGCGCGGGTGGCCGGCACCGACCGGTTGTTGACGATCATGGTGCCGAGCTGCTGCGGCGGAATGCAGGCGATGTGTGCCAGCGTGCAGACAAACAGGATGACGGTTTCCGCCCAATAGAGCAGCAAGAGCTGGAACGCGTCCCAGCCCCACGCATAGATCCCGTAAAGCGGCGCCAGGTTGAAGGCCGCAAACAGCGCCGCGGCGGCGACCCGCAGCGCCGTGACTAGTCTGCCGAAGCCGGATGTCATCGCTTGCGCCTTTCGCCCGCGCGACAAGGCTAGTGCATGATCCGGAAAATGCCAGCCCCACATCCGTGTCGCCCGGCCGCCCGCGAGCTCCGTCGTGACGGACTGAACGCCGGCAAAACCCGCGGCCGGGTTATTCCCGCCGGCCGCGCAAAATCTTGTGATCGCGTCAAACGAATAAACCGGTGCCGTCGCGCGATAGGGCACCTGAAAGGCATTTTTGCAACGCGATCTCAAGGAGACTGAACATGAGTGCAAGGACAATCGCGGCAGCCGCCACGGCGGTGGCGCTGCTGGTGAGCGCAACCTCGGCGACCTTGGCGCAGAACCGGCAACCCTATTACGGCGACCGGCCCTATTACGACAATGACAGTTCCGGGTGGCTCGATTCCATGTATCACGCCGGTGTCGATTACGACGTCGCGCTGCCCAACCGCGCCCGCAGGCACGGTTAGCCAAGCGCACAGCAAGCGGCCCGGCAGCAGGCGGCGTACTAGGCGGAAAACCGCGTGGCGATCTCGTCGAGCGGCGGCCGCGGCCGATCCTCCGGCGGACCCGGCGGCCGGCCGATATGGACAAAGCCGGCGATGCGCTCGTGCGGCTTTAGACCCAGCGCATCGAGCACGTCGCGGTCGTAGGCGTACCATTCGGTGATCCAGTTGGCGCCGTAACCGAGCGCATGCGCGGCCAGCACGAGACTCATGGCGGCGGCGCCGGCGGAGAGCACCTGCTCCCATTCCGGAATTTTCACGTGCGGCGCGGCGCGGCTCACCACGGCGATGACCAGCGGCGCGCGCGTCAGCCGCGCGCGCTCGGCCTCGACGTGCTCGGGCTTCGCCTCCGGATATTTGGCGCGGTAGGCGGCGGCGATCGCCGTGCCGGCCGCCCGCCGCGCCTCGCCTTCGAACACGATGAAGCGCCAAGGCGTGAGCTTGCCGTGATCGGGCACGCGCGAGGCGACGGTCAAGAGCGTGTCGATCTCGGCCGCCGACGGCGCGGGACCGGCCAGCTCGACCGCCTTGAAGGAGCGCCGCGTGGCGAGGAGTTTTAGGGCGTCGGACATGGGCTGATCTCCGAGAGCGTGCTGCGGGTAGCACGGCGGGCCACGGGAGACAAACAGCCCGGCGTGGGATAAGCGAAGCGGAACCTCGGTTCGAAAAGTGGCCTAAGTGGAGGGCACTATTGCGGATTAATCCTCGCCAGTGCGGCCCGCGGGCTGCTATGTCAATGACGACCTTAGCGATTCATGGAAAAGGATGGTGAGATGGCCGAGAAATCCGACAAGCATGCGGCCAACGTGCAGTTCGCGAAATTGCAGCGCGCCAACGACGCCAAAAAGGCGACGTCGGAATACGAAGCCGAAGCCGTTGCACTGCGCGCCAAGACGGCGCGGCTCAAGGCGCTGCGCCTGGCCAGAGACGCCGCCGCCCCGGCGCCGCCGGCCGCCGCGCCGAAACGCAAGGCCAAGAAGAAGAACGCGGGAAGCTTGTCGGATTGGCTTGACGGGCAGAGCAAAGAGGGCCGCCGCGGCTGAACCGGCCGGCCCGGCCGGCCGGCGGCGCCGGCACGGCCGCTGTGTGACGGCTTTGCCGCCGAACGCCAAAAAGTTCAATAAAAAGCCGCCGGCGATTGTCACGGTTTATTGAAGCGGCCACCGCGAGGATGACACAGAGGGCCGCTACAAGGTTCCCGAGCACGGAGGAATCGCCATGACGCTGCAAGCCGCCATGCCCATGCGCTATTTGCACGAACGCTATTGCGGCCGGCCGTCATGCCCGCGCTGCGGCGAATTGCTGATGGTGCCGGAATATCCGGAATTCGCCGCGCGCGGCAGCGGCGTCGAAATCCGCCACGTCTGGCAATGCGAAGGCTGCGACAATCGCTTCGACACTTTGATCAAATTCAAAGCCGTCGCGTGACGGCTTTCGGCTGACGCAATTGGCGAGAGCCGCGCCTGCCCGCCGCCGTTTGCCGCCGGTAAAATTTTCGTCAGGTCGACATCTTGTAGCCGACCCACAGCCCGGCAAAAGCGCCGGCGCCGCTGAGCAACAGCCCCGAATAGGACAAAAGCTCGCCGCCCCAAAGCGACGGGATCAGCCCGCCGATGGTCGAGCCGATGAGGATTCCGATCCAGATTGCTGATCGCATGGCGTCCGGCCCCCTCCATCAGCTGGACTATTCGACCAGCTTCTGCTGGTCACCATGGCGATGACGAGCGGCGCGCGCAGGAGCCGCCCGAGCTCGGCCTCGACGTGCTCAGGCTTCGCGTCCGGGTACTTGACGCGAAATGCGGCGGCGATCGCCGCACCGGTCGCACGCCGCGCCTCGCCTTCGAACACGATGAAGCGCCAAGGCGTGAGCTTGCCGTGATCGGGGACGCGCGAGGCGATGGTGAGCAGCGTGTCGATTTCAGCCGCGGCAGGAGCGGGACCGGCCAGCTCGACCGCTTTGAAGGAGCGCCGCGTGGCGAGAAGTTTTAGGGCGTCGGGCATGGTGCAGTCTCCAAAAGCGTGCTGCGGGTAGCACGGCACGCCATGGGTGACAAACCGGCCTTAGCCCGCATGAGCACAGCGACATGCGGGACGCGAGCGGAGGCCCAGACCCCGGATTCCGTTCACTCAATCAGGGCTACGCTTGCTGCACTCAACCTATCCGATAGGGCTGCGCGCTGCGGGCTGGTATATAAACTAAAAGTAGTATATACTTAGCATTGTATTGTGTACAATTACAACGACAAACATAGTGGGGAAATAAAATGGCCGCCGAAGAACCACTGCCCAAGGATTTTGAAAAACAGTCCAGACAACGATTCGAAGAAATTGCGAACCCGGAATTGAGCTTCAAGAAACACCTCGAAATTGAGAAACAGGAATTTCATCGTAGAGCGCAGTTGGAGCGAGCACCTGCGCTGAAGTACAAGCCGGGCCTTCCGGGCATGACGCCGTGTGGAAACGGCGACTTTGACAAGAGCTTGGATCCGGCCGAATGGCAAGGCGCATTTGGCACGCTTCCCCTCAGCGGCCTCCATCCATTTTCGAACTTCACGGCCGGGCTCTATCCCGGCACTGGCATCACCGACTTCAATTCGCACCAAACCTGGGTCGGCGCCGGCATCGATCTGATTGTTGGTATACCGCTCACTGCGCAGGGTTCGAGCGGCGCGGTGAGAATTGGCAATGCCGTTAACGGTTACGGTTGCGAACTTTTATCCAAAACTTTTACAGTGGCTGCGACGCATAGCCTTATCAAATTCTGGTACGCCATTGTCCTCGAAGACCCCGGCCACAAGCCGCCGGCAGCCCAACCCTTCTTTTGGGTTCGAGTGACCGATACCACATCCGACACCGTCATTCCCGGCGCGTTTGATTTCGGCAACGGCTCAGACAAGATCGTGGCCGATACGCAAAACCCGTTCTTTCAGTCAAAAAAGGGGACCGATGTTATCTATAAGGACTGGAGTTGCGGTCAGATCAATCTTTCGACCCAAATCGGAAAAAGCGTAACAATCGAGTTCGTGACGGGGGATTGCGGGTATGGCGGGCACTACGGCTACGCCTATGTCGATAATTTCTGCGGCACCTGCGCCGGCTCGCCGGAGGGAAATATCACCTTCGACGCTGCGGGGAGTTCCAAGTGCGGCGCCGGAAACCTGTGTTTCAATTACGAACTGCCGACAATCAAGACCGCCTCCGGAATCATTACCGGCACCATCACCATCACGCTGTCCATCTACCAGAACGGCGTGTTGATGACGCAGATGACGAGCCCCACGTTATCCAGCGGGACCAGCTATTGCTTCGCCATCACGCCGTCGACGATGCCACTCAATCCCAGCTTGGAGGGTTTTGATTTCGTCGCTACCGGCGCCTTCGCAATCGGCAATACGACCTTGGCACCCATGACGGTGGGAGCGGCGCCCGATGGCGTAGTTCCCGGACAAAACAATGACTACCAAGTCGCCTGCAAGTTCTTCAGCTATGCCGTGAAGTTCGTCTGCGGTATCCAGTCCGATTGCGAGTGCGATTGCGTCTCGGTTCGTCCGGGCAGCTATGCGACCGAGATCAATATCTATAACGCCAACGACAAGCAGGTGGATATTCGCAAGCGTGTCGTGCCGGTCGTGCTGGCAGGTGCGCCCGCCGGCCGCGAGCCGCGTGTGGCTACGAGCCGGGTCGAGGACAAAATCGTTCTGCCGGCCCACTCGGCAACCATGGACGATTGCTGCCGAATCGCCGAGCTCTTGCTGGGCGCGCCCGCACAAGCGCCGATGCCACTGACAATCGGTTTCCTGGAAATCGTCAGCCCGGTCGAACTCAGCGTCACGGCTGTCTATACGGCAACCGGCCTCAACGGAAAGAACGTCAGCATTGACGTCGAGCAGATCGAGGCAAAGATCGTTCGCATCTAGGCGGTAGCGTCGAATGTTCGAATTACGGTGACAGCGAGCGTAGCCCGGATTGAGCGCCAGCGAAATCCGGCGGAGACCCGGCGCGCGCTGCTGGCGGAGCAGAAAAGCCACGTCAAAAATTTCGGCGAGCGCGTCATCGGCTACGGCCATTTCGTGTCCGACGACGGCCGCGATCCGTTGGGCGCCTCGTTTTTCATGCAGCTCGACGACCGCGCCGCAGCGGACCGCTTCATCGCCGACGAGCCTCTGCACAAGGCCGGCGTCTATCAGCGCGTCGAAATCCATCGCTGGTCGAACAGTTTTGGCAAGCGCGCCGCCGACTATCGCCGCAAGGGTTTGCAGCAGTTCCTGTGCACCGGGCCCAAGACCGGCACGCCCGAGTTCTTCCGCGCGCACCTGCACGCCCACGAATCCTATTTCGCGTCCTACGGCGACAGTTTTATCTTCCGCGGCCCGATCCGCTCCGCCGACGGCGCCGACAATATCGGCACCGCGCTGTTGCTCGAACTGCCGGACCGCGCGGCGGCCGAGACGTTCTGGAACAACGAGCCGTTTGCCAGGAATGGCGGATATCAGCGCGATGCGCGGATTATCCGCTGGGTGTTTGGTGATTGAGGATGGATAAACGTCGGTATCGCGTCGCCCATGCTGATACACTCGTTCACCTTCCGGCATGGGGGAGACAGCCAATGAGATTGACACGGCTAATTGTCATGTTGGCGGCGGCAACCTCGGGACTTGGATCAGCATGCGCCGGTGCCGAAGAGATCGCCTTATCATTGGTGCATCCGAGGGGCCGCATCGACATTCCGGCGAATGCCATCAGCAGCGTGAATGCTCGGGCCACGATCACAATCCACAACACCGCGACCGGAGGGTCTAGGGAATTCCCGAGTCCTCATGTCGAAGTATGCCTTTCCAACGAGATTCGCGAGCGCCTTTGTCAGCTGACGCAGCAAATCGTCGGCGAGCCACTGCAAATCGTGGTCGATTGCAAGGCCGTATCGCAACCGATCGTACGCGAGCCACTCTGTACAAACCCCTGTTTCCAAATATCCGCGATCGACCTCGCCGAGGCGGCCGAAACTGCGAAGCGCATTCAGTCTGGAACAAACAAATTGTGTACCCCCACCAACTGAAATTGCTCTTCAGCTTCGCGCTTGGGAGCAATTGTTCTGGGACGATGTCCCTTACGAGAAGCGGCTGGCGTGGCTTGCAGCGAACGAGGCGCGCGTACGCAAGGCCCTGGGAATGCTGGACTAGCAGGAGTTCGTCGACGCATCATACGGTGGGTGTTTGGGGATTAATGACGCAATCCAGGGAGGATCACGCGTGGGAAAGGGCCACAAGGATAAAGTCGCGGTCATCACCGGCGGCGCCAATGGCATTGGGCAAGCCTTCGCCAAGCGTCTCGCCGAAGACGGCGTGCACATTGCCGTTGCCGATATGGCGGACGGGCGCGAAACCGTAAACCTCGTCGAGGCGGCCGGGCGCAACGCGCTGGCGGTGGTCTGCGACGTGTCCAGCCCCGACTCGGTCGCGGCGATGGCGAAAGCGGTGCAGCAAAAATTCGGCCGCGCCGATATCGTGGTGAACTGCGCCGGAATTTACCCGCAGCTCGATTTTGCCGCCATGACGTTTGCCGACTGGCGCAAGGTTTTGTCCATCAATCTCGACGGCACCTTCCTCGTCACCGCGGCCTTCGTGCCGGGCATGCGCGCCCGGAAATGGGGCCGCATCGTCAACCTGGCCTCGAGCACCTTCGGCTCGGTGACCACCGGATTCGCGCATTACGTCGCCTCCAAGGGCGGCGTCATCGGCTTCACCCGGGCGCTGGCCGGCGACGTCGCCGCCGACGGCATCACCGTCAACGCCATCGCGCCGGGACTGACCCGTTCGCCGGGAACGATCGTGCGCAAGCCGCGTCCCGGCTTCGCCACCATGGATGAGGAATTCACCGCCGTCGCCGGCCTGCAGGCGATCAAGCGCGTCGAGGTGCCGGACGATCTGGTCGGCGCGCTGTCGTTTCTCACCAGCGACGACGCCGCGTTCATGACCGGCCAGACGCTGAATGTGGACGGCGGGCGGGTGCGGTCTTAGAGCGTAGGATGGGTGGAGCCAACGGGTCCGGCCCGAAGTGGCCGGCCCGATGACAGGCTCCGCGATACCCATCATAGGGCGGCGAGGATGGTTGATGGGTTTCGCAAGGGCTCAACCCATCCTACGGCTGCGGAGAAATAGGCGGCGGGCCACCGGCGCAGTATGGTTCCAGGCGGCAAAACCGATTCGCGCCCTCGGGCATCTTTAAGGAGCAAACACCCATGCGCATTTTATCCGCCCTTCGGGCAGGCCTGATCGCCTTGACGGCCTTGGCCAGCGCCCTCTTCGGGCCCGCCGCCTATGCCGACGGCGGCGGCATCAGTTTCAGCGTGATCAAGGCTGGCATTGTCATCGGCGGCTCGGCCGGCTCGGGCACCCTCTCCTTTCACGGCAGACAGTATCCGCTCGCGATCGGCGGGCTGAGCTACGGCTTCACCTTCGGCGCTTCCGAGACGCACTTTCGCGGCACGGTGAGCAACATCCGCGGCCCGGGAGATGTCACCGGGGTCTATGCCGCCGGAAACGTCGGCGCGGCGCTGGGGCGGGGCGCGCAAGCCATTGTGCTCACCAACCAGCACGGCGCGGTGCTGGAGCTGACCGGCAGTTCGGTCGGCGCCATCGTCAGCGCGGATCTCAATGGCCTGGTCATCACGGTGAAGTAGGTAGCGAGCACGTAGCCCGGATCGCGCGCGCCGCCATCGCCAACGGGCGTCTTTATTTTCCGATCCACAATGTCAAACAGCGACGCACTCTCTAGAGCATGATCCCGAAAAGTGGACACCGGTTTTCGGATAAGATCATGCTCAAACTAAAATTCTAGACCATGATCCGATTCAATTGAATTGGATCGTGGTCTAGTCACCACCGCAAGCGCGGCAATGACGACGCGGAACTGCATTGCCGCGATGCGTTTAGCATCCGGGTCTTCTTTCACGCTTCAAGAAAGCTTGCCTCGAACGGACGGGAGGCGATGTCTTTGCTTCCCAAGATGTCTTTGCTTCCCAAGATGTCTTTGCTCCCCAAAAAGGGAGGCGGAGCGCCGAACGGCGCACCACAGTTGCCGCGCCTCGATGTGCAGGCGCGGCCGCGGCCCGATAAGCGGACCGCTCGCCTTTCGGCGCTCCTCCGCGGTCATGCGCCGGGATTTCTCCCGACTCGGCCTGGGCCGCGCTTCCTGGAATCACCGGATGCAAACGGGAGGACCCTCTCCGGCACCAGTGCAGCGAGCACCTCGCAGTCCGGTCACGCGCCGGACGGGCTGATACCCAAACCGCCTGAAGGCTAAGCGCGACGAGCTCCGCCCGCAGGAACCGCACCCGCTCCGTCAGTCGGCGTCACCGGTTGACGTCCCTTACGATGAGCGGGATGGACGCCGTTATTCAAATCCGCAACCGCACTGTCAACGGTTTTTCGATTTATGCAGACAAATCGCGGGGTTGCGCTGAGCGATCCCCGCTGCGCGCAAGCCCGGACGCGTTTCACTCCATTCTAAAGATTCGCAAAAGCGAAGTTGTGCCTGTCAATCAAGGCTTTCTATGCTGTACCGAATCTTTGCGGGCTGCGCGGCGGCGTGCGAATTGCACGGCGCGTAGCGGAAGTAGCCCGGATTGAGCAAAGCGAAATCCGGGATCGTGCCGTGAGGCCTGCCCCGGATTTCGTTTCACTCAATCCGGGCTACGCTTGCTGGTCGTCAATCATGGGAGGGCGTGAGATGGCACTCGACACGGATCGGATCGACGAGGCGATCCTGGCGCTCCTTTACCTCGGCCTTCACGGGCAGTGCCGCGCCTGGAAAGGATTCGACTGGGACGCAATGGATAGGCTGTACAAGAAAGGAATGATCGAGAATCCGGTCAGCAAGGCGAAGTCGGTGGTATTCACCACAGAGGGTCTGCGCCGTTCGCAGGAGCTATTCGAGCAAATGTTCAAGAAGAAGTCGGTGGCAGACAGCGAGCGTACCTAGCCCGGATTGAGCGCCAGCGAAATCCGGGCTAGCGGCGAGGCTTGCCCCGGATTTCGTTTCACTCAATCCGGGCTACGCTTGCTGACGATCAATTCACTACGCCGTAAATGACCTCTCCAGTGTTTCCGAACACTTGCTTGAAATTCCAACCGCTGCCGACTTGCTTGTGGTTGCCGCCGTTCGCCCAGTTGGACGTCCCGTTGCCCTGTCCGAGGTGCTGATACCAATACAAATCATCGCTATTGGTCACGCCATAGATGAATTCTCCGGCGGCAAACACGTGCTTGAAATCCCAACCGCTGCCGACTTGCTTGTGGTTGCCGCCGTTCGCCCAGTTGGACGTCCCGTTGCCCTGTCCGAGGTGCTGATACCAATACAAATCATTGCTATTGGTCACGCCATAGATGAATTCCCCGGCGGCAAACACGTGCTTGAAATCCCAACCGCTGCCGACTTGCTTGTGGTTGCCGCCGTTCGCCCAGTTGGACGTCCCGTTGCTTTGTCCGAGGTGCTGATACCAATACAAATCATCGCTATTGGTCACGCCGTAGATGAATCCGCCACCGACGGCGAACACGTGCTTGAAATCCCAACCGCTGCCGACTTGCTTGTGGTTGCCGCCGTTCGCCCAGTTGGACGTCCCGTTGCTCTGTCCGTGATGCTGATACCAGTACAGATCGCCTTGGGCCATGGTTCCCTCCTATGTCACAGGTTTCAGCAATTGCTCTAATTTTTAGCTTTTGCTTTTGGGCATGAGTTGCTTCCGACAATAAGCCACACCAGGTTTCCGTACTCAGGGGTGAGGAAGAAGCAACCGTTAATTGTACGACTATAGAGCGTAGCGCGCAATAGGTTCGCGCGCTCAACGCAGGGCAGATTGGTGAAGTGTAGTCGCCCGCCTGGCTGGCGGCAGCAAGGAGCCCGGATTGAGCGGCAGCGCGTAGGATGGGTAGAGCGAAGCGAAACCCATCATGCGGCGCAGCGGTCTATTGATGGGTTTCGCAAGGGCTCTACCCATCCTACGGGCTACTTCCTCGGCACTTTCGCGATCCGCTCAATCGCCTCTTGCGGATCGAAGCCGATGGCCTCGGCCCACTCCATCAGTTCGACGAAAGCGACGTGTTTCTGCCCGGTCTCGACGTAAGTCACATAGGATTGCGTGCGATGCAGCCGCTTCGCCAGATCGACCTGGCGCAGCCCGGCCTTGTTACGGCATTCGACCAGAAATGCTCGCAACGCTTCGTGACGCGGTGAACCAAGCGTACCGGCCATGCTGCCTCCCGGCGCGAGGGAGACGAATCAATAAGACAACTTTTTGGATACTCATAAAATTGGTATCGCGCTCCGCTCAGACGCTTACTTCCTCTTCGGTTTAGCGAGTTGCTTGACCGCCTCGCGCGGATCGAAGCCGATGGCCTCGGCCCAGTCCAGAAGCTCGACGGCCCCGACCGTCTTCCGGCCGGTTTCGACATCGCTGACATAGCGCGGTCCGCGCTTGAGTCGCTTGGCGACATCGATCTGCCGCAACCCGGCAGCCTTACGCTTTGCCGCCAGGAATGCCCGCAGCGCCTGATGCCGCGTCGATGCAAGGCTACGCGCCATCTTTCGCCTCCAGACCGAACGGCGGCCTCACCAAACCGAAATTTCGCATATGGTAAATTGCCAGATAGGGAAATGACACCGCTCATTTTACGAAAGCGGCGTCCCGATGTCCGCGCGTCGAAAGACAATTCGCGATCGTTCCCGACGCTTCGGCGACAATGCCGGATCGCCGACAGCAAAGACGAGCGGCTTGGCGGAAGTCCCACAGCAGCCGCTGCAACTTTTTGCCGGGCGGGTAAAAACTCCCGCCGATCCGCGCCGCGCCTGCACGTTGCTCCGCAAATATCTAGGCGCGAGGGCCCCCACGGAAGCGCTGTTCCACGCCTTCTTCGCCGAACGCGACCTCGACCGCGCCAGCGCGCAATTCTGGATCGAGGCTTATCAGCTGATTGTTGGAACGCGGAAGTAGCCCGGATTGAGCACAGCGAAATCCGGGGGTCGTGCCGCGAGGTCTGCCCCGGATTTCGTTTCACTCAATCCGGGCTACGCTTGCTAGATGGCATGCCGGGAGGATGACTTCATTCAAACCGAGCAATATTTATTTGCACAATCCCTGATTTACAGTATTCTTTAGGAAGCACTGGATGGACAGATTTAAGATCTTGCTTCCAACGTGACTTGCCCAAGCAAAAACAGGCTCGGTTTTCGCAGTACCACCCTCGCGGCAATCTTCCGAATGTTAAAAGGTTTCAGGACCGTTGCTCGATTCGCGCCGCTTGCGGTTTTAGTCTGCGGCACTACTTTGACTCCCACTCAGAGCCATTCCGAAGCCGCGCTTGCATTTGGACAATACGGGAACGGCGCTTGGGCATCTGGCACAGCATATGACTATCGCACCGTCGCGGAAGCGCAGTCCTCAGCGATGAACAGCTGCAATGCAAGAGGATACAATTGCTCCATTCAAGTCACATTTAGAAAATCATGCATCGCACTTGCGGTTCAAAGCAATGGCAGCGGGAATGGCTGGCAAGTACATCAGGACCTCAGCGTGGCGCAGAGTACAGCCTTAAGGCGGTGCGCAAGTTATGGACAGCCATGCTCCATAAAGGCAGCATTTTGCGATAATGTTAGCGAACAAGAAATTCGCGCGGCTGAGGCGGAGAGTCAACGTCGACAGAAGGAGGAATATCAAGAATATTTTCGACATTGGCGGCAATGTTTTGATGGAACAACATTCGCCAATGACCGGGACAGCCAAGTCTCAAACTGTAACCAAGCGCTGGGCTATCCACATGCTTCTTATGAAGATCGTAACAAGCTCATTCAACAGCGCGATAACTTACTTAGCGCAAGTGAACAAAATCGTCGACAAGCGGAGGAACGCGTTACTAACGCGGAACAATCTGCCACCGAGCATACAGACACTGTCTCATACAGCCCAAGCAACAATTTGGGGTTTCAAATTACGCCGAATTCGAACTCTGCTGTCGGCCTTGGGCTCATTTTTGTAGGATTTATGTCGTGGACATTTTCGCTGTTAGCGAAAGCAGCAGGCGGAGAAAAGCGCGTTCTTTGGCGCGAAATTGCTGTTGAAAGCATTGCAGGTGTTATTTCCGGAATTGTTCTGTACAAACTCGGAATCGTGAATGAAATAAAGTTGTTAGCTGTTCCTCTTGTCGGCGGGCTGGGAATCGCCCTGTATTCATCCGTAAGATATGCATGATCGATTCAAAAGAAGCTTCCTGCCATTAGCGAGCGTAGCGAACGTAGCCCGGATTGAGCGCTAGCGAAACCCGGGATTGTGCCGCGAAGCTTGCCCCGGATTTCGTTTCACTCAATCCGGGCTACGCTTGCCAGGCTTCCTCGAAGCTGAATTGCTTGAGCGCCGTCGGGTCTTCGGTACGCTTGGAGGCGTCCAGCATTTCGATGCCGACAATACGGCCTTCCTCGTCGTAGTCCACGACGATGCCATCGGCGACCTCTTCGCTGTCTTTGATCGGCCGATCGGTCAGGTTGAGATAGATCGCGTCTGCCGCATGATCCACTCTCATCCGCATGGTTTTGTCCTGTGCCTCGTCATTGCCGGGCTTGACCCGGCAATCCATGGTGCGTTTCGGCCACCGAGAGTGCGCTGGACGATCTCGAACGCGGCGAGTCCGCATGGATGCCCGGGTCAAGCCCGGGCATGACGGCGGAGAGAGCAAGCGTAGCTCGGATTGAGCGCCAGCGAAATCCGGGGTGGCGGCAAGGCTTGCCCCGGATTTCGTTTCACTCAATCCAGGCTACGCTTGCTGATCGTGGGGGCGCGGGATTAATCTTCGCCACGTGGCGAAGTCCTCTCGGCTTTGACCTCACATGCCCCCCGTTCGTGAGCGACGCATGATTGACTTATACAATCATCACGATAGCATATTGCCATTGAACGCTTAAGATGCAGGCGCCACGTGCGTCCTTGCTGCTTCGCCGTCAGAAGAACTTAGATACCGATCAGGCGAAGCGCTGGTTTCGTTTCATTGGAAGGGAGCCAAGGCTCTCATGAATTCAAGGGATGACGAAAAGGCATTAACTGGAAATCTCAACTCATGGCTATGGCTGTGGGCGTCCATCATATTCTTGATCGGATTAGTCGCCGTTATGGCAAGCGAGTTAATCGAATCGTCAAGGATCGTGCAGATTTTATTGCATGAAATCGGCTTTGCGTTAATTGTCGCATCTGTAGTGTGGTTCATATTTGAAAGAATATCGGAGAGCCATTCTGAACGAGTGTGGAAAAGAAGAAGCGAAAAAATCGCGGAAGATGTGTTCTATGGCGTTTTGCGCCGAAGACTCCCGAAGGAACTTTTGGTTGTCGCAAATGAATTGATTCTTGCGCAAGATGTTATTCGCAAAGAACTATGTCTCTCCTGGGAGATATTCGACGGAACTGCAGAACTTAACGAGATTTGTGGCTTCCCCGTCGTTCGGCTTGACACGCGAGTCAGCTATCGACTTCTCAACATCAGTGAAAGACCCAAGACACATCAGATAGTCTTGAGTTTGCCCAATCCCACCCTGCGCGGCGACCATAAGCTTCCAATGCTCTCAGGCGTCGTGATCCGACAAGGTGATCAATTATTGGCTCCGGCCGAAACGCTTCTTTCTCAAGCGCTTTGCAACAGAAAAGAGGAGGACAGTCGAGTAATATTCAATATTGCCAGTATCAATTTGCCAGCTGACTCCGATGCTTTCATAGCGATTGAATATTCCTTGTTAAAGTATGAGAATGACACCGATCTATTTCAAACGGTCTTTCCCGCTGATTCAATTTCGATCTCGATTCGCGATCACAGACCAGGCGCCAGACTCGTGGGAGTAAGAGCCTTACACCGGGACAAACTAACGGTTGAACGATGCTTACCCGATAAGGGTGTCTACGAGTATAAGCTGCCAAAATTCTTTCTACCCCACCAAGGAGTTATTGTCTGGTGGAATAAGCAGAAGCCGCGCAGCTAAAACTTGAGCCTTTAGGCAGTGCCGCGAGGCCTGCCCCGGATTTCGTTTCACTCAATCCGGGCTACCCTCGCTCAATCCGGGCTACGCACGCTGGTCTTTCCACAGTGGGACGCGGCTCCACGTTTATTTAGCGAGCCTGGAATTTTCCCAAAACTCCCGTCTCCTTGCGATCACATCCTTAGCGTCCTCCGCACCGATAACAAGATCACGGAATATTCCGCGATCAGCGTCGGTCCATTCGGCGTCCGGCCAATGTTTTGGTCGTTTAATCGCTGAAGGAAGCTTGGTCGTTATATCACCCATACTCCCTTTGAGCTCTTTAGTTGAGATTGGCAAGAATACAGCTTTTCTTGCATCGTATTGACCATAGGCCTTTGAAAGATCTGCTCCGAAAAATGTCGTCCCCTGAAACTTCGCATCTTGAAGCCAAGCAGCTTGAAGGGACGCCTTATCAAAGTTTGTGCCAACCAAATTCGCGACCGGGAACATTGATTCATCGAGAGAAGCTTCGTAAAATATTGTTTTCTCGAGTTTTGTGCCTACAAATACAACACCGTTGGCGTGAGCTTTAGAAAGAGACGCTCGATTGAGGTTTGCTTCCATAAAATCCGCAAAATCCAAATGGCACGACATTAAATAAGCATCGGAAAGGTCGCATTCTTCTAGATTTGCTCGTTGGAGATTTGCGCCGGTGAGGACTATTCTTAAGCCCCGTCTCTTTTCATCCTTAATTCGTGCACTACCTCGACGGCCCATCACCGTAAGCGCCGCCTGAATATCGACTCGCGGGTTCGGTACCGACTCGCGCCATTCGGAGAATGAACTCTCAGTATAGACATCATTAGGCCGTTTCATTGGTAAGCCGCAATTCTGCGGGTTGCGCACATAAGCGCTTAGTACTTCCATGATCGGCCAATGATCTCGCTCTGAATCCTGTGCAATACGTTCCAGCGCATAAATTGCGCCCAAACGCACCTCAAGATTTGGTTCGGTAATCGTGACGACTTCTCTTTTTTTGCCGCTACCCGTGAGTTTTATGTCGATAGCATCTTTGACCTCGCGTGTTGCGCCAAGCTGCTCGACTGCCGTCGTAAATAGAGAGGTGTAGTGCGCCTCTCGTGCCGTATCCGACTGCAAGCGCGCGGCTTGAGCTTGGGTGTGAGATGTAACAACGCGCCACAGCAAGAGTGGCCCGCCGACGATTGCAATCAACGTAGGGAAAAATGCTTTGGCGGCCTCTACATCTGCTATTTAAGTCCACGATGGAGAAAAGGTCTTGGTAGCCAGAATAAAGCAGGCGTACACGCCCACAGCGTACATAACGACAAGAGCGACAGCGAGGACGATTGCGAATAGGAACGTAATTCTTTGTCCGAGCTCCTGTAAATTCCGTCCCCAGTTAATCCTGGAAATCAAAAGTCTGAGCTTCGAAGGAAAAAGCTGGAAATTATAAAAAAGTTTAACAAATGATCTGCGTATGTGCTGCACCGCCTGCACATCATGCGATCTAGATTTGGCAGCCATTATTGCAACGTCTCATTAGCGAGCGTAGCCCGGATTTGAGCGCCAGCGAAATCCGGGATTGTGCCGCGAAGCCTGCCCCGGATTTCGTTTCACTCAATCCGGGCTACGCCTGCTGAGCAGGCAGAGATGTCGATGCGTAGCCCGCATGTGCGTAACTTCGCTCATCCGGACTATGCTTGACTGTTGCTTCACGCCGTCTAGCGGGCGCCAGGAGGCGCAGCAGCCGGTGGGCACCCCAGGATTGGTCGCTCGATACAGAGCGCCAAATCATCGGGCTCCTGAGCATTTCTTATTGCATCGCATAACGCTTGCACACTTGGATAGGCGCCACCGATCGGCGCGGAAATAATGGGACACGGTACGTCGCTCCGTCCGACCGCACAGTTGCCGCTGTGTAGCGTTTTGCACGCACGATACGTTTGTGCGGCAGCGGTTGTAGGAAAATTCGACACTGCGGCAAGACATTCCAAGACGACTGCCATGCCGAGACCGGCTCGCAGCATTATTCTGTGCATCGACTCCCCCATAATCTTACCCTCTTCCACGGCACAAGCCTGGGTCTAAATTGAACAAGACTTCACAGCGCCTTGTTACTCTCCTTCACCTTATCCGCATCGACATAAACCTCCGCCCCCATGTCGATGAACTTCTTCGACATGTCGGCCATCCCCGCCTTCGCTATAGCTTCGGCGGACAAGCCCTGCTGCTGATCGTTCAAGGTCGCCGCGTAATCGCGCACATCCTGCGTGATCTTCATCGAGCAGAATTTCGGCCCGCACATGGAGCAGAAATGCGCCACCTTGTGGGCGTCCTTGGGCAGCGTCTCGTCGTGGTATTTGAGCGCGGTGTCGGGATCGAGCGAGAGGTGGAACTGGTCGATCCAGCGGAAGTCGAAGCGGGCCCGCGAGAGGGCATCATCTCTTAGCTGCGCTGCTGGATGCCCCTTGGCGAGGTCCGCGGCGTGGGCGGCGATCTTGTAGGCGATGACGCCGTCCTTGACGTCGTTGCGGTCGGGGAGCCCGAGATGCTCCTTCGGCGTGACGTAGCAGAGCATGGCGGTGCCGAACCAGCCGATCATGGCGGCGCCGATCGCCGACGTGATGTGGTCGTAGGCCGGCGCGATGTCGGTGACGAGCGGGCCCAAAGTGTAGAACGGCGCCTCGCCGCACTCTTTGAGCTGCTTGTCGACATTGATCTTGATCTTGTGCAGCGGCACGTGGCCGGGGCCTTCGATCATGACCTGGCAGCCTTTGGCCCAGGCGATCTTGGTCAGCTCGCCGAGCGTTTCCAGCTCGGCGAATTGGGCGCGGTCGTTGGCGTCGCGGATCGAGCCGGGGCGCAGGCCGTCGCCGAGCGAGAATGACACATCGTACTTGCGCATCAGGTCGCAAATCTCGTCGAAGCGCTCGTACAAAAAACTCTCCTTGTGATGCGCCAGGCACCACTTGGCCATGATCGAGCCGCCGCGCGAGACGATGCCGGTGACGCGATTGGCAGTGAGATGGATGTAGCCGAGCCGCACGCCGGCATGGATGGTGAAATAATCGACGCCCTGCTCGCACTGCTCGATCAGCGTGTCCTTGTAGCATTCCCAATCGAGCTTGACGGGATCGCCGTTGACCTTCTCCAGCGCCTGGTAGATCGGCACGGTGCCGATCGGCACCGGTGAATTGCGCAGAATCCATTCGCGGGTGTTGTGGATGTTGCGGCCGGTGGAGAGGTCCATCACCGTGTCGGCGCCCCAGCGGATCGCCCACACCATCTTTTCCACTTCCTCTTCCACCGAGGAGGTGACGGCGGAATTGCCGATATTGGCGTTGATCTTGGTGAGGAAATTGCGCCCGATCGCCATCGGCTCGAGCTCGGCGTGGTTGATGTTGGACGGGATGATGGCGCGGCCGCGCGCCACCTCGTCGCGCACGAATTCCGGCGTGACGAACAGCGGCACCGCGGCGCCGAAACTTTCGCCGTCGTCATGAGCGGCCTGCGCGACGTCGAGCATTTTCTTGCGGCCGAGATTTTCGCGCTCGGCGACATAGATCATTTCCTTGGTGATGACGCCGCGCCGCGCCCATTCGAGCTGGGTGACGGATGACGGATGACGGACGACGGACGACGGATCGCCACTTGTCTGTCCTCTGTCGTCTGTCGTCTGTCCTCCGATACCGCGCATCGGGCGCGGCGTATTGGGAAAATTGCGCGCGAGGTGCTTGCCGGAGACGTTGCCGTTATCGACCGGCTTGATCGGCCGCCCGTCATATTCCTCGACGCCGCCGCGTTCCTTGACCCATGCGATGCGCGCGCGCTTGAGACCCTTCTCGACGTCGATCGCGACATCGTTGTCGGTGTAAGGCCCGGACGGGTCGTAGACCCGCACCGGCTCCTCGCCGGAACCTTCCGAAAGCGCAATCTCGCGCAGCGGCACGCGCAAATCGGGCGCACCCTCGGGCACCGAGAAGATTTTCCGCGAGCCCGCGATCGGGCCGGTGGTGACCTTCGGCGTGGCGAGATCGGATTCGGCAAGCGGCTTATTCATCGGTTCGCTCCTTTCGAGCGATCCGGCGGCCGGTGCGTGTTCGGGGCGGGATTTGCGAGAAGTTTCCGTCCCTTCGCCGGCATGACCCGGATCAGGTTCAAAGGGTCACCGCGCAAGCGGTCTCTCAGCTCCTCTCGGAGCTCCCCTCGGAACGCCGCTAATTTAGGCGCTTGGGCCCGGGTGTCAACGCGGGTGGGCGATGGCTGGGACGTGCGCGGAACATGCCTTGCTGCAACGCAGGGAGCACGTGAGGGCCGCGACCACCCTCTCCCCGCGTGCGGGGAGAGGGTGGGGTGAGGGGGCGTTGCCGCGAGTCTGAGCTTGGTAGAAAAGCTCTCAGCCCAGCGGAGAGGCCCCCTCATCCCGACCTTCTCCCCGCACGCGGGGAGAAGGAGGCGCGAGCGGCACGCTCAATATTTACACCGGCACGCATGCAGACTATGCGGAAGTGCCTGCAATCATTCCAACCTCCGAAAGCATCATGGCGGGTGAAACCAAGGCGCTGGCGGAGTTCGCGGCCGGCCTGCGCTACGAAGACATTCCAGCGCCCGCCGTCGCCATCGCCAAGGCCTGCATTGTCGATACCGTCGGCGTCGTGCTGTTCGGCTCGACGATGCCGTGGAGCAAAATCGTCGCCGATTACGTCCATCACGTCGGCGACGGTCCGAGCACGGTGCTCGGCCAAAACTTTCGCCGCACGAGCGCGCCGGGCGCCGCCTTTGCCAACGGCGCGTTTGCGCATGCCTTCGAGTTCGACAATCTGCGCCAGCCGTCGACCGGCGTACATCCCGGCGCCACGGTGCTGACCGGCGCTTTGGCTGCGGCGGAAGAAGCCAAAGTATCCGGCAAGGATTTGATCACCGCCTTCGTCGCCGGCCTGGAATGCATGTTCCGCTTCGCGCTTGCGGCAAAAAGCTCGAGCGAAAAGCTCGGCTTTCACGCGCCCGGGATCACCGGCGTGTTCGGATCGGCGGTCGCGGCCAGCAAGATCATGAAGCTTTCGGCCGAACAGACCACGATGGCGATGGGCATCGGCGGCTCGTTCTGCTCGGGGCTATTGGCGTTCGTCAAATCCGGCCAGGGCGGCATGGTCAAACGCATCCACATGGGCCGCGCCGCCGAGGGCGGCGTGACGGCGGCGAACCTTGCCGCGCGCGGTTTTGAGGGCCCCGAGGTCATCCTCGAAGGCAAGTTCGGCGTGCTCGACGTCTATGCCCGCGACGGCGACGCTTCGCTGATCGCCGCCGGCCTCGGCGAGCGCTGGGAAACGCTGACCATCACGTTCAAGACGTTTCCGTGCCACGTTACCGCGCAATCGCCGGTGCAGGCGTTGCTGGCGCTGCGGGCCCAGCACCAGTTCGCGCCGGCGGACGTTGCCACAATCACCATCGACGTCTCCGACAAGGTGCTGTCGCACCACGCCGACCCGGCGCCGCGCGACGTCGCCACGGCGCAGTACAGCCTGCCGTTCACGATCGCGCTGGCCTTGTTCCGCGACCCCGGCGATCCACAAGCCTTCCTCGACGGGCCGCAGCAAAACCCGGCGATACTGGAACTGGCCAAGCGCGTCGCGCTGCGGCCCTACACCACCGACGGGCCGAACACGAACGACATGGCGTGCCGGCTGCACATCGCGCTGAAAGACGGCCGCACCTTGCGCATCGCCAAGACCGATTTCGAAGGCACCACCACCTCGCCGCTGTCGCGCCAGCGGCTGGAGCAGAAATTTCTCAAGCTGGCGGACGTCATTCCCGACGCGCAGCGGACGGCGCTGCTGGCGCGATTGAATGATCTTGAGAGCCAGAACGTCAGCGAGCTATTTAAGTTCTAAATAAAGCTTCCGCCCGTTCGATGCATCACGCCGTCGATCGCAACGGCCAGCGTTTGTTCCGAACAAATCAAGCTGTCAAGGGCGGCGCGAAGCGCCGCCGCCTGCGGCGGTCTGCGACCCTTGACAGCTTGATTTGTTCGGAACGTTTTGCGGCCGTTGCGATCGACGGCTTTCTCTGAGCAACTTTGCTTTATCTCTTGGTCGCTGCGAGCTCTGAGACTAGTAATCCTTCAGCAGCCGCTCGATGTAATCGAGCTCTTCCTGCGGGCGGGCCATGTCGCCGAAGCGCTTGCGCAGTTCCTCGATGATGCGGCGGGCGCGCTGCACGTCGATCTCGCCCGGCACCCGCACGGTGGTATCGTCGCCGTAGTCGCGGCCGCGCAGCGGCCGGCCGAGCGGATCGGTTTGCTGATCGGCGCGCGATTGGCCGAGCCGGCCGGCGCGGCCCATCGGCCCGGGGCCCTGCCCCATCTGCTGCTGCATGGCTTGCGCCAGCGACTGCGCGCCCTTGCGTAACGCCTCGAGCGCGCGGCCTTGCGCATCCACCGCGTTGTCGGGGTTGCCTTGGGCGAGATCGTTTTCGGCCTGGCCCATCGCCTCGCCGGCGCGGCCGAGCTGGTCCAGATTGTCCTGCTCCTGCTGGCCGCCCTGGTTCTGGCCGAGATTCTTCAGCTCTTCGAGCAACTGGTTGAGGCGGTCGCGCAGCGCCTGCTGGTTCTGCCGCAATTCGCCCAGGCTGTTGCCCTGCTGCTGGCCTTGCTGCGGTCCTTGTTGTCCTGGCCGCGATTGCGGGCCGCGCTGCTGGCCTTGCTGGCGCTGGTCCTGGCCGCGGCGGAAGGTGCGATCGCGCAAATCCTGCTGCTGGCGGATCATGTCGCCGAGCTCGTCGAGCGCCGACATCATGTCGTCGCCGTCGTCGCCGTTCATGTCCGGCGACGCCATTTGCAGGTTCTCCATCATCTGCTGCAGCTGCTGCAACAGCTGCTTGGCGGCATCGCGGGCGCCGTTCTTGGCCAGGTTCTCCAGCCGGTCGAGCATGCTTTGCAGGTCGCGCTGGCTGAGCAGGCGCTGGTTGGGTCCGAGCGGCCGGGCGAGCTGCTGGCTGTTCTTCAATTGCTCGGCCAGCGCCTGCATGAAGCGATCCATCGCCGCGCGCAATTGATCCATCAGCGCTTTGAGCTCTTCGTCGCTGGCGCCGCGTTCGAGCGCCTGGCGCAGCGCCTCCTCGGCGTTGCGCAGATTGGCCTGCGCATCGCTGATGTCGCCGTCCTCGAGCTGCACCGCCATCGACCACAGCCGCGCCGCCACGTCGCGCAGGTCGTCGTCGGTCTTGGCGCGCACCAGCGACCAGAAAACGCCGCGCAGCCCGAGATAAGTGCCGGCCTGCGGCGTGAATTTTTCCGGCGCCAGCGCCAGCGCATCGAGCGCGGTGAGAACGACCGGCCGCGCATTGGCGTCGAGCGCCAGATTGCGGCGCTGCTCGACCAGCGCCCGCGCCAGCGGCTTTACGAAGATGCGCGCCGGCAGGCGGAAGGCGAACGGCTCGCTCTTGCCGACGTTACCGCCTTCGTCGCGGGCGACCAGCGTCATCTCGACTTCGGCGCCGGCCCAGGGATGATCGGTCAAATCCTTGATGGTCTGGGCGACGCCGGCCCGGGTGCGCGCCTGCGGCAGGATCAGCGCGAAATCGGGCGGCCCGAACAGCGGATGCGGGCTTTCGCCTTCGGCGCCGCCGTCGTTCTTGCGCGCAAAGGTCGCCTGCGCCTCGGTCACCCCGTAATCGTCTTCGAGCCGGTAGGACAACAGCAGCGAGCCGCGGCCCTGCTGCTCGGGATCCTTGGTCAGCGCGATGGTCGGCGGCTTGTCGGGGATGACATTGAACGCCCAGGTCAGATCGTCGCCGGCGCCGCGCAGGGTGGCGCTGCCGGTCGCGGCGATGGCGAAGCGGTGCTCGTCGGTGCCGGCCGGCGCCTTCACCGCATCCTTCGCCACCGTCACCCCGCCGGTGGCGGAGACGTCGAGACTGACCTTGCCGGTCGAGCGCACGACCAGCGTCGAATTGATCGGCACCGAGACGATGCCGTTGGCTGGCAGCGCCGCCATCTCGCCGGGATGGATGCCGGGCAGGATCAGCGGCGGCTTGCCGGTATAGGCCGGCGGAATGACCCAGGCATCGACGCGGAAATTCGCCGGCAGCACCACGCCGTGCCAGTCGAACGCCGCCGTGATGCGCTTCCAACGCTCGCCGCCGGCGGCGAAGAAGGTTGCGACACAGGCGATGAGAACGAGCGCCCGCAGCGCATAAGGATCGCGCCGCGCCACCCGCGGCGACGGCCAGCCGGATTTGAGCGCCCGTGCCGCGGCCAGCGCACGCTCGACATGGGCGTTCCACAGCGCCAGCGAATAAGGATCTTTCGGCGTGACGGCGAGATCGTCGGTGATCGCGGTCGCCGGCCGATGCGGCAAGCCGCTGCCGCGATCGAGCCGGCTCAGCGCGTCGCGGATACCGGGCAGGCGCACGGACCGGAACGGCCACGCCGCGATCACGGCGATCGCCGCGCAAGCGATCACCGCCGCAGCGCGGCCGAGCGGCGGCAGCCACAGCCACAGCCCGAGCCAGGACAGTGCCAGGAACAGGCCGACGGCGGTCGCCAGCGAGGTCAGCGCCGGCCACATCCGTTCCCAGAAAATCGTCCAGCGCGCGCGCTTGAGCGTCGCTTCGAGCAGCGCCCGGGTGGCGTCCGGCGACCGCGGTTGCGGACCGGTATTGGGCAAAGTCGCTTCGGTCACACCTGTCCCGTCATTTTGCGGCCCAGCGTACCGTCATCACACATACCAACAGGGTAACATGAGGGCGGGTTCAAGGCACCAAAACCCGCTCGCTATAATGTTATGCAATTTCAGAGCCAGGGCGGCAGGCGGTCGAGCGCGGCGGCCGCCCCGCGGAGCCATGGCAACCATTATTCTCCTGTCCAGACAAGCACTTCGGAGTTGAACGGGCGATTCGAGCGTCAATCGTTACCCGCACCAGAGTATTCCGGCCCATTGTGGGCTGAGGGTTCAGCCGCAACGCGTGGAACAAGCGACCGATTGCGAAAAAGCATCTGATTCGCGAGGTCCCCGACGGCGTCGATTGAATGGTCAGATGGCGGCGCCCTCCCGCCGTAGGCATCACTCCCGCAATGGCAGCAGACGCAATCTCGCCCGCGCGGCATCAATCGAAACCAGAGCGCCGCTGCTCAGCTCTTGCTGGGCCTGATGAATGGCGGCAAGTACGGCCGGCCCGATAAATTCGGGAGTGAGAAGATCGCTGCGCAGCTGAAGGACACTGGGTCTTCGGCCCTGCGTCGCGGCAAGAATGGCGCCGAAATCAAGATCGCATGTCAGCACGACGTGACTGTATGTGGCCGCCCACTGCATCAGTTCACTGTCACTGGCGTCGCCAACGCCGATTGTCGACCAGTGAACCGCCTCAAATCCAGCCGCAACAAGGAAGTCAACCCAGCCGGGCGACAAATTCATATCGACGAGAATTTTCATTCCGCCGCGGCGAGATCGATTTCACGCTCCTGCGCACGCCATGCGGCGTAGCGCAACGCCTCGAGCACATCCTCGCGCTGCAAATAAGGGTAATCGGCGAGCAGCTGATCGATGCTCCGGCCAGCGCCGATCTGGCCGACGATCATCCCAACCGTCACGCGCAAACCGCGAATGCACGGCTTGCCGCCCATGACCGCCGGATTTTGCGTGATGCGTGCGAAATCGTTCATGGCAAACTCATACGATATAGGTCCGCGCGATTATACTACGGCAGCCGCGCGGTCGGACTGAAATCGCACCAGCATCAAAGCCAGGGCGGCAGGCGGTCGAGCGCGACCAGTTCCTCGACGGTGACGCGCGGCCGCACCAGGGCCCATTCGTCAGCCCTGACAAGCACTTCGGGGATCAGAGCGCGGGTGTTGTAGGTGCCGGCCTGGACCGCCCCATAGGCGCCGGCCGACATGACGGCGAGGAGCTCGCCCGGCCGCGGTTCGGGCAGCGAACGGTCGAGCGCGAGGAAATCGCCTGATTCGCAGACCGGCCCGACCACGTCGGCGGTGATCCGCGGCGCGCCGACCGCGGGTTCGCGCACCGGGCGGATGTCGTGGTGCGCGTCGTAGAGCGTCGGGCGAAGCAGATCGTTCATGCCGGCATCGACGATGACGAAGGTCTTGGCCCCGCCGTGCTTCACATAGAGTACGCGCGTCAGGAGGATGCCGGCATTGCCGACGATGAGCCGGCCGGGCTCGAAGATCAACTTGCAGCCGAGCCCGCGCGTCGCGTTTTTGACGATCCTGGCATAGGCGTCCGGATCGGGCGGCGGATCGTTGTCCTCGCGATAGGGAATGCCCAAGCCGCCGCCGAGATCGATGTGGCTGATGGTGTGGCCGTCGGCGCGCAGCGTGCGCACGAAATCGGCGAGCAGCGCGAATGCGTCGCCGAACGGATCGAGCTCGACGATCTGGCTGCCGATATGCATGTCGACACCGGCGATGCGCACGCCCTTGAGCTTGGCGGCGCGGGCATAGACGTCGCGGGCGCGGCTGATCGGGATGCCGAATTTGTTCTCCGCTTTGCCGGTTGCGATCTTGGCGTGGGTTTTCGGATCGATGTCGGGATTGACGCGGACCGAAATATCGATGGCGCGGCCCTTGGCTGCGGCGATCGAGGCCAGGAGCTCAAGCTCCGCTTCGGATTCGACATTGACGCAAAGGATGCCTTCGTCGACGGCTTGCGCCAGCTCGCGCGCGGTCTTGCCGACGCCGGAGAACATGATCTTGTGCGGCGGAATGCCGGCCGTGCGGGCGCGCAGCAATTCGCCGCCGGAGACGACGTCGGCGCCGGCGCCGAGCTTGGCCAAGGTCGCGATCACGGCCTGGTTGGAATTCGCCTTGAAGGAGTAGCAGACCAGCGCATCGACGTCGGCGAACGCGCCGGCGAACACGCTGTAATGCCGCTCCAAGGTCGCGCTGGCATAGCAATAGAACGGCGTGCCGACGGCCTCCGCCAGCGCGACGAGGCTGACCCCTTCGGCGTGCAGCACGCCGTTGCGATAGTCGAAATGATGCATGGACGTATTTAGCGCGTGATTGGCATGTCCGCTACGGCGCGAAGCGCCCGCGGCGCCGGGCGCGACTATTGCAGGATCGGATCGAGGATGAACGATTTTTTCACGCCCGGCCCGGCCACCGGATTGCCGTGGGAATCGAAGCCGCTTTTGACGGCCGCAGCGTCTTCCTGTTGCTGCGTCGTCGGCGCGCCGGGCGTGCCGTAAGCCGGCAAGAACGATGACGGCGACAGCGGGCCGGCGGCGACCGGCGGCTGGGTCGCCGGGCCCGGCGGCAATTCCAGATCGCCCTTGCGGCCGCAGCCGGCGAGCGCCAGCGCGGCCGCGGCGACCAGTAAAAACCCAAAGCTCAGACGATAACCGGCCAAAGGCCTCTCCCCCGACGCATCCCCGACGCATCCCCCGACGCAGGCGCAAAACGCAGCATAACCGACCACGCCGCGGCGGCGACATTGTGTCGGCAACCCCTTGCCAGGGAGTTTACCACGCCGTTTACGGTTCCGTTTTCAGCCGTTTGAGCCAGCGTTTGGCCTGCGCCCGTACGTTCCGCGGCGCGGTGCCGCCATAAACCTTGCGGCTCGCCACCGACTTGTCCACGGACAGCACGCCATAGACCGCCTTGGTGATGCGCGGCTCGATGGCCTGCATGGTCTTGAGCGGCAGTTTGTCGAGCGCCACCCCGGCCGCCGCGGCCTTGGCGACGATGCGGCCGGTGACGTGGTGGGCGTCGCGGAACGGCAGCTTGAGCGTCCGCGTCAGCCAGTCGGCAAGATCGGTGGCGGTGGAATAGCCCGCGCCGGCCGCGTTGCGCATCGCCGCGACGTCGGGCGTAAGATCGCGCACCATGCCGGTCATGGCGTTGAGCGACAGCGCGAGCGTGCCGATGGCGTCGATCGCGCCTTCCTTGTCCTCCTGCATGTCCTTCTGATAGGCGAGCGGCAGGCCTTTCATCACCATCATCAGCGCGGTCAGCGCGCCAAACACGCGGCCGGTCTTGGCGCGAATGAGCTCGGCAGCATCCGGATTGCGCTTCTGCGGCATCATCGAGGAGCCGGTGGTGAACTTGTCCGACAGCCGCACCAATCCGACCAGCGGCGACGACCAGATCACGATCTCCTCGGCGAACCGCGACAGGTGCACGCTGGCAATGGCACAAGCCGACAGCGTCTCCAGGACGAAATCGCGGTCGGCGACGGCGTCGAGCGAATTGGCCATCGGCCGGGCAAAGCCGAGCGCCTTCGCGGTCATGCCACGGTCGATCGGAAACGATGTCCCGGCCAGCGCGCCTGAGCCGAGCGGGCTTTCGTTGAGGCGACCCCGCGCATCGGCGAACCGGCCGCGGTCGCGCGCCGCCATTTCCACATAGGCAAGGAGATGATGGCCGAAGGTCACCGGCTGCGCCGGCTGCAGATGGGTGAAACCCGGCATGACCGCGTCGGCGTATTCAAGCGCCTTCTCCGCCAGCGCGCGCTGATAGCCGGCGAGCAAAACATCGATCTCGTCGATGGCATCGCGGATCCACAGCCGGAAATCGGTCGCGACCTGGTCGTTGCGCGAGCGCGCGGTATGCAGCCGCCCGGCCGCCGGCCCGATCAGCGCGGCGAGCCGGCTCTCGACGTTCATATGGATGTCCTCGAGCGCGCGCTTGAAGGCGAATTTGCCGGCCTCGATCTCTGACAGGATCGTGTCTAGACCGTGAGCGATCCGCTTTGCATCCTGCGCCGTGATGATGCCCTTTTTGCCGAGCATCGCCGCGTGGGCCTTGCTGGCGGCGATGTCCTGCCGGTACAGGTGGCGGTCGAAGTCGATCGAGGCGTTGATCTCCTCCATGATCGGGGCGGGTTTGTCGCCGAACCGCCCACCCCACATTTTGTTGCTCATGACACGTCTGCCGAGGTCCTTAAGGTTCTTTCGCCAATGACCGAGTTGCCTGCCGAGCCCTACTATAAGGTACGCCGCCGCCGTTTGACCGCCGCCACGGCCTGGGCGCTCGCCGGGACTCTCGCCGTGCTGGCGGGGGTATACGGGATTGGCCGTCTGCGAAGCAATCCGGCCGATGCGGCCTGTGCGCCCGCCGTGGCGATCGCGGCGCGGCTCGCCCCGCTGGTCCATGGCGAGGTCGCGGCCTTGAGCGTGGCCCATACCGGCTTTTTGGTCCCCGATCTGGCCTTCAAGGACGCCGCCGGCCACGACCGCAGCCTGAAGGAGTGGCGCGGCCGCACCGTGCTTTTTAACCTGTGGGCGACCTGGTGCGTGCCGTGCCGCAAGGAAATGCCGGCGCTCGACGGGTTGCAAGGCAAGCTCGGCGGCGCGGACTTCGACGTGATCGCGGTCGATATCGACACCCGCGACCCGCAAAAGCCGCTCGCCTTCCTCAAGGACGTCGGCATCAAGCGGCTTGCCTATTATTCCGACCGCAGCGCGCACGTGTTCGAGGACCTGAAAACCGCCGGCAAGGCCTTCGGCATGCCGACGACGCTCTTGATCGACCGCTCCGGCTGCGAGATCGGCAACATGGCGGGCCCCGCCGAATGGGCGAGCGACGACGGCGTGAAATTGGTGAGCGCGGCGATTGCCGACGGCGCCGCTACGCGCTGACGTCGAGGCCTGTCCCGATACCCGCGGCGACATTGGCAAGCGGATCGAAATTCTGCTGCGCGGTGTCGATCAGTTTTGCCACCGCGGCGCCTTGATCCGCGTTCATGCGCGCCAGCCGCGCCGCCACCGCAAGCTGCACCATGCCGGTCTGGGCGCCCACGAGCGCGGTGATGAGACTGGTCGGGTCCATAGCGGCGCATGATTGGCGGCGAAGTTTAAGGAGGTGTGAATCCCCTCAACGTCCATTCCGGATTGCCGCCAACGGGTCCGGCCCCGGAATGACGAAGGCTCCCGCTTGACAGCGCCAGCCGCGCGCCTATACTAAACCAAATGGTTAACCTTCAAAGCTCAACCCTCGACCGCACCTTTGCCGCGCTTTCCGATCCCACCCGGCGCGCGCTGGTGATGCGGCTTGCCGCGGAACCGGACATTTCGGTGAGCGCGCTGGCGGCGCCGTTCCCGGTGTCGCTGCCGGCGATCATGAAGCATCTCGACGTGCTGGCGGACGCAGGCCTCGTGGCGCGCGCCAAGACCGGGCGCGTCGTCGCCTGCCGCCTCGACGCCGAGCCGATGCGCGACGCGTTCGAATGGCTCAATCGCTATCAGAAGTTCTGGTCGGAGCGGCTCGACCGCCTCGCCGCATTCCTGGAGGAAGAAACATCATGGCCACCCAAACCGCCACAAAACCGAGCCTCACCATCAAACGCCGCCTCAACGCGCCGCCGGCCAAGGTCTTCGCGGCGTGGACCGACCCGGAAAAAATAAAAAGCTGGTTCGGGCCGGGCCAGGTGCAATGCACCCACGCGGCGTTCGATCTGCGCGTCGGCGGCCACTACGTGATCGCCGCGCAATCGCCCGACGGCGAGAAGCACCAGGTCGGCGGCGTGGTGCGCGAAGTCGTGAAGAATGAAAAGCTGGTCTACACCTGGGCATGGCACACCATGCCGGAGCGCGAGTCGCTGGTGACGGTCGAGTTCAAGCCGGACGGCGACGGCACGCTGCTCACGCTCACCCATTCGCAGTTCCTCGACGAGCCGGCGCGCGACCGCCACCAGCACGGCTGGAACGGCGCCCTCGACAAGCTGGAGGGGTTTCTCGCCAAAACTTCGCCGGATTGACACAAAGCGCCGCCACAATGGGCAGGCATCGCCATTCAACAGTGGAGTAGATCATGCGCGGATCGCACGGCACGTTTTACTGGAACGAATTGATGACGCGCGACGTCGAAGGCGCCAAGAAATTCTATGCCGACACGTTGGGCTGGAGCTACGACGCCATGCCGATGCCCGGCGACGCCGGCACCTATTGGCTGGCCAATGTCGACGGCGAGCCGGTCGGCGGCATTTTCGACATCAGCGGCAGCGATTATCAGGGCGTGCCGGAAAGCTGGATGCCCTATATCGCGGTCGACGACGTCGATGCGCGGGCCGCCAAGGCGGTCAAGGCCGGCGCCAAGCTGATGAAGCCCGCGTTCGACGTGCCCGGCGTCGGCCGCATCGCCATCCTGATGCAGCCCGACGGCGCCGGCGTCGGCTGGATGACGCCGGCGTCTTAACAACCTCTCCCCGCGTGCGGGGAGAGCGTAGGCGTCCTTCGGACGCCGTTGTTGACTAAGAACGCCGATGCAAGGCATCGGCTATGCGAAGCGAGGGTGAGGGGGCCTCTCCGCGATTCTGAGCTTGGCGGTTCGTAGCGACGAAGTTGGAGACAGTCGCTCAATTCTGAGCCCAGCGGAGAGGCCCCCTCATCCCGACCTTCTCCCCGCACGCGGGGAGAAGGAGAAGAGGAGCAAACCATGCAATCACACAAAATCGTCTCCCGCGACGAATGGATTACCGCGCGCAAGGCGCATCTTGCCGAGGAAAAAGCTTTTACCCGCGCCCGCGACGCGCTGAGCAGGAAACGCCGCGAGCTGCCCTGGGTGAAGGTCGACAAGGCCTACCTGTTCGACGGGCCGAACGGCAAGGAGACGCTGGCCGACCTGTTCGGCGGCAAGAGCCAGCTCATCGTCTATCACTTCATGCTCGGCCCCGACTGGGAAGCCGGCTGCCCGAGCTGCTCGCTCTTGGCCGACCATTTCGACGGCACCGTCATTCACCTCGCGCAACGCGATGTGACGTTTGTCGCCGTGTCGCGCGCGCCGCTGGCGCAGATCGAGAAATTCAAGGCGCGCATGGGCTGGCACTTCAAATGGGTGTCGTCGAACGGCTGCGACTTCAACTACGACTATCACGTTTCGGCCACGCCGGAGGAAAAGGCCAGCGGCAAGGCGATGTACAATTATATCGAGACCACCTTTCCGAGCGAAGAGCGCCCCGGCGCCAGCGTGTTCTACAGAGGCGACAATGGCGAGATCTTCCACACCTATTCGAGCTACGGCCGCGGCCTCGATATGCTGATCGGCACCTACCACATGCTCGACCTGGCGCCGAAGGGCCGCGACGAGGAAGGCCTGGCCTGGTCGATGGCCTGGGTGCGCCACCACGACCGCTACGACGGCGCCGCCGCCGATGCCAAGGCGCAGTACGTGGAGCCGAAGAAATCGGAGCCGAAGAAATCGGAGCCGAAGAAATCGGACTCGTGCTGCGACTGAGACGTAGCCCGGGTTGAGCGGAGCGAAACCCGGGACAACCGTTTACGCGCACCACATCGCCCCCGGATTTCGCTGCGCTCAATCCAGGCTACAACACCAACCACAGGAGTCGACCATGAAGCTTTATGGCTTTCCACCTTCGCCGAACACCTGGAAGGTGCGGGCGCTCGCCGTCCATCTCGGCGTGCCGCTCGAACTGGAATTCGTCGATCTGACCAAAGGCGGGCAACGGGCCCCGGCCTATCTGGCGCTCAACCCGACCGGGCGCACGCCGACGCTGGTCGACGGCGATTTCAAGCTGTGGGAATCGAACGCCATCCTGCAATACATCGCCGGCAAGAGCGCGAATGCGCTGTGGCCGAACGATGACGCCAAAAAACGCGCCGACATCGCGCGCTGGCAATTCTGGCAGCTCGCCCATTGGGGCGCCGAGGCGTGCCAGCCGCTGACGTTCCAGCGCCTGGTCAAGAAAATCCTCAACCTCGGGCCGCCCGACGAGGCGGCCATCGCCAAGGGCACCGAAGCCTTCAACAAAGAGGCGGCAATGCTCGACGCGCATCTCGCCAAGCAAAAATACATGGTCGGCGACACGCTGACGATCGCCGACTTCGCGGTCGCGGCACCGCTGCTTTACGCCAAAGAGGCGGAAATACCGCTCGGCCCTTACGGCAACGTGCGCGCCTGGTTCGAGCGCGTCGCGGCGCTGCCGTGCTGGCGCGAGACGGCGCCGCAGTTTCCCGCCGCGGCGGCGTGAGTCGGAGGACGGAGGACGGACGACAGAGGACGGATTAATTTCTTTCCGTCGTCCGTCGTCTGTCGTCCGCTATCTGGTCGGTACCGGCTTCTCGCCGCGGTAATCGTAAAAACCGCGCTGGGCCTTGCGGCCGAGCCAGCCGGCCTCGACGTATTTCACCAATAGCGGGCACGGGCGGTATTTGGAATCCGCCAGGCCCTCGTGCAGCACCTGCATCACCGAGAGGCAGGTGTCGAGCCCGATGAAATCGGCCAATTCGAGCGGCCCCATCGGATGGTGGGCGCCGAGCCGCATCGCGGTGTCGATCGCTTCGACATTGCCGACGCCTTCGTAAAGCGTGTAGATCGCCTCGTTGATCATCGGCAAGAGGATGCGGTTGACGATGAAGGCGGGAAAATCCTCCGACACCGCGATCAGCTTGCCGAGCTTGGCGATGAAATTCTTGGTCGCCTCGAAGGTTGAGTCGTCGGTGGCGATGCCGCGGATCACCTCGACCAGCTCCATCAGCGGCACCGGATTCATGAAGTGAATGCCGATGAAGCGCTCCGGCCGGTCGGTCGAAGCGGCGAGCCGCGTGATCGAGATCGACGAGGTGTTGGTGCCAACGATGGTCTCGGGCTTGAGCACCGGACACAGCGCGGCGAAGATATTGCGCTTGACCGCTTCCGCCTCGGTGGCGGCCTCGATCACCAGATCGCAATCGCCGAGCTCGTCCAGCGTGTTCGCCGGGGCGATGCGCTTGATCGCGGCCTGGCGCTGTTCGTCGGTGATGCGCTGGCGGCTGACCTGGCGCGCCAGGTTGCCGTTGATGGTGGCGAGCCCCTCGGTGATGCGGTCGGGCGCGACGTCGTTGAGCAGGACGTGAAAGCCGGCCAGCGCGCAGACGTGCGCGATGCCGCCGCCCATCTGGCCGGCGCCGATGATGCCGATCTTGCGAATCGAATGGGCCATTGCGTCCGTCCGCTCGCCGCGGGTGCGTTCCTTGGGGCGTTCCTTGACCTCGACCATCTTAGCTCACCTCTGCTACCCCGAGCCACACCCCGTTATGACGGGCGCGGCCGCGGTCAGCGTTTGACTTTGTCGAGCTCGCTGGCGAGCTCCGGCAGTACCGCATAAAGATCCGCCACCAATCCGTAATCCGCGACCTGAAAGATCGGCGCTTCCTCATCTTTGTTGATGGCGACGATGACTTTCGAATCCTTCATGCCGGCGAGATGCTGGATGGCGCCCGATATTCCGACGGCGATGTAGAGATCGGGCGCGACGACCTTGCCGGTCTGGCCGACCTGCCAGTCGTTCGGCGCGTAGCCGGCGTCGACCGCGGCGCGCGAGGCGCCGACCGCGGCGCCAAGCTTGTCCGCCACCGGCTCGATATATTTGGTGAAGTTGTCGCGGCTTTGCATCGCCCGGCCGCCGGAAATGATGATCTTGGCCGAGGTCAATTCCGGCCGCTCCGACTTCGACAGTTCCTCGCCGACGAAGCCGGAAATGCCCGGATTGGGCGCGGCAGCGGCGGTCTCGACGGTTGCCGCGCCGCCCTCGCCGGTGGCCTGGAATGCCGCGGTGCGCACCGTGATCACTTTCTTGGCATCGTGCGAGCGCACGGTCTGGATGGCGTTGCCGGCATAGATCGGCCGCTCGAAAGTGTCGGGCGCGACGACCTTGATGACGTCGGAAATCTGCATCACGTCGAGCAGCGCCGCGACCCGCGGCATGATGTTCTTTCCGGTCGTGGTCGCCGCCGCCATGATGGTGTCGTAAGGACCGGCGAGCGCGACGATCAGCGCCGCGGTCGGCTCGGCCAGCATGTGGTCGTAAACGGCTGCGTCGGCGAGCAGCACCTTGGTCACGCCGTCGAGCTTGGCGGCGGCCTCCGCCACCGCTTTGCAGCCGGAGCCGGCGACCAGCACATGCACGTCGCCGCCGAGCGCCTTGGCCGCCGTCAGCGCCTTGTTGGTCGCGTCCTTGAGCGATTTATTGTCGTGCTCGGCAAGCAGAAGCGTCGGCATCAGATCGCCCCCGCCTCGTTCTTCAACTTGTCGATCAGCTCGGCGACAGTTTTCACTTTGACGCCGGCCTTGCGCACCGGCGGCTCGGTAGTCTTCACCACTTCGAGCCGCGGTTTTATGTCGACGTCGTAATCGGCGGCGGTCTTGTCGTCGATCGGCTTTTTCTTCGCCTTCATGATGTTGGGCAGCGACGCGTAGCGCGGCTCGTTCAGCCGCAGGTCGGTGGTGACGACGGCCGGCATTTTCAGCTTCACCGTCTGCAAGCCGCCGTCGACCTCGCGCGTCACCGTCACCGCGTCGCCGTCGAGCGCGACTTTCGACGCGAACGTGCCCTGCGGCCAGCCGAGCAGCGCGGCGAGCATCTGGCCGGTCTGATTGCAGTCGTCGTCGATCGCCTGCTTGCCGAGAATGATCAGGCCCGGCTGTTCGGCGTCGGCGATGGCTTTGAGGATTTTCGCCACCGCCAAAGGCTCGACCGCACTGCCGTCGGTCTTCACCAGGATGCCGCGGTCGGCGCCCATGGCGAGCGCGGTGCGGATGGTCTCGGCGGCCTGCTGCGGGCCGATCGAGGCGCAGACGATCTCGGTGGCCTTGCCGGCTTCCTTGAGCCGGATCGCTTCCTCGACCGCGATCTCGTCGAACGGGTTCATCGACATTTTGACGTTGCCGAGCTCGACGCCGGAGCCGTCCGCCTTGACCCGGATTTTCACGTCCTTATCGACCGCCCGTTTTACGGGGACGAGAATTTTCATGGCTGCGAGGCTTTTGGCTGCGATGGCTTTTTGCTTGTTTCCGGAGCACGGCCAGCTGCACGAATGCCGGAAATGCTGCGGTGCGGGAACCTACCGGCCGCAGCCCCTGCGGTCAACGTGTCAGCTTACGCCTGGACCTTCGGCGGCAACGTTGGCCGGTTGCGTGCATTCGAACAGCTGGACCCCCGCCGGCCGCATCACCACGAACAGAATGGCGCCGGTGATCAGACCGCCGACATGCGCCCAATAGGCGACGCCGTCGTCGGTGCGGCTCGCGGCGTCGATGAACTGCCAGACCGCCCAGAGGCCGATGATCCAATAGGCCTTGAGCCGAAGCGGGATCATGCCGAGCAGGCATGTCACCGGCGCGCACGGCCGGAACAACAGATAAGCGGCAATGACGCCTGAGACGGCGCCGGAGGCGCCGATCAGTCCGACCGTCGAGCTCGGATCGCTCAAGACGAAGACCAGGCCGGCGCCGATGCCGCAGGCCAGATAGAAACCAAGAAAGCGCCAGTGACCGAGCGCCTCCTCGATGTCGTCGCCGAACACGAACAGGAAGATCATGTTGCCGAAGACGTGCATGAAATTGCCATGCACGAACATCGAAGTGAACAGCGTGAGGAGCGGCGGCAGCGGGCCGGCGGCGCCGTTGCCGGTCAACGCCGCGGGAACCAGCCCCGCGATCTGATCGAGTTGATCCATCTGCTCGGGCCAGCCGAGCGCCTCGATGAAGAACACGGCGAAATTGACGGCGATCAAGGCCCACATCACGTAAGGCGGCTGCGGCCACTTGAACGGATTGTGATCCCACAACGGCATCACCATGGATGGTCCCCCTTCAGCGATTCTGGCCCGGCTGCCACAGCACGTCGCGCGCGCCCTTGCCGTTGGCGTAGCGGCCGGCGACAAACAAAAAATCCGACAGGCGGTTGACGTATTGCAGCACCTCGGCGCCGACGCTTTCGTTCGGCCGGTCCTTGAGCTCGGCGATGAGCCGCTCGGCGCGCCGGCAGATGGTGCGGGCGAGATGCAGATAGGCCGCCGCCGCACTGCCGCCCGGCAGCACGAAGGATTTTAATGGCGCAAGCTCCGCATTGAGCCGATCGATCTCGTCTTCGAGCCAGGCGACCTGAGCCTGCGTCACGGTCAGCCGCGCCCCGCCCGGACCTTTGCCCTTCCCCGGCGTGGTGAGGTCAGCGCCGACGTCGAACAGATCGTTCTGGATGCGCGACAGCGCGGCATCGAGCGCGGCGTCGCCGGCGGTATGCAGCCGCGCAATACCGATCGCGGCATTGGCTTCGTCCAGCGTGCCGTAGGCGGCAACGCGCAGATCGTATTTCTTGCGCCGCTCGCCGGAGCCGAGCCCAGTGCTGCCGTCATCGCCGGTGCGGGTATAGATCTTGTTGAGCTTGACCATGGCTCACTTCGACATGATCCAGACGGTGAGCATGATGACGATGATGGCGATGAACTGCAGGAGCACGCGCAGCCGCATCAGCTTCTGCGAGGTGTTGGCGGAGCCGCCGCGCATCATGTTGTAGAGGCCGAGCAGCAGCACGACCGCGACCGCGCCGATGGCGATCGGGACCGCGACATGGGACATGAAATCGGACATGGGGCATTTGTAGCCTGGGTTGAGCGGCAGCGAAACCCAGGGGCGGCGTTGCGGTTTGCGGGCCCGTCCCCGGATTGCGCCCGGCGCAATCCGGGCTACAAGGAGGCCGCAATACGCAGAGGACCCACCCGCAATGATCGTCGATTTCCAGCACCATTTCACGCCGCGCGAGTTGATCAAGGAGGACCCGGGCGACCGCCTGATCCTCAACTACGACGCCGCGGGCGCGCCGAGCTATACGATCCATTCGCTGCTCTACGATCTCGACGAGCACGTGCGGATGATGGACACAGCCGGCATCGACGCGGCCTGGCTGACCAGCGCCGCCGGCATGTGCGCCGATCTCGACACTTCGCGCCTGGTCAACGACAAGGCGAAACAGGCCGAACGCGATTATCCCGGCCGCTTCATCGGCGCCGCCCACACCCACCCGCTCGGCGGCGCCGCGGCGTTCAAGGAGCTGGCACGCTGCCGGCATGAGCTTGGCTTCCAGGGCGTCACCATCACGTCGGAATTCGACGGCAAGTGGATCGACGATCCGGCGCTCGAGCCGTTCTGGGACGAAGTGTGCAAGCTTGGGCTTTTCGTGTTCGTGCATCCGGCGCTGAAACTCAATCGCGCCGAACAGTTCGACGCCTACGACACCGCGCGCGGCGTCGGCCGCGAATTCTCGCTGATCATGGCGACCATCCGCCTGGTCAATTCCGGCGTGTTCGACCGCCATCCGCAGCTGACCGTGCACATGGCGCATCTGTCCGGCGGCATCGCCTCGATGCTGGCGCGGATCAGGAGTTTCCAGGACAAGGATTTTTGGGGGACCGCGGGCAACAAACGCCATGGCGTGACGCCCAAGCACGACTTCGACCACTACATCCGCAACAACCTGGTGTTCGATACCGCCGGATTCGCCGGCGGCATCGGCGCGGTCAAGGCGGGTCTGTGCGAAATCCCCGCCTCCCGCATCGTCTTCGCCACCGACTATCCGCAGGAAATCCGCAAGCGCGAGATCGTGCGCGATTTCGTGCGCGACATCCGCGCGCTTGGGGCTGATGGCGAGCGGATTCTGTCCGGCAATGTCGGGCTGCTGCTGAAGTAGCCCGGGTTGAGCGCAGCGAAACCCGGGAGCGGCGTTCGAACCGATCAATCGTCCCCGGATTTCGCGCCGCTCAATCCGGGCTACGAATCAATTCGACCCATCCAACAGCCGCCGCGCGATGACCTGTGCCTGGATTTCGGCGGCACCCTCGAAAATATTCAAAATGCGCGCGTCGCACAGGATGCGCGAAATGGGAAATTCCACGGCAAAACCGTTGCCGCCGTGGATCTGCACGGCGTTGTCCGCGGCGGCCCAGGCGACGCGGGCGGCGAGGAGCTTTGCCATGCCGGCTTCGAGGTCGCAGCGCCGCCCGGAATCCTTCTGCCGCGCCGCGTAATAGGTGAGCTGGCGCGCGATCATGATCTCGACCGCCATCATGGCGAGCTTGTCGGAAACACGCGGGAAATTGGCGATCGGCTCGCCGAACTGCACCCGCGCGGTGGCGTAGCCGAGCCCCTCTTCCATCGCCGCCTGCGCCACGCCGATGGCGCGCGCCGCGGTCTGGATGCGCGCCGATTCGAACGTCGCCATCAATTGCTTGAAGCCGAGGCCCTCGACGCCGCCAAGCAGATTCTCCGCGGCCACCGCAAAACCGTCGAACGCGATCTCGTATTCCTTCATGCCGCGATAGCCCAGCACTTCGATCTCGGTGCCCGACATGCCAGCAACCGGAAACGGCTTGGCGTCGTCGCCACGGGGCTTTTCCGCGAGCAGCATGGAGAGCCCGCGATAGCCGCTCTCGGCCGGATTGGTGCGCACCAGCAGCGTCATCAGGTCGGCGCGCACCGGATGGGTGATCCAGGTCTTGTTGCCGTAGACCTTATAGGTGTCGCGCTCGCGCACCGCGCGGGTCTTCAGCGCGGCGAGATCGGAGCCGGTATTCGGCTCGGTGAACACCGCGGTCGGCAGCACTTCGCCGGACGCGATCTTCGGCAGCCATTTGCGTTTCTGATCCTCGGTGCCGCTGCCCAAGATCAGCTCGGCGGCGATCTCGGAACGGGTGCCGAGCGAGCCGACGCCGATATAGCCGCGCGACAGCTCCTCGGAGACGACGCACATGGATTCCTTGCCGAGTCCCATGCCGCCGTAATCCTCGGGGATGGTCAGGCTGAAGACGCCGAGCTCGGACATCTGCGCGATGATATCGAGCGGAATGTATTCGTTGTTGAGGTGCCACGCTTGCGCATGCGGCACCACCTGGCCGTCGGCGAATTTGCGCATCTCCTCGCGGATCGAATCCAGCGTGTCGTCGAGGCCGCAAGCGCCGACGGTGGCGTCGGGCCGTTCGCGCATCAATACGACGAGCCGCGCGCGACGCGCCGCGGTGTTGCCGGTGGCGATGAGGTGATCGACGGCGGGCGTGATCCGCGCCGCCACCGCAGCTGCGCTCAAGCCGAGGTCGGCCAGGCGGACGATCTCGCCCTGGCTCATGGCAATGCCGCCGAGCATTTGCGCCAAATATTCGCCGGCGCCGATGCGCACGAGCAGCTCTTCGATCTCGCCGAAATTGCCGGTGTCGATCATCCGCCCGGCGTAGGCCGCAAGCTGGCGGATCGCCTCGACATAGGTCGCGAGCCAAGCGAGACCGTGGGTGGCGCGCTGTTCGCGGTCGAGAACCCGGGCCATCGGGCGGCCCGCGACCGTGACCCGGGCGGCGACGGCGCGGTGGGCATCGGCAAATAGCGCCGCGGCGGCGGCAACCGCCTCGTCGAGCGCTGCGATCAGGTCTTGGCCGGCGGGCATGGCAAACGCGGCATGGACTGGGCTCCTTCCCCTCGCATCCTTCCCCGCTAGCGGGGAAGGCCAGGGTGGCGGCCGCCCGGACGGCCCAACAAGCTTACGCGTGCAATGCACAAAAGCAATCAGGTCGTTTCCCGGGCGCAGCGCAGCACGCAGTGATGCGCTGCAGACCCGGGATCGTAACGAGCTCCGAGCCTGGAACGGTCCCGGATCAGCGGTGCACCGCTGACGCGCTGCACCGCATCCGGGAAACGGCACTTTTCAAGCGCACGGCCCCGGAATGACGCACGCCGCGCGCGAGTCCTTGCCAAATATTAACCATTTTCCGTTTTGCTGAAGCCGAATGCCGCCATGCCGCGCCGCGGCGACGAAAGCCCGTATCCGATCCCATGTTTTCCCGCCCCATGTTCATCGTCGAAGCCTTTTCGAAGCTGTCGGTCCGCGCCCGCATCATCGTGCTCGGCGTCATCCCGGTGATCGGCTTCCTCGCCAACGGCATCGCGTTCACGGTCGGCGACGTCGAAGTCGGCAGCGCCTTCGACAGCGTGCATCGCTACACCCAGGTTGCGGACGCCAGCCGCGATCTCAAGACCGGCCTGTTGATCATGCGCGCGGCGACCACCGAATATGTGGCGCGGCCGGCCGACAAGGTGGTCGCCGATTTCAACGACGGCCAGCAGCTGGCGATGACATCGCTCGACCGCATCGCCGCCATGCTCGGCGCCTCGGCGCAGGACGTGATCACGCCGCTGCGCATCACCGTGCGCGACCTCAAGACCAGCTTCGAAAGCCTGGTCAACGAGCAGAAGTCGCTCGGCTACGACGCCAGCCAGGGCATCACCGCCGAACTCGACGCGGCGAGCAGCACGGTGCAGCGCATCATCCATGAAGACCTGTCGTGGGTCGCCGACGGCGACGCCGGCAAAATGCTGATGTCGCTTCTGACCATGCGCCGCGACGAGATGTCCTATCGGTTGACGCGCTCGCGCGCAGCAGAGAAGCATTTCCTCGACGAAATCAGAAACTTCAACGCGCTGTTCGACTCGGTCGACGGCGCGCCGTCGATGAAGCAGAAATTGAACGAGGAAGTGAAGACCTACAATTTCGCCTTCGCCCAATGGGTCGCCTCGACCGACAATATCGAGCCGCTGGTGACGTTGATCAGTCACGACACCGAGACCGTGCTGCCGGAAGCCGACAAGATCATCGCCTCGGCGCGCGACCGCGCCAGCGAGGCCGGCACGACGCTTTTGGCGTCGCGCGCCGGCATCCGCAACTTCATCCTCTGGGTCGGTCTCGCAGTGGTGCTGATCGGCATCAGCTTCAGCTGGCGCATCGGCCGTTCGATCACGCGGCCGCTGGAAGGCCTGGCGCGGGTGATGAAGCAGCTCGCCGACGGCGACACCTCGGCGCAAATTCCCGAGACCCGGGCCCATGACGAGATCGGCGCCATGGCGCGCACGGTGGTGGTGTTCCGCGACAACATGATCGAGCGCGAGCGCCTGTCCGCGGTGGAGACGCAAGCCAATGCCGCCCGCGCGCAACGCGGCGAGACCGTCGCGGCGATGATCGACACGTTCCGCAGTTCCGTCGAGCAGGCGCTGGCGCGGCTGCGCGAGGCCGCCGGCCGCCTGGAAAGCGCTTCCAGCGGGCTCAACGATGCCGCCGACGAAGTTTCGTCGGAAGCGCGCGACGCCGAAAATCGCGTCAGCACCGCCGCCGTCAATGTCACGACGGTGGCGAGCTCGATCGAGGAGCTGGCCGCCTCGATCGGCGAGATCGCGCTGCAGGCGACGCGCTCGACCGAAGTCGCCGGCCGCGCGGTAGCCGAATCCAAGCGCACCGTCACCACCATGTCGGACCTCGGCAGCGCCGCCAACCGCATCGGCGAGGTGATCGGGCTCATCCAATCGATCGCCGGCCAGACCAACCTGTTGGCGCTCAACGCCACTATCGAGGCGGCGCGCGCCGGCGAGGCCGGCCGCGGCTTTGCCGTGGTCGCCACCGAAGTGAAATCGCTCGCCGCACAGACCGCGCGTGCCACCGAAGACGTCGCCGCCCAGATCGGCTCGATCCAATCGGCCACCGCCGACGCCGCGCAGGCGATCGAGCAGGTGTCCTCGATCATCGACGACATGTCGGAAATCGCCGTGACGGTGGCGTCCACCGTCGAGGAGCAGAACAACGCCGTCGCCTCGATCGCCGAAGGCGTCAACCGCGCCTCGGTCGAAGCGCGCACCGGCGCGCAATCCATGAGCCGCGTCGCCGGCGCCAGTACCGGCGCCCGCTCGACCGCCGCCGACGTCAAGGCGCTCGCCGACGCGCTGGCCGTCGAAGCCGCGGGCCTGCAGAGCGAAGTGCGGCGGTTTTTGACGGACGTGCAGGCGGCGTAACTTCTTTCCGCCCCCGCGGTAGCGGAGGAGGGGGACCGCCCGAAGGGCGGTGGAGGGGGCGCCTGAGGTGCCGCTTCGTTATCGTCTCAGAATGGTGACGCCCGACAGGTTGTCTCCCGCAGCCGCAAAATAACCCCGAGCTTGCTATCAGCGCGTACCCGTCGTCTTCGAAATCACCTCACCGCCCGCGCCCCCTCCACCGCGCTACGCGCGGTCCCCCTCCCCCGCTAACGCGGGGGCGGATAGATTAGCTGCGGAGACCGCTTTGCACCTGACCGCCCTCGCCTACCGCGTCGTCATGGACGCCTTCTATCGCTTCAATGCCGATGACGGCTGGGCGATTGCGAGCCACATCGCGCTGTCGGTGCTGATGTCGATGTTTCCGTTTCTGATCCTGGTCACCGCGATCGCAGGCTTCATCAGCTCGGAGAACCTCGCCGCCGAGGTGGCGCGCATCATCGTCGAAGCGTGGCCGCGCCAAGTGTCGAGCCAGATCGCCGGCGAGATGCGCAACGTGCTGACCACGACGCGCAGCGGCGCGCTCACCGTCGGCGCGGTGTTCGCGATCTATTTCTCCTCCAGCGGCGTCGAGAGCCTGCGCATCGGGCTCAACCGCGCCTACGGGCTTACCGATCCCCGGCCGTGGTGGCTGCTGCGGCTGGAATCCATCGGCTACGTGCTGGTCGCCGCCGTCGGGCTGTTGGCGCTGTCGTTTCTGGTGGTGCTCGGCCCGCTGATGTTCCGCACCGCGTTGATCTATGCGCCGTGGCTCGACAAGGTCGAAAGCCATTTCAATATCGGCCGCTTCGTGGTGGCGAGCGTCCTGCTGATCTCGTCGCTGTTGATCCTGCATATGTGGCTGCCGGCCGGGCGGCGGCATTTCAGCGAAGTGTGGCCCGGCATCGTCGCCACGCTGGTGATGTGGCTGACCTGCGGCTTCGTGTTCGGCCGCTACCTGTCCGACTTTTCCTATACCTATGTGAACTATTACGCCGGCCTCGCCTCGGCGATGATGGCGCTGGTGTTTCTTTATTTCACCGCGCTGATTTTCATCTATGGCGGCGAGCTCAACGCCGCGATCGCGCGCCTGCGCGAGGAGGGATCGGAGCTGCCGTTGTCTTGATGGAAATCTAGGCCGCGGTTTCGGCAACCGCGCCGCCGGTCAGCTCCTTGACCTTGCGGGCGTGATCGACCGCGTCGCGCGCCGACTGGTTGTGGGTGAACAGTTCGAGCGTCGAGGTGTCGTCCTCGCGCACCGGCTGCATGGCCTGGTCGCTGTAGGGCACGTCCTTGGACTTGGCGACCTTGCGGTAGATACGGAAAATGCCCCACGCCGCTTTCACCACGCGGATATGCTTGACCAGCATCTCCCAGGCCAGCGCCGGATAGAACTTCAGCGCCGGCTCGAGCGGCAGCTCGGGGCGGCGCTCGTGGCGCGCTTTGAGCCGCACGAAGCCGCCCTGCAGCGGATGCACCCTCTCGATGGTCAGCGACTGCGCGAACCACAGAATGATCTGCGCCAGGCGCAGGATGTTGATGCCGTAGGCCTGGGCGCGGCGCAAAATCGTCTCGATGTGCTCGGGCGTGTAATAGATCTCCCAGGAATCGCGGTAGAGCTTCTCCCACTCCGCCTTGCTCATGTGCGCATGCGGAGTGAGCGCGTGTTCGAGATCGTATTTGTTCAGGTCCGGATCGAGCGGCGCGCCCTTGGTCCACAGCACCTTGTGATCCTCGGAGCCGGGCAGCGGCGTGAGGAAGAAGAATTCCAGCACGTCGAGCGGCATCTCTTTCTTGATGATCTCGATGTCGCGCCGCGCCGATTCCGGCGTGTCGTTGGGAAAGCCGAGGATATAGCCGGCATAGGTCCAGATGCCGACCGCTTTCCAGGCCAACAGCATGTTGCGGTATTCGGTGATCTTGTTCTGCCGCTTCTTGGCGGCGAGCAGATTGTCCGGGTTGATGTTCTCCAGCCCGATGAAGATGCGGGTGACGCCGGCACGCTTGGCCTTGGCGACGAAATTCGGGATTTTGTGGCACAGCGTGTCGACCTGGATCAGGAAGCGCACGTCCATGCCGTTTTCCTCGCGCAGCTTGATGATGCGGTCGAAGATCGGCTCCCAGTCCTTGTTGCGGGCGAAATTGTCGTCGGTGATAAAAAACCGGTCGATGCCGTGCTCGAAATTCTTGCGCAGGATGCGCTCGACGTCGTCGGGACTGCGGCGCCGCGATTTGCGGCCCTGCACGTTGATGATGGTGCAGAACGAGCATTGGAACGGGCAGCCGCGGCCGGCGTCGAACGTCGTCACGTTGCCTATTGTCTTGCGCACCGAATTGCCCGGCAAGAACGGAGTCACCGCGTCTTCCAGCGCCGGCAGCTCGTTGATGTAATTGTAGAGTGGCTTGAGCGTGCCGGCGACGGCATCGCGCATCACCTCGTCCATGCGGCCTTCGGCTTCGCCGGCAAACAGCGTGATGCCCATATCGAGGGCTTCCTGCAGATCGGCCATCACGCTCGGGAACATCGCCAGCATGCCGGAGACGTGGAAGCCACCGATGATCACCGCGATGCCGGCGGCGCGTAAGGGCTTGGCGATGTGCAGCGAGCGCGGATACTGGTTCGACTGCACGCCGACCAGGCCGACGAAGCCGAAATTATCGTTGGCCCGCATCTCGGCAATGATGCGCTCGACGCGTATGCGGGTGTTGGTCTCGTCGATGGCGACGATGTCGACGTCGATATCGGGGCCGAGGATTTTGCGCTGCGCGCAATCGTCGACCAGGCCGTAGACGGTGGCCAGCGAATTGGCCGGCATCGGCGAGCGAAACCAGCGGATGACATAGCCGTCGTCATCATAGTGCGACGGCTTGACCAGGATCACGCGGAAACGCTTGCGCGCGCTGGTGGTCTCGGTCCGCGTTCCACTCGACTGCATGCTGGCCCCGTTCCCCGATTTAACGAGTTTTAGCGGATACGGCAGCGTAAAGCCAGTTTGTTTTCGATCGGGAACTTGCTGGAAAGCTGAGCAAAATTGGGTTATTTTAGCGCCATGCGATCGCACGACGTCATTGACCGATTGAAGAAGGCCGAGCCCGCGTTACGCGCAACCGGCGTAGGAGCATTGTACCTGTTCGGCTCACACGCGCGCGACGACGCGGCGAGCGATTCCGACGTTGATGTTTTTGTCGATCCGCAGACGGACGAGACATTTGGTTTTCTCGACTTCATGAAGGCCTACGAAACGATTGTCGATGCGGTGGGACCGAACGTCGAAGTCGGCTATTCGACGCGTGAAGGGCTGTCGCGCTACATCCGGGACAGCGTCGAACGGGAAGCCAGACGGATTTTTTGATGGCGGCGAGCAAAAGCCCTCATCTTCGACTGCTTCACATTCGTGACGAAATCGATGGCATGGCGTCTGCGCTGCTTAACGTGACTTTTGCAGATTATCAAGAAAGTTACACGCTGCGCCGCGCGGCCGAGCGGGCGATACAAATCGTGTCCGAAGCGGCGAAGTCCCTGCCGCCGGAAATGTTAGCGAGGCATTCAAAGGCGCCCTGGAATGCGATCATCGGTATTGGCAATATTCTTCGGCATGAATATCAGCGCATCGACGATCGTCGACTCTGGGAAATCGTCACTGTGCACCCGCCGGAATTGCGGCCGGTGATCATGGCAATGATCGATGAATTAAAAGATTGAATGAAAGCCGATCGGCCGCCGTCAAAGGGCCCCCGCCGCCTCGATCACATCCTCGAAATTCCGCAAGCCCGGGCGCGGGGCGTTGACCAGCACCGCCATGTTGCCGGGCTTGTGGCGGTTGGTGCGCATCAGCTCGTGGGCATAGGGGATTTTCTCCCACGGGAACACGTCGCTCATGCACGGATCGATGCGCTGGTCGAGCACGAACTGGTTGGCGGCGCTGGCTTGCTTGAGATGCGCGAAGTGCGAGCCCTGCACCCGCTTCTGCCGCATCCAGACGTAACGCGCGTCGAAGGTGATGTTGTAGCCCGAGGTGCCGGCGCAAAAGACCACCATGCCGCCGCGCTTGACCACCAGGCAAGACACCGGGAACGTGGCTTCGCCCGGATGCTCGAACACGATGTCGACGTCGCGCTTGCCGGTGATGTCCCAGATCGCCTTGCCGAAGCGCCGCGCCTCTTTCACCCAGGTGTCGTATTCGGGGGTGCCGACCTTCGGCATCGCCCCCCAGCATTTGAATTCGCTGCGGTTGATGACGCCCTTGGCGCCGAGATCCATGACATATTGGACCTTCGACGGATCGGACACGATGCCGATGGCGTTGGCGCCCGACGCGGCGACGAGCTGCACGCCGAACACGCCGAGCCCGCCCGAGGCGCCCCAGACCAGAACGTTGTCGCCGGGCTTGAGAATGTGCGGCGCATGGCCGAACAGCATGCGATACGCCGTGGCCAATGTGAGCGTGTAGCAGGCCGATTCTTCCCAGCTCAGATGCGGCGGCTTGCGCATCAGCTGGCGCGACTGCACGCGGCAGAATTGCGCGAACGAGCCGTCGGGCGTCTCGTAGCCCCAGATGCGCTGCGACGGCGACAACAGCGGGTCGCCGCCGTTGCAATCCTCGTCGTCGCCGTCGTCCTGATTGCAATGGACGATGACTTCGTCGCCGACTTTCCAGCGCCGCACTTTCGAGCCGACCGCCCAGACGATGCCGGACGCGTCGGAGCCGGCGATATGGAACGGATGCTTGTGGCCGTCGAGCGGCGATACCGGAATGCCGAGGCCGGCCCACACCCCGTTGTAGTTGACGCCGCCGGCCATGACATAGACCAGCACCTCGTCGTCGGCGATCGGCCAGGTCGGCACCACCTCGCTCTGCATCGCCTTTTCCGGCGGACCATGGCGCTCCTTGCGAATCGCCCAGGCATGCATGGTCGCCGGCACGTGGCCGAGCGGCGGGACCTCGCCGATGTCGTAGAGGTCCTTGAGCGGCGCGGCGGCGGGTTTCTTCTGCGCGACGGCCATGATGGGCTCCGTCTCAACCGGTTTTTGCGACGCACACGCCGCCCCGGTGATCGACCGCAGTCTGCCGCAGTTCATGTTGCAGTGCAACAATTACCTGATGGGCATAACTCGCAACCAGTGGCGCGGCGGGCCCTGACAGCTTTCGCGGGAAGCCCTATGGTCATAGTGACGCAGCACAAACTGCGTAGGGTGTGCGTGACGCACAAAGCCTGGCGCTTGCCGGGACAGGGAATGGGGAAAAGCCATGGATGTTCAAAGCATCATCATCTGGATCGTCGTCGGCGCGATTGCCGGCTGGCTTGCGGGCATGGTCGTCAAGGGCGGCGGCTTCGGGCTCATCGGCGACATCGTCGTCGGCATCGTCGGCGCGGTGATCGCCGGCTGGTTGCTGCCGCGGCTCGGCATCGTGATCGGCTCCGGCTTTGTGGCGGCCGTCATCGACGCATTCATCGGCGCCGTGATTCTTCTGGTCATCATCAAGTTGATCAAGCGCGCTTGATGCCAAGTTAGCTTGGAGAACGAGAAGATCGCGCCGAGCGCCGCGCCGCAGCTCACGCCACAGCGGACGATCAGGCTGGTCGGACTGACGCTCGCGCTCGGCTATCTGATCGTTCTCGGCGGCAGCTATCTGCAAGGCCATTTTTTGACCGACCCGCAGGGCCGGCCGATCGCTAATGATTTCGTCAACGTCTGGGCGGCCGGGCAACTCGCGCGCGACGGCGCGGCGCCGGCCGCCTATGACTGGACCTTGCACCGCGCCGCCGAAGTGCGCGCCGTCGGCTACGACTTCGACGGCTATTACGGCTGGCACTATCCGCCGCCGGCATTTTTCTTTGCCGCGGCTTTGGCGACGCTGCCGTATCTGGTCGCGGCGGTGGTTTGGCTGCTGGCGACGCTCGCTGCTTACGCCGCGGCCATCGCCGGCATTCTCGGGCTTCGCACCGGCATTCTGTTCGCGCTCGGCTTTCCCGCCGCGCTCTGGAACGTCACCGCCGGGCAAAACGGTTTTCTCACCGCGGCGCTGATCGGCGGCACGCTCGGTCTCTTGGAGCGGCATCAGGCGCTGGCCGGCATCTGTCTCGGGCTCCTCACCTACAAACCGCAATTCGGCTTGCTGTTTCCGTTTCTGCTGATCGCCGACCGGCGCTGGCTCACGATTGCCGTCGCGACATTGGTGGCGCTCCTGCTGGCGGCACTGTCGTGGCTCGCCTTCGGCAGCGCGAGCTGGGAAGCCTTCGTGCATTGGGCGCCGCTATCGAACCGCCTGTTGATCGACCAAGGCGCGCTGGACTGGTACCGGCTGCAAAGCGTGTTCGCGTTGGTGCGGGCTCATGGCGGCAGCGAAACGTTGGCCTGGCTTGTTCAAGGCGTCGTGTCGCTTACGCTCGCCGTCGGGCTTGCCTGGCTATGGAAGAGCCGCGCCGCCTTCGAGCTCAAGGCCGCGGCGCTCGCCGCCGGCGCGCTGCTCGCGACGCCTTATCTCTTCATGTACGACCTGGTCGTGCTCGCGGTCGCCGTGGCGTTCCTGTTGCGGCTCGCCATAGCGCGCGAATTTTTAAGCCGCATCGAAATCGCCGCGCTAACCGCCGCCGGGGCGCTGATCCTGATCTACCCTTACGTGAAGACCCAGGTCGGCCTCGCCGCGGTCGTGATCGTCTTGGTTTTGATCGTGCACCGCGCCTGCGTGGAAGCGCGGCCGATGTCAGCAACGATGCGTTGAGCTACTCGGCCGGCACCGCGGCCGGGACCAATGCACCGTCCGCGCTGCGGACTTGCCACTTGGCAACGACCCGCCCGGCGCGGCGCGCCGCGACGATCGCCAACACCGCGATCGCGGTGCCGGCGATGATGTCGATGAAATAATGGCCTCCGTTGATCGGCGTCGCCGCCAGCATGGCGGTGAAGGCGAGCACCACGATCGGCCGCATCCAGCGCACCGGCCACAGCGCCCAGGCATAGAGCACGCCGGAGGCGGCGTGAAAGCTCGGAAAGGTAACGATGCCGCCAAGCCCCAACAGATCGAGATGGCGCAACGCGCCGTGACGGGTCGGCGGCAGGTCGTGCAGCTGGTCGAGGTAGGGCTGCAAGTTGAGATGTTTGATGCTGGTCGGATCGAGGCCGATTTGTTGAAACACGCCGATCGCCGGCACCAGGCCGGAAATGATCGTGGTCACGATCAGAGCGAGGCCGAAGGCCAAGGTGAATTCCTCGATGCGGTGATAGCGGTGCGTCGCCGCCAGCACGACCGGAATGGCGAAGATCGGCCAGCGGATCATGGTGTAGCCGTAGTTCACCCACGCCGCGAGCACCGGATGATCGTCGACGTAGCGCACATAGGCCGCCCAGTCGAAACCAAGCGCGCGGTCGATGGCGAGCAGGTTTGAATCCTGCATCGGCAGGTTGGCGGACGCCGCCACATAGGTCAGCGGCGTCATCACCGCGGTGATCAGCACGATCTGCGCGGTGCCGCCGAGGACGAACATCACCTGCGGATCGCGCCGCTTCGGCGACGACGCATTGGCGTGGGCAAAGCCGGCATAAAGCCCGACATAGCCGACGGCGATGGCGAGCCCGGTCAGCTCGAGCGAGAAATCGGTGAACGCCAGACTGAGCGCCAGCACCATCCCCATGCAGCCTACGAAAATCCAATTGACCAGGAGGAACCGCCACGCGGCCTCCACGTCCGGCATTGTCGTCGGCTGTTGCGCCTGCATGGCGGCAAATGTGGCGCGGCAGCGGTTAAAGCCATGCGAATTGCCACGGTTAAAACCAGGTTTGTAGCGGCCCTATCGTTAATGTTGCATTGCAGCAAAATCCGCGTCAGATTGCTGCCGCCGGACCACTTGCAAGGCCGATGCGCGACAAAACCCCACGCGACAAACCTTGGATCTTCCGCACCTATGCGGGGCATTCGACTGCCGCGGCGTCGAACGCGCTGTACCGCAAGAATTTGAGCAAGGGCCAGACCGGCCTGTCGGTCGCCTTCGATCTGCCGACCCAGACCGGCTATGACAGCGATCATCCTTTGGCCAAAGGCGAGGTCGGCAAGGTCGGCGTGCCGATCTCGCATATCGGCGACATGCGCATGCTGTTCGACGGCATCCCGCTCGGCGACATGAATACGTCGATGACCATCAACGCCACCGCCGCCTGGCTGCTCGCGCTCTATGTGGCGCTTGCCGACGAGCAGGGCGTGCCGCGCAAAAGTCTGCAGGGCACGACGCAGAACGACATCATCAAGGAATATCTCTCCCGCGGCACCTACGTGTTTCCGCCGGCGCCGTCGATGCGGCTGACCAAGGACGTGATCCTGTTCACGACCAAGGACATGCCGAAATGGAATCCGATGAACGTGTGCTCCTATCACCTGCAGGAGGCCGGCGCGACGCCGGTGCAGGAATTGGCCTTCGCGCTCGCCACCGCCATCGGCGTGCTCGACGCGGTCAAGGCGTCGGGCCAATGCGCGCCGGAGGAATTCGGCGAAGTGGTCGGCCGCATCTCGTTCTTCGTCAATGCCGGCCTGCGCTTCGTCACCGAAGTCTGCAAGCTGCGCGCCTTCACCGAACTGTGGGACGAGATCACGCGCGCGCGTTATGGCGTGACCGACGCCAAGCAGCGGCTGTTCCGCTACGGCGTGCAGGTCAACTCGCTCGGCCTGACCGAGCAGCAGCCGGAAAACAACGTCGCGCGCATTTTGATCGAGATGCTCGCCGTCACCTTGTCGAAGGGCGCGCGCGCGCGTGCCGTACAGCTGCCGGCCTGGAACGAGGCGCTCGGCCTGCCGCGGCCGTGGGATCAGCAATGGTCGCTGCGCATGCAGCAGATCCTCGCCTACGAGACCGACTTGCTGGAATACGGCGACGTGTTCGAAGGCTCGCCGGCCATCGCCGCCAAGGTCGCGGAGCTGAAACAGGCGGCCAAAGAGGAATTGGCCCAGATCGAGAAAATGGGCGGTGTCGTCGCCGCCGTCGAGCAGGGTTATCTCAAGCAGCAGCTCGTCGAATCCAATTCGCGCCGCGTCGAGGCGATCGAGCGCGGCGAGCAGATCGTGGTCGGCGTCAACCGCTTCGTCGAGACCGAAGCGTCGCCGCTCGCCGACGCCGCCGAAGCCGTCGTCATCGTGTCGCCGCAAGCGGAGGCCGGGCAGATCGCGCGGCTCGCCGCCTGGCGCGACGCGCGCGATGCCAAGGCGGTCGCCGCGGCGCTCGACGATTTACGCAAAGCGGCGAAAACCGGCGGCAACATCATGCCGCCGTCGATCGCCTGCGCCAAAGCCGGCGTCACCACCGGCGAATGGGGCTTTGCGCTGCGCGCGGCGTTCGGCGAATACCGCGCGCCGACCGGCGTCGGCACTGCCATGCGCAACGACGCCGATGGCCTCGACGACATCCGCGCCGAAGTCGACCGCGTGTCCAAAAAACTCGGCCGGCGCTTGAAATTTTTGGTCGGCAAGCCCGGTCTCGACGGCCATTCCAACGGCGCCGAGCAGATCGCCGCCCGCGCCCGCGACGCCGGCATGGACGTGGTCTATGACGGCATCCGCCTCACCGCCGAAGCCATCGTCGCGGCGGCGGCGGAAAAACGCGTGCACGTGGTCGGCCTGTCGATCCTGTCCGGCTCGCATCTGCCGCTGGTGCACGACGTCGTCGCGCGCATGAAGGAAGCCGGCCTCGACGGCGTGCCGGTCGTGGTCGGCGGCATCATCCCGCCGCAGGACGCCAGCTTGCTCAAGGAAGCCGGCGTCGCCGAGGTCTATACGCCGAAGGATTTTGAATTGAACCGCATCATGAGCGATCTGGTGCGGATCGTCGAAGACGCGGCCAGCGGCGAGTGACTCTTTTCCGTCACCCTGAGGTGCGAGCGAAGCGAGCCAACCAAGTCGGCTGTTGCCGACTTGGACGCTTAAAATGCCGAAATCGGGTATACCCGATTTCGGTTGGGGCGACGGCCCGAGCGCCTCGGCCGCATCCTTCGAGGGCCGCTGCGCGGCCACCTCAGGATGACGGAAGAATGACCGCAATCGCCTCGCTCAGCGCGCTCGGGCTGACCGGCTTGCGCAAATAAGAATCCATCCCCGCGGCGCGTGCGGCCTCCTCGTCGCCGTTGTCGCTGCGCCCGGAAATGCCGACGATCGGCGTGCGGCCCGCGGCGCCGGCCAATGCGCGGATGCGGCGGGTCGCTTCCAGGCCGTCGATGCCCGGCAGCGTCACGTCCATCAGCACCACGTCGTAGCCGCGCTTGACCGCCTCGACCGCTTCCTCGCCGCTGCCGACGAAGTCGGCGCGATGGCCGAGCTCGGTGAGGATGGTGTTGAGGATAACGCGGCCGTAGGGGTTGTCTTCCGCGCACAGCACCGCGAGACGGCGCGCCGGCGCCGTGAGCAGCTGCGCAGGCGTGGCGCCCGGCGCGTCGGCGGCCGCGATCGGCAACAGCACCGAAAGCCGGAACGAGGCACCGCCGCCGGGCGTGCTGGTGACGTTAAGGTCGCCGCCCATCCGCTTGGCGAGCGATTTGACCACGGCGAGGCCGAGGCCTGAGCCGCCGTAGCGCCGCGCGATCTCGGCATTGGCCTGGGTGAACGGACGGAACAGCCGCTTGATCTCGGCACGGGCGAGCCCGATGCCGCTGTCGGTGATCGTGAAAAGAAGTTTCACGCGACCGCGCCCGGCCGGCGTCGCGCGCGCATCGAGGCGCACGGCGCCACGCTCGGTGAATTTCACCGCGTTGTCGATCAGGTTCTCGATCGCCGCGCGCAACCGTGCCGGGTCGCCAAGCAGCATTTCGGGCAAATCGTCCGCGACCGTCACGTTAACGCCGAGGCCTTTGGTTTCCGCCCGCGCGGTCAGCGCGTCCGCCAGCGCCTCGATCAGGCGCCGCGGCCGAAAAACCTGTTGCTGCAGCGTCAGCGCGCCGGCATCGGATTTGGCGGCGTCGATCGCCAAAGTCGTGAGCGCCGCGAGATGCTCGGCGCTGGTCTTGATGCCGGCGGCCCAACGCCGCTCGCGCTCGCCGAGATTGGAGCTCGCCAGCAACTCGCCGAGCGCCAGGATGCCGGTGAGCGCGGTGCGGATGTCGTGGGCGAAGGCGGCGAGCGCCGCCTCGGTGGTCCGGCTTGCCCGCCCGCGCGGCGGCGGCCGGCGTCGGGCGCGTTTGGCAGCGGGCTTCTTCTTCAATCTCGTCCGCGCCGATTTCGATCGCACCATGGCAGCCCCCAGCGCCGTTGTCAGAATGACACGGCGGCGGACCAAACAAAACCAGCGCAGGGACGCTTTTCCAGGATCATGCGCTAGCGCCCGAGCCCGACCATGCGCCGGACGTCCTGCGCGCTTCCGCCCTCGGCGCGCAATTCGCGCAAGGTCTTGGCCAAAGTCGACTTCGACAGCTTGCGGCCATCGGCATCGAGAATAAGCCGGTGATGGTGATAGACCGGCTCCGGCAGGCCGAGCAGCGCCTGCAGCAGGCGGTGGATGCTGGTCGACCAGAACAGATCCTGGCCGCGCACGACGTCGCTGACGCTTTGAAAGGCGTCGTCGAGCGTCACCGCGAGGTGATAGCTGGTCGGGATTTCCTTGCGCGCGATGATGACGTCGCCCCACATCAGCGGCGCGGCGGTGACGGTGCCGGTCTGGCCGTGCGGCCCGGAGCCGGTCTCGGTCCAGGTCAGCACGCCGGCCCGCGCCACCGCCGCATCGATGGCGAGCCGCAACGCATAAGGCTCGCCGGCATCGACCCGGCGCTTGCGCTCGGCCGCCGGCAATTTGCGGGCGCGGCCCGGATAAAGCGGCACGCCATCGGGGTCGCGCGGCCAGCGGCCGTAGCGGTCGCGCTCGGCGACCAGCGCCGCAATCTCGCTGCGGCTCTCGAAACTCGGATAGAGCAGGCCCAGGGCGTTGAGCTTCAACAGCGCCGCTTCATAGTCGGCAAAATGCTCACTCTGCCGTCGCACCGGCTGTTGCCAGGACATGCCGAGCCACTCGAGATCCTCGTAGATCGCCGCTTCGTATTCCGGCCGCGATCGCGGGGTGTCGATATCCTCGATGCGCAGCAGGAGCCGGCCGCCGGTCTCCCGCGCCATGTCGTAGTTGAGCAAGGCCGAATAGGCATGGCCGAGATGCAGATGGCCGTTCGGGCTCGGCGCGAAGCGGAAGACATGCGTGTAGGTGTCCACGTCGCCATGCTCCGCCGAAGTCCGGCGCCCGGTCAACGGCCTTGCAGGGATCAGGGATCAGGGATCAGGGATGATCAGGGATCAGGAATCAAGTTTTGCCGCTCCCAGCGATCAGGTATCAGGTTTTGCCGCTCGGATTCTGATACCTGACCCCTGACCCCTGATCCCTGATCCCTGATCCCTGATCATCCCTGATCCCTGAAACCTGATCCCTGATGTCCGACCATCGCATCCATACCGAAGTCGATCTCGATCGCGGCATCAACGCTTTGGTCGCCGCCGATCCGCGCTTTGCCGCGTTGATTGCGAAAGCCGGACGGCCGCCGTTACGGCGGCGGTCCGACGGCTTTGCCGGCCTTGCGTCGACGGTAATCTCGCAGCAGTTGTCCACCGCCAGCGCCGGCGCCATCTGGGGCCGGCTGTCGGCCGCTTTCGACCCGCTCGAGCCGGCGGCGATCATCGGCGCGCGCAAGGAGCGGCTGGCGCGGATCGGTCTGTCGGGACCGAAGATCCGCGCCTTGAAGGAAATCGCCCGCGCCGTCGTGCGCGGCGAGCTCAAGCTGGCGACGCTCGGCGACATCGATGCCGAGGCCGCGCACGCGGCGCTGACCGCCGTTCACGGCATCGGGCCGTGGACCGCCGACATTTATCTTCTGGCCAGCCTCGGCCACGCCGACGCCTGGCCGGCGGGCGACCTGGCGCTGCAGGAAGCCGCCCGTCTGGCGTTCGGCTTGCGGGCGCGGCCGACCGCGAAAGAGATGATGCCGCTTGCCGAACCGTGGCGGCCGTGGCGCGCGGTGGCGGCGCGCGTGTTGTGGACCTATTATCGCGCCGCCAAAGGGCGTGAAGGCGCGCCGGTCCTGCCGAAAAAATCCAGCAAGCCGAAAGGGAAGAAGAATGGCCGCTGAGCTCGACGGCCCACGGCTGGCGCCGCAATCCGGCACCGCGCAGCAGCTCATCGTGTTCCTGCACGGCTATGGCGCCGACGGCAACGACCTCATCGATATCGGCCGCGCCTGGCAGCAATATCTGCCGCACGCCGCCTTCCTCTCGCCGCACGCGCCCGAGCCGTGCGGCCAGGCGCCGGTCGGCCGGCAATGGTTTCCGCTGACCTTTCGCGATCCGAACGAGAAGTGGGTCGGCGTCAACAAGGCGGCGCCTGTGCTCGAGCGCTTTCTTGACGCCGAGCTCACCCGCCACAAGCTGCCGGCCTCCGCTCTCGCGCTTGTCGGTTTCAGCCAAGGCACCATGATGGCGCTCCATGTGGGTTTACGCCGCGCCACGGCACCGACCGCGATCGTCGGCTATTCCGGCCTCCTGGCGCTGCCGTCGACGGTCGAGGCCGAGACCTTCGCCGCCGAGATAAAATCGCGGCCGCCGGTGCTGCTGGTGCACGGCGACCGCGACGACCTGATCCCGCCGGAGGCGCTGTTCGACGCCACCCAACAGCTGGCCGGGCTTGGCGTGCCGGTGGAGTGGCATTTGTCGCCCGGCATCGGCCACGGCATCGATGCCGAAGGATTGCGCCATGGCGGCGAATTTTTGGCCCGCCGCTTTGGCCTAAGACATTGAAAAGGCGAGACGATTTAACCTTGAACCATCGTATCCAGTAACCCTTTTCTAGTAATTGCGGCTTAGAAAGCACCTATCGCAACAGGTGCGCCATGATCACCACCATGATGAAGCAACTCGCGCTGCGCGCTGCATTGGCGCGGCTGTGCGCCCCGATCGCCAAATTCCGATCGAACCGGCGCGGCAACGTCGCGGTCATCACCGCGCTGTGTGCACTGCCGCTCGTCGCTGCCGTCGGTTGCGTCATCGATTACACGACCGCGAGCTTGGTCAAGACCAAGCTGCAAGCCGCGGCCGACGCGGCGGCGCTGGCGACCGTCTCGGTCAACTCGTCGGTCGTCGCCACCGCCAAGACCATGTCCGGCAATGGCACTGTCTCGGGCGGGTCGACATTTGCAACCAATTTCTTCAATGCCAACCTGAGCAGCGCTCCGCAAAACGTCGGCTACACCAATCTGACGCCGACGGCGACGGTGAGCTTGACCGGCACGAAGGTGACCGCCGCGGTGTCGTTCACGGCCAGGGTTCCGACCTATTTCATGGGAGTCATGGGTTACAGCACCGTCAGCGTCAACGGCTCGTCGACCGCGAGCTACGCGCTGCCGACCTACATCAATTTCTACCTGATGCTCGACGTCTCTGGCTCGATGAGCTTTCCTTCGACCGCCGCCGAGCAGTCGCGACTGATGGCCGTCAATCCGGACAACCTGAGACCAGGAAATCAAAATCCGGGCTATCCCCAAGGCTGTCAATTCGCCTGCCATTTCTCCGCTCAGGGGGCCTGTGCGCAAACGTCGGTGGCGGGTCCATCTCAAGGACCGATCCCGGCCGCGGGCACTTCGACCAACCCGGGGTCGGGCGGATACTGCCAGGGGTTCATCATCTCGCGGCTGGGCACGACGCCGACGTCCTTTGGCACCCCCAGCAGCACCAACAACAACGTCACCAACGGCAACAGCGTCAATTGGAACGGTACGCAGGTCACTTCGTGCCCGACGGCCGGGACGACGTCATGCATTCAGTTGCGCGCCGATGCGGTCGGCTACGCGGTCACGACGCTGTTGTCCACCGCGGCCGCCGCAGAACAGGTGGCCAGTCAATATCAGGTCGGGCTCTTTCCGTTCATTCAGTATCTGTACGGCTGCACCTCGGTCACGCCGTGTTCGGCGTCAAGCGCCTACTTCCCGCTCACCACCAACTTGACGGCGACCGGCAGCGGTTCGATCAGCCAGGCCGCCGCCAACCTCGCCAGCCTGTTGGACACCGGCGCCAACTCGAACCTCGGCTCCGGCGGCACGCATTTCGAGAATGCGCTCAGCAGCATGAACAGCGCGATCACCAGCGTCGGTACCGGGGCCGGCTCGTCCAACGCCCTGCCGTATGTCTTCATCATCACCGACGGCTCGCAGGATTATCAAACGCAATGGGCCGGCGGTTGGGGCTCGCAAAACTACTCGTCGACAGCGGCGGTCCCCTATTCGAATTCGTCGGCGGTCATCCCGCCCAACAGCGTCACCAGCACCGATTATTGCACCACCATCAAGAACCGCGGCATCACCATCGCGATCCTCTATATTCCTTATCAGCCGATCCAGGACCCCAGCACGATTTGGAATGACGAAGACGGCTACGCCAACAACAACATCCCCCACATTCCGGCGGCGCTGAAAACCTGCGCCTCGCCGAATTTCTTCTACACGGCGGACACGCCGGCCGACATCAACTCCGCGCTGCTTTCGATGTTCCAGCAGGCCGTCAACACCGCCCACATCACCAATTGATCCGGCCGCGGCGCCGCCTGACGGATCGCGCCCCGGCACCGACGCGCGCGGCGGCACCGCTTTGGCGCGGCCGCGATCGGCGCGTTTGGCAATCGCAGCGCCGAAAAAACTGCAGCCGGCTCTCAAGGGTGTAGTCGGAAATCACCGCGCGACTTCGCCACGCTTGGCGCATCCCGCCGCCGCGGCGCGGATGATCTTAATGCCTTTTCAGATCAGCACGTGCTGCTATGCGGGACATAAACGATGCACGACACGCTGCGCGGCGTAACGTACAAACTATCGGAAAAGGTGATTCCGCTGCCGGAGTTGAAATAGCCAAACAACGGCTGGTAGGTATAGCTCACTTCGGCCAGGATCAGATAAGAGTTCCTGACGACCATCGCGGCCGGCGGCGAAATCGTTGCTCCGACCGTGCGCGCGGTGCCGCCCTGGTTGGCGCTCCATTCGATCGTCGAGGTGGGCGTACTGTTGATCTTGATCTGCGAAATCGTGACGACGGGCGTGCTGCTGGTGTACGGCGCCATCACCACCGAAGTCGCGCCCAGGATCGACGTCATGTCGGCCGCCTGGATGGTGGCATACTGATTGGCGATCGAAGCCAGCGCATAGGTGGCCGCGCGCATCTTCATGTAAGCGGCGATCGCCCGCCCGCCGTCGAATGTGGCAAGGAAAATCAGCGCCAGGATCGGCAGGATCATCGCGAATTCGATCGCGGCGACGCCCTGCGTGGCTGCGGTGAAACGCCGATAAGTCCGGATCAGCCGCCGCATGGTCAGAAGGGCTCCACCCGGAAGGCGGTGATGCCCATCATTTCGGCGGTACCGTTGCCGAGATCTCTCACCACGGAGCCGAGCGGCCCGCTGATGATGGGCCACTGATAGATCAGTTGCAGCACCATGACCTGACCCGGGCTGCCGAGGTTGTAGGCCCAGGTATTGCTGACCGCGCCGTTGTTATAGGTCAGCGTCGGCGAGGCGGTGCTGGCGCTGCTGAAGTCGTTGTAGGTCTGCACGTTCACATACACATTGGCGCAGGTGAACATTGCCGCCAGAAGCGGACAGACGTCGTTGGTCTTGAACTGCGCTGCCGTCAAGCCGGCGTTCTGAACTTGGCCGGTCAGGATCAGGCGGCCGGCCGAGACCGCCGCGGTTTGCAAGGCCTGCTGCGCAAACAAAAACATGGTCATCTGGAAAACTGCGATGATCAACGCCAAAAACGGCGGAGCGATCAAGGCGAATTCAACCGCCGTCGTTGCACCGCGCGAGACGCAGAAGCGAGCGACAGCTCTTGCATGGCGCCGCAAATGTCTCGATGAATTCCGGAACATGCCCGTCGGGTCCCGTTTTACGGCCGGGTCGGCCCGCAATAGGGTCGAACCTGCAGTCTCGTTCATAGTTGCAACACATTGATTTTTCGTTGCCGCGCAAGCATAAACCCGCGCGCTTTACGGCGATCGCGAGAGCGCCGTTAACCACGCTGGCGGCGCCAAATGCGACGCGACTCGCGCTTCGGCCGCTTGCCGATTATTCGCTGCAAATTTTCAGGAACCGAATAACGATCGATTGACCAAGACCCGCGCTCAGCAGGCGCCGGCGCCTCGCCGACCGCCAAACTTCCCGCTACCAAGCGGTCAAGCGTTGCCGCAGAAGCCGCCCCTTGGCGTCCCGATCGATCATTTTGAGCAATATATCGAGGTGCAAATTCCGGGCGTTCTGCTTTGCTTTCCGAAACGAGTTTGCGGAAAGCGGAATGTCTCGGTCCTTGGAAGCCCGACGTCACCAAGCTCTGCGTGCGTTCTTGGTCGAACGCCGCAAGCAAGCAAGCTTGCGCCAAGTTGATCTCGCCAAGCGGCTCGGTCGCTCGCAGTCCTATGTCACCCATGTCGAAACCGGACAAAAGCGCATCGCCTTGATCGAGCTGATCGACTGGGCCGAAGCGGTCGGCTTCGATCCGGAAGAGGCGATCTTGAAGGTCGCTGAAATAAAGTAAGCGGCTGACGAACCAACCTGCAAAACCCATAGCATGAAAATTGAAATTCTTTAAAAATGGCACGAAAACAAGCGTTTAGCTTTCGTGTCGGTTCATGATACGTTCGATTGCGGAACGTGTCGGTTAGTGATACGTTAGGCAATGCGAGATAGCGATGATCCGGAGTTTCAAAGATTCGACTACGCAAGAGGTATTCAACGGCAACTGCCCTAAGGGTTTCCCGGCAGACATCGTGAGTGTCGCGCGCCGAAAACTTCGAATGGTGGATGCTGCCGTCAAGCTTAGCGATCTTAAGATACCTCCGAATAATAAATTGCACCCGCTTAAAGATGATCGAGAAGGACAGCACGCTATATGGATAAATGACAAATATCGCGTGTGTTTTGTATGGTCCGATGACGGCCCGACGGACGTGGAAATAACGGACTATCATTGAGTAACGAAAGGTAGGCAGTCATGGCAAAGCTTGCACCACTTCATCCCGGAGAAGTTCTTCGTGAGGAGTTTATGGAGCCGCTTGGTATTACTGCATATGCCCTTGCGAAGGCCTGCCAGATAGAGCGGCCTCGATTGGAGCGCGTCGTACGGGAATTGCAAGGCATCAGTGCCGATACGGCTCTGCGTCTTTCCAAGTACTTCGGCACTACGCCGGAATTTTGGATGAACCTCCAAAGCCGCTATGAACTTGAAGAGGCGCGTAACGAAATAGGAGAGGATCTCGAAGAGATTGAATCTCGTAAGCGCGCATTTGGATGAGGCCAAAAGTCGCTTTATTGCAGCGATCGACTCTTGCCCTGCAGGGGACGGCGAAGCTACGCACTCGGCAGCAGCACCATGGCAACCGCGGTCGCAATCGCCGCGCCGAGCAGCAAGCGTAGCCTGGATTGAGCGCAGCGAAATCCGGGAACGATCGTCCGGCGGCAACGCCAAATTAGGACGCTACCCCCGCACGCCAAATTGACGACGATGAAATCTGGCTATACATTGGCCAGAATGACCTTTTTCAATTGTACTGGCTCCCGAGGCCGTCGAGGACTTCAAGGGTCTGAAGGCTAACGTGCGATCCGTGGTGCGGGCGGCGCTCGACATCTACTTGAGGCAGGAGCCTACAAAGACGAGTCGGAGCCGGATCAAGCGACTTCGCGGCATTGGCCGTCCGCAATATCGGCTGCGCGTCGACGATGTCCGCGTGTTCTACGATGTGTCGAATTCGACCGTCGAGATTCTGGCGATCGTGAAAAAATCGGAGGCTGCAACATGGCTGGCTCGATTCGGAAACCCCGCGTGAGAGAGATTCCGCTCTCCGAGGTCAAGGACGACCTGTCGCATTTGCTGCGTGAAGCGGCAAAAGGCGACATCGTCATTACACGACATGGTAAGCCAGCCGGCGTGCTGATCGGGTTTGAGTCGGAGGACGACTGGTTCGAATATCGGCTGGAAAACGATCCACGCTTTCTGCGGCGAATCGAGAAGGCACGCAAAAGTGTGCGGAGCGGCCGCGGCGTACGCTTGGAAGATTTGTGAGGCGCGGACCTTCCGCCCCCGCGGTAGCGGGGGCGGATGAGATCAGGCCGCGTCCGGTCTCCGCAACAGCACCATGGCGACCGCGGTCGCTGCCGCCGCGCCGATCAGTTGCGCGACGATGAAGCCGGGGACGTGATTGATCGCGATGCCGGCAAAGGTGGTGGTGAAGCCGCGCGCCAAGGTCACGGCCGGATTGGCGAACGACGTCGACGAGGTGAACCAATAGGTCGCGGTGATCGTCAAGCCCACCAGCCAGGGCACCGCCTGCGGCGCCTGCCTGACGCCGCCGAAGATCGCCAGCAAGAGCGTGAACGTCGCCACCGCCTCGGCGAGCCATTGCGGCGGCCCGCTGCGCGCGGTGGTGCCGATCGCAAGCGGCGCCAGGTCGAACATCAGATGGGCGACGATGGTGCCCAAAATGCCGCCGACGCATTGCGCCGCGATGTAGGGCAAAGCCTCGCGCCAGGGCCGCTCGCCCGTGGCGGCAAAGGCGAGCGTCACCGCCGGATTGAAATGCGCGCCGGAGACCGGCGCAAAAATGGTGATGAGCACGACCAGGATGGCGCCGGTCGGTATGGTGTTGCACAACAGCGCGATGGCGCCGTTACCGCCGGCAAGCCGCTCCGCCATGATGCCGGAGCCGACGACGGTGGCGACGAGGATCGCGGTGCCCAATCCTTCGGCGGCAAGGCGGCGGCCGATCACGCGGCCGAATCCTTCGCCGCGCCGATCGAATCGAGCTGCCGCTGCAGCGTGAGCCTGTCGAGGGAGCGCAGCGGCAGGCTGACGAAAATATCGATGCGGTTCGTCAGCATCCGCAACGCATCGGCGAATGCGAGGCGGACTTCCGCCTCGGTACCCGTAGCCGCCGCCGGATCCGGCACACCCCAGTGCGCGGTCATCGGCTGACCCGGCCAGACCGGGCATGTTTCCTGCGCGGCGTTGTCACACACGGTGAAAACGAAATCGAGCTGCGGCGCGTCGGGGCCGGAAAACTCCTGCCAGCTCTTGGAGCGCAATCCGGTCACGTCGTAATGCAACTTTGTCAGCAAATCGCGCGCGTAAGGGTGGACCTGGCCTTTCGGCTGGCTTCCCGCCGAGAACGCCCGGAAGTTGCCTTGTCCGGCGCGATTGAGGATCGCTTCCGCCATGATCGAACGGGCGGAATTGCCGGTGCAGAGAAACAGCACGTTGAACGGCCGGTCCATGGCACGCTCACGCTGTTGCGCAACAGGTCGCGCCGGCGGGTTGCGCCGCGGCTTGCGGAGCGCAACAGACCTTATCGCGGGCCATGCGCGCAGCCCGCTCGCCGCCGCCGTCGCCGTCGCCGTCGCCGTCGCCGTCGCCGTCGCCATAGTCGGTGCTTTCGCCGGTGGTAAGAAAGGTTTCCCAGGCGATGCCGGCCGGATCGTCGATCCAGGATTTCTCCGACTTGGCGTAGCAGCAATTGGTCTCGCCCTGCTCGACCACGTCGCCGCCGGCCTGGTGCAGCCGCGCATAGATCTCGTGCAGCTCGTCCTTGTCCTCGGCCTGGATGCCGAGATGGTCGAGACCGGCCGCACGGCCGCGCGCCGAGATGGCGAAATTGACCCGCGGATCGTCGAGCATCCACTTGGCGTAATCGGCCTTGGTGACGGCCGGCGCCGCGGCAAACAGCGCGGAGTAGAAACCGATGGCGCGCGGCAGATCGTCGACCGCGACGTGAACGTGCATGCGTTTCATGGCGGGTGCTCCTAAATTGCCGGCAGCGGCTGATAGCCGATGCGGCTCATCATGGTTTCGAAATAGGCGCGGACCTTTTGCGGAAATTTCAGCCCTTTGACGACGGCCGCCGAGCGCAACAGCGGCAGCACGTGGATGTCGTCGAGCGACAGCGCGCCGTTGACCGCGGTCGGGCTCTCGATCAGGCGGTCGAGCGTTTCCAACTCCGGCATCAAGGCGTCGATCTGCTCGCGGGTCTTGGCGCGCAGCTCGACGAAATCGCCGAGTTTCTTGCGCTTGCGCACGATGTAATGGTCGAGCGCGGCGACGGTGCCGAACTCCGGCAGGCCGAGCAGCGGATAGCGCGGCCATGTCAACAGCACGGCTTTGGCGACGAAGCTGTCGGTCCAGGCGCGGACTTCGCCGCGTTGCGGGCCGGTCAGGACCGGCTCGCCCAGCGCGTCGATATAGGCGACCATGTCCATGCTTTCGAGCATCGGCCGGCCGTCGTCCTTGACCAGGATCGGAACGACGCGCTTGCCGACCAGCGCGATCATGGTTGCGGAATCGTCTTCGAGCACGACGGTTTCCTGCAAATGCAGGCGCTTGAGCGCCGCCGCCATGCGCACGCGAAAACAGATCGAGCAATGCTCGAACAGATAAAGCCTCATGACACGCCCTCTTTCTTGCGGACAGGCTTGGCCGGCTTGCATGCGGCCGGCACGCGCGACGCCGGCACGCCCTGACAGCAATTGTCGGTGAGAAAGGCGAGCAGGCCCTTCATGGTCTCGTAGCGCGCCGCATAGATCATCGAGCGGCCGTCGCGGCGCACCGTGACCAGCCCGGCGACGCGCAAGCGGTCGAAATGAAAGGTCAGCGTATTCGGCGCCAGATCGAGCGCTTCCGCCACCCGTCCGGCGGCCAGCCCGTCCGGCCCGGCCTGCACCAGCAGCCGGAAAATCTCGAGGCGATTGTCCTGGGCAAGCGCAGCCAAAGCCGCGACGGCGTCTGATGTTTCCATATTTCAACGAATATAGAAATGTTGGCCGCGAGTCAAGGCTTATTTCAGCGGGTATCGAAATAAATTGGGGAGGCAACGCGCCGCGAGAAAGCCTGGCTTCACCTCTCCCCGCCGCGCGGGGAGAGGTCGAGGGAGCGTAGCGACCGAGGGTGAGGGGGCCTCTCCGCGATTCTGAGCGTTGCGGAAGAAACGCTACGTTGCAGATGTCCCTGCAATTCTGCACCCAGCCGAGAGGCCCCCTCACCCCTCCCTCTCCCCGCACGCGGGGAGAGGGAGTCGCGAGCGTCACGCGAAGAGAAATTCCTTGTCATCATTGCGAGCGGAGCGAAGCAATCCAGTTCTGCGGCGCCACCTGGATTGCTTCGTCGCGGAGCTTGTCATCGGGCCGGCCACTTCGGGCCGGCCCCGTTGGCTCCTCGCAATGACGGTGCCCCCTCCCCCGCTATCGCGGTGGCGGATAAGATCAGCGCCATGCCGAACCAACGCAGTTACGATTACATCATCGTCGGCGCCGGATCGGCCGGCTGCGTGCTGGCCGACCGGTTGAGCGAGGACAAGGGCAAGCGGGTGCTGCTGCTCGAAGCCGGCGGCTGGGACCGCGATCCGTGGATCAAGATCCCGCTGGGCTGGCCGCGGCTGTTGCTGCAGCGCAAGCACGACTGGATGTATTTCGCCGAACCCGAAATTTTGACCGGCGGCCGCGGCCTCGAATGCGCGCGCGGCCGCATCGTCGGCGGCTCGTCGTCGATCAACGCCATGGCCTATGTGCGCGGCCATCGCGGCGATTACGACCGCTGGGCGGCGTGCGGCCTCACCGCGTGGTCCTACGCGCATGTGCTGCCGTATTTCCGGCGCCAGGAATCCTGGAAAGGCGGCGCGAGCTTTTATCGCGGCGGCGACGGCCCGCTGACGACGCAGATGACGCGGTTTTCCGATCCGCTGGTCGACGCCTTCGCCGCCGCCGGACTGGCCGCGGGCTACAAGACGACGCCCGATTACAACGGCGCCCAACAGGAAGGTTTTGGCGTCTGGCAGATGACGGTGCGCGACGGCCGCCGCTGCAGTGCCGCCGATGCCTATCTGCGGCCGGCGCTGGCGCGCTCCAATCTCGCGGTCGAAGTCGATGCCCTGGCGACGCGGCTCGTCTTTGCCGGCACGCGCGCGGCCGGCGTCGAATATTTGCAGCACGGCGAGACGGTGACGGCCCACGCCGAGCGCGAAGTGATCTTAAGCGGCGGCGTCATCAACTCGCCGCAGCTGCTGATGCTTTCGGGGATCGGCGACCCGGACGAGCTGCGCGCCCACGACATCGCCGTGAAGGCGGCGCTGCCGGGCGTCGGCAAGAATTTGCAGGACCACATTTCGGCAAGCGTCGCCTATGGGCGCAAGGAACCGGGCCCCCTGCATCGGGCGATGCGGTTCGACCGCATCGTGCCGGCGCTGGCCAACGCCTATTGGCGCGGCGAAGGCATCGCCACCGAACTGCCGACCGGCCAGATGGCGTTTTTGAAAAGCCGGCCCGACGTGGCGCTGCCCGACGTCGAGCTGATCTTCAACGCCGCGCCGATGACGGCTGGGCCGTATTTCTGGCCGTTCCGCAAGCCTTATGCCGACAGCTATGCCTGCCGCGCCGTGGTGCTGCGGCCGGAAAGCCGCGGCCGGGTCGAGCTCGTCTCCGCCGATCCGCGGCAGCCGGTGTGCATCCGCCAGAATTTCCTCGCCACCGACAACGACCGCAAGACGTTACGCGCCGGGCTGCGCATGGTGCGCGACATCTGCCGCCAGACGCCGATGCAGGCGTTCATGACGCGGGAGATCGCGCCGGGCGACGGCGCCGTCTCCGACGCCGATCTCGACGCCCATATCGCGACGAACTCCATCACCGTGCACCACCCGCTCGGCACCTGCAAAATGGGGCTGGCGTCCGATCCGCTCGCGGTGGTCGATCCGGAGCTGCGCGTGTTCGGCACCGAGGGGCTGCGCGTGGTCGACGGCGCAGTGCTGCCGGACCTGGTCGGCGCCCACATCAATGCGCCGATCATCATGATCGCCGAAAAAGCCGCCGACCTGATCCGCGGCCGCCCGCCGCTCGAGCCGGCACACCTTGTCGGCGCGACGGAATTGTCGCGGCCATAAGCGGAAAGCCGTCCAAAGATTTCAGCCGCTATTTATGTCGCGCCATCGCGCAACGCTGCGAGATCACCACTCATGAGACCGGCACGAGCCGACTGACCTTGATCGAAGCCTCGCGTTTACGAACTTGGGCCAGATCGTAATTCATCTGCATCCGCAGCCAGGTGTCGGCCGTGCTGCCGATCGCCTTCTCAAGCTTCACCGCCATTTCGGGCGTGATGCCGCTGCGGCCGGAAATCAGATTGTGCAACTGCTGGCGCGTGATGCCGAGCGCCTTCGCGGCCGCGCTGATCGATACGCCCAGTTCGGTGAGATTGTCGCCGATCAACTCGCCGGGGTGCGGAGGGTTCTTCATCTCCATGCCTTTGCCTCCTTTAGTGGTAGTCGACAAGATCAACGTCGAACGCTTTGCCGTTCTCGAATTTGAAAATGATCCGCCAATTTGCGCGCACTGTGATCGACCAAAAGCCCCTGAGATTGCCGGTCAATTGATGCAGCTTGAATGTCGGCAGGTTGAGTGCCTCGATCGCTTGTGCCGCATGCAGTGCGGCCAAAATCTGTCTGATCTTGCCGACGTGTTCGGGATTCACCCCTCTCCGGTTGTCGTCCTCGAATAATTGCCGCAGGCCCTTATGTTTGAGGCTTTCGATCATGGCCGTCGGTCGTTTGCCTCACATGTAAAATTACAGTTTACATATGTCAAGTGTCATTTTACAGCGTGGGTTTCGCAACGGCACGCAATGGCGTTGCCCACGGCGAAACGGCGTAGCCCATAAACCCCGGAGCGGGCTTCACAATCCTGTCACGCCTGCCTATAAACTGGGGCCCAACGCCGCAGCGCGGCATTGAGTCGAGGTGGGAGCGTCGTCTTGAACGCTCATGTATCGCTATCGGGGTTTCCGGCGCTGGTGCTCAACGCGGATTTCCGGCCGCTGAGCTATTACCCGCTGTCGCTGTGGTCCTGGCAGGACGCCATCAAGGCGGTGTTCCTGGAGCGGGTCAATATCGTCGCCAATTACGACCGCGCGGTGCATTCGCCGAGCTTCGAGATGAAGCTGCCGAGCGTGGTGTCGCTGAAGACCTATGTGAAGCCGTCGACCCATCCGGCGTTCACCCGGTTCAACGTGTTCCTGCGCGACCGCTTCTCCTGCCAGTTCTGCGGCACGCGCGACGACCTCACCTTCGATCACCTGATCCCGCGCTCGCGCGGCGGCCACACGACCTGGAGCAATGTCGTCGCCGCCTGCTCGCCGTGCAACCTGCGCAAGGGCAACCTGACGCCGCAAGAAGCCAGGATGTTTCCGTCGCAGACGCCGTTCCAGCCGACGGTGCAGCACCTGCACCGCAACGGCCGGCTGTTCCCGCCGAACTACCTGCACGACAGCTGGCTCGATTATCTGTACTGGGACACCGAGCTCGATCCGTAAGCGCGCTGCGTCACGTCGCGGCCGGCGTCTCGCGCGCCGGCTCCTTTAGATTCGGGTCGACCTGATAGCTCATGCCGCCGATCAGTAGTCCGTCGATGCGGGTGTGAATCTCGATCAGGTTGCCGCGGTCGGTCGGAACATCGGACGGCTTGAAGTCAGCGCCGGGCACCAGCGTAAATTCCACAGACCGGCTGCCGCGCGGCGGTACCGAGACGACGTTGTCGCTGGCGTTGAGGAAGCGGACCGACCAGTCGCGTCGCGCCAGGAATGGCGGCAGTACGGCCTCGAGCGCGATGTGCGCCTCGCGGTTCAGCGGGTTGCGCGCGATGAAGCCTCGCTTGTTGAACGATGCGACCAAGCCTCTGAAGCCGCCGCCGCCGGCGACTGGCGCAACGTTGCGCTGCCCGATATTATTGTCGAACGGTACCAGGCGCCAGTGCGGCGTCGGGCCGGTAGCACATGGCAGCCCGGTCGACGGATCGGAGTTTGCGAGATCGCCGTCGGCGGTGGCGATCATCAACATGCATTCGTGGCCGAGGTACTGCGGCGTCCAGGTGAACGGACCGACTGTTGCCGAACCGCCCGAGGCAATCGAACCGGCGGATACCGAAGCGGTGGTCATCGGCGTCCAGTCGTTCGGCCAACTGAGCCCGCTCGACGGACTGGCGTGATAGCCCGACACGCTGACATTGGTTGCGGTCTGCGTGCCGCGATTTTTGACCTGTACATAGGCGTAATTGGCCACGCCGATGACCGGCGTCTGATGGCCGGGCAGGCCGTCGGAGGCGTTACGATTCCAGATGCTGGTATTGTTCCAGAACGCTTCCAGATAGGTGTACTGGCCGCCGCGGCCGTCGTCGATATAGACATCCACATCGGGCGGAGCCCCCACGGTGACCACATTGGCCGGAGCGCCGGGCGGCTGATAAAGCCCCTGCTGCTCGAACGCCCAGCGGACCATCTTGTGCACCGTGCCACCGGGAACGCCCTGGAACGAACTGGTGCCGTTATCGGCGCTCATCAGCGCGGTGGCCCACACGTCGGCGCTCGGCGTTGGTGTGATCGTGCCGGGCCCGAGCGATCCGACGGCGCGGATGATCAGATAGAGGATGTAGTTCGACGCAAAGGTCTGAACGACGTTGCGGTTGTCGTCTCCGCCGGCCGACTGATAGAGGCGAAATTGCGTGGTCGAGAGGATCTGCTCGCTGCCGTAGCTTTGGTCGTCGAAGATACCGCCCCAGGCCCAGCCCGCGGCCACGGCGCCGTCGTGACGGCGCGGAGTAGCTCCTTGCGGGATGAAAGGGAAACTGTTGAAGCGGTCCGGAGCCTTCGATTGCGGATCGGCAAAAATCACCGCGAGGCTGTCGCCGGTGCTGTGGCAAAAGCCGAAATTGGCCGAGTGGGTGCGCTCAAGCAGAATCAAGTGTGAGCATTCATGGAAGGCTACGCGCTGATCGGCACCCATCAGCACGGGGTTCGCGCATCCCGTGGCGGTGTGAGCGAAACCAATGCCGGCGCAGCCGACGCCTCCGGCGTTGCCGTAAGTCCAAGCCTGCGGATCGCCATGCGTGGTGTCCAGATGATCGACTGGCAGCGGTTGCAAAGTCGAAGTGAAAAAGGTCGTCGGATCGATACCGAGATCACTCATAAGGCGGAAAAAGCGATCGACGTGATAGTAGGCGTTCACAGCGCCGAAATCGACGCTATCGGACGCCAGCGACGAGAAGTTGGTGGGCGGCGAGGCAGGCGGCGCCGCCGTCGGCGAGCGAAAATCAGTGATGGAGACGAACTGGCCGGTCAGCGACTGCGGACTGCTGGCGGTGACGGGCAGCGTGACGCTGACTTGAATCGGATCGAGCGTCGCATCGCCGGAGCAGCCGGTGAGCGCCGCATTGCCGGTGTCGGTCACCGGATCGATGTGAAAGACATTGCCGGAGACGCAGGCCAGCATGGCCCGCTGGTACAGCACGGCGCCGGTTCGCTCCTCGATGAACGCGCGCCAGTTGATTGCACTGGGCCCTGGATTGGTGGCGAACAGCACTTCGACGACCACGTAGTGCCGGCCATTGACGATGACGCCGGGGAGCGCGGGCAGCGGCAGCTTCGGCTTCGGACCGCGCAACGCACCGGACGCTGTCGCGGCTTCAGGATCGGAACGTAGCGCTGCCGCAAAGCGATAGATCAAGCGCCGTTGCGACGTCACTTCCAGCTTGGTGTCGTGCAGACGGAGCAGGCGCAGCAGTTCCTGGACGCCATAGCGCCGAAACTCTTTTCCGGGCGTCTCGACCTTGGCGTCATGGTGGTACGTGCTAAACGAGCTGGTGACCCGATTGGGCCCACCTTGCAGCGTGACGCTGAAGCCGGCTTCCCAGATCGGCAGACCGCCGAGCGTCTGCACGTAGCTGATCGTGCTGGTGCCCAGCAATGTGCTTTCGCCGGCAGGGCGCAGGCGCACCGGCTCGCCGGTGAAGGCATTGGTCTGCTGAAATTGGCTGGCCAGGTCCGTCAATGCGGCCGGCGGCATGTCGTAGATTGCGGCAACGTCGTGCACATAAAGTGCGGCGAGCGGCTGCAGCCCTTGAACGTTGGCCTCGTATGGCTGCTGCAGATGCCTGAGCTGGCGGACCCTACCGTCCGGCGCACGCTCCACGTGGACGTTTCTGGTCAGGGCGAAGGGCATGGCTGCACCTCCTCATGTAGGAATACCGGCATGTCATTGCAGGCCGAGACCTTCCGGGCTTTCGCAATTTGGTCCCGGGGGCCGCATTTAACGCGCGCCGCGATCCACACGGGGCAGACCGCAGTCGCAAAGCAAAAGCGAGCGGTTACGGTACGACGGAAACGGCGATGATACAATCTTAAATAATACTAATTTTATATATCAAATTGAGATTGTGGCGCCCGCGACGACCTCATCTTCGATCACCTGGTGCCGCGCTCGCGCGGCGGCCACACGAACATTCCGTCGCAAACGCCGTTCCAGCCGACGGTGCAGCACCTGCACCGCAACGGCCGGCTGTTGCCGCCGAACTACCTGCACGACAGCTGGCTCGATTATCTGTACTGGGACACCGAGCTCGATCCGCGAGCGATCTTCGTGGCCGGTTTGTGCCAATGGGACCACACCACCCTCTCTTCACCACCGATCCCAATGTCATGGGCGGACGGCGCGTATTCCGTGGCACGCGCATTCCAGTGGAGGTTCTCTTCGAGAATCTCGCCGATGGCATGTCGCTGGATGAAATTCTCGATGCCTATCCGACCCTCAATCGCGAGGATGCGCTTGCCGCGATCCAGCTCGCCGAGCAACTCGGAAACTAATCAGCGTTAATTGCTTTAGGGTTGTGTTGATCGGCGCATGGGACTAAATGCGCCGAGAGGAGTTTTTGTCGCGATGGGATCGCTCGTCCTGCTTGATCTGATGGGCGGCGTGGCGCTGTTGCTGTGGGGCCTGCACATGGTCTTGAGCGGCGTGCTGCGCGCGTTCGGGCCGGACCTGCGCCGGACCTTAAGCAAGGCGCTGGGCAATCGCTGCACCGCCTTCGCCGCCGGCCTCGGCCTGACCGCACTGCTGCAGTCGAGCACCGCGACCGGGCTGATGACTGCCTCGCTTGCCGCCGACGGTGTCGTCAGCCTGGTGCCCGCGCTCGCCATCATGCTCGGCGCCAATGTCGGCACCACGCTGATCGTGCAGCTGCTGTCGTTCAATATCTCGGCGGTCGCGCCGGTACTGTTCATTATCGGCCTCGTCACCTTCCGCGCCGGCGGCGGCAGCATGACCAAGGCGCTCGGCCGGGTCGCCATCGGGCTCGGCCTGACGCTCTTGGCGCTGCATATCCTGCTCGACACCTTGGCGCCGGCCGAGCAGGCGCCGGCGGTGCGCGCGCTGCTCGCCGTCGTCACCACCGATCCGGTGCTGTGCGTCGTCATCGCCGCGGCGTTGACCTGGGCGGCGCATTCCAGCGTCGCCGTCGTGCTGCTCGTGATGTCGCTCGCCTATTCGCAATTCGTCACCGAGCCGGCGGCGCTGGCGCTGGTGCTCGGCGCCAATCTCGGCAGCGCCATCAATCCGCTCATCGAAGCCGGCGTGCGCGGCGATCCGGCGAGCCGGCGGCTGCCGGTCGGCAACATGCTCAATCGCCTGGTCGGCGTGCTGATCGCGCTGCCGTTGCTCGGGCCGATCGCGCGGGAACTGGCAACGCTGCAGCCGGACGCGGCGAAGCTGACGGCCGAGTTCCACATGCTGTTCAACGTGGCGCTGGCGGCGATCTTCATCGGGCTGCTCGACCCCTTGGCTTGGCTGCTAGTGCGCCTGTTGCCGGAGAAAAAGCAGACGGCGGACCCGTCGGTGCCGCGCTATCTCGACGACGCAGCGTTGGAAAACCCGCCGCTGGCGCTCGCCAATGCCGCGCGCGAGACGCTACGCATGGGCGACACCGTCGAGGCCATGCTGCGCGAGGTCATGGCCGCATTGATGACCAACGACCGCAAGCTCGCAAGCGACGTGTCGCGCCTCGACAACGTCGCCGACCGCCTCAACGAAGCGATCAAGCTCTACATCACCAAGCTGACCCGCGACTCGCTCGACGAGCGCGAAGGCCGCCGCGCGATGGAGATCGTGTCGTTCACCATCAATCTCGAGCACATCGGCGATATCATCGACAAGAATTTGTGCGAGCTTGCGGCAAAGAAGATCAAGCGGCGCTATCAATTCTCCGCCGAAGGCGCGGCCGAGCTGACCGCGTTCCACAAGCGCGTGGTCGAGAGCCTGCAGGCGGCGTTCGGCATCTTCATGACCGGTGACATCGAAGCGGCGAAGAAATTGCTGCGCGAAAAAGCCGAGCTGCGCGGCGCCGAGCTCGACGCCGCCGACCGGCATTTCGAGCGCTTGCGCGAGGGCCGGCCGGAAAGCCTGGAAACGACGTCGCTGCATCTCGACATCCTGAGCGACCTCAAGCGCATCCACTCGCACATCTGCTCGGTCGCCTATCCGGTGCTGGAAGCCGCCAGCGAATTGCCGGCGCGCGACAGCGCGAAGAGCGATGTGGCGGCGGCGCCGCTGACGTATCAGCCGAAGACGCCGTAGCCCGTTTCCCGGATGCGCCGCAGCGCGAAGCGGTGCAGCGCTGATCCGGGATCGCTCTGGACTCGGCGTTCGTAACGATCCCGGGTCTGCAGCGCATCATTTCGCTTCGCTACACGCTGCGCTGCGCCCGGGAAACGCAGCGAAGAGCAGGCGCGTCTACGCCGCGTTCACCTTCGCCGCGCCGCCAAAGGCGGGCGCCACTTCGGCCATGAAGCGCGCCATCTCGTCCTTGACCTGATTGTGCGGCTTGAGGCCGACGTTGGAATAAAGGATCACCTCGTCAAAACCGGCGGCCTCGACTTTCTTCAAGATTTCGGTGATGCGCGCCGACGAGCCGATCAGCACCGAATTTTCCGTCAAATCCTCGGGCCTGACCTTGCTCAGCCGGTCGACCATGTCGACGAAATAGCGGTAGCTCGGCGGCGCGGTTTTCGGATCACCCGGCAGCGCCGGGATCACGCATTCCCTGTAGTAGCGGATCTGGCGCGCGCGCTGCGCGTCCTCCTGCGCCTTGGTGTCGGCGAAATGGGTGAAGTAGCTGCACATCAGGCCGGCCGGCTTGGTGCCGTGCTTGGCGCAGGTCTCGTGATAGAGGTCGGCGACCTGCTTGAGCCCGCCATAGCTCATGGCCGCGGCGAACGGCGCCACCAGGAGCCCGCAGCCGAGCCGCGCCGCAAGCTCGATCGAGGGCTTCGAGAACGATCCGACATAGGTCGGGATCGGCCGCTGCACCGGCTTCGGCGTGATGCGCACGTCGTCGAAGGAATAATGCTTGCCGTGGTGGGAGATGCGGTCGTCGGCCTGCCACAGCCGGCGCACCAGTTCGAGGCCCTCTTCGAAAATGCCCTGGTTGTCGTCGAACGACACATGGAACGGCAGATATTCGCGGCGGTCGTAGCCGCGGCCGGCGGCGAACACGACCCGGCCGTTGGACAACAGATCGAGCGTCGCCCATTGCTCGGCGACGCGGATCGGATTGTGCAGCGGCAGCACGGTCACCGCCGGCGCCAGTTTTATGCGCGTCGTCTTGGCGGCAACGTGGGCCAGCACCAGGTCCGGGCACGACAGCACGCCGAGCGAATTGAAATGGTGCTCGCCGATCCAGGCCGAATGCATGCCGAGCTTTTCGGCATAGAGCGCCTCGGCGGTGATGTCGGCGACGAACTGGTTCGAGGAGCGGTCGTTGTTTTCGTAGTGGTTGTCGCTCAGCGTGAAATAACCGAACTCCATGGCTTCCTCCCGGAACGCTGCATTTTCGCTTGCTACCGGAGCCAGAATAATTGATAATGCAACTGTTGTAAACGCAATAATCAAGGCTGGAACCGCCCGTGGCGAAGCCCCCTGCCAAGCTCGATCTCGGCGATTACCTGCCCTACCTGGTCAACCGGGTCGGCACCATCATCGCCGAGCAGTTCGGCGCCGACGCGCTGGCGCGTCACGGCCTGAGCATCGCCGAGTGGCGCGTACTCGCGGTGCTGGCGAGCAATGGCGGCCAGCGCCAGATCGACCTCGCCGATCTGACCAGCACCGAGTCTTCGACCCTGTCGCGGCTGGTGAGCCGCCTGGTGCGCATGGGTCTGGCGACGCGCACCCGGTCGGCCAACAGCAACCGCGAGGTCTTGGTCAGGCTTTCGGCCAAAGGCCAGACCCTGGTCGCGCGTCTCATTCCGATCGCGCGTGACTACGAAGCCGCGGCGATCGCCGGCATCACGCCGAGCGAGCTTGCCGCGCTCAAGCGCTGTCTGCGCCGGATGTACGGCAATATGAAAAAGAAAAATGTAGCCCGGGTTGAGCGGAGCGAAACCCGGGTAGAACCTGACCGCTCGAACGCCGCTCCCGGATTTCGCTGACGCTCAATCCGGGCTACGGGGCGTCACTCGACCTTCGTCCCCGGCGCAGAATCCTCGAACACCGTCTGCACCGGCGGTTGGCCGGAAAAACCGAGCTCGCTCCAGCGCGCCACCACCTGCTCGTAGGTCGCCTTCGACAGCTTGGTGCGCTTGGAAAAATTCTTGATGTGCCGGTAGTCCATGCAGGCGTTGATCAGCGCCTTCGATCCCCACGGCCTGATTTCCGGCGGATTGAGGCTCGGATCGAGGAACGTGCTCCAGGTCTCGCGCAGAATGTCGATCGATTGCGCCGGCCGCGACCGCGTCGCCATCGCCCACAGCACCTGATGCACGTTGCTCGGATCGATATCGTCGTCGACGACGATGACGTATTTGCCGAAATAGGCGCCGCCGACGCATTGCGCGGCGAGCGCCATGGCCTGCGGCGCGTGGCCGGGATACATCTGCTTGATCGAGACCACGGTGATGCCCCAGCCGGCGGCTTCGGGGATCGACCACACGCCCTGGATGCCGGGCACGCCGAGTTTCTGCAAATCCGACCAGATCGCAGCCGAGCGCAGCGCCGCCCAGAACAATCCGGCCTCGTTGGCCGGACCGTCGGCCATCAGCGCGCAAGTCAATGTCGGATTGTTGCGGAAGCGGACTTTCTCGACACGCATATAGGGCGTGGCGCCGCTCGGCCTGCCGTAATAGCCGGTGAACTCGCCGAACGGGCCTTCGGCGAAGGTCTCGTCGGGATAAACGAAGCCCTCGAGAATGATCTCGGCGCGCGCCGGCAGCGGCAGGCCGGTGATGTCGCTCTTGAACAATTCGATCGGCGCGCCGTTGATGCCGCCGTAATATTCGTATTCGCTTTCGGTTTTCGGAAAACTCGTCGCCGCCACCAGGAACAAGAGCGGATCGATGCCGTAGGCGGCGGCGATCGGCATCGGCTTGCCGAGCTTCCACCACTTCTCGCGGTCCAACGTCGCGTCCTTGCCGGGCGAGGTATAGACGCCGATCTCGCGCGGGCCTTTGATCATCATCCGGTAGGTGCCGACATTGATGCGGCCGGTTTCCGGGCATTGCGTCACCACCGCGTCGCCGGTGCCGAGATAAAGCCCGCCGTCGAGCGGCCACATGCGCTGCGCCGGAAATTGCCGGATGTCGATATTGTCGCCGGTGACGATGTTCTGGTTGCAGATCGCGGTCTCGGCGGAGACCTCCTTGGGCTTCATGGTGCGGCCCATCTTCTTCTGCAGCGCCTGCACCGCCTTGAGCGGATGATCCATCGGCTCCTCGCCGATCATCAGGCAGAACCGCGACAGGTTGCAGCCGATCATGTTGTAGAGCGCGCGGTGGCCGGGATGGCCCTTGATGTTCTCGAACAACAGCGCCGGGCTTTTTTGGCTGCCGACCAGGTAGGTGATGGTGGCGGCTTCGAGATCGGGATCGACCTCGGCGGTGATGCGCTTGAGCTCGCCCATGGCGTCGACCTTGGCCAGCCACTCATCGAGGTCGCTCGAGTTCGGCCGGCGGACCTGATCCGATTTCGCCTCACCCGCCACTGCCTGCTTTTCGGGGGCGACCGATACGCTCATATCCATGGGCACGTCCTCACTTTGCGATTCTTGCGCGGTTCTTGCATTGGCTTTCGTGCATCATAGTGCGAGCCCCGGCACATATCGACAGCGATCTGGGGCCGCCTCATGGCTGTCGTGCCGGTTACGAACCTCTGCTATACTACCCGCCATCCGCGTCGGGACCTGCGTGACGGTCGCCTCAAAAGGGCCAACGACAACAGGAGTGCGGATATGTCGCTCGATCCGGAGTTCCTCTCCCGCATCCAGTTTGCCTGGGTGGTCGGCTGGCACGTTTTGCTGCCGGCCTTCACCATCGGGCTCGCCTCCTTCATCGCCTTTCTCGAAGGCGCCTATGCGCTGACCGGGCGGCCGGTGTTCCTCAACCTGTCGCAATTCTGGCTGCGCATCTTCGCCGTCTCGTTCGGCATGGGCGTGGTCACCGGCATCGTCATGCCGTTCCAGTTCGGCACCAATTGGAGCCGCCTGTCGGACGCCGCCGGCAATGTGATCTCACCGCTCTTGGCCTATGAGGGTTTGACCGCGTTCTTCCTCGAAGCGACCTTCCTCGGCGTCCTGCTGTTCGGCCGCAAGCTGGTGCCGCCGGCGATGCATTTCGTCGCCGCCGTGCTGGTCGCCGCCGGCACGCTGTCGTCGGCGTTCTGGATTCTTGCCACCAACAGCTGGATGCAGACGCCGGTCGGCCACGAAGTGATCGATGGCCTGTTCTATCCGAAGGACTGGATCGCGATCATGTTCAGCCCCTCGCTGCCGTATCGCCTCGCCCACACGGTCAGCGCCTTCTATGTGACCACCGCGTTCGTCGTGCTCGGCGTCGGCGCCTATACGGCGCGGCGCGGCCAATCGGCCAGTGAAGGCCGCATGATGTTGCGGCTGGCGCTGTGGTTCCTCGCCATCTTCGTGCCGCTCCAGGTCGTGCTCGGCGATCTGCACGGCCTCAATACCCTCGACCATCAGCCGGCCAAGCTCGCGGCGATGGAAGGCTTGTGGGACGGCGGACGCGGCGTGCCGGCCTCGATCATCGCCTGGCCCGACCAGGCGGCCGAGCGCAACATCGCCGAGATCGCGATCCCGAAACTCGGCAGCCTTTATCTCACCCATTCGTGGGACGGCGCCGTCAAAGGCCTGAAGGATTTCCCGGCCGATCAGCGGCCGCCGGTCGCGGTGGTTTATTTCGCCTTCCGCATCATGGTCGGCATCGCGCTGTTGATGCTGGCGATGGTGGCTTGCGGATTAGTCTTGCTGTGGCGCAGGCGGCTCGATGACGCCGCCTGGTATCTCAAAACCTGCCAGTTCACCGTCTGTCTCGGCTTCATTGCCGTGATCGCCGGCTGGACCGTGACCGAAGTCGGCCGCCAGCCGTGGACGATCTATGGCCTGATGCGCACGGCAGATTCGTTCTCGCCGTCGCTCACCGGCGCCGATGTGCTGCTGTCGCTGGTGCTCTACATGATCGTCTATCTGATCATCTTCCCGACCGGCATCTACACCATGCTGCGGATCGTCTGGCGCGGCCCCGCGGCTTCGGAGGACGACGCGCCCGTCGTCAGCGGCCGGCCGAAATCGCCGATCGAGGCCTTGGCGCCCGCGGCATCGGGGAGGCCGGCATGACGGCAACGCTCAATCTGGTTCCGATCTGGACCGCCATCCTCGCCATCGGCGTCTTCTTCTATGTGGCGCTCGACGGCTTCGACCTCGGCGTCGGCATGCTCCACAACTTCGCGCCCGACCGCGACGCGCGCGCTCTGGTCATGAACTCGATCGCGCCGATCTGGGACGGCAACGAGACCTGGCTCATTCTCGGCAGCGTCGGCCTGTTGGCCGCCTTCCCGGTCGCTTTCGCCATCATCATTCCGGCGGTCTATTTCCCGATCCTCTTGATGCTGCTCGCCCTGATCTTCCGCGGCCTGGCCTTCGAGTTCCGCTATCGCGACGCCGAGCATCGCACCTTCTGGGATCACGGCTTTGCCGCGGGCTCAGGCTTGGCGGCTTTCGCCCAAGGCGTGGTGCTCGGCTCGTTCATCCAGGGCTACCACGTCGAAGGCCGCCACTTCGTCGGCGGTTCGTTCGACTGCTTCACGCCGTTTTCGATTTTTTGTGGCATCGCCCTGATGTTCGGCTACGCGTTGCTCGGCGCCGGCTGGCTGATCATCAAGACCGAAGGCAGTTTGCAGGACTGGGCGCGGGCGCTCGGCCGCAAATGCCTGATCGGCACGGTGATCGCCATCGCGGTCGTCAGCCTGTGGACGCCGTGGGCCGATCCGAAAATCGCGACCCGCTGGTTCTCGTGGCCGCACATCGCCTATCTCGCGCCGGTGCCGATCATCACCGCGGCGCTCGTGCTCTATGCGTGGCGCTCGCTCCACAACGCTTCCGAATACGGCCCCTTCATCGCCGGCTTGGGCTTGTTCGTGATGTCCTACATCGGCATCGCCATCAGCCTGTGGCCGATGATCGTGCCGGGGCATTTCACGCTCTACCAGGCCGCGGCATCGGAGAGCACGCAAGCGTTCCTCCTGATCGGCACGCTGTTCCTCTTGCCGATCATCCTGGTCTATACGGCGTGGTCGTATTGGGTGTTCCGCGGCAAGGTGCGCGCCGATATCGGCTATCATCATTAGAGCATGATGATCTTGGGGTGGTCTGCACGCCAATCTAAAGGAGGCAGAGCAAGGCATTGATCGCAACGGCAGCGAGTTCTTCCGGTCTGTTGATCCTGTCAAGGGCGCGAAGCGCCGCCTTTGGCGGTCAAAGACCCTTGACAGGATCAACAGACCGGAAGAGGGGCAGCCGTTGCGATCAATGCCGTCCCGCGACCACGTGAACGCTTGTTTGTTTCGAGCTTCTTCCGATTCGACTGTAAATCATCATGCTCTCGGGAACACAACAGCGTGCTCGTCGGTTCTAACATGTTGTGACGGATGCGCGCGCGAATTAAACAGATTGATCCTTAGCCCTTAAGCGGAGTCGGACACATGGTCCGCAAGCTATGGGCGATCATCATCGTTATTGCCGCGGCGGTGGCCGCGGCCGTGGTGATCGCCGTTCGCATTCCCGATCCGGGAATTTCCCCCGCGCTGGCGCAACGCCAGCCCGATGCGACGCACGGCCGATATATCGCCACGCTCGGCGATTGCGCGGCCTGCCACACCAAGCCGGGCGGCAAGCCGCTGGCCGGCGGCCTGGCTTTGCAAACGCCGCTGGGCACGATCTACACCGCGAACATCACGCCGGACCGCGACACCGGCATCGGCAATTACAGTTTCACCGACTTTGCCCGCACCGTGCGTCTCGGCGTGCGGCCCGACGGCTCGCGGATTTATCCGGCCATGCCGTACACGGCTTACGCAAAACTTTCCGACGGCGATTTGCAGGATCTCTTCGCCTATCTGCAAAAAGACATTGCGCCGGTCAGCCAGACGTCTCCCGCCAACACCGTCGGCTGGCCGCTGAACATGCGCTGGCCGCTTGCCTTCTGGAACGTGGCCTTCCTCGACAGCGCGCACTTTACGCCTGATCCGGCGAAGGACGCGCAGTGGAACCGCGGCGCCTATATCGTCGAGGCGCTCGAGCACTGCGGCGAATGCCATACGCCGCGGCACATCACGCAAAATCTCGACAATGGGCGAAAATTCTCCGGCGCCGTGCTGCAAGGCTGGAAGGCCTACAACATCACATCGAGCAAGCTATCCGGCGTCGGCGGCTGGAGCGACGACGCGCTCGCCTCCTATCTGAGCAAGGGCCACGCCGCCGGCCACAGCGCGGCGAGCGGCCCGATGGCCGAAGCGGTCGACAACAGTCTGCGCTACGCGACGCCCGACGACATCCACGCCATCGTCGCCTACCTGCGCGGCATCGCGCCGATCGACAACGCCCCCGCCATCGCGCAAAACCCACCCGCTGCGAACGAAGCGTCGCCGCCGCAAAACCTCGGCGTCCAGGTCTTCGCCGGCAATTGCGCCAATTGCCACGACTGGGACGGCAAGGGCGCGCAATCGCCCTACGCCGACCTCATCGGCAGCCGCACCGTCAACGACCCCGAAGCCACCAACCTGACGGCGATCCTGCTCGCCGGCTCCAACGCCCCGCTGCCGGTCGAGCACGCCTTCATGCCGCCGTTCGCGCGCGGCCACAGCGACGACGAGCTCGCCGCGGTGGCGAATTTCGTCAATGGCTTCTTCGGCAATGGCACGGCGAAAGTCACCGCGGCGGATATCGAGCACGCGCGAAAGGCGCTGCCGTAGTCACGCGGCGCATGGTCAGTCATGTCCGCTGGGTCGGTAACCTGAATCTCAAATCTGCATTGCGCCGTCTTCGCGGTACGCATATCCGAATGCGAGCAAGCGCTAACCAAGACATCTAGAGCGCCACCAGCTCCGCTGACGGGCTCACGCGGCGAAGCTTTGCTATGGGGGAAGTTCGCCAATGGCTTATCAACCGTCCTGGAATGAAGATGAGCCGCCCAAAGATCGGCAGGTTCTCGCGCTCGCGTTTGCCAAGGCGATCAAGTCTGGAAGCATCAATCTTGTGAGAGTTGTCGCCGCGTGGGCAGAGAGCAATCAGGAGTGGCGACCGGTCATGGTCGGTGGCGACGCGATCGCCGGAACCGATCTCGATGTCATTTGCTGGGCCGAACTTCCGGAGCTCCCCGACACGGTAGGACGCTTGAAGGTCGCGAACCCAAGCCGACCAACCCAAGTATATCCGCGACCGAAATAGCGATGAGCGCGAGCGCGACACCCTAGCGATCGCGTCACTTAGTGCGACGTAATGCGGCGGTCGCTTTCGGAGAAGCGGACATTGCGCGGCCAGCGCAAATCGGTCGCTTATGACCCAAAGCGATTGTTTGCAGATGCGTCAACTGTTTGGCGGGCTACGCAGCAATTGCTTCGGCCGCAGTGCCGCCCATTCAAGCAGGGAGTCGAGAGCGGGGCACATCGCTTGTCCCCACTTGGTCAGATCGTATTCAACCTTCGGCGGCACTTGCGGATAGACGGTGCGGTTGACGATGCCGTCGCGCTCGAGCTCGCGGAGCTGCTGGATCAGCATCTTTTGCGACACGCCCGGGATAGCTTTCTCCAGTTCGGAGAAACGCAGTGTGCCGCGAGCGAAGAGATGGAAAATGATCACCATCTTCCAGCGCCCCTCCAGCATGCGGAACGCCCCCTCAACGCCGCGCGCCGCCATGTCAGGGGTGACGTCTTTTAGCTTACCTGTAGGTGAGTACCCTACTTTCTTGTGGGTTCTTGCCATTTTCGCAGTATAGCAACAAATGAGATTTGTAACAGTGACCCAGACGGAGGTCCCTCATGGCGACGGAAAGCGATACGCACGAACTCGCGGGGTACCGAGCGCTCGTTACTGGCGGCACAAAGGGAATAGGAGCAGCCGTGGCGGCGCGGTTGCGCGAAGCCGGCGCCAAGGTGCTCAGCACCGCGCGGAAGCGGCCGGACGATCTCGCATCGGACCGCCTGTTCGTGGCCGCGGATGTTGCCACAGCCGAAGGATGCGCGGTAGTCGCGAGCGCCGTGATGGAGCAGCTCGGCGGCATCGATATCATCGTCCATGTCGTCGGCGGCTCATCGGCTCCCGGTGGTGGCTTCGCGGTGCTCGATGAGGACGAATGGCATCGCGCGCTGAGCCAAAATCTGTTTCCTGCCGTCCGACTCGACCGGGCCCTGCTGCCGGAGATGCTTGCGCAAGGTTCCGGTGTGATCGTCCACATCACTTCGATTCAGCGTCAGTTGCCGCTGCCCGAGTCCACCATCGCCTATGCAGCGGCAAAGGCGGCGCTCTCGAACTACAGCAAAGGTCTGTCCAAGGAGGTTAGCCCGAAGGGCATTCGAGTGGTCAGGGTCGCACCGGGCTGGGTCGAGACCGAAGCTGCCGTCAGAATGGTCAACAGGCTGGCGAAGGCCGAAGGCACCGACTACCAGGCCGCTAAAAAGGGCCTGATGGCTTCGCTCGGTGGCATCCCGATCGGACGCCCATCCAAACCGACAGAAGTCGCGGACCTCGTCACCTTTCTTGTCTCACCGCGCGCCGGCTCGATCACCGGCACGGAATACGTCATCGATGGCGGGACTGTTCCTACTGCGTAAAGCCGCCGCACACGTCTGCTTCTGGCCCAAAGCGTCACTTACTGCGGCGCAGCGATTTGGTCGCTGTCGGGGGAAAAGCGGACATGGATCGCACGCGGGCGGGCTGATGGTCACCCATCGCGCCGGGTCGGCCGCTTTGCTCCATCAAGTATAAGGGTGTAACTTTTTTATTGACATTTGTCCCTATTACAGTTACAGCACAATCCTCGCTCCGTGAAGGACGTGGCGCGGAGGCACATCGCGTCATGGGAGCGAGGGCGGTGCCCGCGGGTGGGTTTGCAGCCTGCTCCCGGGCGGCTTGGGTATCAGTCTCCCGGCATTATGACCGGGACGGGAGGTGCTTCCCTGGACTGGGACAGGCGAAGGCGGGTAACGCCCGTGCAGACCGCGTCCCAGGAAGCCTGGCCTGAAGCTGAGCCTTTGGGATGAAATAACTCCCTTAGGTGAGAGCCGCGGTGGAACGCCGTCAAGCGTGCGCGCTCCACAAGGGCGCGCGCCGCGTCGCGAGACGCGGCGGTGGTTACCCTGCGTTTGCCGGCGTTCCGCTTCCTTCAATTTCTTCTTCGTAGCCCGGATGGAGCGAAGCGTAATCCGGGGCGGCGGTGCAAGCGGCGATATCGTTCCCGGATTGCGCTGCGCTCCATCCGGGCTACGAAACCAGGTACGGACGAACGAAAAGCAGGCCCACCCCTGCCCTTTCCTTGGACCGGACCGGTTTCGCGCTTCACGTGACTGTATTTTTTCGCACGCGGTTAGTTTGCGATCGCGCGCATCACAGAGCTCGGGCGCCGCAATGCGCCGCGAGGGCGAGAGCGCATGGCCAAGGAAGACCCGGTGGCTGCGCCGTCAAACCCCGGTCACCGCCTTGACCCGCTCCGGCGACAGCGGCAAGGCGCGCAAGCGCTTGCCGGTCAGCTTGAACAGCGCATTGCCGACGCAAGGGCCGATCAGCGGCAGCGCCGCTTCGCCGATGCCTTTGGCCGGATTGTCGGTCGGCATCAGCGTGATATCGATCTCCGGCATTTCCGACATGCGCAGCACCGGGTAGTCGTAGAAATTGTTCTGCTGCACCCGGCCGCCGGAAATCGACACCTGCTCCTTCAAGGTCTGGCTCAAGCCGAAGATCACGTTGCCTTCGGTCTGCGCCAACACGCTGTCGGGATTGAGCACGATGCCCGGATCGAGCGCCAGCCAGAAGCGATGCGCGCGCACGATGCCGGTCTTGGCATCGAGCGAGATTTCGCCGACCGCCGCCACATAGGTCTCGACCACCTTGGCGTAGGAGAAGCCGAGCGCATGGCCGTCGGCGACCGCTTTGCCCCAGCCGGATTTGTCGGCGACCGCCTTGATCACCGCTTGCGCGCGCGGCTCGTCTTTGAGGAGATCGAGCCGGAACGCCACCGGGTCCTTGTTCTGCGCCGCGGCGATCTCGTCGATGAAGGATTCGATGACGAACTTGTTGTAGCCGGCGCCGATGCCGCGCCAGGCGGCGACCGCGATGCCGCGCTTCTCGCGCAGATAGGCGATCGACTGGTTGGCAATGCCGTATTCGTGCTTGGAGCCTTCGAGCACGATGTTGTCGAGGCCCTTGTTGTTCTCCAGCGCCTTGTCGGTGCCGCGATAGGCGACGACGGATTCGCCGGCCACACGATGCCGCCAGCCGGTCACCTTGCCGTCGGCGTCAAGCGCGGCTTCGAGCTGATGGCCGGTCATCGGCCGCATCTGCGCCGATTTGACGTCCTGCTCGCGGGTCCAGATCAGTTTGACCGGCCGCTGCATCGCTTTGGCGAGCGGCAGAACTTCGGGCAGCATATCGGCCGGGCTGCGCCGGCCATAGCCGCCGCCGAGATAGAACTGATTGAGCTTGATCTTGTCCGGCGTGGTTTTCAGCATCGCCGCGGCGACGGTGGTATTGATGCTGGCGCCCTGGGTGCCGATCCAGATTTCGGCGCTGTCGCCGGCCGGGCCGACCGACGCGGTGACGTTCATCGGCTCCATCTGCGCGTGATAGACGTAGTCGGAAGAATATTGCGCGGTCATCACCTTGGCCGCCTTGGCGAAGGCATCGTCGACATTGCCCTTGGCGACATAGCTCACGCCCTTGTCGTCGAGCTTGCCCGCGTGGGCGAGAAACTCCTTCAGCCCCGTAGCGCTGTCGAACGAATCGGTCGGCACGCTCGACCAGCTCACGTTGAGCGCCGCGCGCCCCTTGAACGCCGCTTCGATGGTCTCGGCAACGACGCCGACCGAATTCTTCAGCGGCACCACTTTGAGCACGCCCGGCACGGCGCGCGCCGCGGCGTCATCGACATGCTCGGGCGTGCCGCCCTCGACCGGCGTGCGCAGCACCGTGGCGTAGACCATGTTGGGCACCTGCACGTCGATCGCGTAAAGCGCGGAGCCGTCGATCTTTCCCGGAATGTCCAGGCGCTGAGTGTTTTTGCCGAGGATGCGGTAGTCGGCCATCTTCTTGAGCGCCGACTTGTCGATCGCCGGCATGGTCGCCGGAACCTGGGCGAAGCCCGCGATCTCGCCGTAGCTCATGGAGCGGTTGCTCGCGGCGTGCACCACGAGACTCGGCCCGGTGTGCAATTCGCCGACCGGCACCTGCCAGCGATCGGCGGCCGCCTGCATCAGCACGTGGCGGACGGCGGCGGCCTGCAGCCGCACCTTGTCCCAATAGCCGCGGGTCGAGCCGCTGCCATAGGTCACCATCATGTTGCCAAAAATCGGATTGCCGAAAATCTCCGGCTTGATCGGCGGATATACGATCGACACCCGCGACCAGTCGGCATCCATCTCCTCGGCAAACACCATGGCGAGCCCGGTCGAAGCGCCCTGCCCCATTTCGGCAACCGGAATGGCGAGCACGATAGCGCCATCCGGGCTGATGGTGACCCAGGCGCCGACGGCGCCCGGCGTTGCGTCTTCCGCCAGCGCCGCTGCCGGACGCACGAACAACGCGCCCGGAAGCGCCAAAGCGAAAGTCAGTCCGGCGGAACCTTCGAGGAAGCCGCGCCGCGACAGCGCAGCGTTCGGATTGCGTTCGATCTTGCCCATCGCTCAAGCTCCCTGCTTGGCGGCGCGCTCGACGGCGCGGAGGATGCGCGGATAGGTGCCGCAGCGGCAGATATTGCCGTCCATGTGGCGAACGATGTCGTCACGGCTCGGAGTCTTGTTGCTGGCGAGCAAGGCGGCGGCCTGCATGATCTGCCCGGACTGGCAATAGCCGCATTGCGGCACCTGCAGGTCGAGCCAGGCTTTTTGCAGCGGATGATCGCTGTTGGCCGACAGGCCCTCGATGGTGGTGACGCTCTTGCCCGCCACCATGGCGACCGGCGTCTGGCACGAGCGCACCGCCTTGCCGTCGAGATGCACCGTACAGGCGCCGCACATGCCGGCGCCGCAGCCATATTTCGTGCCGGTGAGCTTGAGGTGCTCGCGCACGACCCAGAGCAGCGGCGTTTCCGGGCCGGCGTCGACGCTTGCCGGCTTATTGTTGACGGTGAAGGTGATCGCCATCACGCACTCCCGTATGCAGATTGGGTGAAGGGAATATAGTGGATTCCCGAACCGGATTCATGTCCAAATGTCCGGAGCTTACGCCGTCGGGAACGTAACGCCGGGCCCGCAAAGGAGTTCATCGCTGATGCCGACCAACCCCATCGGCGGCGGCCAGATCGGCCGCTCGGTGCTGCGCCTCGAAGGCCGCGAAAAAGTCACCGGCCGCGCCGAATACACCCATCTGATGCGGCTGCCCGGCATGCTGCACGGCAAGATTTTCCGCTCCACCGTGGCGCACGGTCGCATCACGTCGATCGATACCGGCGCGGCGAAGAAAATCTCCGGCGTTTTCCGCGTCATCACCGCCGACGACGTCCGCAAGGTGATCCCCGACCCCTATTACGGGCCGGCGTTCCACGACCAGCCGATTCTCGCCATCGACAAGGTGCGTTTCGTCGGCGAGCCGGTCGCCGTGGTGCTCGCCGCAGATCCCCACGTTGCCGAAGCGGCCACGCACGCCATCGTCGCCGAATACGAGGAACTGCCACCGGTCTACGACGAGGTCGAGGCGATGACCGCGCCGACCTACGTCCACGACGAGCTCAAGCCGGCTGGCAGCTTCGCCGACCTCAAGCATCTCAAGGGCCTGAAAAACACCAATCTCGCGCTCAATGCCAAATTGCGCCGCGGCGACGTCGACAAGGCCTTCGCCGCAGCCGCCCACGTCTTCGAGCACGAATTCCGCACCCAAAAATGCCTGCACGTGCCGTTCGAGCCGTTCTGCTCGATCGCCGACTACAAGGACTCCGGGCTGACGATCTACTCGGGCGCGCAGGGGCCGTCCTTCGTGCGCGCGGAGATCGCACGCCTATTGGGCTGGCCGGAAAACAAGGTGCGCATCCGGGTGCCGTATCTCGGCGGCGGCTATGGCGGCAAGCTTTACATCAAGCTCGAAGCGCTGGTGACGGCGTGCTCGATGATCGCGCGCCGGCCGGTGAAGGTCGCGTTGACCATGGAGGAGCAGTTCTATCAGATCACCAAGCATCCGAGCACGGTGCGGCTCAAGACCGGCGTCGACAAGGACGGCCGAATCACGGCGCGCAAATGCGAGGTGTTCTGGAACGGCGGCGCCTACGCCGACATCGGCCCGCGCGTCACTCACAAATCCGGCTTTACCGCCGCCGGTCCCTACGACATCGACAATGTCTGGATCGATTCCTACGCCATGTACACCAACATGACGCCGGCCGGGGCGCTGCGCGGTTTCGGCATGCCGCAGCTCACCTTCGCCCACGAGAGCCACACCGACATGATGGCGCGGGCGCTCGGCATCGATCCGGTCGAGTTCCGCCGCAAGAACGTGCTGCACAACGGCCGCCCGCAGGCGACCGGCACCATCCTCAAGGACGCGCCGCTCGAGGCCATCCTCGACCACGTCGCCGAGCGGCTGCGCTGGAAGGAGAAATTCGATCGCGGCAGCGGCAGTTTGAAACGCGGCCGCGGGCTCGCCTTCGCGCTCAAAGCCTGCGTGTCGCCGACCACCTCGGTCGCCATCGTCAATGTCGGCGCCGACGGCAGCCCGACGCTCTACATTTCGACCGTCGACATGGGGCAAGGCTCCGACACCGGCATGGCGCAGATCGTCGGCGAGGTGCTCAATCTGCCAGCGGAGTCGGTGCGGGTCGTCGCCCGCGACACCGACGTGACGCCCTACGACATGGGCACGCTCGGCTCGCGCTCGCTGTTCCACATGGGCCACGCGGTGCGGCTCGCCGCCGAGGACGCGCGCAGCAAGATCGAGGCGCTCCGCCGCGAGGTCGGCGAGCCGGAAGGCAGCAACACGCCGGTCTCCGGCCTGTTCGTCAAGAAATACGGTATGAAGGCCGGCAACATCGTCGGCAGCGGCAGCTACCGGCCCGATTACGCCGCGCCCGACCACGAGACCGGGCTGTCGCCCGAGATTACGCCGTTCTGGATGGTGGCCGCCACCGGCGCCGAGGTCGAGGTCGACACCGAGACCGGACGCGTGCGCGTGCAAAAGCTCATCAACGCGGTCGACTGCGGCACGCTGGTCAATCCGCGCATCGTGCAGACGCAGATTTCCGGCGCGGCGCTGATGCAGCTCGGCTTCACCATGTTCGAGAAGATCAATCTCGACAACGGCCAGATCACCAATGCCTCGCTCGCCGACTACAAGATCCCCGGCATCGCCGACGTGCCGCCGGTGATGGTCAACGAGGCGATCGACGCCTATCAACACAACGCGCCGTTCGGCGCCAAAGGCGTCGGCGAATCGGCAACGCTGCCGCTGTCGCCGGCCATCGCCAATGCCATCGACGACGCGGTCGGCGTGCGGCTGATGGAACTGCCGCTGACGCCCGAAGCGGTGTTCCGCGCGCTGCGCGAGAAGGCGGGCCAACCGTTGGAGACGGAGTGACCTTGCACTGAGCCTCTTCCGTCATCCTGAGGTGGCCGCGAAGCGGCCCTCGAAGGATGCGGCCGAGGCGCCCGGGCCGTCGCCCTTCGAGGCTCGCGGAGCCTGTCATCGGGCCGGCCACTTCGGGCCGGACCCGTTGGCTCGCACCTCAGGGTGACGGAACAGTGGGCCGGATACCACCCCGCGCTGCAATGTCGCTTTTCTTACCGCCGCGGCTGCCATAATCTCCGGCGCCCAAGAAAAAATCTGACGGGGAAAACGATGGCCGGCGCCGCGGAAGTTCAAGTCTCGCATTTCCTGGACGAGCACGGGGTCGGCGCGTTCCAGATCAAGCTGATCCTGTGGTCGGTCGCGATCGCCTTCATCGACGGTTACGACATCGGCGCCATCGCCTTCGCCGCGCCGAGCCTGATCAAGGAATGGCACGTGGCGCCGAAGGAGCTCGGCATCGTGCTCAGCGCCTCGAATTTCGGCGTGCTGTTCGGCTCGCAGATTTTCGGCTGGATCGGCGACCGCTACGGCCGCAAGACGGCGCTGATCCTGTCCAACCTGCTGTTCGGCGTGCTGACCTATTGGGCCGCCTATTCGACCAACCTCACCGAACTGTCGTGGCTGCGCTTCTTCGCCGGCCTCGGCATCGGCGGCGTCATTCCCAATATCGTCGCCATCAACGCCGAATCGGCGCCGCGCAACCGCCGCGCCACGCTCGCCATCATCGCCACCGGCATGGTGCCGATCGGCGGCGCGCTGGCCGGCTTCGCCAGCGCGGCACTGGTGCCGACTTACGGCTGGCCGATCCTGTTCCAGATCGGCGGCGTCGCGCCGATCGTCTTTGCGCTGGCCGCGATCTACGGCCTGCCGGAATCGATCAAGTTCATGACCTTGCACGAAAGCCACCGCGGCAAGATGGAAGCGCTGCTCAAGGCGATCCGCCCCGATTTCACGGTGCCGCCCAACGCGCGCTTCGTCATCGAGGACGAGAAGCAGTCGCCGAGCTCCAATCCGATCTATCTGTTCGGCAATGGCCTCGCCGCGATCACGCCGCTGACCTGGCTGATGTTCGCCTGCAACCTGATGGGTTTCTTCTTTCTCATCAGCTGGACGCCGACCCTGATGGGCGCCGCCCACGTGCCGCCGGCCACGGCGGCGCTCGCCGGCGCGGCGCTGCAGGTCGGCGGCACGGTCGGCTCGCTGCTGTTGTGCTGGTGGCTGCAAAAGGCGCGCTTCCTCGCCATCGCGATCCTGTTCGTGATCGCGGTGCCGGTGGTGAGCGCGATCGGTTACGCCGGATTGACGTCGACCGCGGCACTGCTGACGGCGACCTTCTTCGCCGGCTGCATCGTGCTCGGCATCCAATCCGGCATCAACGTCGTCGGCGCCATGATCTATCCGACCTCGCTGCGCGCCAACGGCTCGGGCTGGCAGCTCGGCATCGGCCGCCTCGGCGCCGTCATCGGCCCGCTGCTCGGCGCGTTCTTCGTCGGCCTGCCGGTGACCCAGCTCTACATGTGGTCGGCGCTGCCGTTCGCCGCCGGCGCCGTGGTGTGCTTCATCATCTACAAGCTCAACGCCGCGCGGCTCAAGGCGCACCCGGAATTGGCGCAGGGGCAGTAGTCCAGCCGTCATTCCGGGGCGCGCCAACGGGTCCGGCCCGAAGTGGCCGGCCCGATGACAGGCTCCGCGCGAGCCCGGAATCCATAATCACCATCGGTGCAATTCCTGCACGACCTGTGGTTATGGATTCCGGACTTGCCGCTTCGCGGCAATCCGGAATGACGAGTTAGAACGGCTCAAACCCGCGCAGCGCCGGGATCACCTTCTCGCCGAACAGCCGGATCGAGCGTATGAGCGCGTCCTCCGGCAGGTCGGCGAAATTGAATTCGCCCATGAAGACGTTGAACACGCCCGCCGCCGCGGCGGCGCGGATTTTGGCGGCAACGGTTTCCGGCGAGCCGACGAACACGAGATCGTGCTGGAACAGATAATCGGCGTCGAACAGATGCTGCATGATCTCCGAGGCGCCGGGCTCGCCGCGGCCGACGAACATTTTGGCGTGCTCGCGGGCGCGGTCCTCGAAGGTTTCACCGGGTTTTGCCGGTGCCAAAAATCCCTCATAGGCCCGGCTCGCGCGAAATAGTCCGTTCTCGATCGCTTTCTCGTCGGTGTCGTCGACATAGACCACCGTGCAATAGGCGATGTTCGGTTTCTCCGGCCAGCCGGTGCGCGCCCAGTCGAGCAGGAATTTGCGATAGCGCGGTGCGGCGTCGGCGCGCGGATAGACCAAAAAGTAGCCCGGGCTGATGCCGTTCCTGGCGCAGAATTCCAGCGTCTGCGGATCGCGGCTCATCATCCATAGCGGCGGATGCGGTTCTTGCGCCGGCATCACCGCAATGCGCGCGTTATCGGTGTGAAACTCCTGGCCGTGATAGGAGAACGGCTGAATGTCTCCAAACGCCGCGCGTAAATAATCGACGAATTCGAGCGTCGGCGACTTGCGCTGCCCGTAGTCCAGTCCGAAGGGGCGGAAATAATCCGGATTGATGCCGGGCACGAGGCCAAGCTCCATGCGGCCGCCGAGCATCTGGTCGACGATGGCGATCTCCTCGGCCAGCCGCAGCGGATGATAGAGCGGCACGACATAACCCATCGGCCCGATGCGCAGCCTCTTGGTGCGCGCGCCGGCGCCGACCGCGTAAAGGCTCGGCGACGACATCCAGCTTTCGTCGGGCCGGAAATGATGCTCGACGCAGAACGAATGGTCGAAGCCCAGCTCGTCGCACAACGCGAGCTCGCGCCACAGCTGCTCGTAGCGCGCGTGCGGCGTCATGCCGGGCTTGGCCCAGATGTGGGAGAAATGGGAAAATTTCATGGGCTCACGCTCCGGCGCGCCTGCCGCGCCCCGGGTTATTTGCTGACCGACAAGGAGCGCTCGACGGCATCCATCACCGTCATGTCGAGGTTGAGCCGGCAATAGTCCTCGACCTTGTCGGCCTCGCGCTGCAGCGCACCGAAATCGACGACGGTGCCGCCGTGCTTGCCGTGATAATAGCCGCTGAGCCACATCGCCACCGACTTGGTCGGCGCCACCGCGTCAAGCAGGAACTGCTTGCAGGAGATTTTCGCGACGTCCACCGTGACCTGCGCCTGGCTTGTCGCCGGCGACAGCGCAGCCAACAGCGGGGCCGCCATCAAAAGCCGAACTTTCATTGCGTCTTCTCTCTCTCGTTTTCGGTCATGCCGATATTGTGCCTGACGGTGGCCGCCAACGCGAGTCCACCTGTCGCCGTTGCGGCCCCCGCACCGACACAAGAAGGTTGAGCCGAGGCGATCCCTTGAAGACACATTTATCTCATGGTCAGATGGCCAGGTCCACGAGCGCACGATAAGGGAGGTAACGATGAAACACATAGCTCGTCCAGTTTTGGCTCTTGCAGCATTGGCTGTCGCAGCTTCGATTGCATTTTTTCCCGTCGGCACGGCCATGGCACAGTCGTGCGAAAGCAAGGCCGTCAGCGCCGAGGGCAAGCCGCTGCACGGCGCCGCCAAAAACAGCTTCGTGAAGAAGTGCAAGCAGGACGCCTGCGAACCCAAGGCGGTCAGCGCCGAGGGCAAGCCGCTGCACGGCGCGGCGAAGAATAGTTTTATGGCGAAATGCAAAAGGGATGCGTAGCGGGGCGTCAATCAGGACGTTTGCTGGGCTTCAGTTATTTTATCTCTAACGGAGTCGCTTGTTCGCAAATGCTCGGCCGGAAGCCGTCTTCAAATATCGCTCGAATTCAATCGCCTTGCGCTCGTCGGAAAATGCTATGTACGTAACCAAGCGCCACGGCTTGTACTTGTCAGTGTGGGTTGAACGCCCACGATTATGCTCAGAAAATCTGGATCGCAGATCATCGGTTAAGCCAACGTAGGTTTGACCCGGAAATTTGATGCTCTGGAGCAAATAGACGTACCGCATTGGCTCAGCCCGTCGTTGCTCCGCCGACGCTGGTAAGGCTGGCTTGCCAGCAGTAGCTCGCGGCGGCTTGTACCGCCCGCCTTCGCCAAGGCTACGGCGGGCAGCCTTCGCTCCGCTTCGCGAGCGAAGGCTGGTGCCCGTGGAGGGAATCGAACCCCCACTCCTTGCGGAACACGATTTTGAGTCGTGCGCGTCTACCAGTTCCGCCACACGGGCTTGCCGGACCATCTATATCCGAAGGGCGGCGCGCTCGGCAAAAAGAAAATCCTCAGGCCCCGGGGCTCATCTATCTAGTACCCACCGGAAGGCCCAGAAAGCGGCCTTGATCGCTTGGACAGCGTTTCTGTTCGTGTTGATGATCTTGTCAAGGGCGGCGCTTCGCGCCGCCGCCTCCGGCGGTCGTAGACCCTTGACAAGATCATCAACACGAACAACCAGCATCCAAGCGATCAAGGCCGCCACCCGATCAGCCTTATGTGTCTTGATCGCAGAAACGGGCTTGCTTCCGCCTTAAAGATCGGCCAATTGCTGCCGGCTGCAAGGGGACGGCGGCGAGGTTGGTGATGGCCCAGACTTCGGCTTTGCGGATGACGCGCGCTTTGCGGATGATCCGGCTCGACCGGCTGCGCGGCGAGCCGGCGGCCGCGGCGGCGCTGGCGGTCTTCGTGCTGAGTTCGGCGACCATCATCGGCGCCTGGTATTTCGAATTCGTGCTCAAGCTGGCGCCCTGCCCGCTCTGCCTCGAAGAGCGCCTGCCCTATCACGTGGTCATTCCGCTGTCGCTGTTGATGGCGATCGCCGCGCTAGCGCGGGCGCCGCGGACCTTGCTCGCCGTCGGCTTTACCGCGATCATCGTCGCCATGCTGTGCGGCGCCGTGCTCGGCAGCTATCATGCCGGCGTCGAATGGCATTGGTGGGCCGGGCCGACCGATTGCTCGGGGCCGATCACCGATCTTTCCGCCAAGGGCTCGATCCTCGGCCAGTTGAATTCGATCCACGTCGTGCGCTGCGACGAGGCAGCGTGGCGCCTGTTCGGCATTTCGCTCGCCGGCTACAACGTGCTGATCTCGCTTGTGCTGGCGGCGATCGCCGGCTACGGCCTGCTGGCATCCCGTCGCGCCGCCTGAGCGGCCGCCATCGTCATTGCAACAACGCCATCAGCGCGCGGCGGCGCGGATCGACGTCTTGCGCGGTTTTTGCGGACGCGCGCGCACGCGCCGGCGGCGCAATGCGTTTGTCAGCGCCTGCAAATGCGGCTTGGCCGCCGCCGTCGCCCGCGTCTCAATCGCCCGGTAAGTCTCGATCACCTCGCGGCCGAACGGCGTCAGCTCGGCGCCGCCGCCGCGCACGCCGCCGGGCTGCGTCGCCACCACCGGCGCGCGGAATGAGCGGTTCATGTCGTCGATCAGGAGCCACGCGCGCCGATAGGACATGCCGAGCGCGCGGCCGGCCCGCGAGATCGAGCCGGTTTTGCCGATCGCCTCGAGCAGCCGGATCTTGCCCGGCCCGAGCGCATGGTCGGCGCCGAAATCGACCCGCACCGTCAGTCTTACCTTGCCCATCGCGCACCTTAAGCCGCGCTCGCAGCCGTCAGATTAGCATCAACGCGGACGACGCATTGCCGAAAGTGCCGCCGTCACCATCGGCCGAGCGGCCCTGGTGAGGGTTGCGGCGATGTACTAAGCTTTCGGTCCGGGTTTGCTTTGGCGTAGCGTTTTGCCGTCTACGCGCGGGAGAACAATCATGGGTTTGTTTGACAGTCTTAAAGGCGCGCTGGAAAGCGAGGCGTTGCCGGCGCTGCTCAACACCGTGCTGGCGCAGACCCAGTACCACGATCTCAACGGCCTGGTGGCGGCGCTGCAGAAGGGCGGCCTCGGCCCGCAGGTCCAATCCTGGCTCGGCAACGGCCAGAACATGCCGATCACCGCGGATCAATTGAAAGCCGTTCTCGGCAATGCCCAGGTTCAGGAGTTTGCCCGCCACCTCGGCCTGCCGGTCGACGAGATGCTCAAGTTGATGGCGCAATATCTGCCGGAGATCGTCGACAAAGCGAGCCCGAACGGCGTGCTGCAGCCGCACCCGTGACGTCGACTGGAGTTTTTTTCGAGCGTGATGAGACCAATCCAGGGAGCAACAACATGAAAACGCTTGCCATCATCGTCGCTTCGTTTTGGGTCGTGACCGCCGCCATGGCGGAAGACAGCTGCGCCGTCCAGGCGACCGGCAAGAGCCTGCACGGCGCCGCCTTGAACAGCTTTGCCAAGAAGTGCTGCAAGGACCAAGCCGCGGCGCAAAAGCTGCACGGCGCCGCCGAGACCAGCTTCACCAAGAAGTGCATGTCGGACGCCGGCGCGTCGTAAGACTTTGCCAATCTTCGCTGCGCAGCGAGACCCTGGCTGTCTCGAAGAGATGTCTGTGAGGCGTTAGAAAGCGGCCTTGATCGCTTGGACAGCGTTTCTGTTCGTGTTGATCATCTTGTCAAGGGTCGAGACCGCCGAAGGCGGCGGCGCTTCGCGCCGCCCTTGACAAGATGATCAACACGAACAATTGGCAGCCAAGCGATCAAGGCCGCCACCTCGGTCAGTGAAAATGTATCGATCTCCGCCTGTGAGGCTTGACCCCGTGGGGCGCGCGACGCTAAACCCGTGCCAGCTATCCGGGCGGTTAGCTCAGCGGAAGAGCACCTCCTTGACATGGAGGGGGTCGCAGGTTCGATCCCTGCACCGCCCACCAGAAAATCAAAGAAAAATCAAGCAACTAGCCGGACTTAGGTCAGTCCCCGCCATCGGCCCCATTTGTCCAGGTAGCTTACAGGTAGGGTTACCATCCACAGGAAAATCTCGGCGGCCGGCGCGGCGACGGCTTCGGATAAGTGGTGAAGCCACGATGGAGGACGAAAAGTGGCAAGGACCGCAAATTTGATGCAGCGAAAAATCCTGCTTGGGATCGTGGTCGCGGTTTCTCTAGCGTCGTTGTAGCGTCCACGGGAAAATCCAGGACGGCCGAAATAGTACAGCCCGCCGTCATACCAGTATCTTGGAGCATACCCTGTGTCGCCGATTGCTCCCTTCGGACCATAAACGGGAACGTTGTTGCTGGGCGGCTGATGTGATAGCCGGGCAGGAAGCCGTAGCCATGCCAGGGGTGGATGACCAAGGGCTTTGGGTGCACGGACGCGGCGAATGCAACGGCGGGCAGCGCGGTGGCAGCTTCGGTCCGTGCTGGACCCATACACCTATCGGACTGATCTGGAATTGCGGATGAGCGCGGCGCAGAAGGATTGAGGCAGCGAAACCGAAAAGGGCACCCTTTTTCCGAGGTGCCCTCCTTCGTCAGAACAACCGCGCGAGCGCGGCTGCCATCGAAACCAGTTTTGGATGCATGAAGCATCCAAGGCCAAGACGGTAGACGACCCAATGACGGAAACCGCTGAACGGATCGTTCTTGCCTCGCGGCCGGTTGGGGAACCGACGTTGGATAATTTTCGCTTGGACGAATTTCCGATCCCACAGCCTGGACCGGGCCAGATACTGTTGCGCACGCTGTGGCTTTCGCTTGACCCCTACATGCGCGGCCGGATGAGCGATGCGCCGTCCTACGCCAAGCCGGTTGGCATAGGCGATGTGATGGAGGGTGGCACGGTCAGCGAAGTGGTTGCCTCGAACGTCCCGCGGTTCGCCAAGGGTAATATTGTTGTAGGCCGTACCGGTTGGCAGACCTATTCGCTGTCCGATGGCTCCAGCTTGCAGAAGGTGGATCCTACGCGCGCACCAATTCAGACCGCACTCGGCGTCCTCGGGATGCCGGGTATGACCGCCTATATGGGGCTGCTTGAGATTGGCAAACCCGCCGCTGGCGAAACCGTGGTGGTAGCGGCAGCTTCGGGTGCGGTCGGCTCGGTTGTCGGCCAGATCGCCCGGATAAAGGCCGCCCGCGCAGTCGGCATCGCGGGCGGACCAGACAAATGCAGGTATGTGACTGAGGAACTCGGCTTCGATTTCTGCATCGACCACCGGGCACCTGATTTCGCGGCCCACCTTGCCACAGCTTGCCCGAAAGGTATCGACGTTTATTTCGAGAATGTCGGCGGAGTGGTATTCGAGGCCGTGTTCCCGCTGCTCAATCCGTTCGCTCGCATTCCAGTGTGTGGGATGATCTCCATGTACAACGCCACCTCGCTGTCACCCGGTCACGTACTCCTGCAGCAATTGATGCGAGCGGTCTTGACCAAGCGATTGACGTTTCGCGGTTTCATTGTCTCCGACTTTATCGGACGCTATGGGGATTTTATGCACGATGTCTCGGCCTGGGTCGGCGAGGGACAAATAAAATATCGCGAAGACGTGGTTGATGGGATCAAGAGCGCGCCGCGGGCGTTCATAGGTCTCTTACGCGGGGAGAATTTTGGCAAGCTTTTGGTGCGGGTCGCGCACGCCTCTTGAAGACCCGCGCTGGTGACCGATCCTTTTGGGCTGGACGCCGGGTGGCTAGCTCAGCGGGAGAGCGTTCCCTTCACACGGGAGAGGTCGTAGGTTCAATCCCTGCAGCGCCCACCATCCAATCCATTGTTTGCAGTGATTTTTGCCGCCGATTAGTCGCCTCATTCGGCAACTCGAAACAGAACACAACGCGAAACTGACGCTACGATCCGTGGAAAATCCGTGGACTTTGTTCTCGCATCGTTCGAGGGAAACCGGGCCAACCTCAGTGGCAGGGTTTGAACTTGCGACCCCTCCTCCCGAAAGGGGTGGCAGGCTCATCTACTCGTGCTGTGGCGAACCGGTACCGCTGTCGAGCGTAGGCGCCCAATGCCGTCCGACAGAACGCGAGTCGTCCTATGCCAGTTTTTTGATTTCCAGTGGCGCCGCCCCAAGCCGCGTAAACAGGTGTTTGCGGCAAGTCAGCACCAAAATCTGCACTTGGACACCGGCCCGCATCAAAACATCAAACATGAGTTCGATGCGGTCATCATCCGAGAACGCAAGGGCATCGTCAAGAATCACTGTCGCGGGCCTTCCTTGACCTAGCAAGAGTTCTGCGAATGCAAGGCGCGTTAGGACAGCTAGTTGCTCCTGAGTACCGCCACTTAGAATATCGAATTCCTCTCGCTGCCCATCGCGCTGGATCGCCGCAATTCGTAGACTCTCATCAAGCACTATGTTTGCTCCGGGCAAAAGCATTCTCAGATATGGCTCAACGCGCGCAACGACTGGTGCAAGATAGCGGCTCTTCGTTTCGCTCTCAGCCGCATCTAAGGTCGCCCGAAGCAATTCGAGAACCGACACCTCTTTTTTGTATTCTGCCACCATGTTGCCAAGTCGGTCGCGCTCGGCTTCGGCGGCGAGGAGGAGTTCTTCCACACCGGCACCTTCATTTGCTTCGATTAGCGCCGTAAGACGAGTTATCTCATTTCCTAAATTCACCACCGAACGCTGATAATTTGTGGCAGCACCTTCTAGGCGCTTAATCCGGGCATCGATGACTTCAACGTTTTCACTTTCGTTTCTTTCGCGTTCGCTCACCCGAGTTTCCTTTTCGACTGCCTCGCGTAGCAGAATCTCCGCGCTCGACGTAAGTTGTGCATCGCTTGAAGTGGAGCGGCCGGCCTCAAGGTCAGCCTTCTTAGTGTCAATTGTAGCTTTTAAGGCAGCCACCTGATCTTGAACGGATCGTAACTTCTTGTCGGCTTGTGCTAGAACGTCCTGCGGCCCGGCAAGCCGCGCTTCAGCGGTGGCTATCTCGGCGGCGAGTTGTTCTCCCTTTTGGTGGTTTTCTTCAATCTGCTTGGCAAGCGCGGGTTCGTCCGGTAGTGCAGCGAGCGCGAGCTTTTTCATATCCGCGTTGAGTCGACCCCGCAGTTCCGCGAGATGGTCGCGAAGGGCTTGCAATCCGGCCTGGAGTTTTTTCGCGCGATTGCCCGGCGCAAGATTGGTGATTTCCTTGCGAATATCTGAAAGGCGGCGCTCCTGCTCTTTGCGCTGGGCCGCGGCGATGCGTGCTGAACTGAGGTCCTTGACACCGGCGGTATCAAGAGCTGCCCTCAATTCCTCGCTCGCGCCTTGCTGACGGGTGCGAAGCGCGGTGCGATTCTTGATTTGCGGCTCAACGGTGATTGTACCGACGTCCTGAATGGCGATTACCGTTTTCTCCAGGACGGCCAGCGAGGCTAATGGCGCTGTAAGAGCCTTCCTATCGACAAGAACTCGTTGCTGCGCGCCTTTTTCAATCGCGAGAGATACTGTGGTGGCGACGGCATTCATTGCCGCCTCGGCGGCCGACAATTCCGTGGTCGCCTCCTCGATATGGATCACCACATCATCCGTTGCAGCAATCGCTCCGATGCGTTCGGATAGGTTCGCCGCCTCGCTCTCGAGTGCCACCGCCCTATTCAGCGTCCCTTGATGCTGCTTGATCTCGGCATCGAGTAGTAGCGCCGCACGCGTCCGTTCGAGTGTTCGAGTCTGCTCTGCACTTCGCGCGGTCTGAGTGCGCAAACTGGCCAGATTTTTCTCAGCCGAATCCACGGACGAACGTGCCTCAAGTTGAGCAGCGGTGGCCTCAGTGAACGCGACGGTGCGTTGGTCAAGCTGCGGTTCAAGTGCTTGCAGTTCGGAGATGATCCGAGCACGGTCCTCTACTAATTTTTGGGCGTTCGTCGCACGCTCGCGCGTGAGTCTCGCTGCGTTGCGGGCACTCGCAAGTTCGGCGGTACGGGTGATCGCTGCGGTGCGCTTGGCGCGCTCGCCCTCAAGTTCTGCGCGATGCTTCTCATCGACCCATCCAGACTGTGTCTGCATCAAATCGCGTTTGTGGCGCGCGAGGTCTTCCATATACTGAGAGATGTCCTTGCGCTTTACTTCAAGTTCCTGCGCCTTTGCCTCGACTTCTGCGAGACGGTCGATTGCATCCTTGTATTTTCCGCGCGGGCCTCTTGCGCTGCGTAACTCCTCCAGAGCCTCCCTCACAGCTCGTGGGATTTTCTGTCCGCGGATGCCGCCGGTTACCACTCCGACCTGGGTTTCAAGACACCCCTGCATGGTGCGTTGGGCGTCCTCATCAAGTTGCATATCGCCGAATGATTTTCCCTGTTGAACCCACAATGTGCCCCAAATGCCGGGTTCTCCCCCTCGGCTACCTCCCGTAAAGCCGAGCAACCGCTGAAGCTCCGTTTCGGCCGCGTCATCCTCAAAAATTCGTGCACCCGAATCCGTCAAAATGGCTTTGCCAGCCTGGCCCCCGAAACGCTTTTGGATGGTCCAGCGCACCCCCTCGACCTCAAACGCCAGCTTTACTTCGGGTACGGTGCCATTGACGAAATGGCGGAAGGCCTTGACGTGACCGGCCGTCGATCTCGCCTTTTCGAAAATGACGCCGTTAATCGCTTGTAAGAGCGTCGATTTGCCAAGCTCGTTTGGACCAACAAGGACACTCACGTTGTCGCCGATATTGTCGATCTTGAACGTCCCGACAAACTTTCGAAAGTTGGTAATTTCGATGGAGCGAATTTTCATGCGCGCGCTCCTTGGCGGAGGTGCTCGATATACAGGCGCTTGAGCGCAAGAGCTGCGAGATGAGCTTGGCCGGGGTTTGAGGTGTCGGCCGCCATGGTTTTGAGCCGGTCAGCGGCGACACGGATGAATCCTGCACGGTCGATTTCATCGAGATCGTCCGACGTTGGATTGAGGACAAGCTCGGCCTCGTCAAAGCGTAGTCCGCGCACTGCTGCACCGATGGTTTGCAAAATGCGCTCCTCGAACGCCCTGCGGCCGGCGAGGGAGAGCGCACCTGTGACGCGCAGATCGAGAACAATCTGCCCGAGATCTGAGCCGAGTGCGCGCAAATCGGATTCGAGGAGCGTAACTTGCTCGTCCTCGGTCAGCACTTTTTCAATCAGGTGCCATTGGTAGCGCCCAGTTGCGAGGGGTTGCACTAGGGGCACCATCGTCGCGTTGTTGATCTCAATGAGGAGGGTCCCGCCGCCATTGCAGAGCGATGTCGTGGCAGCGGGGGGAAGTTTAAATCGATCAGCCTCCGGCGTGCCCGAGTACCAACAACGGACGTTCACCTCCATTTGGCGATGCCAATCACCCATGGCGAGGTACGAAAGACCGGCATCGGTGGCACGGGTTGGAGCGACGTAATTGCTGCTCTCGCCTTCCAATCCGAAGCCTTGGACTGAGCCGTGCGCCATGCCGATGCGGATCGCACCTTCCGGCGTCGCCTCGGTATTCATGTAGGCCGTGAGGTCTTGAGAGCTTGACGTATGGTGGAGAGGCGCCGGTAGAAGAAAGACTGATTGAGTGCCTTCGTCAGTGATCTGCACCGCGCCTGGGCGAACGTGAAGACTTACGTTCGCCGGCACTTGCATCCGCGCGAGCCGGTCCCACAGTCCATTCTCTCGAAAGTGGTCGTGATTGCCCGGCATGAGGTGCCATTGAACGCCGGTTAACGCGCGCATGCTTTCCAGCGCTCGGGCGAGCGTGGCCTGAGACATTTGCTGCTTTTCAAAGATATCGCCGGCAATCAGCACCGCGTTTGCGCCATGCTTGCGCGCGGCTTCGCCGAGGGTGCGAACAACCGCCTGGCGGGCATCTTGCAAGATCGCCGCGGTCTCGGGTTCGAAGTAACCGAAGGCCTTGCCAATCTGAAGATCGGACGAGTGGATGAACTTCATCGCGCGACCCTTGAGCTACGCAGTGGTTTCACGCCAGAGTAGTAAACCTCCGCTGAGACGAACAGCCGGTAGTTTCAAAGGCTGCGTTCTTTTGTATTCGACCCTTGCCACCTAGTTGAAAGCGCTGGAATTCCAATGAGGTACGTTGCAGTTACGACGCGAACAGACGCCGGAGCCTCTGCCAAAAAGTCCATCCGGTCGGCCTAGATTCCAGCCGTCGAAGGTGCTCCCGGATATCGAAAAACGGATCACCGGTTTCCTCAGACGGATGGTGAGGACAAATCTTGCCCTTGAGCACCGCGACATGCGCGCTGACCGACACCGTGCCCCGGTTGCCGTCATATTCGAGATAGGTGAATGCCTGCGGATGCGGAAACCATGGCGTAATAAGCTGCACGGCGAGTCCAACCGCCGTCGAGGCAAGGACGCCATTCGGCCAAACCACCTGTGGCCGACCGCCAGCTGCCCCATAACGCGCCGCCTCAAGTTTGAGCCTCTCGCCAGTTATGAAGCCGCAGCAATGCAGGCACGGAAATCCCGGGGTAGAAAGGATCACTTGTCCCGCGACAAGATGGCCATGCTCGCCGAGATCGTGCACGTCCATACCGATGTCTATGTAGGGGATCAGGTGCCGGCGCGCGAAACGTTCGAGCTGCTCGCGCTCGACAAATCCATCCACGGCGCCAAGGATGATGTCGCAACGCTTGAGCTGTTCGGTGGCGTCTTGCCATTTCTTCGGCACAACGACAAGGCGGGCATGCGGATGGAGCCCGCGAATAAGACGCTCTGCGATGTCGGTCTTTAGCGTCGCGTTTGCCACGTCCTTCAAGGTGCCGCCAATTAGGCGGTTGGTGTTGGTGTCGGTGATGTGGTCGGGATCGACCTCCACCTGCCCGCCGACGCCGACATGAGCGAACTGCTGCACCATATGCGATCCGCCACCGCCAAGCCCGACGATGCCGACCGTGGCCGCGTTCAGACGCGCGTCGCTGTCCGGTCCAAGAAAACTTTGACGGTCAAATCGGCTCATACGGCGCTCCATACGCGAAGTGGCGCGCCGACTTCGGTGAATTGCGCAATGAAGGTGTGAGGCCGCTTGCGGTCGAGCCAGACTTGGCCGCGAGCGCCATCGTCGCTCAGCACGATCGCGCCGTGTACGCATTGGAGCGCGACCTTGCAAAAATCAGGAACGAACTTGGCGTTCTCGCGCACGTCGACACCACTGAATTGCGGCACGCCGCGCCCGCCATGGGTGTGGATGTGGAACAGCGCATGGCCGTCCTGCATGGCCCATTGCAACGCCTTGCGGATCGCTTCCGGCCCCATCTTCGCCCCCACGGATGCATCGCGCAGGTAATCCTCGTCCGCCACCGACCGATAGCAGCGCGCAAGTATCAACACGTCACTGCCCACGGCCGACAAGCCGGCGGAAATAAAGCCGACGCGCTCATGGGCAAACGAATGCGGGCGGTGCAGATCGATGCGCACCGTGGCAAGTAACGCGGCGTTGATCTTAAAATGTAGATTCATTCCACCGCCCTCAAATGCTCACAGAGCATCGACGTCCACGGCATCGATGGCTTGACGTCCTTCCAGGACACTGCCCACCAACCGCGCTCCAACACGCGACAACTCGTCCAGCCCGCTTTTGCGCTCGCGGTCTGCCGCTCGAAGAACAGCCGCGTATCGTATCCGCTGTGCTGTGAGGGATGGAGCAGGAGGTCCATCGTGTGGCCCTTCCCGCCTGAGAGAAAGGAAAATTTCGGCAGCAGCACTACAGGCTGGCCGCCCTCCTGATGGAGGACGGCACCGGCATGGAGCATTTTGAGCTTGGCAAATTCGACGGCGCTATCGTTCACGAAGAACTCCCCGACGGCACCTGCGAGAAGAACTTCTGGTCCTCGTGAACGCGTGTGTGCTGACTTGGCTTCAGGGTAACAAGCTGGCCCTGCTCGTCGACGACGTTGAGCAAATAACCCGCCGGCACTCCGAAGATAGTGATGAGCTGCTCGGTCGTGTACACGCCGGCCGGGATTTCCTTCGGCTCGGTGTCGTAAAACACTTTCACCAAGCGCTTCTTGGTCACCAAGTGCTCGGTGCCGGGTTTGGCGAGATCGAGCTTGTCCTCCGGGCCGAGCACCTCGTCCTTGCCGTCGCGCTTGACGATGAGCACTTCATCATCCCGCACGCGGCCGATCTCGCGTAGTTCAGGCTCGGAAATAACGGCCGCGCCCCATTCATAACCGCGCCCGGCAATCGTGAAGCGGAAGATGCGATCGCTCTTAAAGCTGCGGAAATCGTGCGGGCCGGACTTCCGCAAATTAACGCGCTCATCGAGGCCGATGGAGCGCGTGCCGTGCGCCTCCAGGACGATGAGCACGAAGTCGCCGGCCGGCTGATCGCCCGCGGCTGCCAGCACCTCCCGGCCATCCGGCTCGGGATGGGCGAAGTCGATTGGCCGGTGGTTGATAACTGCATGAAACGAGCCAGCCGGGCCTTGGCGAGCGCCCCCGGGCGCCTGGTCTTTGATGTCAAGTTCCTGTGTCATATGCAGAATTTCCCTTGAAGGTGATGCCAGCCCCTGTAAGACCAGCTTGATTCGCATTATATAGCACGCATGCTTGATAGATCAAGCAGCGCCTTTGCGCGCTTGACGGATCAAGCGGACATCGCTAAAATCAAAAGAGAATCAATGGCTTCCGAGGATGCCGCCATGCTCACGCGAACAGAACAAGCAGGACCAGGTAAGCAACTGACATTGGGACAGTACCTCGCCTCGATACGCTCGGACCGGCGGATGACGCTGCGGGAAGTCGAGGAGGCGACCAAAAAGGAAGTGTCAAACGCCTATCTCAGTCAGATCGAGAACGATCGGATTCAAAAGCCCTCGCCCAATATCCTGCATGCGTTGGCGGAGCTTTACGGGATCGACACCCTGAAGCTCATGGAGATGGCGGGTTATATTACGGCATCTGTGACGCGCGGCCCGGAAGAACGACACGGGCGCGTGGCCACCTTTTCCGAACACAATCTTACGCCGGACGAAGAACAGGCGCTGGTCGAATATCTGCAATTCATTCGGAGCAGAAAGCGGCCCAATGACAAAGCCTGACGACAGCAGCCTCGATCCCGACCAGCTTCGCGCGGTCGAGGGTCGGGCTCAGGCGCTCCTCGATCGCGCTTCCGCCTGGGAGCGTTTCCCGACGCCGGTGGACGATATCCTAGCCGCGGCAAAGCTGACGGTGGCGCCGCACAGCGCGTTCGATCCTGCCGTCATCATGGCGTTCGTGCGCACCAAGGCAGTACAGGCCGCCCATGTAGCCGTGAATGTTAAGTCTGCGATCGCAAAAATGTTCGGCATCTATGACGGAGGCGACAACGTCATCCACATCGACGACAACGTCGGGGAATCGAAACAGACCTTCGTGAAGCTGCATGAGACGGGGCATCACGAGTTGCCGCTTCATCGCAAGCTGTTCCGCATCTTTCAGGACTGCGACAAGAACCTCGCGCCGGAGGTCGCCGATCAATTTGAGCGTGAGGCGAACAACTTCGCGCGCTTTGCTCTTTTCCAGGGCGATGAGTTCAGGAAAATGGCGGCGGATTGCGCCTGCGAAATAAAGACCCCGATGCGGCTTGCAAAAAAATTCGGCGCTTCTGTCTACGCCGCCTCGCGCGAATTTGCCCGAACCCATCATAAAGCCTGCGTGGTCTATGTGCTAGAGCCGATTCAATTCTGCGAAAAGAGCGGCGCGCGCGCCGCTGTGCGGCGCATCGAGCCGTCGCCGGCGTTTCGGGCACAATTCGGATGTCCCGGCGACACGACAATCACGCTCGATCACAGGCTGGGGGAAATTCTGCCGATTGGCCGCAAGATGACTCGGCCTAGAGAGGTCACCGTCGTGGATCTCAACGGCGTGACACATGAATGCGTCGCGGAGGCCTTTGATACGACGTTCAACGTCATCATTCTGCTTTTTCCGGTGAAGGCCCTGACGGCGGTCACAATCATCGTGCCGTCTGGGTTCGGGCACGGGGCCGGAACCGCCCCCGGAGGCGTTACGTAACGTATAGCGGTCTTTGTTTAGTCGTTAGTTCCCGACGAATCGGGGAGTATCACGCGTTAGCCCTTGAAGTGGCGCGTTGGGGCCCTACAGTTTGGGGAGGAGAAGAGATGGCGCCCGAGTTGGCTTTGGAAGAAACGAACTTCGAATCTCGTGCAATTTCGCCGCTGCGCGAGCTTGGTGCCTATGAGGCGCTGTGGGACAAGCCGGACACCACCTTCAAAACGCTTTCCGAGCAATTCGCCGCGCGGCCCAATGCCCTGCCCTCCGATTTCGTGGCCCCGACCAAGGCGCGCGAATATGCCGACTTCGTGCAGCGCCGCTTTCGCGAAGCGGAAGTCACCCGCTACGGCGTACGCGTGCATGGCGCCGGCGAGTATCCGCAAAAGCTGCGCGATGCCGCACATCCGATTGAGCTACTCTATTACCAGGGCTGGTGGGACCTCGCGGAATCCCGATCCGTGGCCGTGGTCGGCACCCGCACTCCGAGCAGCGATGGCGTGGCGCGCACGCGCAAACTAGTCAAATCATTGGTCAAGGATGACTTCACCGTGGTGTCGGGCCTGGCGACCGGCGTGGATACGGTCGCACACGAAACGGCAATTGCGGAAGGTGGGCGAACCATCGCGGTAATCGGCACGCCGCTCTCGCACAGCTATCCAAAAGAGAATGTCGAACTCCAGCGCAAGATTGCCGATGAATTCCTGCTCATCAGCCAGGTGCCGGTGAAGCGATACGAACGGCAGGACTACCGACGCAACCGGCTGTTCTTCCCCGAGCGCAACGTCACCATGTCGGCGCTGACCGAGGCTACGATCATCGTCGAGGCCGGGGAAACTTCCGGCACGCTGATCCAGGCGCGCGCGGCACTACATCAGGGTCGCAAGCTATTCATCCTCGACAGTTGCTTCCGAAGGGGGCTGAGCTGGCCGCAGAAGTATGCGGACAAGGGCGCAATCCGCGTGGTGGACTACGATGACATCCGGCAGCACCTTTCCCCAACGACTCACTAAGATCGACGATCTTGCTCGTCCGGATCATTATTATCTGACCGCAGAAGATGACTGTTATTTTCTGGGCGAGTACACGGCCCGCCAGGGTTATGCATTTAGTGCCACCAATCAGCTTATCCTAAATTTTAAGAAGTCGATGGACAAGCGCGGCACGGTGCAATGGAAATATAAGGATCGCGCGATTAACGACGCAGCAGTTGCGTTTCGGACCGCGGTAAACGGCGAATGGTTCGACTCTGCAACGCTGATTCCGATTCCGCCCTCGAAGGCTAAGACTGACCCGCTCTATGATGACCGCCTCGTTCGGATGTTGCGCGCGATTCGGCCCCAGCCACAGGTTGATGTTCGCGAGGTGATCGTGCAACGGGCCAGCATGGAAGCGGCGCACGACGCCGAAACCCGGCCGCGCCCCGAAGATATCGGAGCGATTTACACGATCGACGAACAACTTCGGAATCCGCCGCCGCAGGTCATTGGGCTTTTTGACGACGTGCTCACCACTGGCGCACATTTCCGCGCCGCTTCGAACCTCCTCAAGCTCGCCTATCCAGGTGTGAGGATCATCGGAGTCTTCATCGCACGGCGCGTGCCCGAAGCCGCCGATATCGAGGATTTTGACGATTGGGACGAGTGCTGAAGAAGCTAACGATACCGCGGTTGCAATCAACAGACTATATGCGTAGTAGCAGAATGCTACTTGGGCAGCCCTTCTTCGGCACGTCGAGTTGCGCCTGAAGGCCTAACGTTCAGTGTTTGCTGTGCACACTTAAGATGTTCATTCAACGAAAATCATCGATCCAGCACAACTGATACGGATTGCTCATGCAAACCGACTAGCCAAGCGGCAATGTGCGGGGTCGGCCGTCAAAGGCCGGATCCGCCGGAGTGGTGCAGGCCGGAGCGCCAGCGACTACAGGGCCCGGCGCAGGAGCCTAAAAGGCTGCCTTGACGGCCCGGGGGCCGCTAGGCCCAAAGATATACGCAAAGGACCGTCACCCGAAGGGCCGAGACAGACGTTCCGCGGTTTCCGGAATCGGCTGGCTCGGTAAGCCACACGCGAATAGAGCCCGGTCGGCATTAAGCCGACGCGCCCATAATCATGGGAAAATACTTCGGGGCAATTACCGGTTGTCCCGCTGTAAACTAAGGCTATTGTGACGAGACTGGGGGGAGGCCGATGGCCTGCTGTGAATGAAACCTGATGTTGAAGGTTTGCATGAGTTGGTTCGCGCGAAGATCGAGCATCTTCGTCCGAAGCTTCTCGATTTAAGCAGACGAAATCCCCTTATATCGACAAAGCTCGGTCCCCGGTCGAATGCGCACATACGCGCGGTCGATGAGCAACCCGAAATCCTGTTTTTTAAAATTAACAACGAACAGGAGATGAATCTTCTCCCGCTTCCTCCCATCGAGGAAGACCCGCGGGACGAGCGCACCGATTCATTCCGGGAGGCGCTTATCAATGCCCGTATCACAGACGAGGTGTATCTTGCGGCGATGGAAGCCGTCGATCGCGATGCCGACGACTATCTTGAAAAGGCTCGCACAATTGAGCGCACGCTAAAAGATTTAGTTCGGTCGCAGCTCGGATTGGCGCCTCGTGTCCAGAAATCTGAAATCAATCTAACGCAGCATGCAAAAAACAATGGCATATTGCCGTCTTACGAGCTGCCAAAGCCCAAGGAAGAAAACGGGGACGGGCGACATAGCGACGATAATATTCAGACGCTTCTATTGCCTAGCGATCTGGAGCGAAAGCTTAACGCCATAATGTCCAAAAGCCGAACCTGGGTTCAGGAAACCGGCATGAGTGTACTGCAGGTTGCTTTTGGCTTTCTGGAATGGTCCGACGAAGTTCAAACGGAAAGTTCCTTTGCACCGCTGATTTTGCTTCAGGTGGAGCTAAAAAAAAAGCGCACGCCGCAAGGTGCGAAGTATTCCATCGTGGGAACGGGCGACGAACCTGAACTCAATGCGGTTCTGGCGGAAAAGCTCCGCATCGACTTCGCAATGGAATTACCGAAGTTTGACGGTAGTTCACTAGAGGCATATCTCGCGGACGTCGCGAAAGTCCTCCCGAAAAAGAGGAACTGGCGCGTCAGGCGTCAGGTCGCCATTGGCGTGTTCCCCTCGGCGCGCATGGCGATGTATCACGACCTCGATCCCAAACAGCCCGGCTTTCCAAACAGCGACATCGTGCAGTCGCTTTTGGCCGGCAGTGAGGCCGCAGGGGCTTCGCCCTTTGCTGACGAATATGAGGTCGATGAACCGGAGATCGAAGCCAAAGTACCTTGCCTCGTCATGGATGCGGACTCGTCGCAGTTCAGCGCACTGGCGGACATCGCCGATGGTAAGAACCTCGCCATCGAAGGGCCTCCTGGCACGGGCAAGTCCCAGACGATCGTCAACGCCATTGCCGCCGCGCTTGGGAAGGGCAAAAAAGTCCTCTTCGTAGCGGAGAAGCTCGCCGCGTTGAACGTCGTCAAGGCACGCCTCGAAGCGGTCGGTTTGGGTGAGTTTCTGCTGCCCTTGCAGGCGGAAAAATCCGCCCGCGAACAGGTAATGGAGTCGATCAGAACCCGGCTCGATATGCGGGACAGTCGCTCGGTGCGGGACTATGACGATAAACTGAAGGAATTCCAGCGCGTCCGTAAGCAGCTCGCAGATTACATTGATCTCATCACGACCGAATTTGGGGACTCCGGCCTGAGCGTCCATGCCATTTTGGGCAAGAGCATCGCGACGAATGACCGGTTATCGAACATCGCGAACGAAACACTGGAACGCTGCGATCTGCGCCCGGAAATGCAGACGGCCTCTGGCTTTTCCTTGCTACTGCAGTTGGGATTGCAAATCGAGAAGGCTCACGTAGAGACGCTGGCCGCCGAAAAAAACTGGAAAGATACGACGCTGTTGCATCCAGATCGATTCGTGGTCGAAGAATCGTGCACCCTGGCTAAGCGCGCTTCCGAGCAAGTTTTGGCGTTCGCACAAGCGCGTGAGGCGCTTGAGGGCTGGGCCATCAATAAAGCCGAGACCGGAGAGGTTCTCGAAGAGCTGATGCAAGCGCTGGACGAGTCGAGCAGCCATATGCAGCGCCACCCCAAAAAGTTTGTAACGGACGTGCTGGCCGAAGGAAGGGCGAATGCGCTAGCCGCATTTCTTGATCGCTGCGTTGTCATGGCTGCAATAGCGCAAGACCTCGCTGACCAAATTTCGGGCGAGGCCGATGAGACGACGTTGCATAAAATTCGAAAAATAGAGGACATATGCGCACGCGCCTCACTGTCCACCATCGACAGCCACAACCTTGCTAAACAGTTGGAAACGAAGAAAAACTCCGCCAGCACTGCTCGTGCCATATCGCGGGCGCTGGAACCGTTAGTCGCAGCTCGTGAGTCTGCAAGGACCTGGCTGCTTGATGATCTGGCCAAGGCGTACGCTATGTACCGGGAGATCGGGCGCCAAGCGATCGTTCTACGCAGCAACAAACTGGCAGAAGACAATGCCGCTTATCATCTGCGGAAATTGTGCGAGGAGGGCTCTCAGCTACAGCGCGAGCGCGACGCGCTATTAGACCGCGTATCGTTGTCCGTCGAGGTTTCGCTTGAGGCGCTAGTGCAATGCGTTTCGGTGCTGCGTACGGCGGGGCCGCTGGCGATTCTTTCGTCTTCCTATCGCAACGCAAGGCGGCTGTTCAAGTCCATTTCGCGGTCGCGGTCGCACTCAAAAGATGAGGCAATACGCTGCCTTGATGAATTGATCGCTTTCCGGCGCAAGTCAGGTGTATTTTTAAAGGAGGCGGAAGCAAGCGACCTGTTTGGCATGTACTACAGGGGACTGGATACCAAATACGAGCCATTTGAGCGTGTCGCCAAATATTTTGAAGGTCTCTTCGAGCATTTCGACAAACCGGAACATGCTGGACTTCGTGCGTTCTTGCGTGAAGCGACAGTCAGCCAATTGGATTTGTTGCCGGCACTGCCCCGAACAGGTGTGCCGATTACCTTCGCTTTGCTTTGCGATCGCATTGCGAGTGCCGAGACTGAAATCCGACTGCTTGAAACGGCGATTGATGATCTTCAAGCCGTCGCCGGAGTGTTTAAAAGCGCAGAAATCGCTCCTTCCGGAATACACGCTGCGAGAGCGCGCCTTGAAACGTTGTTGTCAGGCCGGACGGAACTCGACCGCCACGAGGCGGCGAGGGAGTTGCTGGGTGACAGATTCGTTGGCCACCGAACTGACGTCGGCGCTTACGAAATGATCATTACATGGGCTCAGTCTGTCACTGTGGGTCAACTGACACGTGCAGTCCTCTTGCGCGGCGATCCGCGGGAGGCGCGGCAGCCCATCGCAGCGGTACTGTCGGCGAGAGATAAACTCACGGCGACACTCGACCGATTGGCCAATACCGCAAAAATCGATGTCGCGTCTTTTATGCGTGGCAGATCCTCGGTCGAGGCGGCCGCCGCACTGGAGAAGGCGGCAATCGACGGCGATGGGCTTTTTGCCTTTGCGGGCTTTGCGTCCGCCCTGCAGGACGTTTCCGCCCATGGCATTATGCCGCTTGTCGAGGAGAGGCTCCAGGCAGGCTCGCTTGCCGGCATGGGAGCGCAGGTTGAGGCGCTCGCCGTCCGACAGTTGGCAAAGGCGGTTTATGCGCAGGTCGGCAACAAACTGAGCCGGTATCGCGGGACAAAGCTAGACGAGCTGCGCACCTCTCTTGCCGAGAAGGATAGAGAGATCATTCAGCTTTCCCGTCGCCAGCTGCGGGTCAAGGTCAAGGCTGCCGCCCGTCCGCCAATTGGCAATGGCATCGGCAAAAAATCGACTTGGACTGACATGGCGCTAATCGAAAATGAGATCAGTAAAAAGCAAAGGTTTATTCCTGTTCGCGATCTTACGCAGCGGGCCGGCAAAGCTCTCGCTGAGTTGAAGCCGTGTTGGATGATGTCGCCGCTGGCGGTCGCACAGTACGTGCCCAAAGGCAGTGTCAAATTTGACCTCTGCATCATAGATGAAGCCTCGCAGATGCCGCCGGAATCGGCGATTGGGGCGCTATTGCGCTGCGACCAAGCCGTCGTTGTAGGCGACACGAACCAGTTGCCGCCGAGCAGCTTCTTCAAAACTATGATTGACGACGAAGATGCGGACGACGACGAGGCCGTTTTGAACGAGTCCGTGCTCGAGATGGCGAACGGGGCTTTTCGTCCGGCTCGGCGTCTGCGCTGGCATTACCGCTCGCGGCATTCTGGTTTGATCAAATTTTCGAATCGACTCGTCTATGACGACAACCTGATTGTTTTCCCCTCAGCAACGGAGTCGATGTCACGTATGGGCGTCGAATTCAGAAGTGTGAAAGGACGCTATAAGGCGGGTACCAACCCCATCGAGGCTAAGACGATTATTGAGGCCATCATCGAATCCATGCAGACCGATCCGGAACGGTCACTGGGTGTCGTCACGCTGAACCAGAAGCAGCGAGACCTCATCATGGAGGAATTCGAATATGCGATTACGAACAATCGTACGGTCCAAAAATATATCGATACGTGGAAAGAGAAGAACGACGGGCTCGAAGAGTTCTTCATAAAGAACCTCGAAAACGTCCAGGGCGATGAGCGGGACGTCATTTTTATCGGTACCGTATACGGAGCTGAGGAACCGGGCGCGAGAGTCATGCAGCGTTTCGGTCCCATTAACGGACTCGCCGGCAAGCGGCGACTCAACGTTCTGTTCACTCGCGCCAAACAGAAGATCGTAACCTTCTCCTCAATGACCGCGGCGGATATCGAAGCGGAGGAGCACACAAATGCCGGCGCCTACATGCTCAAACGTTGGCTCGAGTATGCGGCCAGCGGCATTCTTGATGCAGGGGAAGAGACGGAGAACGAACCCGACTCAGACTTCGAAGTTTTTGTCATCGACCAGATTCGGGCAATGGGCTGTAAACCCGTACCGCAGGTCGGCGTAGCAGGATATTTTGTCGATATCGGCATTCGGCACCCGGAATGGCCGCACGGTTTCGTCCTCGGCGTCGAGTGTGACGGTGCGACCTATCACTCGGCGAAATCCGCGCGTGATCGTGACCGCTTGCGGCAGGAAATTCTTGAAAATCTAGGTTGGAAACTTCATCGCATCTGGTCTACGGACTGGTTCAACAATCCGCGACAGGAGGCTGAACGGCTTCGCAAAGTCATTGGGGAGCGGTTGGCGTTCCTGAAGACCCGCGAATACGAGTACGTTCAAACACTTAAGCAGCAATCGGCGCCTGTAGTGGTCAAAAACGAGCCTGCGTCCTCTACTGCAGATCGATTCGAAACAGAGCCGCCGTTGCTATTTGCGCCGATTCAGACCACGCCGAGCGCGAAGGCAGAGAGCCGGGTAGAGGTGGGGGATACTGTCAGAGTGCGATATCTCACTGACGACAAACGAATAATCAAAATAACAATAAGCAATACCCAGTCTGATCCCTCCCGTGGCATCGTTCATCATCGGACGCCTGTTGCGTCTGCCCTTCTCGGAGCAGAAGCAGGCGACGAAGTCGAAATCTTGGTTGGCAGTTACATCCGTCCGGCCATCATCGAGGACATTTCGAAAAACAATAGTGGCTAAGTCGGAATCTCAATAGTGAATGCAGAGGCGAAAATCTTTTTCGTTTTACACTGATAAGGAAATACTACTTTCCTTATCAGTCAGACGAAGCCGAACATTCAGAAAATACTCCCGGCCAAACTCGGGCGTGGCTTAAGGACATAGCCGTGTAATCATCCGCAACGTCAGCGCTGCTAGAAAGCCGTCAGAATTCTCCCGTTTTTTTCTTGGACCGGTCGCGGTCGGGGTTGGCTCTCACACCTTCTTTCTCGTGAGGAGCACCCGGTCCGTGCGGCGGTAAATGACCAGTTGTACGTTTAGTTTGCTCCTCCGCATGCTGTATTTCGCCGATCTTCTTGTCCGGTGTCCGATTCTCTTCGGCCATTGTCTTCCTCCATTGTCGTGTAGCAAACGACCGGCCTGTCCCGAACGTTCCGCCCTCAATGCAGCCCAGAATTTTTCCGACATCCCCGATTGACTTCGGGACTAAATGTTCTCATTTTGTTCTCATGGGTTACGATGCCGATGATGATGGCCAGCTCCACACGCCGGGCCTGCTAGAGCGGTTGCGCTCCGAAACGAACCTCTTCCAAGGGGCGTATGCGGGTCTCTACCAGCGCGTGGACAAGCTGTTGCGCGAGCTTGAGAACCCGAACCTGCACGACATCGCCAAAATGAGCTTTCGCGTGGAGCTGTGGGATCGGCACGCACTGCATATCCGATGGGTCGTCGCCGCTTCAGGGTCTATGTTCCTGGCGTGTGCCGCTTTCGAGGAAGCCGTGAAGCAGTGGCCCGACCAAAAGCTTACGCTTCGAAACGGAATTATGCTCATGCGCGAGCATCCGCCGACGAACCGCGGCGGATAGCAGGCAGCAATGTCCGTCACGTACTACGTAGCCCTGCCATTTGTGAGGACGGAAGACGGCGTTGCGCCTGGCGAGGCACAAGAGATGCCCAACGAAGGGGCCGCGATACGGCGGGCCGAGGCCATGTCGCGGGACGCCGCCAACGCCGGTGCTCTCGCTTTCAAGCGGAGCGGCGATCCAAACATGGGAAATTTTTACGACGCTACAATTTTGAAATCGTTCGGCGAGGTGCCGGCAAACTTGGACGAACTGTGACGGCTAGCCAGCACCCGACCATCGACCCAGCGAGGCAGCTAGACCCCTGATTGTGTTGCAAAACGACTTTTGCAACACAATCCACCAAACAGCGGACATTTCGCTGCATCGCACTAGGTGACATTCCGGGCCATTAGAAGACGTCAGGCATTCGGGCCACCCAAAGATAAAGCGTCCGGCAACTGGTCCGCCAAACGTAATTGTATAACGTAGGTTCGCATGCCATTTAGGAGGCATGGCTGATAGTTGCTGCGCCCCGCCGCCTTTGAACCTCGACCCCAACCGCGGGAACTCGACCTATCGTCGTATTCTTTGGACCGTCTTGGCTATCAACGGAGCCATGTTTTTGGTCGAGATCGGCGCTGGATTGGCTGCTGGCTCGGCCTCGCTACAGGCCGACGCGCTGGATTTCTTCGGTGATGCCGCAAACTACGCGATCAGCTTGATGGTCGTTGGCATGGCGCTGCGTTATCGCGCGACCGCGGCCCTAGCCAAAGGCGCGACGATGGGCTTGTTGGGGCTTTGGATCATCGGGACCGTTATCTGGCATTCGACGCACGGAACGCTCCCAAGCGCCTTGACGATGGGCGCGGTCGGATTCGCGGCCTTAGCCGCTAACGCAGTGTCGTTCGGTCTGCTATGGGCCTATCGCGGCGGTGAAGCGAATATGCGATCAGCGTGGATTTGTACGCGGAATGATGTGCTCGGTAATCTCGCCGTACTGCTCGCTGCTCTTGGTGTATTCGGTACCGATAGTGGTTGGCCAGATATTGGTGTGGCCGCGATCATGGCTGCTCTCGCATTGCAGGGTGCGTGGACGGTACTGCGCCAAGCCTTGGGCGAGCTCCGGCTTGGAAGCCCGCAACCGGCCGAGTGATGGATGCTCTTTCGCTGTTCGGACTGTTCGCCGTGACGGCGATGCTGGTCTGCTACGCCCTTGAAGATCGAAGTACGTGGTACATCCTCGCATTCTCCGGAGCGTGCGCTTTAGGCTCGGCATACGGCTTCCTGCAGGGCGCATGGCCCTTCGGTGCGGTGGAGGCGGTCTGGGCCGCAGTCGCCTTGCGCCGATGGCACCTTCGTCGATAAGCGGCGCGCGCGATTGCGAGGGAGACCCCACTTGACTGATCGATGAGGGCGGCTATCATTCAATCGAGCAATTGAATGATAGAGGGCCGGATGCCGATAAGCCCCAAACTGGCGCTTTTTGCCCAGTTCGCCGCTGTTGCCAAATCGCTGGCGCATGCCAGCCGGCTCGAACTCCTGGAGCAGTTGGCCCAAGGCGAACGAAGCGTCGAAACCTTGGCGGAGCGAACAGGCCTGTCGGTCGCGAACACGTCGCAGCATTTGCAGCAGATGCGGCGCACGGGAATGGTCGTCACGCGACGTGACGGCAAATTCGTCTTCTACACTCTCGCGGACGATGCTGTGCTTGATCTGGTGTCGGCGTTGCGCCGTATCGCCGAGCGAAACGTCGCCGAGGTCGATCGTGTCGTCCGACGCTATTTCGATGATCGCGACAGTCTCGAGCCGATTTCCCGCAAAGAGCTTTTGAAAAAATCGCGCGCCGGCGTGGTTACTGTTCTCGATGTGCGTCCAGCCGATGAATTCGCGTTGGGACACGTGCGGGGCGCGGTGAACGTCCCACTGCGCGAGTTGAAGGCTCGCCTTGCTGAATTCGACCCGTCGCAAGAGATCGTTGCCTACTGCCGCAGTCACTATTGCGTGCTGTCTTACGAAGCAGTGGCCGAGCTTCGTAAGCGGGGTTTCAAGGTTCGCCGCTTGGAAGAGGGCTTCCCGGAGTGGCGCGCGGCAGGTCTGCCTGTCACCACTGGGGCCGCTTGAACCTCGAACGACACACCAAAGACCGGTTCGCCCGCCTCATGAAAGGAAAAGATCAATGACCGATCATTCAACTTTCGAGACTGCCGTCGACGCGGTCGCCCTCCGGGAGGAAGTCAAGAATAAGTATCGCGAGGTCGCGACCGATCCGCACGCGACCTATCATTTCCACACCGGCCGCTATCTGGCACGACGGCTCGGCTACGATGATGAGTTCGTCAAATCGCTCCCGGATGTTGCAGTGGAGTCTTTCGCTGGCGTTGCGAGTCCGTTTGCACTGCGAACGCTTGCGAAAGGTGAGCGCGTTGTGGACGTTGGGTCCGGAGCGGGCTTCGACTCGTTCGTTGCGGCAGATCAAGTCGGGCCCAATGGAAAAGTCGTTGGCGTCGACATGACCGAGGAAATGCTGGCGAAATCGCGTTCGACCGCCGCGGCGTTGCTACTGGACTATGTCGAGTTCCGCGAAGGTATCGCAGAGAATCTACCCATAGAGGACGAATGGGCAGACGTCGTGATCAGCAATGGCGTGATCAACCTTTGCGCCAACAAGAGGGCGATATTCTCGGAAATCCTCCGCGTCTTGCGCCCCGGCGGACATCTTCAATTCGCCGACATCGCCAACGGCAAGCCGGTCCCTGAAGCAGCCATCCAAAACATCGACCTTTGGACGGCTTGAATTGCCGGTGGTCTGCCGTGTGCAGCCTGGCAAAAAATGCTGGAAGACATCGGGTTCATCGAGGTCCGGATCGGACCGCCGATTGACACCTTTGCGGGTGCAAGCGGCGAAAAGAATGCCCGTCGTTTCGAGGTCTATGGACATTCAATCCTGGCGCGCAAACCGGAATGAACAGAGGCGTCGCTCTGCGGCAGACCCGCGACTACGGAGGATGTGATGATCTTGCGTCAGTTCCTACACGCCGATCCCGTAGCCGCTTCCTATCTGGTCGGATGCGGCGGGAAGGCTTCCGCAGCGGTCGTTGATCCGCTCGGCGACGTTGCCCCTTATCTTCGTGCCGCAGAGGCAACCGGAATGCGCATTCGCTACGTCGTCGATACGCACCTTCATGCGGATCATCTTTCTGCCGGCCGCGCGCTGGCCAACGAAGCCGGTGCCGAATATGTGCTTTTCGCCAAGGCAAACGCGGCCTTTCCGTTCCGGGGAGTGGGTGACGGCGACGTTCTGGAACTTGGAAACGTCTCCATCAAAGTCCTGCATACTCCGGGACACACACCCGAACACATCTCTTTGCTCGTCACCGACCACACGCGGTCCGATGAGCCGTGGTTCGTCTTGACCGGTCATACGCTCATGGTGGGCGATCTTGGCCGAACCGAACTTGCGACCAGCGCAGAGGATGGCGCTCGCGCCCTCTTCGAGAGCATTCAAAAGCTCAAGGCGTTGCCGGACTATCTCGAAGTATTGCCGGGTGCCTATTCCGGCTCGGTTTGCGGTCGCAGCCTCAGTGGCAAACCGACATCCACGATTGGCTTCGAGAAGCGTTTTAACAAGGCGTTTCGGATCGACGACGAAGATACATTCCTGCGCGCCATGCTCGCGGATGTGCCCCCGGCGCCGCCGCAGGCAGCGCAGGTCCGCGCGATCAATTCCGGCACTTTGGCGGCCGCAGAATGACTGCGGGTGATATCGGTCAGCCGATTCAGAGCGGCGGCATTACACTTGGGCTGCGCGCCAACTGGCAGCAATTCACCCTGCTCATTCTCATCAATGCGTTCGTTGGCGGAATGGTTGGGCTTGAACGCACCGTCGTGCCGCTCATCGGCTCGGAGGAGTTCAAGATCGCGTCGACGACGCTGGTTGTTTCGTTCATCGTCAGCTTCGGCGTCATCAAGGCATTGGCCAATCTTGTGTCCGGCCAACTGGCCGACACGTGGGGCCGCAAGCGCGTCCTGGTTATCGGCTGGCTATTCGGCCTACCCGTTCCATTCATCATCATGTGGGCACCGAGTTGGGAATGGGTGATTGCGGCTAACGCGCTGCTCGGCATCAATCAGGGTTTCGCCTGGTCGATGACCGTGATTATGAAAATCGACTTGGTCGGGCCAAAATCTCGCGGCTTGGCTGTTGGTCTCAATGAATTTGCCGGCTATCTCGCGGTAGGCGTGACGGCATTCCTCACCGGCTATATCGCGGCGAATTACGGATTACGGCCTGCCCCTTTCTATCTCGGCATCGGGTACGCGGCTTTTGGCCTGGTACTCTCCGTCTTTCTCGTTCGCGATACGCGGGATCATGTCCGGCTCGAATCGGGCAACAACCAGAAACCGGCCGAACCGCTAGGCTTTTGGAAGATCTTTGCGCTCACCTCCTATGGCGACCGTAATCTATTCGCAGCCTGCCAGGCAGGGCTCGTCAACAATCTCAATGACGGCATGAGCTGGGGCATTTTTCCATTGTTCTTTGCGTCGTTCGGACTCGGCATCGAGAGGATCGGCATTCTGAAGGCCGTGTATCCGGCAACATGGGGCATTCTTCAGGTTGCCACCGGCCCCTTGAGCGATCGATGGGGACGCAAGGGACTGATCGTCGTCGGCATGTGGGTGCAGGCAGGAGGTCTCTTCCTCACCGCATTCACACAGTCGTTCGAATGGTGGCTGGTCGCCAGCCTTTTGCTCGGCGTGGGAACGGCAATGGTCTATCCCAGCCTGATCGCTGCCGTGTCGGACGCTTCACAACCGGCGTGGCGCGCACGTTCGCTGAGCGTCTATCGCTTCTGGCGCGACCTCGGCTATGCGATCGGTGCGTTGTCTGCGGGGCTCATTGCCGATTTCTTCGGCCTTGCATGGGCGATCGGTTCGATTGCTGCGCTCACGTTCATTTCCGGTGTGGTCGTCGCCATCCTGATGCAGGAACGCCAGCGATGAATAAGCGGCTGCCACATGATTACGATCATATGCGTGACGGGTGGCGCGGCGTAAAAGGGTTCCAAAGGCACTCCTAATATGAGGTCGATCATGTCTTCATGGGCCTTATGGTGCAAGGGGCGCGTCATCAGCGGAGAAACATTATGTTGAAAAAACTCGCAGCACTGCCAATTCTGGCGTTCATTGTGCTGATTGAGCCACTGCAAGCGTTCGCGCAACAAGCCGCTCCTCAGCCGCCGCAAGAATATTATGGGCCAGGTCCCTGGCATATGTGGCAGGGCGGCTATGGCTGGCATTTTTCGTGGATGTTTCCGCTGTGCATGCTGTTCTTCGTTCTTGTGGTCGGGGTAATCTTTCTCTTGGCGCAGAGGTTTTCGGGCCACGGACTGCATTATTGGGGGCCACCATCGCATATGATGAATCGGCAGTGGGGTGATCCAAGCTATTCTGCGCTGCAAATTTTGAACGAACGCTTCGCGCGAGGCGAAATTCAGAAGGACGAATACACGGCAAAGAAAGCTGACATCCTAACAAGTGGACGGGTCTAGCTTTTGTGCGACGTATCCGAAATGCCTCTGTTGAGCCCCTTTCCTGCTCTGTGGAAGCCTAGTTGCGCTGTTGCGTGGCCAAAGCCTTGACGCAGTATGCTGGCACTCGACGAAAAGGCGCTTGAAAGGCGCTCGCTTGCGCGAGATGAGGTGCTATTCAGACAAGGCGACAAAGTCACCGCTATCTATTTCATCGAGACGGGGCGATTGAGGTTGGAACGGCGGACCTTCGATGGCCGATCGTTGATCGTTGGAACCACGCCGGCCGGAGAGTTCTTTGTTGAAGCGGCGATTTTTGCCGACAGCTTCCATTGCGACGCCGTGGCAACGGAACCTTCGCGGGTTCGCATTTATCCCAAGGTCACAGTCCTCAATGCGCTTCGGGCTGACTCGGCCAGCGCCATGTCCTTTCTGGCGCATGTGTCTCATCAAGTCATTGAGCTTCGCCAGCATATTGAGCTGATGAAGGTCCGCTCAGCCAAGGAGCGGGTGACGCTCTACCTCGATCTCAACGCCGGACCTGACGGTCGCACAGTAAAACTGCGAGGTCAGCTTCAGGACATCGCGAGCGAGCTGGGCCTGACTCGGGAAGCTTTCTACCGAACGCTCGCCAGCCTTGAACGATCTGGCGCCATCGAACGTGCTGGCGATCAGATCATGCTCGCGAGATCGCCCGGCAAATAGCCATATCGCCAGCAGGTTCACTGCGGTTCGCAGGTAACGGGAAAGGCCAGCGCTGACGCACTTGTGTCAGCAGCGCCCCAGAACTCCACGCGCTACTTGGCCTGCCCGAAGATTGGTGTCGATTGATGGGAAACGATGAGCCAGCGGCCCTCACGATTCTCGAATACGTTGGTCACGAAGGTATCGAAGCTCAGCGTGCTGCCGTCCTTTCGGAGCAGTTCAACCTTCTCGACGCCAACCGCCCATGCGACCTTTCCGTTCGTGTGAAATTGCGACTCCGCTGATGAGATTGTCACCTTATCAAACTGGCTAAAACGCATTTCCCAGGCTTTCCTTACGCCTTCCCAGCCGATCACGACGCTTGTGCTGAGAGGGCCGATGAATGTCGCGTATGGCTCGTGCGCCCATACTTTGTCTATGGCATGAATGTCGCGCGCCGCAATTGCCGCGATGAACACTTGGCTAGCGGCGTTTATGCGACCGGCGTCTGATGTTTCTTGAGCCTTGTCCTGGGCCAGTGCGCTACCGGCAGGAAGGCCTGACCCCAGCAGCAATAGCGACACAGTGGTGATAGCGAGTGTGCTAAGCCTTTTCACGGCGTACCTCCTGACAATTGAGAAATGACGCCGCATCCTAGGACTGAGCACCAGTCGGCCATATGATTGCAATCATGTGGTATCGACTCCAATCCCGCGATTGTCGAGATATTTCCATGCGTGAAAAAAAGCCCCCAATTCTCGACCGCAAGAATCCGGCGTCTCCATCGGTTTTCCAGCCCACGGCTCTCCTGCGCGAAGCGCGTCGGCAAAGGCGCCTTGCAGCCGTCGATGTTCCTTCCGTCTGCATCCTGGACCCAGACGGCGATATTGTTCGTCGGCTCCGGCGCACGCGGCGAGCGCGCCCCTTCGACGGGCGGCCCTGCTATCACACACAGCTCGATACCTTTGCGCTTGCCGGACAAACCGTCGGCATTGTCGGTTTTGCTGTAGGGGCGCCCTTTGCCGTCTTGATTGCGGAAGAACTGTTTGCCAGCGGCTGCCGGTTGCTTCTCAGCATCACCTCGGCGGGTCAGATCGTTCCGGCGGGCCGACCGCCGTACTTCGTGATCATCGATCGCGCGCTACGCGATGAAGGCACCAGTTATCACTACGCTGCGCCGTCAGACTACGCCGAAGCGGACCCGCATCTCATTGCAATGGCAGTTGAAGCCCTCCGGGCGAAGACCTTGCCTGCCGTTGTCGGGTCGAGCTGGACGACAGATGCCCCATTTCGGGAAACCGCCGAAGCGATCGATGCGGCGCGTTCCAAGGGTGTGCTCGCAGTCGAGATGGAAGCAGCCGCCCTCTATACGTTCGCGCATACTGCTGGCAGAAAAGTCCTTTGTCTCGCGCACGTGACGAACACCATGGGACAGACGGAACAAGACTTTGAAAAAGGCGACGCGGACGGAACCGCCGACGCGCTGCGCGTTCTCGAAGCAATCGTGCAACCGAGGTGAGCCCCGGCGAAATTTCTCCGACGTCGACTGTAGATCAGTTGCCACAGACTCTAGTTAAATGACTTTGTCAGGCACGCCCTCGATGATCTTCACCACGTCAAGATAGACGTTTTCGACACGGCGTAATCGGAAGCCGGCCTTCTGGACGTTGCCGACCGTGTCGCGATTGAGGCTGGGGCCGATCCGACTGGTCAACGGGGTCATGAAATCCATAAAGATTCCGAGTGGTCCGATGGCACTGCGAACATGCTCGATCATGATGAGCTGGCCATCAGGCTTCAACACACGGCGAAGTTCGCGCAGGCCTATCACGGGTTTCGGCACCGAGCAGAAAGTGAAAGCCGTCGCGATCGTGTCAAAACTCGAATCTGGAAATTCGAGGTTGCACACATCCATCTTGCGTAGCTCGATTGTTCCCGAATACGCGGTGGCCTTTCGGGCAGCCCGCTCAAGCATCTTCGGGCTGATATCGATGGCGACCACGTGCATGTTGGGCGGAAAGAACTTGAAATCGTTGCCGGTTCCGGCCGCGACCATCAGCGTCGCGCCGCGCATCTTGGCGAATAGTCTGCGTTTGTGCGGTCCGATGCGCCGGTCCTCGGCAAAGCTCATGAGGTCGAGAGTGCGGCTCGCCGCATCCCATTTCCGTGCTGTGTCCAAGTCTTGTGCGTGCGCGTCCATGGTGCCGACCTCGCGTTAATTCTCGGTCTCGAATATCGCGCCGCGGAGAACGGAGCTGTAGACCTTCACGCACAGCACGACGACAACGCCGAAGATCGCGCCGACTGTGGCCGCTGATGCGAGCGTGAGCGAACCGGCAGACATCGAGTCGCGCATGCCGAACAGCATGCCGCCGTACATCCCGATCAGCGATCCCGGCACCATCGTCTCGAACATCCCGACGAGAGGTGCCAGGACGAGCCCGAGAAACAGGTGGACAATAGTGCCTACGGCCATCCCGATCAGCATAGCGAGCACCATGTCCATGCCCGGCCAGACGACAACGCGCACTGCCAGTGTCGTCGCAACACCGATCAGAATGCCTGCCAAATAGTCTCCGATCGAGAAAAGCATGGAGAACCTCCTTCAGACTTTACGGCCCGCGTCCGGAAGCGACGCCCCGTGCTGAACAGTGAGATGCTGCGGCGTGCTATGCCGCGTGATGCCAGCCAGTCTGGTGCGTTTGAGCATCAGCGCGTTGACAGCGACAATCAGCGTACTTCCAGACATGGCAAACGCGGCAATCTCAGGGCTGAGCAAGACGGGATACAAGACGCCGGCGGCTAATGGGAAAGCAATGACATTGTAGCCGACTGCCCACCACAAGTTCTGGTGCATCTTGCGCAGCGTGGCGTGTGAAAGCCCGACTGCCGCGACGACGTCATAGGGATCGCTCTTCATCAGCACAACATCGGCGCTCTCGATGGCGACGTCGGTGCCGGCGCCGATGGCAAAGCCCACATCCGCCTGCGTGAGCGCCGGCGCATCGTTGATGCCGTCGCCGACCATGCCAACCTTCTTGCCCTGTGCTTGCAGTTCCTTGACCTTGTCCACCTTCTGACCGGGCAGCACGTCAGCAAACACGATGTCGATACCAAGTTCACGCGCAATTCGTTGCGCCGTACCGGCATTGTCGCCGGTAAGCATGGCGACCTGCACTCCCCGATCGCGCAACGCGGCGACGGTTGCGGCCGCGGTCGGCCGCGGCGCGTCAGCAATGGCAATGAGGCCAATCAGTTTGCCTGCACGCGCCACGTGCACCACGGTGCGACCAGCACCTTGCAGCCGCTGTGCGTCCGCTGCGAATGTGCCGAGGTCGAGGTTCTCGGTGTCCATCAGCCGTCGATTACCCAGCAAGACGGCCTCGCCATCGATCTCGGCCCGCACGCCCATGCCTTCGATGTTTTCGAAGTTCTTCGGCATAGGAATGGCGAGGCCCTGCGCACGCCCCAGAATCGCCCGCCCCAAAGGATGGTCTGATCCCTGTTCGACCGCAGCAGCCGTCGCCAGCACGGTATCCATCGTCACGTGGCTGGTGGCCACTACGTCGACGACTTCCGGCTGACCGATGGTAAGCGTTCCGGTCTTGTCAAAGACAATGACGTCAAGTTTGGTCGCATCCTCCAACGCAGCAGCGGCCTTGAACAGGATGCCGTTCGCCGCGCCAAGATCGGTGCCGACCATCACGGCCATCGGCGTCGCCAGCACAAGCGCGTCCGGGCAGGCGACGATAAAGATCGTGATCATCAGCGTCGTAGCAAATAGCAGCGACTGTCCGATCCACCAGAACCAGACGGCAAAGGTCAAAAGGCCGATCACTATAGCAATGAGGACGAGCCACTGCGCGGCGCGGTCGGCCAGCAACTGCGCCGGCGCCTTGGAGTTCTGCGCCTCCTGCACCAGCTTAACGATCTGCGCCAGCGCGGTGTCCGCTCCTACCTTGGTGGCGGCATAGCGGAAGGTGCCGCTTTTGTTAATCGTCCCTCCGATTACAGTATCGCCGGGTTTCTTGCCGACCGGCACCGATTCCCCAGTCAGCATCGACTCGTCCACTTGCGAACCGCCTTCCGTCACGATCCCGTCCACCGAAATCTTATTGCCGGGCCGGATCACAACCGTTTCGCCCACCAGGACCTCGGCCGTTGGGATCTCAACTTCCCGGCCGTCGCGCAGCACTGTCGCCATTGGCGGCGCCAGATCGAGCAACGCCCTGATGGCTTGCGAAGCCCCCGCTCGCGCCCGCATCTCCAGCCAATGACCGAGCAAGACGAAGACGAGAAGCACCGCCGATGCTTCATAGAACTGCTCGCCTTTGAAGAAAAAGGTCGCGCCAACGCTGAACAAGTAGCCCGTCCCGACGCTGAGGAGGACCAGCACCGCCATGTTGAGAATTCCATTCCGGATCGCCCGGACGGCATCGATGACGAACGGCCAGGCGGGATAGAGGATTGCCGCGCTGGCGAAAAAGAACAGCCAGAGGTCGAGTTTCAACCCGGCGGGCGGCGCCGGCGGGGTGAACATGTTGCCCATGGGCGAGTAGATGAAGATCGGCACCGTAAACACGAGGCTGATCCAGAAGCGGTTGCGCATGTCCCGCACCATGGCGTGCATGTCCATGCCGGCGCCGTGGCCCATTTCATCGGCCATATCGTGTGACATGTGCGTTCCAGCCGCTGCATGCGCAGCGTGATGCTCATGGCTCGGGGGGCTCGCTGGCGCGCGAAGATTTAAATGTTTCATCGGCGCGTCGTGATCAGCCTGCATGCCGTGCTCATTTACGTGTCCGGGATGTGGTTCGCAGAGATGATTGGGCACGACCTGGCCCGTACAGTGGAACCCGCACTCGTTGATCTTGTCCTCGAGCCTCGCCACGCTGGTGACGGCCTCGTCGTACTCGACTGTCGCGCTGCGAGAGGCGATGTTTACCATCGCGTGCTGAACTCCGGGCATCTTGCCGAGCTGCTTCTCGACGCCCCGATAGTCGAGCATGGAAAGCATGCCGCCCACATCCAGATTGGCTGTTTTCATGCGTTGCTCCTCTCACTCAATGGGCATAGCCACGAGCTTAATGATCTCGCTGCATGCGAGACCCTCACAGCCGGCGCAAGCGCCGTCGCGAAACCCAGATAGCGGGCGACAATTGAAGCGCCGTTTCATCATCGAGCCTCGATTCATATATGCTCGTGCTGGTGCGTCCGATCTGTGTCGGAAGATGGCCGGGTTGCGTGCTGGTGCAGCCCTGGAGGCATCGTTCCGAGCACGGCCACAATACCTAGGATAATTGCGCCGGCCAAAACCTCGATAGCGGCGTTGCGGCGTAGCCGCCGCAAAGCGTCGCGGCTGGCGGCGATGCTGGCCTGTTGCACAAGCTGCGGCGTCAGCCAGAACCGATTGACGGCGGCAAACGCCACCATTGCGAGGAACAGGGCAATCTTTATCAGGAGCAGCCGGCCGTAATCCGTGCCGCGCAGCGCAGCCACGCTGCCGGCGAGATAGAAGGTATTGACGATCCCGGTTACAAGCAGCGTGCCGACGCTGACGATGCCGAGAATGGAAAATCGCGTCGTCGCCGTGCGTGCAATCGCGATCGAAGTGTCGTCCGCGCCGGCGGCGGCAAAAAGCACGATGAGCGGCAGCAACGCTCCGACCCAGGCCGTGGCGGCGATGAGATGCAGCACGTCGGCGGCCGGATGGATGATGGCCTCGCCGCCCAATCCGCCCACGGCGTGACCGGACCAGGCCAATGTGCCGGCAAAAGCCGCGGCCAAAACCGCGGCTGCGGCCTCAAGCCAAGGCGATTGATGCTCCCGCGACGACAGCAACGCCGGCAAGGTCGCGACCAGCGCGCAAGCCAGAACAAAACGAATGAGCCAGACGCGTCCGAAAACGGTTTGCGACAGCACGGTCCACAGCACGCTGTCGCCAAAGATTTGCGCTGCCGGCTGATCGCTCATCGCCGCCGCGGTCAGCACAAGCCACGCCGCGCCAGAGATCAGCGCCAGCGCCAAGCCGATCCAGGCGATGACGGCGAGACGTGTGCGGACATTGCTAGCAACGGCGCTATCACCGCTGCCGCGCCACGCCGGCCCGGCGACGAAGACTGCGAACAAAACAACGCCCGCCACCAGCAGCGTAGCGGCGAAGTGAATGGCGCGCGCGTAGAGCAGCGGATCGGACAAGGCTAGTGCCCGCCGACATGGAACGTGAAGGTCCCTTCGGTGGAGTGGGTGTCGACCGAGAGCACGTGCCAGTGCACCTTGTAACTTCCGGGCCCGAGCGCTTTCAGTCCGACCGTCATGGTGTTGCCGCTGACTGCCGCCTTGCCCTGGTCGACGCGGGCGCCGCTCGCGTCGGTGACTTGGGCCGTGCTGAAGGCCGGCTCCAGGTTTTGCGTGAACGTCAGCACGACCTCATGGGGCGCCGCGGGCACGGTGCTGCCGACCAGGGGACTGGCGTGATCGAGGAAGGCATGCGCTCGCGCCGCGACAGGTGCGAGAGCGATGAGGAGGAGCGGTACGAAGACGAGAACTTTTCGCATGGCGATACCTCAGAACTTGAGCTGTTGCGGTGCGGCCGACGAGCCGCCGATGAGCGGCTGGCCGATGGTTTTGGGGAACATGTCGTCGAGATAAAGATGCAATTGGCCGAGCACGCCGATGCCGTGCCCGCTCTGGGCATTGACCGGCACCTGGGCTTCGAGCCCGACCTGGAAATAGTTGCCGACCCAGATCACGCCCGGATTGATGGTGCCGGTGGTGACAAAACTGTTGCCGAAATTATTGGCGGCCGGCGTCGACATCTGGAACTCGACGATCGGGATCAGGTGATTGATGAAATCGGGCAGCTGCAGATCCTGAATCTCCGATTTCAGATACGGCATGCTGTATTGGATCGAACCGCCCCAGGCCAGCACCTGCGGAATGAACGCCTGCTGCACCAGGTCGAAGGAGCGGCTCGGAATCTGATAACCGATCTGCCCGGTCACCGCGAATGCGCGCAACCAGCCGGCACTGTCGGGCAGGTCGCCGAAGCCCTTGCCGAAGTAGTAGGTCGGCGTGAGCACGCTGTACGGCGTCGCAATCCCGGAATTGATGGCACCGGTGCTACCCCAATCGACGACCAGGCCGAGCAGCATGGCGAGCTCGTGCGAGCCGTCCTTGAGCAGCTGGTACTGCGCCGCGGTCTCGATGTTGTCGAAGCCGGCCATGGTCGGCCCGCCGGGGCCGCGGATTTGCGTCCAGGTGGTGCCGATCGAAACGCCGAAATCCTCGGTGATGCGTTTCGACAATTCGCCGGACACGTCCCATTGGTCGGCCGGCGGCATGTCGGCGGTCCGCGACCACGATACGGTCGGCAGCGACAACTCGTCCGCCACGCACGGATCGTCGACGGCGAGCGTGGCGGGAAAGAAGCGCGCGCCGACGAAGCAATGGGCGAAGGCGTTGGAGACAGGCACTAATGCGATGATTGGCGCGAGCGCAAGCGCGCGCAGCGTGCGGCGAGACATTGACATCCTCCGATAACCAGGACGTAAAACGGTGGCAGCGGCCTTGCGGCATGCCGTGCGTCACGCGCTGGGCGGAGGTCCTCGTGGTTGGGCAATCGAATAGTTGTGAGAGAACGATAAGCGCAGGGTGTTTGACGTCCAATCGACGGTTCTAATTTCAACGTCGAGGCGGTGATAAAGGCGTGGCGGCGGCGGCGCTCCTGCCGCAAGATGCGACCCCGCATAACAAAATATGCAATGGTTGCCGCCAACGTGACCCGGTACGCCGTTTGGCGCCCCTGGCGCACTCTGGGCTCCATTAAGACCATGACACAGTTCGAAAGCCGAGAAGCTTTCATCGGCACTGGCGGGTTGCAGAATGCCGGCAAAGCCAACGAGCAGGCTTTGAATGGCGACAGCGTAGCTGACGACAATACCAATCACGCCTCGCCGGAGACGCTCGGATTTGTTTCCGTTTTTTGCCATCTTGCTACCGGCGGATTGGTTCACTCGCCTTTCCGATCATGCGCTTCGGAAGTTGGCATATCAACACTCCGGCTTGATGAAACTACTGATCTCCTCGGGCGCGGCAAAGATCACGTCGGCACGGTCACCCTGCATTCCGGCGGGCAGGAGTGCAGGCACGCCGCTCTGTGGACCGTCATTACTGGAATCGGTCTTAAGTCGAAGATTGCGTTCCCAGAAATTACGTGTTTTTCCGTTGGCCGTTGTGACTTTGTAGGTGTCACCGCAATGCGTGATCTTCTGCACGCGCTCTTCCGGATCCAGGTTTTTCAGGTTTGAAACGCCGCCCCCCATTCGGCCGCTTTGAGCCGATTGAGACGTATGCCCCGGTTGCGTCGTTTTCTTGAGAAACGCCAACAGGTCCGCGCGCTGCCTTTCGTTCTTGATGCCCGGAAAGGGCATGTCGTTGCCGGGAATGAGGTGCTGGGGATCTTTGACCCAGTCGTCGAGCGTCTTGTCGTTCCACACGAGGCTTGAAGATTTCAGCGCATCCGAGTAGCGCGAGAAACTCGATAAACCTCCAGCCTTTCGGTTCCATAGCCCGGCCAAGCTAGGGCCCGTCATGTTCTGGTCGGGCTCCAAGGAATGGCACGCCGCACAATTGTTGAAGAGTTGCTGGCCGCGAGCCGCATCACCATCGGCCGCTACCGCCGGCGATAGTGCGACGGAGACAACCAGAACCGCACACGCCGTATAAATAAGCCGGTGCATCAAAGACTCCATCCATGTGTGGTCATTTGGCAAATAGAACAACGCCAAAGTCGGCGAACAAGTCGACCATCAAATAAGGCGAGTTTCGCAAGCCGTTGTCGGTATCTATGTTCATGATGCTTTGCGGTCAGGTTCATCCGATTGACGAAAGTGAGGGAAACGTTTCCAGGAGCCAATATGAAAATGCGGAGAGTTGCCCGGTGATCATTGCCACGCCCATCACGATCATGACGCTCCCGGCAGCCAGCCGGAGCGTGCGGCCTATCCGCCCGGCCAATTTTAGTCTCGCTAAAAGGCCGTCGGTAAGCGCCGCCGCGATGACAAACGGCAATCCAAGCCCGAGTGAATACGTCGCGAGGAGCGTGATGCCGTCAGCGATGGTCGCCGAAGTTGCGCCGACAGTAAGAATGGAGCCGAGAATTGGACCTATGCAGGGGCTCCAGCCGAATGCGAAAGCCAATCCCAGAAGGTAAGCGGCGACCGGCCGCATTTGCGGAACACCCGCGTCGAAGCGAAACTCCCGCTGAAGCCATGAAGCGCGCAGTGCGCCAACCGTGAACAGACCAAACCCGATCACGACGGCACCACCCACCAAGTTCAGTTCATAGCGGTACGCAAGGAGCATTTGGCCAAGGGCCGTTGCGCTCGCCCCAAGAATCACAAAAACTGTCGAGAAGCCCAGGACAAAGCAGAGGCTCAACGCGATGGCCTGCAGGCGCGGCAGCGTCGGTCTCCGTGTCGCTAGGCTCGCCACCGATTGACCGGCGAAATATGATACGTAGCCCGGCACAAGCGGCAATACGCATGGCGACAGGAATGAAATGATTCCAGCGCCAAACGTCGCTGCCATTGCAGTCTGCGAAATGTTTGTCATTGGCGCTTGTCGCTGTCCTGGCTTACGCCACACTGAGCTGATCACCTGTCATCCCGGATATCTAATCAGCTCGCCGATCTCTGCCGCCGATGCGAAGAATACCGTAGCGCGGTCACCCATCACGCCGCCCGGCAAGATGACCGGCCCGCCGGCCGGCGGGCCGTTGTCGCTCGAATCGATCTTGAAACGAAGATTGACTGACGGGAACACTGCGCTTCGTCCATCGGCTGTTCTTATCTCGAAGGTGTCGCGGTCGTGGCGTATCGTCACCACTTGACGATCCGATCCGACCGCCTTGAGGTTCTGAAGCTGCGACTTCGGACTTCTCAAGCCACCAGTTTCATCGATCGTAGCCGGCATCGCGCCGCCACTTTCCGTCGTACCAAGTTCGGCACGCGCCCGCCCTGATTGCGTCGCGAGACCGACCGCGCCTCCGATGGCGAGCATAAATGTCGATCGGCGGTTCATGCCAAGTTTTCTGCTACGCGCCCTGCGCAAATCCGTCGTGGTTTTGGAGGTGTTCATGATCGTGACTCCTTCATTCTGCTTAGGCCTTTACGAGAGTTGTTGCCTTCTGATCCGCAGGCTGTTGCCGACCATCGTCAAGCTCGAATCCGCCATCATGCAATGTTGCCCGCTTCGATGGCGACGTCCGTGCCCGCGCCGATAGCAATGCCGAGGTCATGATACCGTCGCTATTCATTGACGCGTTCTACGCCAGAGTCCGAGGTCGTATACTCCTCACCGCATATTGGGCAAATCACCCGATATGCGTTGAAGTGGGCGGCGACAAGTATGCGCACGTAGGACTCTTGGTGATTGAGTTTCCTATCCTCGTAACGAACAAGGCGCGCCCGGTGACCGCGGCCGCACCGACCGAATAACGTGATAGACCCGCTGCGCCGCGCTGACATCTTTTGCATCCGCCAGTTTTCCTATTCGGCGTTCCACAAGTGCCGCTTTGCTAGAGGAACTTTTGCCTCCTGATCCTCAAACTGTTGCCGACGACGCTCACGCTTGAGAGCGCCATCGCTCCAGCCGCGATCATTGGGTTGAGCAGGCCGAATGCCGCAAGAGGGATCGCCGCCAGATTGTAGAAAAAGGCCCAGAACAGGTTTTGTTTGATCGTTCTGAACGTCACACGCGACAGTCGTAGCGCCTCGATGATTTTCAGCGGGCTGCCTTTGACCAGAACGATGTTCCCGGCTTCGATGGCGATGTCGGTTCCCGTGCCGATGGCAATGCCAAGATCGGCCTGCGCAAGCGCGGGCGCGTCGTTGATGCCGTCACCAACAAATGCGACGCGTTTCTTTTCATTCTGAAGACTTTGAACCTGATGCGCCTTGTCTTGTGGCAGCACTTCGGCAAACACTTGATCGATGTTTAGTTCTCGCGCGACGGCTTCCGCGGTTACCCTGTTATCACCGGTGATCATTACCGTCGCGATGCCCTCGCCTCGAAGCAGCGCAATGGCTTCCTTGGCGTCGCTCTTCAGCGTATCGGCAATCGCAATGATGCCGACCGGCTCGCCATTTCGGGCGACGACGACAACGGTTTCGGCCCGCGCCTGATGCCCTTCGATCTGCTTCCGAATCGCATCAAGCTTGATGCCTTCCTCGCCTATAAAGCGTGGATTGCCAATCAGCACGGCGGCATTATCGATGCGGCCCCTGATCCCCTTACCCGCGACATTGGCAAAATCCTCGACCACCGCGCTTTGCACATTCTTGGCGTTCGCCGCCCGCACAACCGCCTGCGCCAACGGATGCTCCGAAAGACGCTCAAGGCTCACGGCCAGACGCAGCACATCGTCACCAGAAGCGTCGGGACCGATGACCTCAACCCTGGTGACATTTGGGCGCCCTTCGGTCAGCGTGCCGGTCTTGTCGAGAACGACCGTGTCGATCTTGGAGCCGCGTTCGAGAGCGTCGCCGCTTTTGATGAGGATGCCGCGTCGTGCGCCGACGCCGGTGCCGACCATGATGGCCGTTGGCGTCGCGAGACCGAGTGAGCAGGGGCAAGCGATCAGCAACACGGCAACAGCCGGTACGAAGCTCTGGGACACATCGCCGGTCGCGAGATACCAGCCGATAGCGGTCGCGAGCGCGATGCCGAGAACGACCGGAACAAAGATACCGGACACGCGATCGGCAAGCTTTTGGATCGGGGCCTTATTGCCTTGCGCATCGGAGACCATGCGCACGATTTGCGCCAACACCGTATCCTGCCCGATCTTGGTGGTGCGCATTTGGAATGCGCCGGCGAGATTGATGGTCGCGCCGAACACGTTGTCGCCGGACGTCTTGTCAACAGGTAAGCTTTCGCCGGTCAGCATGGATTCATCCACGCTGGACGCGCCTTGCACGAGCACCCCGTCAACCGGGACTTTCTCGCCAGGCCGTACCAGCACAATGTCGCCGACGGCAACTTGCTCGATGGGAACGTCTCGTTCATTGCCATTTTCAATGACGCGCGCCGTCTTGGCGCCGAGTTCCATCAGCTTCGCGATGGCCTCACCAGCCTGACCTCGGCTGCGCGCTTCGAAGAATCGGCCAAGAAGAATGAGCGCCGCGATCACCGCTCCAGTTTCAAAATAGAGGTGCGGCTGGCCGGTCCACATGCCCCAAAGGCTGTAAAAGAGCGCGGCAAGCGTGCCGAGCGAGATGAGCGTGTCCATATTGGCTGCGCCATTGCGCGTTTGCGCGATCATGCCGCGATGAAAATCGAGGCCGAGGCCAAGGATCACGACGCTGCTCACAATGGCTTGAATCCAGACGCTGGCATTGCGTCCGAGATAGCTCCAAGGCAGTGAGACATCCGCCATCGCCAGGATCACGACCGGAATGCCAAGCGCGATAGCCCAAAAGGCCCGCTCCCGTGCGGTTTTGACTTCCTGCTCGGCAAGCCGCCGGGGATCGCCGGCCGCCTCGTCGCTGAGAATGTCGTACCCATTATCGGTCACAGCGTCGCGAAGCGCTGTTTCCGAGACCGCGCCTTCGTCAAACTCGACGCGCGCACGACGCGTGCCGAGATTGACATTGGCTTTGAGGACGCCCGGGATTTTGACCAAGGTCCGTTCATTGCGCACCGCGCAGGCGGCACAGTGCATGCCGCCGATGGCGAAGGATGCCGTTTTCATGATGTAGCTCCTGGCGAACAACTCAGCCGTTGCTCTTATTGTGTGCCGCTTTAAGCTTTTCCCTAAGCTCATCGAGTCCCACGGCGCCGGTCACGACTTCCGATCCGATCACGTAAGTCGGAGTGCCAGTTATGCCGATGGTGTCGCCAAGTTTCAGATTCTCGTCGATCGTCGCCTTCACCTCCGGGCTGGCCATGTCCCGTTCCAAGCGGTCCATGTCCAGTCCGACTTCCTTGGCGACGGCGAGGGCCCGAACGCGATCAGCCTGGCCACGGCCACCGAGCAGCTTCTGATGGAAATCAAGATATTTCTGCCCCGTCGGGTCTTGCATTCGCACGGCGACGGCAACCTGGGCGGCTTCGACCGAGGATTCGCCAAGCACCGGAAATTCCTTGAGCACAACCTTGAGCCCACCGTCGCTTTTCATCAATTCAAGCATGTCGGAGAGCGCGCGTTTGCAATACGCGCAGTTGTAGTCGAAGAACTCCACCATGGTGACGTCACCCTGCGCGTTGCCGAGTACGACTTGACGCGGTGAAGTGAACAACGTCGCTGCTTGCTCTTTGACGGCTCCCGCATGCGCTTGCGCTTCGTCGGCCTGCTGTCGACTCTCCAAGGCCGCGAGCGCTTCCTGTATCACCTCGGGATGTTGGAGAAGATATTCCTTGGTAATCTGTTCGATCGATCCGCGTTGCGATGGTGAAAACTGTAGCGCCGCCGTGGATGCAGCCTTTGCCGGTTCTGGCGCCGCTCCGGGCGCAGTCTGTGCCGGTACTGTAACGGCTACCTTATCCGTTGGGCGGGCAAGCACCGTTATTTTCGATCCAGGCGTCATCATTCCCATTCCGCAGTTGAATCTGATTTCGCCGAGGTCCTGCGGTGTAAAGGTGATAAGCGTGGTGCCGAACGGAAGCAGCTTCCGCACACCAGCCTTCGGCGCAAGAAGGATGCGGCCGCAGCCGGCGGCCTCCCGCGCATCGATCCGCCACTCGACAGGTACTCCCTGCACGACGTTGAACTGATGAGGCTCGTATCGGTAGCCGACTAGCTTCATGTCGACGATCTGCTTGCCGTCCACGACCGGAACGAATTGCACGGCGCTCTCGCTCGGTGCTTCGCTACTTGTGGCGGCGGGCGCTGAGGTTCCAACCGCCGTTGCCGTCAGCGTCAGCCCGCTTTGAATGTTGAAAAGGCCGAGGATGACCACGGCCACTCCTGCGAACTTCAGAAAGTATCTCTGGAAAGCGCCGCTCGCGAAGCTCGAAACAGCGGACAACGATACCAATGCAGGCAACGTTCCAATGGCGAACGCCAACATGGTCAGCGCTCCGATTGTGAAGCTTCCCTTGGCCAAGACGTAGAGCTGGAGTGACTGCGTAAAACCGCACGGAAGAAAGAAGGTTGATGCGCCCAGGATAAGCGCGCCGCCTTTTGTTTCCTTCTCGGAGAGGGCGTGAATCCTGTGCGCGATGAATTTCGGCATTCTGGGCTGAAGTCCCTTCAATGAGGAGAAGAGATTAAGCATTTGCAGCCCAAGCACGATCATGACGGCGCTCGCCAGAATGATCAGCAGCCCGTTCGTCTCGGCCGACAGCGAGAATGTCGATCCCAATGCTCCTATGGCACCGCCGAGAACCGTATAAGAGGCAATCCTTCCCGCATTGAAATAGATATGCGGCTTGAACCTTTGAATGCCGGTCAGGCTGGGATTGGCTGCGTTGTATTTGGCCGCAACCGCGAGCAGCAACCCGCCCGTGACCGCAATGCAGCTGGAGATCGAAGCGACCATCCCGATGACGAGTGCAAGCCCGTAGCTGATGGTACTAGGCACCGCCAGGCGATCCGGCAGGATATCGAACTGCTTCAGGACCAGATAGAACCCGACGAGAATTATGAACACCCCACCGATCTCGACGTAATCGCGGCTCGTGTTCTTGGACCCGGAGATTGAGGTGTCCTTCCGCTGAAATTGTGTGACGGTGTATTCCTCGTCCGCTAGTGCGCCTTGCAGTGCGCCAACATCGAGGGCGCCATAGTGTACGACGTCCACGATTCCAGTGACGTGGTTCGCATTGACACGGCGAACACCGGAGATCTTCTTGAACCGCCTTTCGATCAATACCTCGCAATTCGGACAGTGCATGCCTTGCACTTTGACGCGCAGCGAATTCGGCTTATGACCACCGTGTTTAGTTGTCATCGAAAGTTTTCCTCTGATTTCTGATGCTGATCAAATGGACTCTCTGCAACCGATTTGTATGCGGATCGGTCTGACGATTTGCGGCTCTCCGCCTGCAGATAGGCAATGATGTCTCGGCGAGTGGAGGCATCGAGGACGCGAACGGGCATTTTCACGCCGGGGATGAACTTGCCAGGATCGGCTAGCCATCGATCAAGGCTGTCGGCGGACCAAGTCAGATCGGCGCTAAGGAGCGCGGGCGAATACTTGTATTCGGCAGCGGAGGCGACTTTTCGGCCCAATACACCGCCGAGCATGGGGCCGGTTTTGTTGGCGTCGACCGCATGGCATGCGGCGCACCGCTCTGCGAAAAGCTGTCGGCCCCGAACAGCATCCGGCTCCGCCGAAGCGAGGAAGCGGGAAAGGTCTTTGGCTTTGTCTGGATTCACGGAGCGAAAGAACGTGTAGGAAAGGGTAATCGTATTGACGCCACTCGTCTCAGTATCGGTCGCCACGGCCGGATCGACAAAGAAAACGACGGGCATATCGACTTTCTCGTGCGCTTCGAGTCGCTCATCATCGAAGCAAAAGCACTGGATTTTATTGAAATAGATGCCGGTCGTTTCCGGCGTCACGTTAAACGTCGCGTGCCCGACGATCGCTTTGTCGCTGAGGTTCTTCGCGGTGAAAAATGCGAGCTTTTGCTCGCCAAGGCGGAGGCTCACTTCGCGCTGTGCCGGCTCGAATTGCCATGGCAGGTCGGGCGCAACATTGCTGTCGAACCGCACGGTAACGGTCCGGTCGGAGACTATTCCCGAGTCGACATCAACCCTTTGCGGCGTTCCGCCGAAGCCCGTCGCTGCGCAGAACATGCGATAGAGCGTCGGCGAGTATGCTACGAGCCCGAGCATAATGCCGATAAAGACCAAGCACGGCGTCACCACCTTCAAGTTTCTGAGCCTTTGGGAATTCATCCCGAACCCCCAGCCATTTCCTTGCGCAGCCAGACGGCAATCTCGTTGCCCGCCGCACCGCCTGGGATGACATCTACGAATTTTCCTTGCGGGTTCATCAGATAGATGTACGAACTGTGGGAGACGAAATAGTCGTCTCCTTCGCTCTCGGATTTGTCTTGTGAGACGTACAAATGGTATTGCCTGATCACGCCAGCGATCTCATCCTTGGTTCCGGTTAGGCCGAGGATTCGTGAATCGAAGGACTTCATGTACGCGGCCATGACATCGCGTGTATCTCGTTTTGGATCGACCGTGACGAACAAAGGCTGGAGATTGCTTGCGTCTGAGCCGAGTTTTTCGAGAGCCACGCTGATGCTGTTGAGCGCCGTCGGGCACGCGTCGGGGCAATAGGTGTAACCGAAATAGATAAGGACCCATTTGCCCCGATACGTCTGATCGCTCACGTTCTGCCCATTCGTCGCAACGAGTGTAAATGGGCCGCCGATTGTAGCCGTTCCTGACGTCGTTACCGTTCCAGATGTCATTCCCCGTTGTCGCAGAACGGTGCCGAGCAACACCCCGCCCGCCAGCAGCGTTCCGGCTACGGCAAGCGTAAGCACAAGGTTGATCAACCGTCTTGTTCTGCTGTTCACGGCGTCATCGTCACAGTGCGCGGATGGCCAGTCGGTTAGGCGGCGGCATCAGTTGCGGTCATCGGGCGCCGGGGAACGACCGTCCCGCCATTGGTCATTGGGACGGCCGCTACCGCGATCGTTCCCCATCATGCCGCCGCAGTGACCTGCCGTTCGGCTCGTGCCCGTCATGTGTCCGCCGCCCATCATTCCTCCGCTCATCATCCCGCCGCTCATCATCGAACGCGACGTATCGTCAGAATCGCGCGCATAGACCATCGCCGACGTGGCGATGACGGTGAATAGGGCGGCTGCAAGCAGCAACGCCAGATTAGATTTACGCATGTGGCTTCTCCTTCCATTCGGTGGCTGAGTCTTCTGCGAGCGCGGTTGTGGGATTTCCGTGACTGTCCTCATGACAGCAACCAGCGCCGGCAATCGGCGGGCTGTTCATCTTGGCAATTCCGAGTGCGGATGCCGATGTCGCTGCGTCTACCGCGCTAGGTGGTATTGCAGTTTCTTTTTTGCCGGAGCGGCACATCATACATGCGCCGAAACCGCACATGATCAGGCACGGCAGGGTGCTCAGAATGACCGGTGCGAGGCCCGCTGCCACCAGCCACCCCCAACCGCCGAAAGTAAGACCAAGAGCGACGGCAAGAGCACCGAGCGCCAGAAGCGTCCATCGACTTCCGAGATAGTATCGTGCTGCGTAGAGCGCATCGCGTCCGAGCGATCCCTCGGCAGTCGTGCTGGATTGGCGTGTCGTCATGGAATTTTTCTCCATCATGGTTGCGGATTGGCATTTGTGCCGCGCGCTGGAAGGCGAGGGTCGCGTCCGCCGCAAGGTGGCGCAGGGGTCGATTTCGAGCTCTCCTGGGATGGCGCTGTATTGCTCCGAGAAACAACACACGTGGCGAACTCGGCGATTTCGGGCGCGTCCCATTCAGCCGGACCTATGACCCGGCCGACTTCCTGCCCGGCACGATCGACGAATAACGTGGTGGGAAGGCCTATCGCGCCGACCTGCCGCAAAATTTGGCCGGACGTGTCGACATACATCGCGAGATTGCGAATGCCGATCTCGGTGTAGAATTTGCGGATGGTGTCCAATCCGCCGCGATCGATCGAGACTGCAACCACCTCAAAGTCGGCGCCGCCCAGGCTCGCTTGCAATCGGTCGAGCGCGGGCATTTCCTTCCGGCACGGCACGCACCAAGTCGCCCAGACATTGAGCAGCACGACCTTGCTCTTGAAATCGGCCAGACTGCGCGGATGCCCATCGCCATTATTGAAAGTGATCTCCGCAACGGGCTTTGGCTTGTCCATGAGGACGAAGTTCTTCGGCACCTCCTGAGCGGATGCGATGCGCAAGGTCGCCACAACCGCCATTGTTGCGCACGGCCACGTCGCAATGCCCAAAGTGAAAGCACCTACGTTGCCTGTCATTGCTGCCGAAGCCTCCGAATCAGCGGGAGGATCGTGTCTTCCAAGGTCTCCGGGCTGAGTGCTCCGATCTGCTTATAGGCGATGTGTCCGTCCTTGGTGATCACGAAGGTCTCGGGCACGCCATAGACGCCCCAGTCGATGGCGACGCGGCCATTGAGATCTGCTCCCGTGCGCGTGTAGGGATCGCCGAATGTATTGAGCCACTTTGCGGCGTCATCGGGAGTGTCCTTGTAGTTGAGGCCATGGACCGGCAGCACGCCTTGTTCCTTCATCCGCAACAGCAAAGGATGCTCCGCCCTGCATTCCACGCACCAGGACGCGAAGACATTCACCAGCGAGACTTCGCCGTTGAGATCGGCGCTCGACAAGCCCAGCGTGCGGCCTTTCACCGGCGGCAGCGTGAATTGCGGTACCGGCTGTCCGATCAAAGCCGAAGGAATCGTATGCGGATCGCGGTTGAGCGCCCAAGCAAGCATGAGGCCCAGCGCCGCAAAGACCACGATCGGCAATCCATGGCGCAGCCGAAGAGCCCGCCTTTGGTTAGGCGCCGATGCCTGAGAACTCACGGTGGTTTCTGCATTCATATCGGTCTCACGCTCGCTGCGGCAGCGATCACACAGTGGCGTAAACGGTCGGTTCCTTGCCGTCCTTGGTGACGGCGTAGATGACGAATGGCTGTGTTTTCTCTCCGGTCATTCCGGGCGATCCCGTCGGCATGCCGGGAAGCGTGATGCCAGCAATAGCCGGCCGCTCGGTGAGGAGCTTGCGGACGATCTCGATCGGCACGTGGCCATCGACGACGTAGCCGTCGACAAGCGTCGTGTGGCAGCCCTGATATTTTTCCGGCACTCCTGCTTTTTGACTGATCTCGGCGAGGTCGTTGGTCGGCTTCACGTCGACCTCGAAGCCGTTCTGCCGCAGATATGCAGCATAGCCCTCGCAGCAGCCGCATTGCGGGTTCTTGTACAAAATCGCCTTTGTCGGCGCGGCAACTGCGCGCAACGGCGAAGCGAGCAGAGTCAGGAGGGCGGCGCCGAAGCAGAAAGTTCGTCTTTTCATAATCAGTTTCCTTCTTTGCGAGCATGCAGGGATTCAAGCGATACGGAGGACGGTCATCATCCCGGACATCTGGTGGTCGGCGACGTGACAATGCAGCATCCAGTCACCGGGGTTGTCGGCCACGAAAGCGATGTCGACTGTTTCCCTCGGCGGAACGAGAACGGTATCTGCCCATTGCCGGTACGGGACATCCGCACCGTTCCGACGCAACACACGGAAGCTGTGGCCGTGCAGATGCATCGGATGCCACCAGGCGGTGTCATTCCGGAGCGTCAGAACGTAGCTGCGTCCAAGCTGTAAGATGAGGAGCGGCGGCATGCCGGCTTGACCGTCACCGGTCATCGACATGCCGTTAATGGCCCAGGTTGCGCGCGACGCGTCCGACATGCCGCCCATCCCCGCCATGCCGCCGCCGCCCATCATGCCGCCTTGCAGCTTGAGCTGGTGGCGCTCGGCGGTGGCGAGATCGGGGTCCGACACCGGATTGCGCGGAAGTGTTAGGGGGGCATCGAGCGAATGCTCGCGGAGCGGGACCTGCGTGTCGTATGCAAGCTCGGTGAGCCAATACGAAAGTCCGTCATAGAAATCGTCGACGACGCGGTAGCGCCGGCCGGGCTCGCCCTGCATGTCGAGCATGAGGTCGACCCGCATCGCCGGGCCAAGCAGCACGCGACCGCCTTCCGGCTCGTGCGGCTCGCACGGCTGTCCATCGGTCGCCACAACCATCGGCCGATGGCCCTCGAAGCGAAGCGCCATGATGCGCGCCGCCGCTCCGTTGACGAGACGTAGGCGCACGCGTTCGCCGGCTCGCACCGTCTCGCGATCGGAGATGGCCCCATTGATCGTCACGGTATTGCCGACGCGGCCCGACATGGCTGCGTCCATGCCGTTGCCGAAGCCGGATGCGATCTGTGCGTCTGATCTGAGCCGCCAGTCCGTGATCATCCAGAGCAAGTCGCGGTCGACGGCCATCGGCTGCGGCTCCTCGACTATGAGAGCGCCGGCCATGCCGCGGCCGAGTTGTTGTGGGGTGTCGGCGTGCGGGTGATACCAGAACGTGCCGGCGTCGGGCGGCGTGAATTCGTAGGTGAAACTTTCGCCCGGCCGGATCGGCGGCTGGGAAATTCCGGGCACGCCGTCCATCGCTATGGGCAGCCGGATGCCGTGCCAGTGAACTGTGGTGTCCTCGGCCAGTCTGTTTTCGACGATGATGCGGACGGGCTCGCCCTGTCGCGCCCGTATCTCTGGGCCTGGGACTCGACTGTCGTAACACCAGACATCGGTGTCCGGATGACGTTTGCCGACGAGCGATACTCGGCCTCGTGCTGCGGTTAATTTGAATTCGCCGGCGGGCGTCAAACTATCGGCCGAAGCACTTGGAAGCGCCGCAATCGCCATGAGGCTGGTCGCGCCGACCAGCAATGAACGACGACTCAACGTTGGTGGAACAACAATCGACATCAGCTATGATCCTTGAGGTAGGAGTCGATCTCCTCGGCCATCGCGTCGATCGACACGTCGCCGACCAGTTTCTTCCCATTGACGAAGAAGGTCGGCGTGGAATTGACCCCGAGCTTGTTCACGGCGTGGTCGCGCACCGCCTGGATGTCGTCGAGCACCTTCTGATTCGCGAGGCAGGCGTTGAATGACTCCTCGGTGAAGCCGAACTGTTTGGCGATCGCCTTGAGTGGCTCGATCGGTTGCGGCACAGCCCAATCGGCCTGTTTGGCAAACAGCGTCTCGATGACCGCTTCGTATTTGTCCTTGCCGGCGCAGCGCGCCAGCATGAAGCCGGCCGCGGCGAGCGCATCGAGTGGGAACTCGCGCATGACGTAGCGCACCTTGCCGGTGTCGATGTAGCGCTTCTTCAGCCCCGGCAGCGTCGTCTCCTCGAAATGCGCGCAATGCGGACACGTCATCGAGGCGTATTCGATGATGGTCACGGGCGCCTTGTCGGAGCCGAGCACCACGTCGCCGTCGGGACCGGCTGTCGCCAGATCGTCCGGCGAGGGTGTGTCATCCGCTTTGGCGGGAGTGGTAAGGCGAGGAAGCACGGCACCCAAGGGCATCGCCCCGACAAGGACGAACACCGCCGTAGCTGTCACTAATTTGCGACGAGTAAGCGTCACGCTCAACTCCTGTTTAACGAGGGAATTCTTGCCGCCCCGATGTGGGAGCAGCACGCCATCTCGCCGAGGCGCGCACACGCGTACAGCGCGCGCGTTCGCGCGCACGCCGTAGCGCCGTCGCTAGAAAGCGACGCGCGTCAGCTCAGGACGGTGGGTCTAGGAGGATAGGGATCGGGAGGATCGGCGTGGCCGGTTGCACCAAGCGCGGCCGTCGGCTTCAGTGTCTCAACCGGAACGGCATAGAGGACGACAGCTACCAAGGGAGCTGAAATCACAGCGCCACAAAAGGCGGCACATGCCGCCGGCGCCACGCCCTTCTCGTCGCCGACACAGCCGTTGCACTTGCCCTGCATGGGCATATCGCTCGACATCGGCATTTCGCTCGCGGCGGTCATGTTGGACTTGACGATCATGTCCGGACCGCTAACGCCGTGCGTCGCGAGGCCAACGGCCAAAACCAAGGCCACCAGCACAGCCGATATGCGACGAATCTTCTCGAACGACATGCGACCAGAATAACAAGTGGCGGATGCCATTACTAGAGCCATCGGTCTCCTCGCCCGATGGGATCGAAGCGTCGCGACGCTCTCGATCACCTCTTTGCTGCATTCTCACGACTTTGTGACGAGCGTCGCACGGTGCGCAGTCGCTGCGAACGAGGTCCCAACCGTCCCGACGGCACCAGCGATCTCGAAATGCTTTTGATTAAGGGAGGCTCGGCTGGCGCATCAATGGATGCCAAAACAGAGCGCGGACGATGAACGGTATCCCGATGGCCGCGGGCAAGAGCCAAAACGAAATTTGAGGAAGTTCTTTCCAAAATGGCAGGTTCTTTCCGTTGTCCACATAAAAGGCGGTCAGAAGCAAAATGTAGGATGCCCCCATACCGCTGATGTGCAGCCTAACCCAATTGCGCCAACGTTGCCGTCGAGCCCGGCGGCCCAGATATGCCGCTGCAAAGGACAACGCTCCAAGAATGAACAAGTGGTAGTCCTCGGCCCAACGCACCGCGGCTAGGCTCGTCGCGGTTAGGAAGGCCCCAGCCAAACACCAAAAATAGATCGTGCCGTATCGCGGATGACGACCTTCACGTTTCTGACTCAACATCGCAATGACGCCCGTCACCGTGCAGGCGAGCCCCAGCACAATATGAATGCCAACGACAGCCAGAAATACTGGATTAGTCGAGGGAATCTCGATCACCGCTACGTTGGTTATCCCATCGGTCATAACGCCACTTCCGCCGCCTTCCCACGTCTATCCATGGGGCAAAGTCTCTGCCACCGACTTGATTAGCCAAATCGTCCGGCCCGACCGCTTAATCGCGCCCGCGCGGGCCAACGTGGCAAGTGCTCGATAGTAGGCCTCGTGGGTCAGACCGAGGTCCTCGGCGACTTCGAGCAGCGGTCGATCGAACGCGACTGCGCCGTCCTTCGATACTGACAGGTACAAGTGCTGAAGCACGCGATCATCTGCCGATCGGATGTTTCGCAATTCACGCATAGCACGCGCATGATGAAGCGAGCGCGTGACCTGTTCGAGCAGAGCGAGCATGGTCGAGGGCGAGCTGTCGATCGCCGCCAGCATCTCGGCTTTGCTGCAAGCGCGGACCCGAGTGGGTGCGGCGGCAATGGCGTCGCACTGATAGACATCGGAAAACAGCGAACCCTCGGCGAAAAGCTCGCCAGTACGCCCGGTGTGAATCGTAATCCGATCGCCGGAAGCCAAATGCCGGATCATGCGGAGCCGACCGCGTGCGATCAGGAACACCGCGGTAGCCGGCTCTCCCTGCCGGAATAGCGGCTCGCCGCCGGCGAGCGTTCGCACTGGCCGGCGTCCGAACAGCCGTTCCAAGCTCTCGTTATCGAAATCACTCATCACCCTTAGGTAAGCTTAGTTTCATACCTTTTGCCAGTTTGAGGCCCTGCACATGACCCGAAACTTTGTTGTCCAGCGTCTGGAAATGGGCATGCATACTCGTACCCATGGGCGTGAAGACGCCCTGATGCTGGCTCGACCAGAAGCCGACGAACGTCACGTCCTGGCCGTGTAGCTCGAATGGGATTTGGATTTTCTGATGGTCCTCCTTACCGGGTGGAGTATCTGGCGTGGCGTTGACGATGTGGAAGTCGATCAATTCCGGCCGACCCGTCACCACGAATGGAAACGCCTGCGTTAGCCCCGCTCTGGCACCGGCTTCGCCGACGAATTTTTCCAACTCCGCGTAGGTCTGAACTTCATTCGGCAGCTCTTGGCTCTGCCATGTGGACACTTCGGCCCAAACGAAAAAAGGTACGCCCGCCTCGTAGCCTTCCGTTACATGGACGAGATGGTCGGCGCCAACGCGGGCGAGCGAGGGTCGACTGTCCGCAATTGTCACCTCTCCTGTCAGCTCTTCGATCGGACCGATGCCGTAGAGATGCGGTCGGCCCTTGAGTGTCCGTAGATCGAGATGAGCGGCCCGATCACCGGTCATGATGGTTTGGCGCTGGGAACCGACGAAAGAGAGTTCATAACCGGGCCCGCTGATTTTGGACGGCGCCACGACCTTCGTAGCATCGGCAGTAGAGAGCCGACTGGTCGCGAGAGCGGCACACACGCAGCCGGTAAATAGACCGCTGTGAAGCAAAAGGCGTCGGGTCAACATGGAATTCTCCTTGGTTGACCGACTAATACCGGACGTCAATTGGCCGCACCTATGATCCGGATCATAACGCTCAAGCTTCCAATTGCTGCGCCTTGCCCAGATCGCCTGGATGCTCGCCGCCGCCATGCAGTGGCTCTAGTTCTCCAGTTCGATCGAAACCAGGCGCCGCGACAAGTCTTGACCGGGAAAGAGGCCCTGCTCTGGGTAGCCGTTGCTGTACGCTTTGCCAATCCAATTAGTCAGCGCCTCGATGATCTTGTAATTGAAGCGAGCGGGCTGGCCTGCGCTCCAATCGCGCCGATAAGCGTGCTGAGTGGGCCGCCAAAGCACCCTTGCCACGTCTCCCGCAATTTAAAATCCCGCTTCGCGCCTCTCGGCACTGAACCGCACCCGGAACGCCGCGAGAGAACGAGGGGCGATGGGCGAGAAAATGAAACGCATCAATCAAAAAATCACGGTGTTACGAACAACAAGTAACAAACTGATCTTGTTTGCTTTTCGGCAAATATGCGAGTACGAAACCATCATGAGTAACCAAGCAAAAGCACCGCTTGAACTGGCTGCCGACATTGCGCGAACGATACAGCGTGATCAGGCGACAGATGTTGCCGGCAACGACATGACGCATGTGGTCTATTCCGCCGGAATCATCGTGCGAGCACTCGACCGGCTGGTCGCAGCGGTGAAAGAAAACACCGCAGCGATCAACTCCATGGACGGCACGCCCTATACGGCGGGCTTGCCGGATGGTCACCCGGACAAGATTGTGTGAGGAAATAAAAACGCGCCCGGCGATTTTTGCAGATCGTGCCGAGCGCGTTGGGAAGTGTGTTATGGCACGAAACATAAGGCGCCTCGCGCGCAAGTCAACCATTAAGATCGCCCGCGACTTTTTGGCGCGCGTGCCATCATCATATCTGTTCCCGCTCAGAGCCGGCGCCAAAAAGCCCCCGCTTCTCAAGAACGAGCTTGAGCTTGCGTTTAACGACGAGGCAGCCATCAAGGTATGGGCCGAGAAGGCACCGGGCTGCAATTGGGGTGTTGCGAACAAGAAGTCGCGGCTGATCGTCATGGATGTTGACGTGAAGCCCGGCAAGGTCGGCCGCGAAACGCTCGATAATCTGGAATTGATGCACGGTCAATTGCCGCCGACGCTCACGGTGCGCACGCCATCCGGCGGACTGCACTACTACTTCAAAGAGACAAACACCGTGCGCCATGTGATGCGCGTCTCGGCGTTCGGTCAGGATGTGGACTCGACGAATTACGTTGTGCTCCCCGGCTGTGTTCTTGATCCCGGCGGCGACAACGGCGACGGCGGCGCGTACACGATCATTAATGATGCACCGATTACTCCCGCGCCGGATTGGTTCGCAGAATATCTTGACAAGTCGGAAGCTCCCGCCGTCGAACAAGTGCCGGAAGTCGAGCTAGATCAGGACGCAAATGTTCAATGGGCTATCGACTATCTGACGAACGACTCGCCGCCGTGCATCCAAGGCAAGAACGGCGAAAACACGATGTTGCTCGTCTACGGCACACTGAAGGATCGCGGTATCTCGCTCGACTCCGCTATTGATCTTGTCGAGCGGTTTTACAACGTGCCGGAAAAATGTGATCCGGTGTGGAACCTTGGCGATGGTTCGCTCGCAGACCGTCACGACATAAAGGGCAAGAACGCTTACGGCTATCTGAAAGAAAACGCACCCGGCTCGGCTACAGCCCAAGCCGCCTTCGGCGACGATCCGGTCGAGCCGTCAACGCTCCCGGCTGAAATGGTCGCCGAAGGCGAGAGACAACAAGCGGCAATGAAGGCCGCCGGCAAAGAGACATGGGAAAGCATCAAGGCCGGATGGGTCTATATCGGACAGCAAAAGCAATTCGTCCGGCTCAGCGACGGCAAGATGTGGGACGTTGATGGCTTTGAGAAACAATTCGGCTACGTCAAAGACGGGATGCGCGATGCTATGGGCCGACCGCCCGGCAGTCTCACTAAGGCAATCTTCTCTTGCCCGCCGGGGCTTGGGCTGCGCACTTTCGACTCGTTCGTGTTCATGCCGGGCGAAGCCGAGGACTATCGCGGCAACTTTAATCAGTGGCGCAAATCCGAGATTGAACCGAAGGAAGGTGACACGTCGCTATGGGACGCGCACTTGCTTTATCTGTTCCCGGACGAGCGGAGTCGAAACGTGGTGCTCGATTGGCTGGCGTGGGTCTTTCAGAACCCGACGCTACATCCGAACCACTCTTTGCTGATACACGGCAAAGTGCAGGGCACGGGCAAGAGCTTTGTGTTCATCGTGCTCGGCATGTTGCTCAGCGCGACACCGGCAACGCCGCTCAGTCAGCACACGCTTGAGCTAGATCACAACGGATGGATCACGCGCACAAAGCTCGCCATCGTCGAGATTAGGGCAGCCAACAAGAAATTGTCGGACATACTGCATGACCTAATCACCGCGCCGATGGTGCACGTTGATATGAAGGGTGCTCACGATTTCGATATGCCGAACGTGCTCGCGTTCGGTTTGGAGTCCAACAAAGACGACGCATTGACTGGCCTCGACAATAGCGACCGCCGACATGGCATCGTCTCGACCGATCAACCGAACAAGCCGCTACTGCCACGTGAGCCATCCTATTACGCGAAGCTCTATGGCGTGAACGGCGAGGGCGGATTGCTCAACGATCCGGCGGGACTTGCGGCCGTCGCACACGCGCTCAAGACCCGCGACCTTAAGGGATACAATGGTGCCGGCCGCGCGCCGTTCACCGAGGCGAAAAAGGCGATGATGCGGGCGAGCGCCGATGGCGTCGAGAAATGGCTGGTTGAGCACCACGACGAGGCGCCACTGAGCTTGTCCCTGGTCGGAGTCGAGGAAATTCTCACCGCACTGCCGGATGATCTTCGCGACGGTCGCGGCGCACGGGAGCGCGTTGCCGCCGTCCTTGCCGGGCCGGAATTCAACGGTGAGAACATCGGGCGCGTCCGGTTCGGCGGCCGGAAGGAACCACAGCGCCGCCTATGGGCGATCAACCGAACGGTCGGCGCCGCGTCGGTGCGCGAGAGGTTCAATGATGCGACGTTGGCGAAGATGTACCGCCGCGAGCATTGGCGGCCGAGCGCGGCCGACATGGACGAGATAGAGCGCAACGGCGACGAGGCGCGACAAGATTTCGCCGACAATCCGGCTTGACGATGTGAGCCGTGGTTCGTGGTCCGACCTCTCTTACAGTTGCCGTGCGCCGCTCTAGCTTTTCTCTCTTTGCTTGTCTCACCGTACCACCAAAGAGAAAGAGCATGTAAATCAACGGTGAGACGTGATCCGACCCCCCTTATGATGGACCCCGGACCACGGCTAGCATGTCTCACGCTCAGCCGTACGGCCGCGAACCTTTGCGGTGATCGCGGCCGTTGACTGCAACTCCGAGCGACCCTGCAAAATCAGCGATTTCGACGTCGTGTTAACCTTTCCTTGACCATTTCTCGCGCGCGTAACCCCTATAATTCACCCTACTTGCAGATACACGAACACCCCGGTAATGGTGCGAGCTTGATTTCATTGAGGTTTTGGATGGTCAGGTAGCCGTCCAGGTAGAGCCGCGTCCGACCGATCTTTACCTTACGAATTCAGGTTTAGGCCGCGTCGCTCAGATCACTCGCACTTCAATCAAATTGTCTCAATCGTTCATGGCCGGCGTCGAGCGCATAGCGCGGAGCGCACCACAGTCGAGCGCAGCGCGACGAGCGTGCGCGATCTTCGTCGGGCCATGGGGAGGCTCACGGGGATAGTGACCCAGCGCGGCAGTGTCCCGAACGCAGCTACGGGGTAGCTTAAGAAATGCGACCGATCGGCGAAAATTGGTGTGGCCCTTACACGTGCGCTCGCTCCGAAATTGGCTAAAAAGAATTCTCTAAAAAGAAATTCAACCAGCGTTCCCGTCACACCGACGCGCCAAAAATTTAGAGAAAAGCGCGAACAAAAAGTCGAGCACCCGCACCCACTCGTAAAATTTGCTCGACTGCCGCAACGCGGCCTTAGCGCGATGAAGGTGGGTCATGACCGAGTGCCGGCGCGCTGGTCGCTGAAAGGACAGCGCACAGGGTGTGGTGAGTAAAGGGCGGTTCCTGTGACAAGCCGGATCGCCTTTTCCTTTGCTCGCGCTCGACCGCGCCGGCAAGCTCGGCGCGGCGCCAAGTTCCGCTTTAACCTTGCGCCGTGGTTGTTTGCCTCACCCCGCACGTTAATCTTGCGCCGGCACACCCCTTGCGCCATGTCAGTGGTGCGATGCGAGTGGGGCTAGGAGCCACACGCTCGGTGCATCGCGATGCGAGTGGCTAGGAACTGCACGCATCCATAGTATCGGCGGTCCGGCACTCCCCGCCCATGGAAACATGGCGCTATGAGTGCGACTGCTATATCGACAATTCCGCATCGGATCAGCGTCAGCGACGACGACAGCTATATGTTGATCGGCGAAGTGTGCGAGCATTTCAGATGCTCCCGCATGTGGATCACGCGCAGGCTCGCTGACCAGGTTCTCCCATTTCCCAAGCCCACCAAATTCGGCGGTGCGACCAGTGCCCGCCGTTGGAAGCGTCGCGACGTTCTCGCATGGGAAGTCGAGCGCGCAAAACTCAGTGAGAGGAATTGACATGACGAACAGCACTAAGCGGAGCAGCCATCTATTCGGCACACATCCGTTGCCCGCCGTGGCGAAGCCGCTACGCGAGCAAATGAAGCGAACCGGCTTGGACCTTGTGCACCAAGGCGACCATGTCGAGCCGGACTTATACGCGGTCGTTCCGCAGACCGGCGGCGAGGCGATCTATATGAGCAAGCTCGCCGACGTGGCGGCATGGAATGAAAAAGCGCGGCCGAACAACGGCGAAGCCGGCGACATGATGACCGCAGTCACCGAATAGCTTGCGGTCGAAATCGCGCCGCGTGACGATTGAGTGTCGCGCGGGCGTGCGCCCTGGTCGGCGCGTTGTTTGACAAGTGAATACCGCCTGGGCGCGGAGTACGCCGAATTTAGCCGTGCTCGCGGTGACCAAAACCCATTGGGGTGCGGGTCCCGCGCAACGGCTTCGGATTTTCGAGGTGGTCCATCACCCTTTCAATGGATAACTTGGCGGCGTTAGCGTAACTGGCAGCGTCGCTCACATCGGCAATTGAAATCATGCCGTCTAAGTTTTTGATTTGAAGCTCAATTGAGTGTTCGTCGAATTCCTCAACATAGAATGAGAAGTACATGATTGCGTAGTTCAACGAGCCGGAGTGAACACTGGCTCGGACGCCAAGGGAAAAATTGTAGATGCCATCATCATCCACCTGCAGGCAGTCATCCTCGCATCGTTGCCATTCAGGGTGTCCGGCTTCATTGCTCATCTGCTTGTAAAGTTCGACATACCCGCTCGGCGCACCAAGATGGTCGCTGATCGCTTGCTTCATCTTTGTCGGAAGCTCACGCAATATCCGATCAATCGCCAGCCGACGCGGTTCCCCATTAAAGAACGCCTCGCAAAGCTCTTTATATGTCGTCATGGTAAGGCCGCTCGGATGTTTGCAATAAGCGCAGCATCTCTTTGATCGTGCGCCGGGACTCCGGTTGTCATTCTTGGCAGCAACGAAAGCGCATACTCGCAAGATTTAAAGAAGGGAATTGCCGAAGCTGCAACGGTGTCGGGTGAGATGTTGTCAGGTTCGCGGGAATTCATAAGCGACACTATTCCGCTACGCCCCAATTCGATCAAGGAATAGACGATCACAACACCCATGGCATCGTCGCCAAGCAAACCGATTCTGCCGGCTGCGGCCGGATATACCATTGGGATGGGGAGACGTGCATAGCTTTCAATCATGCGAGCGGTGATCGTTTGCCCGGAACGAGCCAAGTCTCTCAATGCCGTGGCGGCTCCCAGTGCCCTTGGAACGATTTGGCGTAACTCTACCGCGAGCGACTTTCGCAGGGCGTCGGATTCATGCTGTAACTTTCTCCGTTCAATCTGCAACGTCACCCGGACGACGCCGACGGCGGCAGCGAAGCCGAGCAGGCCAGCTATCAAGGCCTGCCAACGGTCGAGTAGATCGAGAAAGGTTGTGTAGTGCCACGGCTCAGTCAATTTTCTAACCCTGTGTGTGGAGGGCAGCTAGCAATGCGGCAATTGAGTTCCGGGCGTATTCGATCCTGTCTTGCATCAACGTTCGCGCGACCAGAGAACCCGTCACTACATGGAGACTACCGACCACATCGGAACGCAAATCATTAAGCGCCACGTCGCCGGCAAAGCCTTGCCCGACTGCCTCAGTAACGACACGGTACGCATAGCGCAAAGTGAATTCGATTTCATCATTGCGTGCCGTAGCCGGCGTCAGCGCGCCGAGAACCGCTCGCGCTTTTTCTAACGCCTTACGCTCGTCACTGCGGTCTAAGCGCACAATTTAGCGGCCACGTGGATTCCGGTAAGCGTCAACGATTCGCCGCGCTTCCACAAGCGCGCTTTCGGCTTCGGTGTGCGCAAAACCTGACGATGCCATGTGGTTGCCCGACCTGTCGGAAATTTGGACCCGGTAAGCGTCGCTGTTGTCCCGGTCCAGTGCGAGACTATAGCCGTGGTGCTGTTCGGTTTTGATTAGCATGGTCGATCTACTCCATTTGGTCCAGAACAGCATGACCGGATTCGACCGCTTGGTAACTATCCTATTCTATCTTCCAGTGTGTTCTTGTGCGGTTTTGTGGGGTTTTGTTGGCGGACGTTGGGGCGAGCCGCTTCCGCAGATTTATGGTATATTTGTCGGTGCTCGCTTGTAATCGAAAGCTGTGCGACCGTGAAAAAAGTTGCCTCTACGCTGTGTTATCTCTGCGGCCGACCGTTGGCCCCGCCGATAAATGCGGATCATCCGGTGATGCAGCAACTTTTCGCGCCCGAAATCCGGCGCAAGTACAGCCCGCAGCTAATCACGCTCGATGTTCATATGGCGTGCAACACCGCGTACAAAAACGATGAAGATTATTTCGTGCGCACATTGGTCCCGTTCGCCAGAGGATCGGAAGCCGGCAACGCGATCTACGCGAAGGTGCTCCAAGACTTTCGGACGGGCAAGCAAGTTCCCCTGTCCAAAATGATCTTACGGGAGTTTGATCCGACACCGAGCGGGCTAGTCCTGCCCGGTGGCAAAGTCGTGAAGCGTTTTCAAGGCGAGCGTCTTAGGCGTGTGGCTTGGAAGATCGTTCGCGGGCTGCACTTTTATCACAACAACGAAGCGCTACCTGAGGTTTGGAAATCCGCAGGCGTCCAAATCTACGCGGGCGAGACGCCGCCGCCAGATGATGTTCGCTGCTTCGCCGGCATCGCGCAATCGCGGGGCGCTTACCCCGCTGTGTTCGACTACAAGTTCGACACGTTCCCCGAGTCGAACAACCTACACTATTGGTTGTTGCTCTTGTGGGACCGGATCATTGTCCGCGTGGCCTTTCACGATCCGGCGTGCACGCGCCCCACATGCACGTCCGAACGGCGACCGATGGCCGCCGTGCCATGACCGCTTACGCGGCGACCTTCATCTTCTTTTCGCCGACGATGGACTCGACGTGCGCGCTCCAAAGCTGGAACGCTTTGACGATTTCCTTCGCGTGATCGTAGTGCTGGTAAATCTTGACGAGCGGGTTCGCGTGACTGCCCGACGAGTGGTTCAAGCATTTCTCAGTCACCGGCATCGCCACACCGAGCCGCGCCATCCCGCTTCCCATTGTTCGGCGCAAGTCGTGGTAGGTCCAATGCTCAAGCGTCGGCGTCTTGATCGCCAGCTTGGCCTTAGAATGGCCGCCAAGCCCGGCATCGGCACCGGTGACAACGAACCGACCAGTCCGGGGCAAGCCGTCCAGCAAGCGGCGGATGGCCGATGTGATCGGCACGGTGTGCGCCCGGCCGTTCTTGGTGCGGCTACCGGGGATCGTGATGGCCTTGTCGCCAACCTCGTTCCATTCCAGATGCGTGATTTCCGTCCGGCGGCATCCGGTCAAAATCAGCAATTTGACGAGCGCACAGGGCGGGCCGCCGGCATCGGTCGCGGCCTTCCACACGATCCGAAGCTCACGGTCGTCCAGGAACCTCTCGCGTTGGGTGTCGTCGCGCGGCCTGACGATTGTCTCGGTGACGTTGGGAATGTCGTCGTGCTCATAGCACCACTGGAAAAACGCCCTAATCCATTTCCAACATGCGACCTGCGCAGCCGGGCCACGGTCGAGCGCTGCGTCGATGACCTTTTGGCAGTCCTTCTTGGTCACCGTCAGGATCGGCTTCGCGCCGACTTCATCAATCAGGAATTCCAACTCAGCGGCGGCAAGCGATGCCGTCGCACCGGACCACTCGGGCGTCTTCGCTTTCTTGTAGCGGGCCACATGGCTGGTCACCGTGGCGTCGGCGTCGTGTTTCGGCTTCCGATCCTCGCGCGGGTCCCGGCCTGCGACCAGCGCGTCAGCGGCCTCGCGCCGGGCAGCAATGGCCTGTGCCAACATCATCGTTCCGTAGGTGCCGAGCGTCAGCGAGGCGTACTCGCCTTGGAACGAGAAGCGATATATAAAAACCTTCCGGCCGGTCGGTTGGATCCGCAGCCGCAATCCGGGCCGCTCGGTGTCTTTCAATTCGTATTCCTTCTCGCGCGGTGGGGCTTTTCGGATCACCGCATCGGTCAAGGTACTCATGGCTCACTCCGGTCCAGGTAGCTCTCAGGTAGGTTTGGTGGCCGATTGAACCTGAGACGCCTTGTTACTAACAACGGCTCACAACATGCGAGATATGGCCGTCTTTCAACGACTTTCTATACCCGAGCGTTATGGGTTGGGATGCTTTGTTAGTAACAAGGTGAACAGCAAATAAACTTGACATGGAGGGGGTCGCAGGTTCGATCCCTGCACCGCCCACCACCGCAAAATCGAGCACTTGGCGGATTTTCGCACCGCTTTTTTTGCACCGGATAGCACCCTGGCTAACTATCGTCTTGAGGTTGTGTTACGCTCTGCCGCGCGTTGAGCTGACGCGTCAATCTCGGGAGAATAGTCATGCATAGTCGTTTGATGGCGGCCTGTGCGGCCGCGGCATTCATCTTGTCCGGCGCCGCTCAAGCCAAGGATGAGACCGTTCTCTGTCCCACCAATGTCAAAGTCAAGATAACGCCATCGCCGGCGGCCGCTGGGTGGTCGTACAGCAACGCCACGGCCCCCATGCACCTCGATCCGGCCAACCCGCCCCATGTCGATCCGACCATTTTGGTCTGTTACTACGTGTTTGCGAGCGGCAACAACGCGTTCGACTATTCGCAACCATTGAAGGGGCGCACTTGCAAGGTCAATGGCAGCAACACCGGCTTCGAATGTCACTAGGTTCGAAATTGCTTTAGACGCGGTTGTCATTCTCGGTTGGGCATCTGGCGGTCATCTGGCGGCCCGCCGGGAATGACACGCGCTTGACGGCGCTAATACACCGCCCGCCCGCCCGAAATATCGAACACCGCGCCGGTCGAGAACGAGCAATCCTCCGACGAAAGCCACGCGATCATGGCCGCGAGCTCCTCGACCGTGACGAAACGGTTCATCGGGATTTTCGACAGCATGTAGTCGATATGCTTTTTCGTCATCTGGCCGAACATTTCGGTCTTGGCCGCCGCCGGCGTGATGGCGTTCACCAGCACGCCGGTGGTCGCCAATTCCTTGGCCAGCGATTTGGTCAAGCCGATCAGGCCGGCCTTTGACGCCGAATAATGCGAGGCGTTCGGATTGCCTTCTTTGCCGGCGATCGAGGCGATGTTGACGATGCGCCCATAGCCCGCCGCCACCATTTGCGGCACCACCGCGCGGCAGACGAGATACGGCGCGACGAGATTGACCTCGATGACGCGGCGCCAGACCTCGGGCTTGAGCTCCCACAGCGGCGCGTTGCCGCCGGTGATGCCGGCATTGTTGACCAGAATATCGATCTTGCCGGCATCGCGGATCAAAGCCTCGACGGCTTTGCCGATCTCCGCCTCGGCGGTGAGATCGAGGATCGCGGTGTAGACGCGCCCGCTCTTCGCCAGTGACGCGGCGGCCTTGCCGAGCGCCGCCGCATCGATGTCCCACAACGCCACCGCGGCGCCGGACGCCAGCATCTTTTGCGCGGTGGCGAAGCCGATGCCTCTGGCGCCGCCGGTGACGATGGCGATGCGGCCTTTGAGATCGATGGCGTTCATGGCAAACGGTCTAGAACTTCACCCGGTCGGCACCCTTGAGCCCCAGCATCTGCCGCGCCTCCGTGGGCGTGGCAATCTCGTGGCCGAGCTCCTCGACGATGCGGCGGATCTTTGCCACCTGCTCGGCATTGCTGGAAGCGAGCTTGCCGGGCCCGATATAGAGCGAGTCCTCCAGCCCAACGCGCACATTGCCGCCGATCATCGACGCATTGGTGCAGAAGTTCATCTGGTGCCGGCCGCCGGCCAGCACCGACCACAGATAGTCCTTGCCGAACAGCCGGTCGGCGGTGCGCTTCATGAAGAACAGATTGTCGAGATCGGCGCCGATGCCGCCGAGGATGCCGAAGATCAATTGCAGGAACACCGGCGGCTTGAACAGGCCGCGGTCGATGCAATGGGCGAGATTGTAGAGGTGGCCGGTGTCGTAGCATTCGTGCTCGAATTTCACGCCGTGGCCTTCGCCGAGCAGCTTGTAGATCTTCTCGATGTCGCGGAACGTGTTGGGAAAGATATAGGCGTCGGAATTGGTCAGATAGCTTTCCTCCCAATCGTATTTCCAGGTCTTGTAGCGCCGCGCCATCGGATAGAGCGCGAAATTCATCGAGCCCATGTTGAGCGAGCACATTTCCGGCGACAGCGTCTGCGCCGCCAGGATGCGCTGCTCGACCGTCATGGTCACGGCGCCGCCGGTGGTGATGTTGACCACCGCGTCGGTCGCCTGCTTGATGCGCGGCAGGAATTGCATGAACACGTTCGGGTCGGGCGACGGCCGGCCGTCCTTCGGATCGCGGGCATGCAGGTGCAGGATGGCGGCGCCGGCCGCCGCCGCGTCGATCGCCTGGGTGGCGATCTGGTCGGGCGTGATCGGCAGCGCGTCCGACATGGTCGGGGTGTGGATCGAGCCGGTAATCGCGCAACTGATGACGATTTTCGCCATTGCTGTCTTCCTCCCCTGCCGCCTTGGGACTTCGCCCGGCGCCGCGCAAAATTCTTATATCGGCGTCGCCGCCTCGGCAATGCCGAGCTTGTCGACGATGGCCGCGACGATGTCACGGGGATGCGGCTCGATCGAAACCACGATCGGACGTTCGTCCGCGGTCGGCTCCTCCAGCGCCGCGAACTGGCTGTCGAGCAAGGACGCCGGCATGAAATGATCGTCGCGGGCGGCAATGCGCCGCGCGATCAGGTCGCGCCCGCCTTTGAGGAAAACGAGCCGCACATCGCGCCGCTCGCCGATGAGAATGTCGCGATAGGCGCGCTTGAGCGCCGAGCAGGCGACGACGCCGTGATTGCCGGCTTTTCGGGTATTGTCGATCCAGGCGGCGATGGCGCGCAGCCACGGCCAGCGGTCCTGATCGGTCAGCGGCTCGCCATGATGCATCTTCTCGACGTTCGACTCGGGGTGAAACCAGTCGCCGTCCTCGTAGGTCCAATGCAGCCGATGGGCCAGCATCGAGGCGACCGTGCTCTTGCCGGAGCCGGAAACCCCCATCACCACGAGAACGGCAGGAGTTTCGGACGGCGCTTTCACGACACTGTCTCCGGTGCGGCGGCGCGGTCGATGAGCCAGACCAGTTCGCCGTCGGCATAGGCGCGGCTGCCCGGCAAATCTTCGCCCGAAAATACGCGGCGCAGAATGTCGCGTTTGCCGGCGCCGTCGACCAGGAACAGCATTTCGCGCGTCGCGGCGAGCGCCGGGAACGTCAGCGTGACGCGCGGCACGAACGGCTCCATGCCGGCCTTGCCGACTCCAAGCACCCAGCGGTTCTTTTCGTCGAGCGCGCGCGAGCCCGGAAACAGCGAGGCGGTGTGGCCGTCCGGGCCGAGGCCCATGAGCACGAGATCGAACAGCGGCCGCGCCGGATCAAGCCGGTCCGCGCCATAAAATTCTTTCAGCTCGTCTTCATAGATATTTGCCGCGCCTTCTGGATAATTGGCGTCGGTCGGAATCGGATGAACGTTGCCGCGCGGCGCACCGGCCGAAGCAAGAAACAGCCGCCGCGCCATGCCCATATTGCTCAACGGATCGCTCTCCGGCACGAAACGGTCGTCGCCTATGAACCAGTGCACGCGGTCCCACGGCACTTTGCCACGCCACGGCTCTTCGGCCAGCAAACGATAAAGCCCTTCCGGGCTCGAACCGCCGGTGAGGCAGACCGCGCTGCGGCCGCTCTGCGCGACGCGGCTCACCAGCCGTTGCGCCGCCGCCTCGGCGAGAGCGGCGGTGTCGTCGGCCACGACAATTTGGCGATGGTGTTTGGAATTCATGACAACAGGCCTCACGTGATCGCGCGCCAGCGGCGGCCGTCGCGGGCGAGCAGCCGCTCGGCTTCGGCCGGCCCTTCGCTGCCGGCGCGATAAGTCGCCAGGCCCTCGCCGCCGACGTCATGCCATGCATCCATGAACGGCTGCACCACGCGCCAGCCGGCCTCGATGCCGTCGGCGCGCGGATAGAGAATGGCATCGCCGATCATGCAATCGTAAATCAGCGTCTCGTAGCCGGTCGACGGCGCCAGGTCGAAATAATCCTCGTATTTGAACGTCATGCCGACGCCGCCGATCGAAATGGATGGCCCCGGCACCTTGGCGTTGAACTCGAGCCCGATGCATTCATTGGGCTGGATTCCCAGCACCAAAAAATTCTGCGCCAGATTCTCGATCGGCGTGTCGCGAAACATCGCCACCGGCGCCTGCTTGAACTTGATCGCCACTTCGGTGCGTTTGGCGCACAGCGCCTTGCCGGTGCGCAGATAGAACGGCACGCCGGCCCAGCGCCAATTGTCGATCATCAGCTTGAGCGCGACATAGGTTTCCGTTGTGCTGTCCGGCCGCACGTCCTTGGTGTCGCGATAGGCTTCGACGGCGCGATTATCGATGCTGCCTTCGGCATATTGCGCGCGCACCGCATTGTGCAGCGCCTCGTCGTGATTTTGCAGCTGCACCGCATCGAGCAGTTCCGCCTTGCCGGCGCGCACGGAGTCGGCGGCAAAGCGCGCCGGCGGCTCCATGGCGATGAGCGAGAGCAGCTGGAACAGATGGTTCGGCACCATGTCGCGCAGCGCGCCAGTCGCGTCGTAATAATTGCCGCGGCGGCCGACGGTCAGCGCTTCGGCAACCGTGATCTGCACGTGATCGATGTGATCGCGGTTCCAGATCGGCTCGAACAGGCCGTTGGCGAAGCGCAGCACCAGAATGTTCTGCACCGTCTCCTTGCCGAGATAATGATCGATGCGGAAAATCTGGTCCTCTTTGAGGATGCCGAGCAGTTTTTGATTGAGCGCGCGGGCCGAGGCGAGATCGGTGCCGAACGGTTTCTCGATGATGAGGCGCCGCCACACGCCGTTGTCTTCACGCGCCAGCCCCGACTCGCCGAGATGGCAGCCGATCGGCGCGAAGCCGGCGGGCGGCGTGGCGAGATAGAATAGCCGGTTGCCGCCGGTCTTGCGCTCACGCTCGATGCGGGCGAGCTCGGCACCGATCTTGTCGTAGGTTTGCGGATCGTCGGGGCCGCCCTGCACATAGGCGACGCAGCCGAGAAGCTTCTTCACCGCGGCGGCGTCGATCTTGCGGGTGGCGAATCGCGGCAGGCTTTTCTCGAGGTCGGCGCGGAAGGCTTCGCTCGAGGATTCACTGCGGGCGACGCCGATCAAGGCAAAAGCTTCCGGCAGCAAGCCGGCGACTTCGAGATTGTACAGCGCCGGAACCAAAAGCCGGTGAGTCAGATCGCCCGACGCGCCGAAAATCACCAGGCTGCACGGATCGGCCGGCCGCGCCGCTTTTGTGGTCATGACGGCTTGGCTTTCGGCTCGACGTGATCGCCAAAGCCTTTGCGCATGGCGGAGAGGATTTTTTCCGCGAATGTGTGACTCTGCCGCGAGCGGAAGCGGGTATAGAGCGCCGCCGAGAGCACATCGGCCGGCACCGCCTCCTCGATCGCCGCCATGACGGTCCAGCGGCCTTCGCCGGAATCCTCGACCACCCCTTCGAAGCCTTCGAGCTTGTCATCGGCGGCGAGCGCGCTGGCGGTGAGATCGAGCAGCCAGGAGCTGATCACGCTGCCGCGGCGCCAGACTTCGGCAATGTCGGCGAGATCGAGATCGAAGCGGCTATCCTCGGGCAGCGCTTTGCCGTTGGCATTCTTCAAGATGTCGAAGCCTTCGGCATAAGCCTGCATCAGGCCGTATTCGATGCCGTTATGCACCATCTTGACGAAGTGGCCGGCGCCGTTCGGCCCGGCATGGATATAGCCGCGCTCGGCGCGCGGATCGCGGCCGTCGCGCTTGGGCGTGCGCGGCACGTTGCCGAGGCCGGGCGCGAGCGCTGAGAAAATCGGATCGAGCCGGTCGACGATCGCCTTGTCGCCGCCGATCATCATGCAATAGCCGCGGTCAAAACCCCAGACGCCGCCGCTGGTGCCGACGTCGACGTGATGGATGTTGCGTTCTTTGAGCATTTTGGCGCGGCGGATATCGTCGCGCCAGAACGTGTTGCCGCCGTCGAGCACGATGTCGCCGGCGGCGAGCAGTTTTGCGAGCTCGCCGATCACGCCCTCGGTGATCTTGCCAGCCGGCAGCATCACCCAGACCGCGCGCGGCGCGCGCAACGCCTGCACCAGCTTGTCGAGGTCACCCGCGCCTTTGGCGCCGTCGCGGCTCAGCGCCGCGACCGCCTTGTCGTCATGATCGTAGACCACCACCTCGTGACCGTTCTTGATCAGGCGGCGGGAAATATTGCCGCCCATGCGGCCGAGACCGATGACGCCGATCTGCATAATCAACTCCGTTCACGCCAATGCGCGCCGCGCCGCGGCCTCGAGTTCGGCCAGGCCGGCGGATAAATCGCCTTTGCAATGCACGCGGAGCGCGCGCCGGCCGCGCTCCAGCAGCACGTCGAAATCGCCGCGGGCCTGCGCCGCTTTCACCACGCCGAAACTTGCGCGATGGGCCGGGATCGGCAGATCCTCGGCATCGTCGGCCGTCACCTCAAGAAACACGCCGCTGTCCGGCCCGCCTTTGTAGGCCTGGCCGGTGGAATGCAGAAAGCGCGGGCCGAATTCGAGGCAGGTGGCGACATGGCGCCGGTCGCGCACCGCGAGCCGCAATTTCTGCAGCGGCGCGGCGTTGGTCTCGTCGCGCGCGACATAGGCCAGCACGGCAAAATAGTCGCCGGCGCCGAGGCGGCCGAGATGCGCCTTGAGCCAGCCATCGAGGCTTAAGTCCGCGCCGGCGGCATGCAGCGCCTTGGTGTTGGCGTCGTCGGTGTAGAGATCGAGGGATTTGTTGGAAAACACCGGCGACTCTGCCGGCAGCGCGCCGGTCTTCTCGAACGCCGCCGTCAGCGCGCGGGTCTTGACCTTGCTGGCTTCGACGTCGGGCTGATCGAACGGATTGATGCCGATGACCGCGCCGGCAACAGCGGTCGCGATCTCGAAACGGAAGAATTCCTGGCCGATATGTTCGGGCGATTCGAGCGTGATGCGCACCACCGGATGACCGGCCGCCGCCAAGGCCTTGAGCTTGCCCTCGCGCCCGGAATCGTCCTCGCCCGCGCCATGCAGCGAAAGCGCGATGAAGAAGCGGTCGTCGCCGTAAAGCTGCGGCATGCCGAGCGGCTCGCCGTCGATCGGGATCAGGCCCTTGTCGTCCTTGCCGGTCGATTCGGCGAACAGCTGCTCGGCCCAGGCGCCGAAAGCGGCCAGGCGCGGCGACGCCAGGATCGTCACCTTGTCGCGGCCGGCGCGCGCCGCCGCGCCAAGCGCAAGGCCGAACGCGACGCCGGGATTTTGCGCCGGCGGCACGTCGGGGCCGCAGGAATGCATCATCAGGCGCGCCGACTTTTCCAGCGCCGCGATGTCGATGCCGGCTATGACCGCCGGCACCAGGCCGAACGGCGACAGCACCGAATACCGGCCGCCGATGCTGGGCACGCCAAAAAATGTTTTGCGAAAATTTTGCTCCTTGGCCGATTGCTCGAGCGACGAACCCGGATCGGTGATGGCGACGAAATGCCGGCCGGCTTTGTCCGTGCCGACGGCATCGGCCACGCGCTTGAAGAAATAATCCTTGAAAATATTCGGCTCGGTGGTCGAGCCCGACTTGCTCGACACGATGAACAGGGTTTTGGCAAGATCGAGCGTGCCCTCGATCGCCTTGATCTGCGCCGGCACGGTGGAGTCGAGGACGCGCAAGCGCGGAAAGCCGGGCTTGTGGCCGAACACCGTGGCCAACACTTCCGGGCCGAGGCTCGAGCCGCCCATGCCGAGGAGCAGCGCGTCGGCAAAACCTTCGCGCCTGATCTCCTCGGCAAAGGCCTGGTAGCTCTTGATCTGATCGGCGCCGGCGGCATCGAGCCAGCCGAGCCAGCGATCTTCGTCGGCGCCGGTCCACAGCGATTTGTCGCGCTGCCAGAGTTTTCGCACATTGCCGTGGCTGCGCCACTCCTCCGCCGCGGCGTCGACCTTCTTGGTCAATGCGTCGCCCAGCACCAGCGTCTGCGCATCGATCCTGCCGTCGAGGATCTTGTCGCGCTTACCCGCCACCGCGCCGAACAGCTTGTCGGCGGCGTCGGTGAACAGCCGCACACCCTCCTCGATCAGCTTGTCGGTCACCGCGTCGAGCGAAATCCCGGCGCGGCCGAGATCGCCGAGCACGCGCTGGGCGTCGGCGACATTATCTTCCAGCGTGTCGGCGAGCTTGCCGTGATCGCGGAACGCATCCATGGTGGCGATCGGGATGGTGCTGACGGTGTCCGGGCCGATCAGCTCGTCGACATAGAGCACGTCGCTATAGGCCTTGTTCTTGGTGCCGGTCGAAGCCCACAATAGCCGCTGCGTTTTGGCGCCCTTCGCCGCCAGCGCCTTCCAGCGTTCGCCGGCGAACAGCCGCTTGTAGCGCTGATAGGCGAGCTTGGCATTGGCGACGGCGACCTTGCCCTTCAAGGCACTGAGCCGCGCCTTTTCGTCCGGGTCGTTGGCCTGCGCGATCTTCTCGTCGAGCAATTTGTCGACCGCGGTATCGATGCGGCTGACGAAGAAACTCGCCACGCTGGCGATCTGCGAAATGTCGCCGCCCTTGGCGGCCAGCGCTTCGAGGCCTGACAAATAGGCCTCGACCACCTGCTCGTAAACGGATTGCGCGAACAACAACGTGATGTTGACGTTGATGCCGCCGGCGGTGAGGTCGCGAATGGCGGGCAGCCCTTCCTGGGTCGCCGGCACCTTGATCATTAAATTCTTGCGGCCGACCTCGCGCCACAGCCGCTTGGCTTCGTCGATGGTGGCTTGGGTGTCTTTGGCCAGATACGGCGAGACCTCGATGCTGACAAAGCCGTCGGCGCCATGGGCGGCGTCGAAGGCCGGGCGCAGCACGTCGGTCGCCTGCTGGATGTCTTCGACCGCGAGATGCTCGAAAAGTTCGCCGACCGATCGATCCTGCGCCTGCATCATGCGGGCGATGGCGGCGTCGTATTCGTCGGAACGGCCGATAGCCTGCTCGAAGATCGACGGGTTCGAGGTCACCCCGCGCAAGCCGTCGTCGTCGACGAGCTTCTTCAAGCCGCCCTTGGCGATAAAGCCGCGGGAGAGAAAATCGAGCCAGACGGCCTGGCCGTGATCGGCAAGCGACTTCAGGCGATTCATTGTCGGAAATTCCTTGCTGGCGAATGCTTGGCAATCTGCGATTCCGCGACCTGCACCACTTTATCGGCCACGAAGCCGAATTTCTGCAGCACATCCTTGATCGGCGCCGAGGCGCCGAAACTGTGCATGCCGATGATAGCACCGCGGCAACCGGCGTAGCGATCCCAGCCGATCACGGAGCCCATTTCCACCGCAACGCGGGCCTCGATATGCGGCGGCAGCACCGCGTCACGGTAGGACTGGTCCTGGCGCTCGAACAGCTCCCAGCTCGGCATGCTGACGACGCGGGCGGCGATGCCTTTTTGCGCCAAGCGCTCGCGGGCTTCGATGCAGAGCTGCACCTCGCTGCCGCTTGCGATCAGGATCACCTGCGGCGCGCCATTCTCGGCGTCGGCCATGACATAGGCGCCGCGCGCCAGCCCCGAGGCCGGCGCGTAACGGCCGCGATCGAACACCGGCAATTTCTGGCGGCTGAGCACCAGGCAGGCCGGCGCATCGGTCAGACCGAAAATCACCCGATAGGCCTCGCGCACCTCGTTAGCGTCGGCGGGACGCAGCACGATCAAGTTGGGGATAGCGCGCAACGCCACCAGCTGCTCGATCGGCTGATGGGTGGGGCCGTCCTCGCCGAGGCCGATGGAGTCGTGGGTGAAAACGTGGAACACCGGCAATTTCATCAAGGCCGCGAGCCGGATCGCCGGCCGCATATAGTCGCTGAAAGTCAGGAACGTTGCGCCGAAGGCGCGCAGCTTCGACAGCCCAAGGCCATTGACGATCGCGGCCATGGCATGTTCGCGCACGCCGAAATGCATGGTGCGGCCGCCCGGCTCGTCGGGTTCGAGCGCGCCGGCGCCTTCGAAAGTGAAATTGGTCTTGGTCGAGGGCGAAAGATCGCCGGCGCCGCCGAGCAGCCACGGCACCTGCTCGGCAATGGCGTTGAGCACCTTGCCGGACGCGTCCCGCGTGGCAACGCCTTTGGCGTCGGCCGGGAACGCCGGCAATTGCGCGTCCCAGTGCTCCGGCAGCGCGCCGGCCAGCAACTGCTCGACCTCGCGCGCGGCTTGCGGAAATTCCCGCCGGTAGGCGGCGAACAGCTCTTCCCAGTCGTCGCGCAGCGCGCGGCCGCGCCGGCCGATGTTTTGGCGGAAGTGATTGTAGACGCCGTCCGGCACCAAAAACTGCGCATCCTCCGGCCAGCCATAAAAGCGCTTGGCGAGACGCACCTCCTCTTCGCCGAGCGGATCGCTGTGCGCCGCCGCCGTGTTCTCTTTGTGCGGCGCGCCGTAGCCGATGATGCTGTCGACGATGATCAGCGTCGGCCGGTCCTTGGTGCGGCGGAATATTTTCAGCGCTTCGGCGAAAGCCGCGGTGTCGTTGGCATCGCGAACGCGCAGCACGTTCCAGCGATAGCCCTTGAACCTCAACTCGACGTCTTCGCTGAAGGCGAGCTTGGTGTGGCCTTCGATGGTCACCGTGTTGCTGTCGTAGATCCAGCACAGATTGCCGAGCTCAAGATGACCGGCCAGCGACGCCGCCTCGCTGGCGACGCCCTCCATCACATCGCCATCGCTGCAAATCGTGTAGACGTCGTAGTCGAACAGCGCAAAACGCGGCCGGTTGTAATGCGCGCCGAGGAAGCGCGACGCGATCGCCATGCCGACGCTGTCGCCGCAGCCCTGGCCGAGCGGCCCGGTCGTGGCCTCGACGCCGGTGGTGTGGCCGTATTCCGGATGGCCGGGGGTGACGCTGTCGAGCTGGCGGAAATTCTTGATGTCGTCGAGGCTCACCGCCGGACGATCGATGACACTTTGCCCGTCGACGCGGCGCACCTGGGCGAGGTGCAGCAGCGCATAGAGCATCATGCAGGCATGGCCGGCCGACAACACGAAACGGTCGCGGTTGGCCCACTTGGGATCGGCCGGGTCGTAGCGCAAAAACTCCTGCCACAGCGTATAGGCAACCGGCGCGATGCCCATCGGCGTGCCGGCATGGCCGGATTGCGCCTTCTGCACGGCGTCGATGGCGAGCGTGCGGATGGTGTCGATGCATAAACGGTCGATATCCTCGCGGGAATCGGCCGCGGCGCGTGGCCGCGAGTGTGTGGAAGCAACTGCCATGAGCGCTCACCGGCAAAAGAAATTCGCCCCTACAGGGAACGATTGAGGGGCCAAGCCGTTCCACGCCACTGCGGCTAAACCCGAAAAACAGCGCTGCGACCTATCGCGCCTTGGCGTTGCGGATCGCCGTCCATATGGCGTAGGGCGTCGCCGGCATGGCGATGTCGCGGACGCCGAGCTCGCTCAAGGCATCGAGGATGGCGCTGACCATCACCGCGGGCGCCGCCGTGGTGCCGCCCTCGCCGCCGGCCTTGATGCCGAGCGGGTTGGTCGGCGACAGCACCTCGGCGATTTCGGTCTTGAACGGCGGCAAAACGTCGGCGCGCGGCATGCCGTAGTCCATCAGCGAGCCGGTCAGCGGCTGGCCGGAATCGGGATCGAGATAGATTTGCTCCCACATCGCCTGGCCGACCCCTTGCGCGATGGCGCCATGGGTCTGGCCGTGCACGATCAATGGATTGATGCAGCGGCCGACGTCGTCGATCGAGGCGTAGCGCGTGATCGTGGCTTCGCCGGTATCGGGATCGACCTCGACCTCGCAGATCGCGGTGCCGTTGGGGAAGACCGGCTCGTGCATCTCGTTGTCGGTGACCACGGCGATGCCGTCCTGCAGCGGCTGCGGCAACGGATGGCGCGCGGCTTCGGCAGCGAGCTCGAGAAAATCGAAAGTGCGGTTGGTATCGCGCGAGACGAAGCGGCCGTCGCTGAACGACACGCTGTCCGGCGCCGCGCCCATGACGATGGCGGCGATGGCCTTGCCCTTGGCGATCAGATCGACCGCGGCCTTGGAGAAAACGGTAGCGGCATGGCGCATGGAGCGGCCGGAATGCGAGCCGCCGCCGACTTTCACCACGTCGGTGTCGCCAAGAATAATTCGCACGCTCTCGGCCGGCACGTGCAGCAGGTCCGAGAGCACTTGGGCAAAGCTCGTCTCATGGCCCTGCCCGCTCGGCTGGGTGCCGATGATCACGTCGATCCGGCCTTCCGGCTGCACCTTGATGCGCGCCTGCTCGCGCGGCGCGCCGATCGAGGATTCCACGTAGTTGGCAAGGCCGCGGCCCAAGAGCTTGCCGCGGCGCTTGGCGTCGCGGCGGCGCGCGGCAAATCCCTTCCAGTCGGCGATGTCCATCGCCCAGTCCATATTCTCCTGGTAGCGGCCTGAATCGTAGAGCATGCCGACCGAATTGCGGTACGGCATGGCCTTGGGCGGAACCAGATTCTTGCGGCGCAGCGCGATGCGATCGACGCCGAGTTGCCGTGCGGCGGCGTCGATCAGCTGCTCGATGGCGAACGTGACCTCCGGCCGGCCGGAGCTGCGATAGGCGTTGGTCGGCATGGTGTTGGTGAACACGGCAAAAGCGCGCAAGGTCGTCGCTGGAATGGCGTAGGAGCCGGGAATGAGGCCGGAGCCCTTGCTCAGCGGCGACAGCGACACGCAGCGGGCGCCGACATTGCTGATATTGGTGGCGCGCATGGCGATGAAGCGATGCTTCTCGTCGAGCGCCAATTCGACCTTGGTCACCAGATCGCGGCCCTGATAATCGCTGAGAAAGGCTTCCGAGCGGGTAGCGGTGAATTTCACCGGCCGGCCGATCTTTTTCGCCGCCCACAGCACGAGACCGAACTCGACGAAGGTGCGGTTGCGGGTGCCGAAATTGCCGCCGACGTCGTGCGACAGCACGCGCAAGCTTTCCGGCGCAATGCCGAGCACCTGCACGAGCTCGTTCTTCTGCCGCACCGCGCCGCCGGAGCCGGCATAGAGCGTATAGCGGCCGGTCGCCGTGTCGTAATGACCGAGCGCCGCGCGCGGCTCGAGCGGCACGCCGGTGACTCGGCCGATATGAAAATTCTTCGCCACCACGTGCGCCGCGCGCGCGAACGCCTGCTCGGTCGCCGCGACATTGCCGAACACGGTCTCTATCGTGACATTGTTCGGTACTTCGTCCCACAGCACCGGCGCGCCCGGCCGCATCGCATCCTCGGAATGCAGCACGAACGGCAATTCCTCGTAACGCACCTCGACCGCCTCGGCGGCATCCAAGGCTTGCGCCTTGGTCTCCGCCACCACCATCGCCACCGCTTCGCCGACATGGCGCGCCTTGTCGGCCGGCAACAGCGCGTGCGGCCCGATGAACGGCGCGCCGCCGCCCGGCCCGGTGAGCTTCATGTCGAATTTGGTTTTCGGCACCGGATCGTGCGGCAGCGGCCCGATCTTGTCGGCCAGGCAATCGGCGCCGGTGAAGACGCCGAGCACGCCCGGCATTTTTTTCGCCGCCGCGGCGTCGATCGCGACGATGCGCGCATGCGGGTGCGGCGAGCGCACCATCACCGCGTAGGCCTGACCGTCGAGATTGAAATCGTCGGTGAAACGGCCCTTGCCGGTGATCAGCCGCGCGTCCTCTTTGCGCGGCATGGGCTTGCCGATGAAACGGTAGCCGGTTTCATCCGGTTTCGTCTTGTCGTCCATTGATCCTCGCCGCTGCAACTGGCCGGGCCCGCAACTTACTACACCGCGCGCTCATTTCCAGAACCAGCCATCACGGCGGGCAGCCGGACAGCCCACGCTTGCCGTGCTAAAAGCGCGGATGGGCGGGCAGGCATCAGCATGGCATTCGAATTCGGCGTCTTTCTGGAGTTTCCGCGCTACCCGGCACGGACCGACGCCGAGGCATTCGCTCAATCCTTTGCCCAGGCGGACGCCGCCGAACGCTTACGCTTCGACGCGGTCTGGCTCGCCGAATTACACTTCGCGCCGGAGCGGTCTATCTCCTCAGCGCCGCTCGTTCTCGCCAGTGCCATAGCCGCGCGCACGCGTCGAATGAAGATCGGCATTGGCGTCCAGGTGCTACCACTGTGCCATCCGTTGCGGCTGGCCGAGGAAGTTGCGACGCTCGACCACATCAGCGAGGGACGGCTCATCCTCGGCGTTGGCCGTAGCGGCATTCCGCGTTCTTACGAGGCGTACGGCATACCCTACAGCGAGAGCCGCGAACGCTTCGCCGAAGTGCTGGAGATCCTGCAACGCTCGTGGAGCGATGAACCCTTCTCCTTCGCGGGCAATTTCTACAAATTCAGCGGCATTGCCGTCGTTCCGCGACCGCTGCCGAACTTGCGATCTCGGCTGCGCGTTGCTGCGACGAGTCCCGACACCTATGCGGCTATCGGCGCCATGGGTCTGCCGATCTTCGTTGCCGTGCGGCTGGGCACCATCGAGGAACTAGGTCCGCAGATCGAAGCCTATCGGGCGGCGTTTCGCGCCGCCGGCCACGCCGGGCAAGGCGAAGTTTACCTGCGCGTGCCGATCTACGTCGGCGACACCGCGGCGGCGGCACGCGCCGATCCGGAGGACTCCATCCTTCAATTCTATCGAACGCTGGGACTGCAACTAGAACGCTCGGCCGCGCTTGCGGGCACGCGCACAAGCGAGCGGCGAGAGGAGCGAGGACAGGCGCTGCAGACGATCTCATACCCCGACGTGCTGCGCGACAAGGTGATCATCGGGACGCCGGACGCCGTGGTGAAGCGGCTAGCGGAGCTGACCCACACGCTCGGTCTTAGCGGCGTGCTCGCCGAGATCAATTGCGGCGGTCGAATTTCCACCGACAAAGTGATGCGCTCGCTGCAGCTGATGAGCGAGCGAGTCGTACCGCATTTCCGTTGCGGGATGCGTTGAGCATAGCTGCGGCGCACCATCACCGCATAGGCCTCGCCGGACAGCGAAAATTCGTCGGCGAAGCAGCCCTTGCCGGTAATGAGCCGCGCGTCCTCCTTGCGCGGCATGGGCTTGCCGATGAAACGGTAGCCGGTTTCGTCCGGTTTCGTCTTGTCGTCCATCGGGCTCACCAGCGGCACATGACCGAACAGGCAACTTACTATCCCCACGCACGTATTCCCAATACCTCGCCAGGCGAGAAGTTTAGAGGAACCGGGCGGGCGGCACCGTCGCGTCCGGCGCGGGACAGACGACAATCAAAGGGCGAAAAATATTGGTTTGACTAACGTCAGATCGTGTATGGTATCTTGCAACCCTTGATAGTTTACATTTTTCGCAGTCGGCACTCCGCACGGACAGGCTGGAGAGCCCGTCTGCGCCAACAAAGGCGTTGACGTCACGCCGTGAACTCACCGTGAGGAGGGCAAGAAGCCATGCCTGCGATCTTGGATCATTTGGACCAGGTGTCCGTCTTTGGTCACTCGCTGGTCGCGTTCTTTCTCATCTTGGGCCTCGACTGGGCGTTTACAGGTATTCATGTCTATGAAGAGTGGCGAGGAGAAGAAGCGCCTCTCTGGCGCGTGTTTGGAGCGGTCGTCGGACTTTGGTTGCCCAATTGGCTCGGCTTCTTGCTTTTCACTATTGCGCTTACGCTCCTGCAATGGGGCGCTGGTCTGGCCGGCATAGGCGGCTGGCTGCCTATCGTCGGTCATCTTTCTTTGTCTATGACAGTTGGCGCACTGGGTTTCGTCGTGGGGGCGCGGATATCAGACACTTTGGTATCGCATTGGTCTCTATACGCTCTGGGTTACCGGCCAAATCCCGGCGTTAAGTCGACACCGCTCTATGTCATCGAAGCCGTCTTTATTTTGCTGACATTTTGGCGGGGTCTCTCGCTTTCGCCCTCCGCGGCGGGTTGGGGATTTGCCTGCGGGGCCGGCTTCTTCATCCTGGTGTTGCCAATGCTCTGGGTGTTGCGGGTGCTCGTACCGCCTTGGCGGCGTGCTCCTTGGACCCGGTGGCAACCGCTGCCGGCATGGACGAAGCCGTAGTGATTTCCTTCGGCTGAGGAAGCGGCGGTCAATATGCGGCGCAATTTCCTAGGCGCGCCCTGACCGTGCCGCCCACCTATCCGCTCTCTGCCGCGCGCTCATAAGCCTGGTCGATCAAGCGCACCGCCCGCGCGCAGTCGTGCACGCTGATCGGCGGCGGCGCGCCGCGCTGCCAGTGATCGAGCGCATCGCGCACCGCGGTGAAATAGGGCGCGGCGATGTCGGTGCCCAGGAAGGTCTCGTCCCCCGCCGCGGTGGCGAGCTTCAGGACGCCGTCCTTCATCGTCAGGATGCCGTCGCGGCCGGCGAGCTTCCACTCGCCGTCGGTGCCGTCGCGCGGAAAACCGTTGCCGACCTCGACGGTGCCGAGAATGCCGCTCGCCGAACGCAGCATGACCGACGCATAGTCCTCGACCGCGCGGTCATGGGCGCGCCGGCTCAATTGCGCGCCGGTCACCTGCGCCGCTTCGCCGGTCAGGTGCAGGAACATGTCGAACCCGTGGGGGCCCAGATTGCGCAACGCTCCGCCGCCGGCCTCGGCCGGATCGAGCATCCAGGCGCAATCCCAGGCCGGATAGCGCGCCGGCCCCGGCCGGTTGATGCGGACATAGATGTGCGACAGCGACCCGAGACGGCCGGCGTCGATCAGCGCGCGGGCACGCCTGGCGAACGGCGCGTAGCGCTGCGCCAACGGCACGGCGACGAACGCATTGAGCCGTGCCGCCTTGGCGGCCACCGCATCGACCTCGGCGGCGTTGACCCCCATCGGCTTCTCCATCAGGAACGGATAGCCGGCATCGATGAGGTCGTGGGCGATAGCCGCCATCTGCCGGTGCCGCCCCAGCGCCAGCACGAAATCGGGCCGGACCGCCGCCAGCATCTTGCCGTAATCCGTGTAAACGGGCGGGTTTCCCACCTCCGCCGCCCTTTTGGCGACCAGACCGGCATCAGAATCCTGAATCGCGACCAGGTCCACGTCCGGCATGGCACGGAGGTGGCGCAGATAGGCGGCGTCGTTGAGCGCATGCCAGTGGCCGACCCCGACGGCGGCGATGCGGATGGTCATTGGAACTCTCCCCCTTGGTCTTCGTTGGCAAATTGACGGCCAAATCGGCGCCATACAATAGAACCATCGCTGCGGCCGCCGCGACTAATAGCCAAGTGCGAATGCGCGGAGCTTTTGGCTCGGAGGCGTCAAGCGGGAGTCGGTATCGTGAGTAAGCTCATCCATCGCGTTTGGCCGGCCGCAGATGTCACACCCTTCATCACCGCTCTTTTGCTGGGTGTCTCTGCATACGGCTTTTTCAAGCTCAGCGAACTGATGTTTTAGGACGCGAGCGCTTGTAGCTGGTAGCCCGGATTGAGCGGAGCGAAATCCGGGATCGGCGCTTGAACCGAAAGATCGTTCCCGGATTTCGCTCCGCTCAATCCGGGCTACGTGTCAATCCAGCCGCACCACCTGCCCGGTCGCGACCGCGCGCTCGATGGCGTAGGTGGTTTTCAGATTCACCATGGCCTGCTCCGGCGTGGCGTGCACATTGCCGCCGCGGCCGGTCGACAGAAAATCCAGCCACGAGCGCGTCTCGTTGCCGAGCGGCCCCCAGAAATCGTCCATGGCCCAGTCGCCCGCGGTGTTGCTGCCGAGGAACGCCAGGTTGATGGAATGGCCAGGCACGTAAGGGTGCGGGATGCCACGCTCGGAAAAGATCAGGTGCTCCATGTGATCGTCGTCGATGATCATGGTGCCCTCGGTGCCGAGCAGCTCGACCCTGTCGGACTGGCCTTGCGTCGGATAATTCGCCGGCAGCGCATAGCTGATGCCGAAATTGACCACGGCGCCGTCGGCAAAAGTGACGATCGCCCAGGTGACGTCGTGGGCGCTGTAGCCGGCGTCGCGGAAAATGCCGTGCTGGCCGCGCGCCACGACTTCGACGGGCTTGTTGCCGTCGAGGAACCAGCACATCAGGTCGACATAATAAGTGAGCACGTCGAGCACCGGCGTGGCGTGCGGATCGCGCTTGAGGATGGCAAAAGTCTGGGCGCGTGAATTATAGACCCGCGCCAGACCGCCGCTGACGCGGCCGAGGCGGCCGTGCACCATCTGCTCCTTGGCGCGCAGGAAACATTCCTTGAAGCGGCGGCTATAGCCGACGCGTAACGTGCCGCCGGTGCGCTTGAGCGTATTGATGATGGCTTCGGCATCGTTGAGCGACAGCGCCAGCGGTTTTTCCACCAGCACCGCCTTGCCGAGCTCGAGCGCCTTGACGACCGCCGCGGCGTGCTCGCCTTCCGGCGTCGAGACGAACACGGCGTTGACGTCCGGGTGCGCGATCACTTCGTCGTTGTCGGGGGAGTGGAATTGCGCGCCGGCCAGATCGGCGAGCTTCTTGGCGTTGGCCGGATCCTTGTCGGACACCGCGACGAAGCGCACCGCCGGATGCTTGGCCGCAAGCCGTGCCCGTAAAGTGCCGATGCGGCCCGAGCCGATGACGGCGATGCCGAGATCCTTCGTGGTCACGCTTTCCTCCCTTGCCTACCGTCCGGCTCCTGCCTCAAGCTAGGCCGCGCTTTTAGGCAGGCGAAGCAGGAGACCATACATGAGTGCACGCGCTCTCGAATTCGTCGAGACCTGGGTTTCCGAGAAAATCGAGGCGATGGAGACGCTTCCCGCGGAAGGCGACGAAGCGGCTGCCAAGGCATCGGCGAACGAATGCTTTCAAGCCGCGCTCGACGAAGACATTCCGGCGGCCGAGATTCAGGAAGCCTTCGACAATCTGGCCGAATTCATCGCCGGCGAGATCGAAGAGGCGAGAGAAAGGAAGGAAGGACTTTCGGGCGACGAAGACGACGACGAGCCGCTTTCGAAAGCAGAGGACGAAGAGGACGACGACGACAAATAAGAGGGAATGGAGCCGGTTGCCGATGGCTTTCGGCATGCACGGTTCCATGATATCATTATGTTAGTGTTCCAAATTGGGCTCAGCACTCCATGTCCCGCGTCGATTCCAGACCTGCCCCGCGCATCAATTTGAAAGAATTGTATCGGCGGGCCATCAAGCTGCCGATGAAAAAGGTCGGTTATGCCGTCGAGGGCTGGGTGGCCGACCAATCGCCATTCGGAAACAGCTCGATCATAGACGCCAAGGCGTTCGAGTGGGTGGAACGACTAGAAAAGAACAGCGGCGCGATCAGGCGAGAAGTCATCGCTTTGCTTGATGGACAAACGCCTTTGCCCAATATTCACGAATTATCCCCGCGGCAGATGAACCTCAACAAGGCCGACGGCTGGAAAACGTATTTTTTCTCCCTGTTGGGTCATCGGATCGAAGAGAGCTACAAGCGTTGTCCGGAGACGGGAAAACTTCTCGATTCCATTCCTGGTGTGGCGCTTGCGTTCTTTTCGGTGCTGGCGCCTGGAATGCACATCAAGCGCCATCGTGGCGCTTACAAAGGTGTGGTCAGGTGTCACCTTGGATTGATCGTGCCGGAGCCGCGGACCGCTGTACGCATGCAGGTCGGCGATGAGATGGTCTATTGGGAGGAAGGCAAGTTGGTCATTTTCGACGACACGCACAAGCACGAGGTTTGGAACGAGACCGATGGCATCCGTGTCGTCCTGCTATTCGACGTATTCCGGCCGCTGCCGCGATGGCTCACGCGTTTGAATAAGGCGGTGCTCGGCTTGGCTTATTATGCGCCCGAAGCCCGACGGCTGGTGCGGATGCAGCGCGAGTGGGAAGCGCAATCCTCGGCGCCGACCGGCCCTCATTAAGTAGGGCTGGCGCCTCAGTCGGCCTTACACCATCATAATGTCGACGCGGGTGCGGGTTGCGCGGCCGCTCTGGTCGCGCGCTTTGCCGTGCTCGATGTCCGCGCCAGATCGATGCCCATGATCGCCCTCGCCTCGGCGGACGTCGCTATCTCGCGCCCAAGCTCGTTGGCGACCGCCACCACCTTGCGCACGGCTTGCGCCGAAGTCTGGATTTTCTCGTCGCGGTGCGGATGGAGATAGACGGTGTCTTCCATGCCGACGCGCACCATGTCGAAGCCGAGCATGATGGCGAGCGTCGAGAACGGCAGCCAATTGCGGCCGCCGGCGCAGACGCCTTTGACGGCGTTGGCGGCCAGCACCTGCTGCATGGTCATCATGTAGATGTAGTTCCACGGATCGGGCCCGAGCGGCGAGCCATGGCAGAAGCCGTGGAAGCCCATCATGATGTTCATCAGCGGCGGGTTCTTGGCGATGCCCTTGTCGACCAGCCAGTCGAGCACGTCCTTGATGCCCTGATAGCTGGCGCCCTGATACTCGGGCCGCACGCCGTGATCTTCCAGGTACTTCACCTGCTCCGAGAGCGTCTTCTCGGTGATGATGTAGGTGAACTTTTCGGAGAATCCGAGGGTCTGGATCAAGAGCACCGCGGACTGAAAGTATTCGGGCCCGGCATCGGTCAGGACGTCCACGGTGCGCTTGAGCAGATCGAGGCCCTGGTGCTCGTAGTCGGCGTACGGAACCACCGAGGTGACGATATCGGGACACTGATCGAGCACGCGCGCGATCGTCTCTTTGAGCACATGGGGATCCTTGCTCGGCGTGCCGTCCTTGTCGCGCGCGTGCACGTGCCAGACCGCGGCGCCCGCCTTGTGGGCCTCGACCGCGGCCTTGACGTTCTCCTCCATGGTGTAGGGCTGGCCGGGATTTTGCTGCCGATTCATGAACGAGCCGGTCGGCGCGACGTTGATGATCAGCTTCTTGGCCATGGTGTCGTGCCGCCGTTCCATGTGCACGTTGCTGAGAATGTCGGAGTAAAGGTCGTGGATATCGACCGCCATGGCTTGTCCTCCTATTGCGGCGCGTCCTGCGGCGTGACGCCGATGCTCTTGAATACCTTCGCCGCGGCGGCGCGATCGGCCTTGGTGAAGCCGGCAAATTCGTCCGCGGTGTTGGCTTCCGCAACCAGCGTCGAGGCTTTGTAGAACGCCTGCACGCTCGCGGTGTCGATGGCTTTGGCAAACTCGGCATTGAGCCGCTCGACGATCGGCCGCGGCGTCCCGCCCGGAGCAAACAAGCCGAAATAGCCGGCGAGGCCCGGATCGCCGCCCTCTTCGCCGAGCGACGGCAATTCGGGCATCAACGGCGAGCGCCGATCGCCGACCGCGACCAGCGGCTTGATCGTGTGCACGGCGATCTGCGGCGCCGCCACGCCGAATCCCATATAGGTGATGTCGGCTTCGCCGGAATACACCGCCGGGTTGGCCTGCGCCGCGCCCTTATACGCAATCGCCTGGATGACGACGCCGGCATGGGCCGAGATCCAACGCAGATAAAGGTCGGGCAGCGTCGCCGGGCCCCACGTCGCCCAGTTGAGCTTGCCCGGATTGGCCTTGGCGTATTGGATCATGTCCTTGTAGCTGTCGAACGGCGCCTTGGCGTTGGCGACCAAAAGGTTGTTGGTCCACGCCAGCCGGATCACCGGCGCGAAGCTCTTGTCGGGGTCGTAGGGCAGATTGGCGAACAGCTGCGGATTGTAGGACAGGCTGTCGGCGACCGTCAGGCACAAGGTCTGGCCATCGGGCTTGGCTTTGGCGCACGCCTCCATGCCGATGATCGAGCTGGCGCCGGGCCGGTTCTCGACGATCACCGGCTGACCGACCGCCTCGGCGACCTGGCCGCCGAGGACCCGCGCCAGCGCATCGGTGAGGCCTCCCGCCGCATACGGCACGATGATGTGAATGGGTCCTGTGGCGAAGCTTTGCGCTACCGCCGGCGGCGCAAACCATCCGGCGATCGCAGGCAACAGCAGCGCGGCGATGGCGGAGCAAATTCTTGAAACGTCGAAGCTCATCCCACCTCCGCCCGCGACACTATCACTTGCATTGCGCTCCTCAATAATTTTGAGCATTCGCTTCGGAGTGCGACATGACGTGAATGATCCTGAGCGACCGATTGTCAGCATCAATTGGCGCAGTGCGAAAGGTTCATTCGATCACCTCGTCGGCGCGGCCGAGCAACGTAACCGGGACCGTGATGCCGAGCGTCTTAGCGGTCTTGAGGTTCAGGATCAGCTCGACTTTCGTCGCCTGCTGGACCGGCAAATCGGAAGGTTTTTCGCCCTTGAGGATACGACCGGTATAGACGCCAGCCAGACGATATGCGTCGGCAATGCTGCTTCCATAGCTTATCAAACCGCCGGCCGCCGCGAACGCGCGAAACTCGTAGATCGTAGGCACCGCGTGACGGAGCGCCAACTCGGCGAGCTGTGGGCTCTGATTCGTAAAGAATGGATCGCCGCCGATCACTAGCGCGCCTGCCCCCAGTTGGGCCACGGTTGTAAAGACTGTATCGAAATCGCTGTCGCTGCTCGCATGCAGGACATGGAGTTGCAGCCCGAGGGTGCGGGCCTCCGCCTGCGCGTCCCTCGCTATGGTTTCGGCAGCGGGAGTTGTCGGGTTGACGAGCAGGGCCATGACAGTTGCCGCAGGGACCAGCTCATGCATTAGTTCCAGTCGCTTCGCTCCGATCTCGACGTCCAAGACGCTCACGCCCGTGAGGTTGCCGCCCGGGCGGCTCAGGCTGGCGACCAGTCCAAACGCGAGAGGATCGAACCCTACCACGAAGACGATGGGGATCGTCGAGGTTGCTGCCTTTGCTGGCCGTACCGCAGGGCCATTCGCGACGATCACCGCTACTCGACGGCCGACGAGATCGGCCGCCAACGCCGGTAGCCGGTCGTATTTTTCGTCCGCCCAGCGATATTCAACCGTGAGGTTCTGGCTCTCGACATAGCCTGCTTCTTTCAGGCCCTGTTGGAACGGAGTCATGAGGGTTGCGTTCTCGCCGGGCGCCCTACTGTTGAGGAACCCAATCACCTGGATCTCCGGCTGCTGCGCGCGCGCAACAAGTGGCCGAGCAACGACCGTGCCGCCTGCAAGGGCAATGAATTGCCGTCTTCCGATGCCGACTGCCATTTGACCTTTCCCAATGGGATCACGCCCGTTGCAATTCGGGCAAGAGTATCACGCAACCATTTGCAGGTCTGGCGCCGGCGTCGGTTGGCGCAATGCGACCGATCCGCTCGCTATTGGGGGAGGAGCGGACAATAGCGTCGCGACCGCAAATCGGTCGGTCATGAGCCGTCACATCACGTCGACACGCCAATGACCGCACTGCGAGAGGCTCACTCGATCACCTCGTCGGCAGTGGCGAGCAACGACTGCGGGATGGCAAGGCCAAGCGCCTTCGCGGTCTTGAGGTTGATCACCAGCTCGAACTTGGTCGGCTGCTGCACCGGCAAATCCGCGGGCGTAGCCCCTTTGAGAATGCGGTCGACATAGCCCGCCGCGCGCCGGTATTCATCGGCGAGATTGGCGCCATAGGATACCAGGCCGCCGACTGCGACGAATTCGCGGGCGCCATAGACCGCAGGCAAGCCGTAGCGGGCGGCAAGCGCGGTAATCTGTTCGCGATAGCGGAGAACCAAGGGATTCGGCAGGACCACCATGCTGCCGTGTGGCTCGTTCGCGGCCGTTTTGATCGCGGATTCGATTTCTCCTGCCTCAAGCACGGGTGCTGCCGTCAATCGCACCCCCAGCGCTGGCGCGACCTCCTCGATCGCATGCAACAGCGCGACCTGAGGCGCTTGATCGGGCTTGAGCACGATTGTCGCATGGTCGATCTTGGGCGCAACCTCTTTGAGCCGCTCCAGCATCTTGCCGCCCAAAGAGAATTCGCCGAGCGTAAAGCCGGTAATGTTGCCCTCGGGACGCGCCAGGTTGGCGACAAAGCCGCTGCCGACCGGATCGTAAATTGCCAGAAAGACGATCGGAATATTGGCGGCCGCCTGCCGCAAGGGCAACAACGTCAAGGCCGTAGGGGCAAGAATAACTTCCGGATTCAAGCCGACGAGTTCGGCAGCGGAACTGCGCATTTGCCGCTGATCGGAGCCGGCCCAACGATACTCGATGTGCAGATTCCTACCATCGGTCCAGCCAAGTTTTTGTAATTCTTGTTCAAAGGCATCCACACGATCGAGCGCCCCCGCATCGGTCTTCGTGCTCGGAACGAGCACGCCGATGCGGCGCATCCGCTCGGGCTGCTGCGCGCGCGCCGCGAGTGGCCATCCGAGTGATGCTCCGCCGAGAGCGGATACGAATTGACGTCGTCCAAGGCGGATCGCCATTTGTCCCAGCCCCAATGGGTCGTGCCGGCCGCAACAATATCACGCTTGAAATCGCGGGTCTGGCCCCACGGTCGGTTGCCGCGGCGCAGCGATCCGGTCGCTGTCGGAGGACGAGAAGCGGACATCGGCCTCGCCAAATGCGCCTGACGGAAAATATCGAATATCCGCCGGATCAGTCCGGCTTGATGCCCGCGGACTTGATCACCTTGCCCCACTTGTCGGTTTCGTCGGCGATGAGCTTGCCGAAGTCCGCAGGCGAGCTTGGAAGGACCGTGCCGCCCAGGTCGGCAAGCCGCGCTTTCATCTTGGGATCGGCGATGACGGCATTGATCTCCGTGTTCAGCTTGTCGATGATCGCCACGGGCGTGTTCTTCGGCGCGCCGACACCCTGCCAACTGCTGGCTTCGTAGCCGGGCACAAAATCGCCCACGGGCGGAATGTCCGGCAGCGCGTCCGAGCGCGTCGCAGTGGTCACCGCCAAGGGCCGCAGCGTGCCGGCCCTGATATAGCCGATCGTCGAGGGCAGCGGACTGAACACGACCTGCACCTGGCCGGCGAGCAGATCCGAAAAGTAACTGCCGCGATACGGCACATGCAGCATGTTGGCGCCGGTCATCATCATGAATAGTTCGCCGAAAACATGCGGCGCGGTGCCGTTGCCGGCCGAGGCCATGTTGATCTTGCCCGGATTGGCCTTGGCATAGGCGATGAACTCGGCAACGGTCTTGGCCGGCAGCGATGGGTTGACCACCATGACGTAAGGGTACCGCATGATGCCCGCGACCGGCGCAATGTCGCGGATGAAATTGAAACCGAGGTTGTCGTAGAGCGTCGCATTGATCGCGTTCGGCGAAGCGACCTGAAGCAGGGTGTAGCCGTCGGGGTCGGCCTTGACGACAAACTCGGCGGCAAGATTGCTCCCGGCGCCCGGCCGGTTGTCGACGATGAATTGCCGCCCGAGCCGCTCCGACAGCGCTTGCGCCATGAGGCGCCCGACAATGTCGGTCGCGGAGCCGGCCGGGAAGCCGACAATGAAGCGCACCGGTCGCGACGGGTAGTCGAGCGCGCAAGCCATGCGCGCCATGGCGGGGAGCACGGCAGCGCCCGTCGCCAGATGCAGAAATTGTCGGCGGCGAAGTTTCATGACCGTGCCCCTGACAGCACCGAAACTAACCTAATTGTGGCGCCCGTGAAAGACGATGCGGTTTCCGCCAATAGCCCGTCGCGACCGTCCCGGCAGGCCGACGCATTGCCAAAGTTTCACGCGATTTCGGTGCTCGAGCGCTATTTCGCCATGAGGCCACTTCCGGTAAGCGGGTCTCACCCGCTACGATGCCGCCGGGCCAAGGGCGCAGATCATGAAGCGGCGATCGACGACGGGCGGCAAAGCTGGCAAGGCGGCGCGCCGCACGGCGATGACGCCAAAGCGCTTCATGCCGCCCAAGGCCGCACCCCGTCATCGTTCCACCGCGACTCCCCGGGAAACGGAGATCGCGCGTCTCACCCGCGAGCGCGACGAGGCGTTGGAACAGGAGAAAGCCTCGTCGGAGGTATTGCGCATCATCAGTTCGTCGCCCGGGGAACTGGAGCCGGTGTTCCAGGCCATGCTGGAAAACGCGGTACGGATTTGCGAAGCCAAATTCGGCGTTCTGTTTCGCGTGGATGGTGAGAACTATCGATTCGCGGCGGAAGTCGGCACGCCACCGGAATTTGCCGAATTTCAAAGAAACCGCGGGCCGTTTACGCCTAGACCCGGCACGTTCAACGATCTCGTGATGCGAACCAAGCAGGTTTGTCGCACCGACGACTATGCGGCCGAAACCGTACCCGGGCGAGCGGCCACGCTCGGTAAAGCGCGATCCACCGTCGGCGTGCCGATGCTCAAAGACGGCATATTGGTCGGCGCCATCCTGATTTACCGTCAGGAGGTTCGGCCTTTCACCGACAAGCAGATCGCACTGGTGCAGAATTTTGCCGCCCAGGCCGTCATCGCCATCGAGAACACGCGGCTGCTCAACGAATTGCGCGAATCGCTGCAGCAGCAGACGGCGACCGCCGACGTTCTCAAGGTCATCAGCCGCTCGACGTTCGATCTTCAAACCGTGCTCAACACGCTCGTCGAGTCGGCAGCGCGGCTGTGCGAAGCCGATGTGGCGACGATCAACCGCGAAGAAGGAACGGGTTATCAGCAAATTGCTTCCTATGGCCAGTCGCAGGAATTGAAGGCCCACATGCGCGCCAGGGGTCATGCAATTGCTGCCGGGCGGGGCTCTCTTGTCGGGCGAACTTTGATCGAGGGCAAAATCGTTCACATTCACGATGTTTTGGACGATGCCGAATACCAAATGAAGGAGACTGCAAAGGTCGGCGGAATAAGAACCATGTTGGGCGTTCCGCTGTTGCGCGAAGGAACCTCCATCGGCGTGATCAACTTGCAGCGCAAGGCCGTTCGGCCTTTCACCGGGAAGCAAATCGAGCTGGCGACGACGTTCGCCGACCAAGCGGTGATCGCCATCGAGAACGTGCGGCTGTTCGAGGCGGAGCAGCAGCGCACCCGCGAGCTTTCCGAGTCCTTGGAGCAGCAGACCGCAACGTCGGACGTGCTGCGCGTCATTTCCAGCTCGACCGGCGATCTGATGCCGGTGTTCGAAGCGATGCTGCAGAACGCCGTGCGCATCTGCGGCGCCGAGTTCGGCAACCTCATGCTGCGCGAAGGCGATGCGTTTCGCGTCGGCGCCACTCACGGCGCCCCGGCGGCTTATGCGGATTTCGTGCACCGCGAAGGGCCGTTCCGGATCGACCCACGCTTGGGGCTCGGCCGTATGCTGCAGACCAAGCAGACCTATCAGGTCGCCGACCTCGTCGCGGCACCCACCCACGGCGACAAATTACGCATCGCGACCATCGAACTTGCCGGCGCTCGCACCGTGCTCGGGGTTCCGATGCTCAAGGACGACGATATGGTCGGATCCATCATCATCTACCGCCGGGAGGTGCGCCCGTTCACCGACAAGCAGATCGAGCTGGTGCAGAATTTTGCCGCCCAGGCGGTGATCGCCATCGAGAACACGCGGCTGCTCAATGAATTGCGGCAGCGTACCGACGACCTGAGCAGATCGCTGGATGATTTGCGGACTGCCCAGGACCGCCTCGTTCAGACACAAAAACTTGCGTCGCTCGGCCAGTTGACCGCAGGCATCGCCCACGAGATCAAGAACCCGCTCAACTTCGTCAACAACTTCTCCGGCGTCTCGGTCGAGCTGATCGACGAATTGCAGGAAACGCTCGGGCGGGTGACGGCGGATAAGAAAACGCGTGAAGAAATCGTCGAACTAGCCGAAACGCTACGCGATAACCTCAACAAGATCGTGCAGCACGGCAAGCGCGCCGATTCCATCGTCAAGAACATGCTGCTGCATTCGCGGGAGGGCTCGGGCGACCGGCGGCCGGTCGACGTCAACACCCTCGTCGAGGAAAGCCTCAATCTCGCCTATCACGGCGCCCGGGCCGAGAAGCAGGGCTTCAATATCGCCTTGCAGCGGTCCTTCGACCCGACGGCCGGCGAGATCGATGCTTTTCCACAAGAGATCACCCGCGTCCTGCTCAACCTGATCGCGAACGGCTTCTACGCGGCAACCAAGCGCCAAGGGCAGGAAAGCGGCAATGGCTTCGAGCCGACGATCACGGCTGCGACCAAAAGCCTCGGCGACCGCGTGGAGATCAAAATTCGAGACAATGGTATTGGCATTCCCCCTGAGGTCCGGGACAAGATGTTCAATCCGTTCTTCACCACCAAACCGGCTGGCGAGGGCACCGGCCTTGGGCTCTCGATCAGTCACGACATCATCGTCAAGCAGCATTCCGGGTCCATAGAGGTGGCTACCGAGCCCGGAGAGTTCACCGAGTTCCGGATCATTCTACCGCGGACTGCCGTATAGCTTTCGCAGCAATTGGGGAGCGACCGTGAGCCTGCTCATTGCCGTGGTTGACGTTGACGCGGTTTTTTCCTGTGACGCCCGGCACAGACCGGGTCCTCGCTCGGCGAGCAGGATGGCTGCCAACCGCGAAGCCTTACCTTGGCCGGTTTCAGGAAGGTTGATCCCCCAATTTGCGAGGACAGGCGCATGAACCTTCTCATTCTCGTGGTCGACGACGAGCCTGATGTCGAGGCGCTGTTCCGGCAGCAATTCCGCCGCGATCTTCGCGCCGGCCGTTTCGCGATGGAGTTTGCGCAATCCGCTCCAGCGGCATTGCAGTGCATTGCCGATGCAGCCGACCGTTCGCTGATCCTCGTTCTTTCCGACATCAACATGCCGGGGATGACGGGCCTTGAGCTCCTGCCCAAGGCCAAGGCGCTGCGGCCGGACGTTCCGATCATCATGATCACCGCCTATGGCGATGCGGAGACCAAGCGCAAAGCTCTGGAGAGCGGCGCCGCGGCGCTTCTGACCAAGCCGATCGACTTCGGCGCGCTGCGCGGTGAAATCGAGACGCGGGTCGAACGCGCCGCGTAAAGCGGGCTCGAGATCGATGGGTTCATTCGGGCGTAATCGACCCGAAGCGGCGCTGCGCCACTGTCAATTGCCGCGATACGGAAAGTTCATTCGCATGCTAGGGTGCCGTCGTCGACCCGAGGGCGTCCATGAGGCGGCGCGACTTCATCACGCTGATTGCAGGCTCGGCCATCGCCGGTCCGCTTGCGGCGTACGCGCAGCCGCGCGAGCAAAAACGGCGCGTTGCCGTGTTGATGGGCGGCCTTTTGCCCAATGATTCCGGCGGGCAAGCCGAGGTCGCCGCCCTTGAAAGCGGGCTGACCGAGCTCGGCTGGAAACCGGGCGGCAATATCGAGCTCACATATCGCTGGCCGGGCGCCGAGCTTGATCAAGTCACCATCGCCGCGAATGAGATTGTGGCCATGCGGCCCGACGTCGTGGTCAGCCGCTCGACGCCGACCACGGCCATCATGATGAACAGAGGTCTGCCCATTGTTTTTGTGCTGGTGACCGATCCGCTCGGTTCGGGCTTTGTGCAAAGTTTGGGGAGGCCCGGCGGCAGCGCCACCGGGTTCTCGCTTTTCGAAGGCTCCGTCGGCGGCAAGTGGCTCGCGCTCCTGAAGGAGGCCGCGCCGGCGGTTTCGCGGGTTTCGCTGTTGTTCAATCCCGAGACCGCGCCTTTCGCGGAGAATTATCGGCGATCGGCGGAAGCGGCGGCGCCGACGCTCGGCGTGACCGCCGTCTCCGCACCCTGCGGCAACGCCGCCCACATCGAAAGCGCTTTTGCCGCGCGGGCCGCCGAGAGCGGCGGCGGAATCATCGCGATCGCCGATACGTTCATCAACGAGCACCGCGATCTCATCATCGAGCTCGCGGCCCGGCACCGCTTGCCCGCGGTCTACGGCATTCGAGATTTTGTCCCTCGTGGCGGGCTGTTGGCCTACTCGGCCGACTTCACGGCAATCTTTCGCCGGGCTGCCGGCTATGTCGATCAAACCTTGCGCGGCGTGCGCCCGGGAGAGCTGCCGGTACAGGCGCCGGACAAGTTCACGCTGTCGGTCAATCTCAAGACCGCCGGCGCGATCGGTCTGGCCTTGCCGCAAAGCCTGGTTGCCCGCGCCGACGAGGTGATCGAATGAGACGGCGCGCGCGTTGATCACGCGTCTCGGCGGCTCGGCGGCTGAACGCACCTGTAGTCACTCGAACTCCCGCACTTCGTCCTTCAGATCGCTCCAGATGCGCGCATAGATGTCGCGGAATTCCGGCGCGATGGCGAGCTCGGCGGGCGGCGGCCGCGGCCGCTTGAGCTCGACCGGGATGATCGATTTCACCCGCCCCGGGCGGTTGGTGAAGACGACGACGATGTCGGAGAGGAAGATCGCCTCGTGCAGATCGTGGGTGACGAACAGCACGGTGCGCTTGTTGCGCTCCCAGACCGAGAGAAACAGCGCCTGCAGCAGCAAGCGGGTCTGGCTGTCGAGCGCGCCGAACGGCTCGTCCATCAAGAGAATATCCGGCTCGATGGCGAAGGTGCGCGCCACGGCGACGCGCTGGCGCATGCCTTGCGACAATTCGTGGCGGTAATGGTCCTCGAACTTGTCGAGGCCGACGCGGCGCAGCCATTCGCGGGCGACGGCGCGGCGGTTGGCGACGCCGCGCACTTCAAGGCCGAACTCGACGTTCTCGGCCGCCGTGCGCCACGGCATCATGCCGTCGCGGGCGAACATGTAGCCGACGTCGTGACGGATGCCGTTGACCTTGGCGCCGTTGACCTCGGCAAAGCCGGCGCTCGGCTGCAGCAGGCCGGAGACGATATTGAGCAAGGTCGACTTGCCGCAACCCGACGGCCCGACGATGGTGACGATCGAGCCATCCGGCACGTCGAGCGAGACGCCGCGCACCGCCTCGACCGCGCCGCGGTCGCGCGGCCGGAATATGATGCCGATATTCGACAGGCGGATTTTTGCCGGCGCGGCCATGTCCGATGTCACGCGCTGTTGACGGCGGGCTTCCAGCGCAACAGCCGCGCCTCGACCTTGCGCATGACGGCGCTGAACAGCCAGGCGACCACGGCGAGCGTCACCAGGCCGGCAAACACCGCCGCGGTGTCGAAATTTGCAGCCCCGCTCGAGATCACGTAACCGATGCCCTGATTGGAGGCGAGGATTTCGGCGACGATGACGCCGAGCAGCGCATAGGTCAGGCCGATATTCAGCCCGGCGAAAATCCACGGCAGCGCCGACGGCAGCGTCACCTTCCACAAAATGTCGCGGCGCGACGCGCCCATCAGCTGCGCGATGGTGAGAATGTCGGTATCGACGTTCTTGGCGCCGCCCAGCGTGTTCACCAACAGAATAAAGAACACCAGGGTGAACGCGGTGACCACCTTGGCGACGATGCCGATGCCGAACCAGAGAATGATCAATGGCGCCAGCGCCACCCGCGGCAGGCTGTTGAGCGCCAGCACCAGCGGCGCCAGCACCTCGTCCCAGAACGGCGAGCGCGCCAGCATAAGCCCTGCGGCGATGCCGAGCGCCGAGGAGACGAAGAACGCGATCAGCGCCTCGAACACGGTGATGGCGACATTGCGGATGAGATCGCCGCTGACGATCTCCTGCCACAGCTCCTGCGTCACCAGCACCGGGCTCGACACCCAGAACGAATCGATCAGGCCGAAACTCACCGCGCCTTGCCAGACCGCAAGGAACGTGCCGACCACGGCGACACGGGCGAGCAACACGCGCTGACGCAGATTGTCGTCGGCCGCCGCCGACGGCATCGGGATTTCGGCTTGCGCGGCTTCGCTGTCGGCCATGATCGGGCGTCAGCGCGTTGGCGCGCCGGCCTCGGGCGGCATGAAATCGGTGGCGACGATCTGCTCGTACGGCACCGCCTTCTCGATCGATTTGCCCGCGACCAGCATGGCGCTGACATTATCGATGCCCTTCCTGGTCGCGACCGGCCCGTAGTTCGAGCGATATTTCGTCAGATAGGCTTTGACGACCTCAGGGTCGGAGCCCTTCATGTAATTGGCGGCGACGTCCATCAGGTCGTTCATGCGCGCCGGATCGTTGACGACCTGGCACGCTTCGACGATGGCCGCGACGATGGCGCGTGCCGTGTCCGGATGATCTTTCAGGAAGGCCGAGTGCACGAACACGCCGTTATAGGCGTAAGGATGGAACACGGCCGGCCCGCCGCCGCCTTCGAGATCGACCATGGTCTTGGCGATCTTGAGCGACTGCACGGCGGCGGTCTGGGCCGGCTCCACCGCCATGACGGCGTCGATCACCTTGTTCTTCAGCGACGCCAGCATGGTGCCGGGATCGCCGACCGGCATGATGGTGACGTCCTTGTCGGGATCGAGTCCGGCCTGCTTGAGCATGAAGCGGGTCGCGGTGTCGGTCGAGGCGCCGCGGCCGCTGATGCCGATCTTCAGCCCTTTCAGGTCGACGATGTTCTGCGGATAGGGCTTGTCGGCGTTCGGCGTCGGCACGTCGTTGCGCGCGATCAGGCTGAGCGGCGGCAGTTGCTGCTCCAGCACGATCAATTTGACGTCCTGCCCCTTGGCGCTCACGGTCACGCCGTGCTCGACCGCAAAGGCGCCGGATTCGGCGGAGCCGCTGACCATGATATTGGCCGGCTGGATGCCGGTGCCGTAGACCAGCTCGACGTCGACGCCATGCTTCTCGAACAGTTTGAGATGCTTGGCGACATAGACCGGGAAGCAGCAAAAATTGCTCTGGAAGATCGACATTTTGATCTGGTCCAGCGCCATGGCCGGCGCGGTGGACAGCATCGATGCTACGGCCCAAGCAGCGGCGAGGCCGGTGAGCCGTCGCGTCAATCCTCGCATGGTGTTCCTCCTGTGAAGCGGCCTACGCCACTTTCTTGAATTCCTGCTGGGCGCGCCGCACGCGGCGCTCGTCGACGTCGACGCCGAGGCCGGGGCGGTCCAGCACGGTCATGTGGCCATGCTCGATGCGCAGCGGATCGGTGACGACGTCCTCGGCGAGGCCCGGGCTGGTCACCGTCAGGCCCCAGGCCAGCGCCGGCACGACCGCGGCGAGATGCAAGGCCGCCGCCGAGGCGACGCTCGATTCGCCGGTCTTGCAGGAAATGTTGAGATTCATGCCGAGCCGCTCGCAGAGCTGGCTCGCCGCCAGCACCGGTCGCACGCCGCCGAGCTTGATCGCCTTCAGACTGACCCCCTGCGCCGCCTTGGCGGCGTGGTGGCGTTCGATATCGTGCTGCGAATGAATGCCCTCATCGGCGCCGATCAGCACGCGGCTCGCCGCGGCGACGCGCGCCATGCCGGCAAGATCGTGGGCGGCAACCGGCTGCTCGAAAAAGCTCAAGCCGCAATCGGCGACCGCGCGCACGTAGCGGACGCCCTCCTCCGCGTTAAAACCCTGATTGGCGTCGGCGGAGATCAGGCAGTCCGTGCCGAGCAGCCGGCAAATATCCCGCGTGCGCGCGGCGTCCGCCTCCGGCGCATCGACGCCGACCTTGATCTTGTAGATCAGAAAGCCGGCATCGCGGCGCGCTTGCGCCTCGCGCAGATCGGCCGCGGCATCGTCGGAGCCGATGACCGCGAGCAACGGGATGCGCTCGCGGCGCTTGCCGCCGAGTAGCGCATGCAGCGGCAGCCCCCTGGCGCGGCCGAAGAGATCGTGCAGCGCGATCTCGATCGCCGCCTTGGCGCCGCTGTTGCCGTACATCTGCGCGTCCATCGCCGCCGCCGCGCCGGCGAAATCGTCGGCCGGACGCTTGAGCAGGTTTGGCGCCATATGGCTCACCGCCGCCATCATGCTGGCGACGGTCTCGCCGGTCATGGTCGGCGCCGACGCCGCTTCGCCCCAGCCGACGACACCATCGTCGGCTTCGATGCGCACCAGGATATTGTCGGCGCGGCTGACGGTTTCGCCGGCCATCTTCACCGGCTTTTTCATCGGCAGGCTGACCGCGATGGGTTCGATGATCTTGATCCGCACGCCGTTCCTCGAATCGCAAATGCCGCACGCCGATGCCGGCCGGCGAAGTGTACCGGGCTCTGCCGCATGGCGACAAGCGGCGGTCGGACTCAAGCGTGGCCCGGCCAAGCCGCATGCATAGGCCGCATTTTAGGGCCGGCCCAGGCCATTCGCCGGTCGCAACCCTGTAATCGGCGCCCGGCGTGGCGGACGCTGCGGTTACGATGGTATCGCGGTCGGATTGAACGCCATCGGCTTGGTATGCATTGGTGCACGAAATGATTATGTGTGCCGCACCGCTTTGAGCCCCAGCCGCGCCCGCAATGGGCCGGCTTGACCGATTAAACTCCGGAGTACCGATCATGCGAGCAAGATTGCTTATCCCCGCCGCCGCCGCCGCCGCCGCGCTGCTGTCGCTCGCCGCTCCGGTGTCTGCGCAAAACCCGGCGCCGGCCGCGGCGCAAACACCCGCCGGCCTGTGGCAGGCGGTCGACGACGATACCAAGCAGCCGACCGGCTGGTTTCTGATCAGCAATCACGACGGCGTCTATTCCGGCATCATCGCCAAGATGTTTCTAAAACCCGGCGAGGATCCGAACGCCGTGTGCAACGCATGCAAGGACGATCGCCTCAACCATCCGTGGCTCGGGCTCGAAATCATCCGCGGCATGAAGCAGGACCCCGAGAAGCCGGAAAAATATGTCGACGGCACCATCCTCGATCCGCGCGACGGCAAGGTCTACAAGGCCAATATGACGGTGGCAGCCGACGGCCAGACCTTGGTGGTGCGCGGCTATATCGGCATTTCGCTATTGGGCAAGAACCAATATTGGACGCGCCTGCCGGATTCGGCCATGAGCATACTCGATCCGTCGGTCAATCCAAATCCGGCGGTCGCCGCGCCTACTCCCGCCAACAAGCCGGGGCCCGCGCGCAAGCCGCAACCCGCCGCGCCCGGGGCGGCGCCCGCGCCCAATCCCCCGCAGCGTTAGGGCGTGGACGCGCTAGTTTTGGCCGCGCTTCGGCCGTGACGCTTTGACGTCGGACTTCTCTCGCCAGCCAAGGCGCTCCGAAAGCGCGTTCGCAGCGCTTTTCAGCGTCCTGCCGATCGGGCCATTCGGATCGGTGTCGAACTCGCCCTGCGGCCCAAGCGATGAAATTGCCGCAACCAGGTCGCCCTGGTGGTTGAAGACCGGGGCGGATAGCGACGCGACGCCGGGCAGAAGATCGCCTTCCACGCAACCGAGCCCCCGCCGCCGCGTCGCGCGGCGCAGGGCTTCCACCCTATTGGGCGCAGCCTTTTCGTTCTGAAGGAGGTCAGCGGTGAAATCGGCGGGCAACCAGGTGAGGAACACGCGGCCGGTGGCCGATCGCATCAATGGCATGACCGAACCGACCCGCACGTTCACCGTGACCGGGCGGGCCGACTCCTCCCAGCGCACGATGGTCGGGCCTCGATTGCCCCAGACCGCGAGGAGGACGGTTTCGTCGAGGCGGTCCCGTAACTCTTCCAGCGACGATCCGATCAAGCGCACTGGATCGCGCCGCGACAGCGCTAACAGCCCGAGCTCGATCACCAGCGGCCCTAGATCATAACGGCCGGTGGCATCGTTCTGCTCGACCATGCCGGCCCGCAAGAGAGTGGCGAGATGGCGGTGCGCGGAACTCGGCGCCATGCCGGCTGCCGCCGAAATGTCCTTGAGCGGACGCGGTCCCGGTCCCTGCGCCACCGCGACAAGAACCTTCAGCGTCATGTCGACCGACTGCACACCCGGCCGGGCAGGGACATTGCCATCTCGTCTCACCAGCCTTGACCCCCCTGTTTCCGCGTTACAGAATGGTATTCCGTACAGCGGAATGCCAATCGTTGCAAGAATGGCACCGGTGCTGAACGGTTCGCGCCCGCACCCATGACACAGAGGTGCGTGCGCTCCGGAGGGACGCGCGTATGCAGTCGGCTCTCGGCAAACCCGAATTCACTGCGCCGTCAGCCACGAAGGCGGACTGTGAACAGTTTCGAGGAGGTGGGAATGGCGTACTCGGCAATCAAATACACGGTGGATCAGGACGGCATCGCAACGATGACACTGAACCGCCCCAACAAGCTTAACTGCTTCAGCCAGGAGATGTTTTCCGAATGGCGCGAGGTGGTCGAGACGATCGCCTATGACCGCGGCGTCAAAATGCTGGTCATCACCGGCGAGGGCCGGGCGTTTTCCTCCGGCGTCGATCTCGAAGTGCTCGGCAGCGAAAAGTCGCCCGCCGAATTCCGCTTCTATTATCGCCAAAACCACCGCGGCTTCGACGATCTGGAAGCGCTGGAGAAGCCGGTCATCGCCGCAGTCAATGGCCTTTGCTTCGGCGGCGGCATCGAGCTGGCGCTGTCCTGCGATATCATCTTCGCCGCCGACAGCGCACAATTCTGCCTGATCGAGAACCACATCGGGTGCATCCCGGCGACCGGCGCCTGCAACCGTCTCATTCATTTCGTCGGTCTGGCGAAGACCAAGGAAATGGTGATCTCGGCCGCGCCGATCGGTGCCGAAGAGGCACACAGGATCGGACTGGTGAATCATGTCGTGCCGAAGGCTTCGCTGATGGACGAGGTCTACGCCTATGCGCGCAAGCTGACCAAGAATGCCTCCGAGGCCATGGGCATGGGCAAGCACATCATCAATCTCTGCCTGAACACCGACATGCATACCGGCCGTTACCTCGAGCGGCTGGGTCAAAGCGTGCTGGTGCAGTCGCCGCAGCACAAGGAGGGAATGCAGGCGTTCTTCGAGGGCCGCAAACCCAAGTTCGACTGACCCAGATTGGTGCCACCATGCTGTCGATCAATCGTATTCTACCGCGCGCACGCGCGCTTTATCCCGATCGTCCCGCCATCAATGGCGGCGAGAGCTGGCTGACCTTCGGGCAGCTCGGCAAGCGCGTTGACGCTCTCGCCGGCGCGCTCGCCGCGCTCGGCATGAAGCGCGGCGACCGCGTGGCCGTTCTCGATGTCAATTCCGCGCGCTATCTCGAAGTCTATTATGCGGCGGCGCAGGCCGGCTTGGTCATGGTCCCACTCAACGCGCGGTTGGCCGCCCCCGAGATCGAATACATTTTGAAGGACTGCACGACGAAAGTTCTGATCGCATCACCGGCGTTGTTCGCCGTGGTGGAAGCGCTGCAAGGCCGCGTCCCAAGTCTGGAGGCGGTGGTCACCTACGGTCCGGGTCCGGGAAAATCCTTCGATTACGAAAATCTACTGACCAAAGCCGCGCCGTCGCTCAGCCCGGTCGATGCTGCGCTCTCGGACCTTGCGCAGATCTATTACACCAGCGGCACGACTGGCGAACCGAAGGGCGTCTGTCTCACCCACGGCAACATGGCCGTGAGCGCGACCGATTCGATCGTGGGGTTGGGTCTCGACTGGCACGATTGCTGGCTGCATTCGGCCCCGCTGTTTCATCTGGTGGATGCCTGGTCAGTGTGGGCGATGCCGCTTCTCGGCGCGCCGCAGATCCCGCTGCACTTCACGCCCGACAGCTTCTTTACCGCCGTCGAAAAATGGCGTCCGACAGCGACCGCGCTGCCACCGACCTTGATCAATCTGCTCTGCACACATCCGAAAATTCAGCAGCACGATCTCAAGAGCCTGCGCCTCATCATGTACGGCGGCTCGCCGATGCCCATGGCGGTGCTGGAGAAGGCGCATCAGATGATGCCGAGCGGCTACACGCATGCTTACGGCATCACCGAGACCTCGGGCATCATGACGCTGCTGCGCGCCGAGGACAGCAAGCCGCGTGGCACGCCCGACGAGGTCTGCAAAACCAGTTCAGCGGGCCATGCGGTGCTCAGCACGACCATCGAGATCATGGACGACCACGACAAGATCTTGCCCGCCGGCGAGGTCGGCGAGATCGTCATCAGCGGCCCGCGGGTGATGCCCAATTACTGGAACAAGCCGAAGGCTTCCGCTGACGCGTTGCGCGGCGGCTGGTACCGCACCGGCGACCTCGGCTATTTCGACGGCGAGCGCAACATCTACGTCGTCGACCGCAAGAAGGACATGATCATCTCCGGCGGTGAGAACGTCTATTCAGTGGAAGTCGAGAACATCCTGACCACGCACCCCGCGGTGCTGGAATGCGCGGTGATCGGCATTCCCCACGAGACCTGGGGCGAGATGGTCCACGCCGTCGTCGTCAGGCGCGATCAGCATGCGCTCACCGGCGAAGAGTTGCTCGCGTTCTGCCGCGGCAAGATCGCCGGCTACAAAATTCCGAAATCGGTCTCGTTCTCCGGCGAGCAGCTACCCAAGACCGGTCCCGGCAAGATCGCCAAGCGCCGGTTGCGCGACACGTTCTGGCAGGGCCGCGACACCAAGGTTTGACCATGGAGCATGACCGGGCGACGAAACGAGGTCTTTCGGTCGCTCGCGGCGGCGGCGGCGAGCGGTTGCTCGTACTGTTGCATGGCCTCGGCGCCAATGCGTCGGTCTGGAGCCGGATGATCCCGCTCATCGAGGCCTCGTGGCAGGGCCGCTGGATCGCGCCAGACCTGCGCGGCCACGGACGCTCGGTGCAGGAGCCACCCTACGGCTTCGCTATGCACGCCGCCGACGTCGCCGATCTGATCGCCTCGGAACGGTCGGGCGAGGTGACGCTGGTCGGCCACTCTTTCGGCGGCGTGGTGGCGGCGCTGGTCGCCACCGGCTGGTTCGGCACGCCGGTGCGCGACGTCGCAGCTTTCGGCGTCAAGATTGATTGGACCGCTGATGAGATCGGCAAGGCGCGCGACATGGCGCAGCGGCCGCAACGCACGTTTGCGACGCGCGACGAAGCCATCGAGCGCTATCTGAAGGTTTCAGGATTGACCGGGCTGGTGGAGCCCTCGTCGTCGGCCGCGTCGCGCGGTGTGGTCGGATCAGACGGCCAGTATCGGGTGGCGATGGACATGCGTGTCTATGGCGCCGTCGGTCCGTCGATCGAGGGCTTGCTGCGTCTCGCCGCCGCGCCGCTCCGGCTCGCGGCGGGCAGCAAGGATCCGATGGTCACTCTCGAGCAAATGCGGCGGATCGATCCGGCCGCGCGGCTGTTCGATGGCGTCGGCCACAACCCCCATTGGGAAGCTCCCGACCAGGTCTGGAGCTTTGTTGCTGGATCTCGGTAACGAGCAGATGCGAGCAATGCGTACACAAGGTGTCCGGACGGCGGAAGACGAGGCCGAGGCGAAGCGCCTGGCCCGCGACTTCGATATCAAGCGGCTCGATCGGTCGTTTCTCGACGACCCCTATCCGGTCTACCGGGCGCTGCGCGAGCACGACCCGGTCCACCGCATGCCGGACGGTTCATATTTCCTCAGCCGCTACGACGATTGTGCGGCGGTCTATCGCGATCCGAAAACCTGGAGCTCGGACAAGAAGATCGACTTTCGGCCGAACTTCGGCACGAGCTCGCTGTACGAACATCACACCACCAGCCTTGTTTTCAACGATCCACCCTATCACAGCCGGGTTCGCAAGCTTCTGGCGCCGGCCTTCACGCCGCGCGCGCTGAAGGCACTGCAGCCGCGGATCGAGGCCCTGGTCGACCGGCTGCTCGACCGCGCCGCCGAGCGCGGCACCATCGACCTGATCGGCGATTTTGCCGCCGCAATTCCACTTCAACTGATCGGCGACATGCTGGGCGTTCCCGACGGCGAGCGGGGCCCATTGCGTGACTGGTCGTTGACAATCCTTGGCGCGCTGGAGCCGGTGCTCACGCCCGAGCAGTTTCAGTGCGGCACCAAGGCGGTGGATGACTTCAAGCTGTATCTGCGCGACCTGGTCGCGCGGCGCTCGCGTGAGCAGCATCTCGATGAGGGCGAGATTCTGTCCAAGCTGATCGCCGCAAGCGAGCTTGCGCCGAACGGCGGCTCGGGCGACCGCATGACCGATCTGGAACTCCTGCACAACTGCATCTTTCTGCTCAACGCCGGACATGAGACCACGACCAATCTTATCGGCAATGGCGTCGACCTCTTGATCCGCAATCCCGACGCGCTGCGTAACTTGCGCGACCACCCCGAGCTGATCGAGAGCGCGGTCGAGGAATTCCTTCGGGTCGAAAGCTCCAACCAGCTCGGCAACCGCCGGGCGGCGAACGACACGACGCTGGGCGGCGTCGCGATGCAGCGCGGCACCTATATCCACATCGGGATTGGGGCGGCGAACCGAGATCCGGCGCAATTCCCCGATCCCGAGCGTCTGGACATCGCCCGGCATCCCAACCGGCATCTCGCCTTCGGCACCGGAATCCATGCCTGCGCCGGGATGTCGCTTGCCCGGATGGAGGCTCACGTGGCGATCGGCAAGCTGGTGCAGCGGTTCGAAACCTTGGAGCATGGCGGCGAATTCGTCCGCGGCGGCCGAGCCCGTTTCCGCGGCTTTCTCCGCTATCCCTTGCGCTTGAACAAGCCGGCGCCGGCGCGCAAGCCGCAACCCGCCGCGCCCGCGCCCAATAGCGCCCCGCGGCGTTAGGGCGTGGGCGCGCTGGTTTTGGGCGCTTTCGAAAGGGTAAAGCCGACCTCGTGTGAATGCCGTGAATCGGTCGTTCGTGACCCGTCAGGGACATTGACCGCGAGACTTCGGTGCAACGGGGCATGAGGCGTGCGGCTTAAATACATGAGCTATGACGTTACGAGAACCTCGACTGACATCCCCACGAAAGCATCCCATTCGATCCCGGCGCCCTTAGTCGGCATAGTGGTCTTCGGCTGCAGGGGGCCTGAGCAATATTGCTCACACGCCCCCATCGTCCTTGTGCTCTACATATTCCCAGTTCCTGGCGGGATCGCTGATTGACCGTCGGTATCCGCCCATCAGCACAAGGACGCCTCAAGTGTTGCAGAGATTGAGCAGGCGATTCCCTTCCACCCGAAAGGAGCCTATATTCGGCGTGGAAGGTCATATGATGGCGACAAAACGGCGACGCGCATTCAATACGAAATCGTTTCTCGCCCGTGTCGGCAACGGCCGCAGCATCGGCAAGTACCGCAAGGGCCAGGTCGTCTTTTCGCAAGGCGACGCCGGCGATGCGGTTTTCTATATCCAGAAAGGCAAGGCGAAACTCACCGTCGTTTCCGAGCAGGGCAAGGAAGCCGTCATCGCCATCCTTGGAACGGACGAGTTCTTCGGCGAGGGATGTCTTGCCGGGCAGGTGCCGCGTATTGCGACGGTCACGGCCATGGCGGACTCCGTCATCGCACGCTTGGAAAAGTCAGCGATTGTCGATGTGATCCATCGAGAACCGGCGTTCTCCGAACTGTTCATTGCGCATCTTCTCGGCCGCAGCATCCGTGTCGAAGCCGACCTTGTCGATCAGCTGTTCAATTCGAGCGAGAAGCGTCTTGCCCGCCTGCTTCTGCTGCTGGCGAACTTCGGCAAGGAAGGCACACCCGAGCCGGTGATCGCGAAAATCAGCCAGGAGACGCTTGCGGAGATGATCGGGACGACGCGGTCGCGGGTGAGCTTCTTCATGAACAAATTCAGAAAGCTGGGCTTCATCAAGTATAACGGCGGCATCGAAGTCCACAGTTCCTTATTGAATGTCGTCCTGCACGACCAGCCGCCGATCAAGAATTAAGTTTGCAAATCTCGTTGACGCGGGGTCCGGCGGCGAGCCGCAGCCTGCTCGATATGAGCAATATTGCACAGACTCCGGCGCGGCTTTTGCCTCCAATGGTTACAACAAATTGGAGATAAAATCATGTCCCTGGGGCTCATCCTCGTCATCCTCCTCATCATTTTCCTGCTTGGCGGGTTCAGTGGCCGCTTCGGCGGCTACGGTTACGGCTATGGACACGGCGGCGTCGGCATTATCGGCATTATTTTGATCATCATTGTCGTTCTTATGCTGTTGGGGCGGATTTGACGTGAATTTCGCCGCGCCAAAGCAGCCTCGATGGTCATCAAGTGTCCGGTGAAGGTTTCACATGGATATGAATTGCGCGACGTACCAAGCCAAAGGGCCGATCATCTTGGCAAACGCAAATGCGGCACGACCGACGTCGGTGGACAAGGTGACCGAACGGATGACGGTTCAGCCGTCCATCCGGGACGTCATGCTCGCCGCCATTCCGAGTTTACGCGCATTCGCCATATCATTGAGCGGTAGCACCGATCGTGCCGACGACCTCGTGCAGGAGACGGTGATGCTCGCCATGGCCAGCATCGCTTCATTCACGCCGGGGACGAACATGTCGGCGTGGCTTTTCACCATCCTGCGCAACAAATTCCGGTCGGAATATCGCAAGCGCCGCCGCGAAGTCGAAGACCCGGATGGCAGCTACTCGGCCAGCCTGAAATTGGCCCCCGAGCAGTTCGGCCGCCTGGAATTCAAGGAGCTCATCGAAGCGCTTGCGAAAGTGCCACACCTTCAGCGCGAGGCCCTGCTTCTGGTCGCTGCCTCGGGCTTTACCTATGACGAGGCGGCGGCAATCTGTGAGGTGGCGGTCGGGACGATAAAGAGCCGCGTCTCTCGCGCACGCCAGTATCTCGCGGAGCTACTCGTCATCGACAGCCCGGCAAAATTCGCTCTGGACCGCGCGACGGCCGCAGTGGGAAGCGGCTGATAGGAAAAAAGATCGCACCACCGGCAGGCGAAATTCAGTCCGCATAAGCAAAAGCGGCCGCGCTCCAACCAGGAACGCGGCCGCGAAGCTTTCAAGTCCGCCGGATGACCTCAGTAGCCGCCGTAGCCGCCGTAGCTGCCATAGCCGCCGTAGCCCCCGAGGACGCTGTTGATCACGGCGCCGACAATGGGAACACCATAGCCGGGGCATTCACCGTAGCCGTAGCCTGCGCAGCTGTCGTAGATCGGGGCATTATAGTAAACCGGTCCGCCGCCGTCGTAGTAACCGCCACCGCCGTAGTAACCGCCGCCGCCGGAGCGGACGACAACACGACCGCCACCGACGTAGCCGGCCGATCCACGTCCAGCGCGGGCGTAACCAGCCGAGCCATTTGCGCCACGGGCGGGGCCGGCCATCGCGCGTCCGCCGCCGCCATGTCCGGCAAAGGCCTGTCCGCCGCCGCCATGACCATTATTTTGATGGCCGGCAGCGAACGCATTGGTCGCCATTGGCACGCAACCCAGCGCGACCGCGGCCGCGAGGGCGATGAGAGTTTTTTTGTGAAGCACCTGATTCTCCTATTATGATTCAAACAAAAATTTGCTTGTGAGGACCAAAAATTTGTTTGTGAGGACAACGACAACGCCGGATCGCCGCTAAGGTTGCAAGGCACCCGGACACGTTCGCGTGTTCGGCCACTATGCGCTTCTTGCCCGTGCCGAGTGAGCAATTTTGCACAGTTTTCACCTCGGCCACGGGCTTCACTGGCGGCGATGAGTCGCCCCCAGCGCGTTGGGCGCTTTTCGTGAGGGTAGACATGGAAAACTTAAACTATCGAGAGCGCTCCCGACCGGCAGACGCCTTGGCGTGGCCCGATAGCCCGCTGCTCATAGACCTGGACGATGCACGCCCGCTCGCCCAGGCCATCGTGGATACGATCCGCGATCCTCTCCTGGTGCTCGATCAGAACCTGCGTGTCGTCACCGCAAACCGCGCTTTCTATCAGGCGTTCAGGATGAATCTTCAGGGCATTCATGGGCGTCCGGTTTACGGGCTGGGCGATGGCCAGTGGGACATTCCCGAGCTTCGGTTGCTGCTGGAAGGCGTCGCACCCGAGCACACCGTGATGGAGGCTTACGAAGTAGAGCGAGACTTCCCCATCATCGGACGGCGCTCGATGCTCCTGAATGCGCGCGAGCTATTTTTCCAAAAAGGCTCGCGCAAGCTCATTCTTCTGGCAATCGAAGACGTCACCGACCGTCGCAATGCCGAACGCGAGATAACCAATCTGCTGCAGCAGAAGGAAACGCTACTGCAGGAGATGCAGCATCGCATCGCCAATAGCCTGCAAATCATCGCCAGCATCCTTTCGCTCAAAGCACGGGCGGTCACGTCCGAGGAGACGCGGCAGCATCTTAATGACGCCCGAGAGCGAGTTATGTCGGTGGCTGCCGTGCAGCAACAGCTACTGGCTTCCGGCCACGGAGCTCAGATCGAAATCGGCCCTTATCTCGCTCGATTGTGCGAGACTCTGGCAGCCTCGATGACCGATGACAGTCGTCCGGTATCATTGCAGGTCCAGGCCGACGGCGGCACGGCCTCGTCGGCCGAGGCGGGCAGTATCGGTCTTGTCGTCACCGAGCTCGTAATCAACGCATTCAAGCATGCCTTTATCGGCGACCGTGCCGCTGCCCAGCTTGTCGTTGCCTATGAGGTGGCCGATACGGGTTGGCGGCTTGCGGTTTCCGACAATGGCATTGGGACACCGAGGGTCGATTCGGGTCCGGCCAGGACAACGTCCGGATTAGGCAAGATCATCGTCGAGGCGCTCGCCAGACAGCTCGGCGCTCGCGTGGACACCGTGACGAACCCCCAGGGCACGACAATCTCGATTACCCATGGTTCGATGAGCGATGGTTCGATCGGCGATGGCTCGATGACCCATGGAACGTCAGAGGCCGACTTTTCCTTGTCATAGTCCGGCCCCGACCTTCTATTGTAATATCAAATAGTAATACCCATCTTTATGAATAGAATCATCGTCCAATTCGTTCATTGGGTAAAGTTATGACGACAACGAATATCATTTTCCGATTCGCGCAGCGTGCATTGTGGCTCTACATCGTCGAGGCGGCCGTTATCCTTGGCATTGTTATCGCAATCGGCGTTCACAAGTAGGCTCATCATCTCGCCTAACCGGGCGCTCCAGGTGTCGCAGAGCGCCAAACGTTGTTACACCGACCACGGCGGCGGCTCACGGGATTTGACCCACTGAACCGTGGCGGGGTTATGGGAATGGAGTTTAAATGTTCAAGACAAAGAAATATCGCGCAAAATCCGAAGAATATGGCGATCTCATCAAGGGATCGAACGACCCGAGCCAGATTCGCAAATTCCAAGATTCGAAAGACAGTTTCAGCTCGCTTGCCGACAATGAAGCGTGGCTGTCGGACAATTTCGACAAGATGGTGCACGTGCGGGCCGAAGGGCAACCCAGCCGCATCACCCTCGCCGCTGAAGAAGAGCGCGTTCTTCGCTGCCTGGGCGCCGCCGTCATCATGCAGTGGAACACGCTGCCGGCGAAACTTCAGCGTGAGCTTTTTGACACGGCCGGATCGATGGGGGAGCTCCTCGATACGGCGGCGTTGCGAGGACAAATCGCCAGGTTTTTGCACAAGCACAAAGACGACGATGCGGGAAAGCAATGATGATCGATCGCATGGCGTCGATCATGGAACGCGGGCAAGGGTCGGTAGGAAGGTCTTGGGAGGAAAGTCATGGTCGGCAATGTCATGGTCGGATTCGATTTTAGCGCTGAGGCGGAACTGTTCCCCAGTCGCAGCCGGAAATCCGGGCGACGTCCCACTGGGTACAAGCGGTTCAGCCACGCGGCGGACGCCATACGCTTCGCGATCGAAGAGCTTCCGTCTGAGTTTCTTCTGGGAGCCTGTCTCGAAGTCGACGAGGAGAGATATGACGGCGGAGGAATCCGCCGCCTGTACGAGAGCATGGACTACCCCTTGAAGCGGACATCGCGCGAGCATCCGAAATCAAACCGCAATGGCGCGGCGATGATTTAATTCGCGGTTGTGGCAGTCGTCGACATCGAGTCAAAAAGCGCTGCAGAATTGCCCGTTGAATTTGCCGGACTTCGCCGCATGGGCCGAAGCGGATTCATGCAATGCAGCAATAGACACCCTATTCGATTACACCGTCGGCACGCAGCGCGATTGACTGCGGGATTTCGATGCCGATGGCTTTGGCGGCGAGGCTCTTTTTTGGACCGCCTCGAAAACGACTTTGCCGCAGGCAAAGTATCTCGAACATCAATTTTTGCTCAGTATCTAATGTAAGGCAGCACAGTTTCGCATTGCCGCGTGAACGCCGCGGATTCCGTATTCTGTAATGTAGCAAGACGACGGCATTGCTCGATCAGGATCAGTTCCTGTTTCGTAAATGGGCGCGCCGGCTTCATGGTGAGCCCGCCCCTTGCCCAGGCAGAACCGTCGAACGCAGCCAGCAGGACAATAATCGCCGCTCCGAGCAACATTCGATGACGCGAGGACACGCTGTTAGCGCGCCTTTTGCTGACGCTTGTTGAGAGCCAACTGGATGCCCTCCAACATGATGCTGTGAATACTGCGGCGCTCCTTGAAGGCGACGTCCCGAAGGGCCTCGTGCATTGCGATTGGCAGATAGATGCTGGTTTGAACAAGCCCGGGCCGGCGCCGCGGCTGCGGTGAAGGACCGGGACCATCATGCGAGACCGACGCTGAGGCGGCTGTTCGACGCTTCGCCATATTCACCCCCCTTCGGGCCAACCGGCCCGTCCCGTAATTTGACTTCGGGCCACTTCTGCAGCGGTCGCTCCAGAACGATATGCAAATCGCGGTTTGTCATCGGCGCAGCGAGAAGTGGATCGGCACGGTCACGTCGAGTTGCGCCTGCTTCATGCTGGCCGGAAACGCCGGCAGCGGTTGCGCGCGCTCGACCAGGGCCAGCGCTTCGGTGTCGAGATCGGAGTGACCGGAACTGGCCGCGATACGCCGCGACAGCACATGGCCATTGCGGTCGACGGTAAAAGCCAGCTCCACCACGCCTTGCTCGCCGCGGCCCCGTGCGGCGTTCGGGTAGTTCTTGAAGCGCTCCAATTGTTTGACGAGCAGTGTCTGCCACGACGTGTCAACGCGCGGCGCCTGCTCCTCGATCTTCGCCGTGGTGCGCGGGGTCGGCTCGGGCGGCTCGACCTTCTCGGGCGGTTTTTCCTCGGGCACTGCGTCGGTGGTCGTCACTTGCGGCGGCGGTGGTGGCTGCTCCTCGACCTTCGGCTGCTGCTGCTGTTCGGCCTCGGCCACCGTCAGCTCGATGGCGATGGCCGAGGTCTCGTCGCCGACCTCTTCCTGTCGCGGATGCCACAGCAGGTAACCGCCGACCAGCGCCGCATGGGATGCAGCGACTACGAGCGCGGCCAACAGCCATCGCCGCAGCTCGCGCGGAGCGTCGTCCTCGAACCAATAAATCGTGCGCGCCGTCATTTGCCGTCCCGCGTTTCCAGCGCCACCAGCGCGATCTTCAGATAGCCGTCGCCGCGCAGCTCGTTCATCACCTGCATGACGTCGCCATAGTGCACGGCGCGGTCGGCACGCAGGAAAATGCGGCTTTCCCTGTTGGCGCCGGTCGCGGCGTCGAGCTTCGCGCCGAGCGCGCCGGGCGCCACCGGGTCATCGCCGATAGCGAGCGTCAGGTCGGCCTTGATGGTGAGATAAACCGGCCGGTCGGGTCGCTTCTGCTGCTCGACGTTCGCGGCCGGCAGGTCGACCGGTACGTCGACGGTGGCGAGCGGCGCCGCCACCATGAAGATGATCAACAACACCAGCATCACGTCGATGAACGGCACGACGTTGATGTCATGCACCTCGGTCAGTTCGTCGGAGCCGTGATCGAGACGGATTGCCATTTGCGCGTGATCTCCGGGTTACTCCGCCGCCTGCGCCAGCGGCGCAAGCTTGGCACGGTCGAGGTCGCGGCTGACCAACCGCATCACTTGCGCGGAGGCGTCGCCAAGGAGCGCCCGGTAATGTGCGGTCGATCGCGCCAGCACGTTGTAGATCATGACGGCCGGGATGGCGGCGATCAGGCCGAGCGCGGTGGCGAGCAGCGCCTGCGCAATGCCGGGCGCTACTACCGCGAGATTGGTGGTGTGGGCGTTTGATATGCCGATGAAGCTGTTCATGATGCCCCACACGGTGCCGAACAGCCCGATGAACGGCGCCGTCGAGCCGATGGTGGCAAGCACGCCGGTGCCGCGCGAGATTTTGCGGCTCGCCGCCATTTCCAGCCGCTCCAGCTGCCAGGCGATGCGTTCCTTCAAGCCGTCGCCGCGGGCGTTGGCGGACATGCGAATTTCCTGCACCGCGGCCTGCATGAGCTGGGCTGCCGGCGCCACGCCGTCGCGCAAATGCTGGTGCGCTTCGGCAAGCGATGCCGCATCGGCCAGAATGCGCAAGCCTTCGCGCACTTCGCGCCGCGCCCGGCGCAGCTCCAGCGTCTTGGCGACATAAATCGTCCAGGTCACCAGCGACGCGAAGGCGAGTCCGACGATCACCGCCTTCACGACGATGTCGGCGTTGAGGAACATGCCCCAGGGCGAAAGGTCTTCGGGCAGTTGCGCGCGGCCGATCGATGTTTGGCCGATCTGGGGCGCTGGCGCCGGCGGCGTTGCCGCGCTCGCCGGAGCCGGCGGCGCTGCGGTCGGATTCGGCGCAGCGGCTTCCGGCGCGGGCGTTATGGCGGGCGCGGCGGCGGTCGGAGCGGCTTGCGGCGTCGCGGCCGCCGGAGTGGTCGCCGCGGATTGCGGCGCCGATTCCGCGGCGGTGCCTTGGGCCAGCGCTGAATGAACGAGCGACATCGCGATCAGCAGGATTGCCGAGAGCGGTGCGACGACGTGAAGCTTTGCGGGTCTTGCCATGTCGAGTCCTTTTGCCAATGCAGCCCCCAGCGGCGATTGCCCTCCTTGGATCACGCGCGCCTCACAACTTCTTCGATATGCCGGCGAAATAGCCGCGACGCGGCCCGAATTGCGGCGCGATGAATTACGCTGCATCGACTGCCTACCATGCAACTGGCAACCGATAATTCACGCCGGCCCGCACCAGATTGTCTTGCAGCCGGCCGGTGACTGAAACGAATGGCGGGCCGACCTGCGCCACGTTGATGTTGCGGGCGTCGAGATAAAGGTATTCGATACGGGCGCTGAGATTGTCGGTGAACGCAGCCTCAAAACCGCCGCCGGCCGTCCACGCACCAGCAGTGCTGCTCGTGGTGGCAGAGCTTATGGCGCCGACAGTCACGGCGGATCTAAGCTCGGTGGCGGCGCCGCCCGCCGTCACGTAGAGCAGGTACCGGTCGAACGCATATCCGACCCGGCCGCGTAACGTTGCGATCCACGGAATTTGCGCCGTGCCCGACAAAGCTCCGGCGACGGTCACCGATTTGGTCGCCATGTTGCCGGCGAAATCGCCTTCAAAGCCCCAGACGATGGAACCGATCTGCGCATTGGCGCCGATCTGCAAGCCGCCAAGCCCGGCCGGGATGTTTGCGCTGCCTGACCCGCCGCCTGTGACCGTCTCGGTGACCTTGGCAGCCGCATAGCCGGCATTCAGCCCGATGTAGAGGCCGGACCAATTGAACGCTGCCGGCGCGGCAACAGGCGGCGACAAGTCGGCGGCCTGCGCCGAGGTAGTGACGGCCAGAAGACTGATGACGGCCGCGGCTGCGCGCGTGGTGCAATAGGCGGTATTGGAGTTGATCGTCGTCATTTTGGTCATCCTCTCATGCAACATTTACACAACCGGCTGGCGGCCTCAGAATTTCTTCGACACGCCGGCGAAATAGCCGCGGCGCGGGCCGAATTGCGGCGCGAACACGCCGATGCCGCTGCCGCTTCTGATCTGATAGATGGTGTCGAACAGGTTGACGACGTCGAACCGCACCGTCGTCGGCTTGGTGTCGCCGGGCAGCAGGAATTCGCGCGCGATGCCGACGTTGACCTGGACGTAGGGCGGCAGCGAGTCGGTATTGGCGTCCCCTTGACGCAGTCCGCTGCCGAAGATCATGTCGGAGGAAAGCCGCGTGCCGCACCACGAATTGAAGGTCGGCCACATTCCGCCCGCGGTGCCGAACATTTCCGCCGCCGTGGCGGGACGGCCGCAGAACTGGTAAATCGCGCCGGCGGAAGCGGTAACGAACTGGTTATGATCGGTGTAGATCCAGTGCGTCGCGAGGTATTGGAAACGGGTCAGGCCGCCGAGATCGGCGAGCGGCGTGGTATTGTCGAACAGAAATTGGTTCGACACGACGTTGGTCGCCCGCTGCTGCGCCACCGCGAGATTGGCATAGGCCTGGAAATAGCCGTTGGTGTATTTCAGGCTGAGCTCGATGCCTTCGTTGATGCCCTTCTGGTAATTGAAGGCGCTCAGCACCAGCGCCTGGCCGAACTGGCCATTGTCGATCAGGTCTCTGGCGAGCTTGTAGTAGGCGTCGAGGCCGACTTCGAGGTTGGAGCAGTCGCGCGGCGTGGGCCCGTAGCAGCCGAACGGTATTTTCTGAACGACGCCGGCGTCGAAATAATGCGACCGTTCCGGCAACACCGGACTAGTGCCGGCGCCGGGCGGCGCGCCCGTCGTATTTGCGAACAGGGCTACGTTGGCCGGCGCCGCCTCGACCAGCACCGGCGGCGTGAAGAATCGCGCGTAGCCAGCGTGGAAGGTCGTGTTCTCGAACGGCTTGTAGGTGAAGCTCAGCCGCGGGCTCAGCTGGTTGGCGTTGGTGAACTGCCACATCTGGTCGAAGCGCAGCCCAGCATTCATGGTCAGCTGGTTGGTGATCTTCCACTCGTCCTGGACGTAGACGCCGGCGAGCCAGGCAAGCTTGGCGACGTCGTCGGTGACGGAGAACGGCGTGTCGACGTCGTCGGTGCGATCGCAGGCCATGCACGGTTCAACGATGGAGGTGTTGTCGACCCAGGCCTTCTCGGCGCTGACGGTGAACCCGGCGCGCAGCGTATGCGCCGGATTGATCAGGTACGAGGCGTCGCCCTGGATGCCGTTGGTATAGGATTGCCGGCTGACGTCGGACGCGATGCCGTTGATCAGCAGATCCCCGATCGGGTCGGGGATGAAGTGCAGGTTGTTGTAGCGGGTGAAATAGGAAATCTGCCCGTCGAAGCCCGGCGTCGATCGCTGCAGGGACAGCACGCCAAATTGACTGAACTCCCTCTGGTTTTCGTTGAGCACAGACGAATCGAAGGCGGTGACCCCGAAGGCGCTGTTGAGCATCGGCGCCTGGCCCGGCGAGTTGGGGATCTGAAATGTGTTGTACGAGGTTCCCGCGATCAGGCTCAAGCGCGTTGCCGGATCGATGAAGGTCGACATGTAGGCGAAGCCATTTGCCTGGTGCGAGAAATCATGGATGGCGTTGAGCCAGGGCAGCGGATTTTCGATGCCTTCGGTGGTCTGCAGATAGCGACCGGTGAAGTAGTATTGCACGCCGCCAAAGCAATTCGTGGTCGACGCCGACGGCGCCTTGGTCGCGACCGTTGCACTGGTCGGGCAGTTGGCGCCGAAGGTGCCGCCATATTCGAGGCTCGGCGTGATGGTGCCGCGGCTGCCGCCATAAAGACTGACGCTGCCTGAATTGTTGAACAAGTCGGCCCGTGTGGTGACGTCGATCAAACCGGTGGTGCGCAGGCCGAATTCCGCCGGTAGCGCGCCGGTGACGAGCGCGATGCTGCCAATCCAGCTGGTGCCCAGAATACTGCTGAAGCCAGTGACACCGTCGGGCAGCATCACGCCGTTGATACGGTATTGGAGATTGGCGTGGTCGTTGCGGACGTGGAGGCTGCCGCTCGCGGCGGAATCCTGCGACACGCCGGGCGCCTGCAGCAGCACCTTCTCGACCGTTGTGTTGGTGCCTTGCGGCAGCGCGTCGATGGTGGCGTGGCTCTGGGTGCTCGATGTGGTGCCGATGATCGTATAGAGATTGCTGCGGCTCTGATCGAAGGCATTGCTCTTGGTGGCGAGTTGTTCGGCCGGCGTTGGCGGCGTAGTCGCCGCCGCGGCCGGCGTGGTCGCTGTCGGGCGCCTGACCACGCGCGGCTTCGGCTTGTTGACCGGTGCGGTGACCGTGACCTCGGGCAACTTGACCTGGGCGCCGGCGGTGGCGTCGAGACCGAGCAACGCGATGAGCGCGGAACTGCCGAGCAGATAGGCGCGGTGGAAATGACGAGCATTAATGAGCATGACACCTTGACCCCGAATCTGTGAACAAACGCCAAGCGATTGCGCTTCACGGTCGGGGTTGTTGCGACAAATCGAGAATAAGGAAGACCTGCCGCCTTGAAGCTTGCGGCCATCGCTGGCGCCAACAAAAACCGAAATTGAGCGCTGCGATGCCGAAGCTCAGCACCGACCGGCAATCAGGCGGTCGGCGGGGCGCGGGACTGGAAGGAGGCGCGACGCGACGGGATAAGGGCCGTGGCGAAATAATCGCGTTGCGTGACGGCATTGCGAGCCAACGGCGGCGGCAGTTGCGGCGCCGCAGCGACAAACGAGTTGCTCAACGACACCGCGGTCGCGCAGATGGCACAGAAATCGCCGCTCAGCTGGACCCGATGGTCGGACGTCGCCGACTGCGCTTTTCCGGCCAGCGACGCTGCGGTCGATGCCGCCGACGAGGCCGCGTTGATCGGTCCGTAAATGTCCTCGGGATGGATATGGCCGAAGAACAGAATGAACTGCACGGCCAGCGCGAACAGCGCCAACCGGCCGCCAAACTTTCTGTTCGTTCTGAACCAGCGCATGGCGCAGTCCGGACGGTTTCCGTCAATCTGCAGCTTCGGCCGCAACGGTAATGTTACATTGTAACAGCGGGCAAGAGCAAAATTAAGGCAATGTAACCATTCAGGGCCAAGTGTGATCCTTTTGATACACCGCTGCGAGTGCCCCGCATGATCTCTAACCCTCGGACTTGATCCGCGGGTGGAAGCCGGTTTTCGGAAAAGATCATGCGCAAAAAGACCAAATCCAATTCATCTGAATTGGATTTAGTCCTTCAGCGCCTCTTTCAGCGCTTGCCGCGGTTTGCCCATCAGGATGGGTTGGAAAAATGCCGCGGCCGCCATGGTGGTCAGCAGCGAAATCGCCAACAGCTTGCCCATGCTCGACGTGCCGGGATGGCTGGAGAACCACAGGCTGCCGAAAGCGGTCGCCGTGGTGCAGGCGCTGAACGTCACGGCGCGCGTCAGTACCGATTGCAACAGGTTGGTCTGCCCCTCGCGCCAGGCCATGATGTAATAGATCTTGAACGCCACGCCGACGCCGAGCAACAGCGGCAGCGCGATGATGTTGGCGAAATTCAGCGGCATGCCGATCAGCACGCAGATTTCCAGCGTGACGATTCCGGCCATGAGCAACGGGATCAGGGTGAGCAGCACGTCGCTGATCCGCCGCAACGTGACCCACAAAATAATGGCGATCGACAGCAGCGCGCAGGCGCCGGCGACGATGAAGGCGGTGACCACCGTGCGCCGCGCCTCTAAAATAGCGATCGGTCCCTCGGTCGCGTCCGGCGCGACGGTCTGCACGGCGCGGGCAAAGGTGCGCAACACCTCGTTGTTGTTCGGATCGCCTTTCGGCGCTACGTCGATGCGCGCCAGGCCGTCGGACGTGATCCAGTCACGGGCCAGATTCGCCGGCAGATTCTCGCGGCTGATCGTTTGCGCCTGCAACAGATTGCGCAAATCGTCGAGCGTCGTCTTGAGCGGCTGCACGAACACCGCCTCGGCGCGCTGCCGCACCGACGGATCGGCCTTGGCCAGCGTTGTCATGGCCGCGGCCAGGCGCTTGGCGGCAACCGCGCCGGTACCGGTGCCGTCGCCGGCCAGGCGGTTGAGCGCATCGACCGTGGAATTGATCATGCTGACGGTCTGCGCGTCCGACGTCGGCGCCGCCGCCGCCGTGGGATTAAGCGCCGGATTGAGCGTCTTGGCCGCGTCGGCAATCAGTGCCAGCTTTTCGCTTTGCCGGTCCGGAATGAAGGTCGACAGCGTCGTCACCCGCTTCACCTGCGGCAGCGCGCGCAGCTTGGCGGCCGTGGCGTCGGCCCCCCGCAACGTCGGCTGCAATATTTCGATGTCGTTGGCGCCGCTTTCCGGATCGTTTTTCAGCTCGAGAAAGGTGGCGACCGATTCGGTGGTCTTGCTGCGCAAATTCATCGGATTGAAATCGAACTGCAGGTTATAGAGCAGCGGCAATCCGGCGGCGACGATCAATAGCGTGATGATCAGGATCGGCATGCGATGCCGTTCCAGGAAAGCGTCGACCGGCGCCAGTGCCGTGTAACCGAGGTGCTGCGGCTCGCTCGGCGGCTTGAGCCGGCTCAACAAAGCGGGCAGCAAGGTGATGCTGGTGAAGAACGCGATCAACATGCCGACACCGGCAATCAGCCCGAGCTCGGACACGCCCTTGTAGTCGGTCGGCAGGAACGACAGGAAGCCGGCGGCAGTGGCGAGCGCCGCCAGCGTCAGCGGCGCGCCGGCGCGCCGGCCCGAATACAGCAACGCCTCGTGCAGATCGTCGACCTCATGCCGCTCGGCGCGATAGCGCACACTGAACTGCAATCCGAAATCGACGCCTAGGCCGACGAAAAGCACCGCGAAATAGACCGATATCAAATTCAGCGTGCCGACCATCAGCATACCGCCCGCGGCGGTGACCGCCAGCCCGACGACAAGGGCGACGAACACGGCAAAGATGATGCGAAACCAGCGCAGCGCCAGCCACAGGATGAACAACACGATGGCAATGGTGACGGTGGCGTTCAGCGCGGCGTTCTCCTTGATGGTGGCGAATTCCTCGTCCGCCAAGGGCACCGGACCGGTCAGGCGCAGGGTCGCCTGGTAATTGCCGGCGAAATTGAGATCGGCGGCGGCCTTGCGGATGGCATCGGTCGCCTTCAATCCAGGCTCGAGCTCCGAGTAGTCGAGCACGCCCTGGATGTTGAGAAACTTTCGCCGCTCGCTCTCCGTCGAGGCGCGGCCTTGCACCATGTCGCGCCAGGAAAAGGTTGCCGGCTGCCCGGCATTGACCTTCTCGATGGCGTCGGCGCCGAGCGTCATCGGCCAGGTCATGGCATCGAGCGTGATGCGGCCGCCCTGCACGCCGAGCAGGCCGAACTGCAGCGCCTGGATCACGCCGCGCAGGCTCGGGTCGCCGGCCAGCACCTGCACCAGGCGCTGCGCCTGGGTCAGATTTTTCAGCTGCGGCTCGAGCTGATCGGTGGTTTCGAAGAGAAAGCCGTTGCGCGCGAAGAACGCGCCGCCTTGCGGCTGCTGGACGGAGCGGAACAAATCCTTCTGCTGCGCCAGGCGCGCGGCCAATGCATCGCTCGCCGCGGCGACCAATTCCGGCGTCGGCGCTTCGATCACCGCGACGATCAATTCGTATTGCGGAAACGCCTTCTCGAATGCCATCTCGCGCTGCCGCCACGGCATGTCGGTGGAGATCAGCTTGTTGATGTCGGTGGTCATGGAAAAATGCGTCGCCGCGTACCAGGACGACGCCACGGTCACAACCAGCGCAAGACCGATGACCGGCCACGCATGGTGAAAGCAAAAATCGATCGCGCGGACGACGAGGGCAGTGATTGTCTTCATGGTTTTATGCGGAATGCGATGGTCAGGGACGGAATGTTCGGCGGGTCTAACCGGCCTTTGAGGCGTCAAGAGAAAGGCAAAATGGAGGCACTATGTTCCCGTCCTTCATTGGCACCGTCCATCGGCGACAATCGGCATCCATGCGGCATCCGCCGCCCGGCCGCGACCCTAATGGCCTGAAATGCCGCAAAAGTGAAATCCGGCATATTTTCCTATTCCTGCCGCAACAAGCCCCCTAACGCGTGTTTTTTACGCTCCTGGGTACTTATCGGTCCAAACCCTGGACAACAGGGGCAATTCTGCCCAATGGTAGCCAATAACGGTCATGATTGATCGGCCGGCCGGCGGCGACTAAGACCGGGGTTGATAGTCACGGAGTCTTTGCCGAAATATCCGGGGACCACGAAGGCTTGGGCCACAAAGGCGGTGGCCGGGCACCGTTGCGGCGCACGGCCGCGGACCGATTATCGCTTAAGCCGGCATCGGCCGGGAGGTGAATTTGACGATGAAAGTGATCCTTGCTCAGCCCCGCGGCTTTTGCGCCGGCGTCGTGCGCGCCATCGAAATCGTCGAGCGCGCGCTGCAGAAATTCGGGCCGCCGGTCTATGTGCGCCACGAGATCGTGCACAACAAGCACGTGGTCGAGAGCCTCAAAGCCAAAGGCGCCCGCTTCGTCGAGGATCTGTCCGAAGTGCCGCCGAATGCGGTGACGATTTTCAGCGCCCACGGTGTCGCCAAAAGCGTCGAGGAGGAAGCGGCGTCGCGCCAGCTTCCGGTGCTCAACGCCACCTGCCCGCTGGTCACCAAGGTGCACAACCAGGGCAAGCGCTATGTCGGCCAAGGCCGCCGGCTGATCCTCATCGGGCACGCCGGCCATCCCGAGGTCGAAGGCACCATGGGCCAGATCGCCGAGCCGGTGACCTTGGTGCAGACCGAGACCGACGTTGCTTCGCTCGACATCCCGGCCGACACGCCGGTCGCCTATGTGACGCAGACCACGCTCAGCGTCGACGACACCCGCGGCATCATCGCCGCGCTGCACGAGCGCTTCACCGACATCGTGGGACCTGAGACCCGCGACATCTGTTACGCGACGCAGAACCGGCAGACCGCGGTGCGTGAACTATCGAAGCTCGTCGACGTTATCCTGGTGGTTGGCGCCAAGAACAGTTCCAATTCCAACCGGCTGCGCGAGATCGGCGAAGAGGCCGGCACGCCCAGCTATCTGATCGCCGACGGCAGCGAAGTCGAGCCGGATTGGTTCCGCGACGCCAAGATCGTCGGCATTACGGCGGGCGCATCCGCGCCCGAAGTGCTGGTCGAGGACGTGATCGACGCGCTGCGCCGGCTCGGCCCGGTCGATGTCAGCGAATTGACCGGCCGGCAGGAGACCATCGAGTTCCGCCTGCCGCCGGAATTGACCGACGGAAGCAATGTCGGGCGCCGCGCGACGGCAAAAGTCTAAATCGCCGGCGTCAAGCCAAAGAAACGGAAAGACTAAAAGGGGATTGTCGTTGTGACTGTATCGTTACGCCAGATGACGGCGGTGGGTTCGTACATCCTGCGGCAGCGCCTAAAGGGCCGCAAACGCTATCCGCTGGTGCTGATGCTGGAGCCGCTGTTCCGCTGCAACCTCGCTTGCGTCGGCTGCGGCAAGATCGATTATCCGGACGCCATCCTCAACAAGCGCCTGTCGGTGCAGGAATGCCTCGACGCGGTCGACCAGTGCGGCGCGCCGATGGTCGCCATCCCGGGCGGCGAGCCGCTCATCCACAAGGAAATCGGCGAGATCGTCAAAGGAATCGTGGCGCGCAAAAAATTTGTCTCGCTGTGCACCAATGCGCTGCTGCTCGAAAAGAAGCTGCACCTGTTCGAGCCGTCGCCCTATCTGTTCTTCTCGGTGCATCTCGACGGCCTAAAACATCACCACGACAAGTCGGTGTGCATGGAGGGCGGCTTCGAACGCGCCGTCGACGCCATCAAGGCCGCCAAGGCCAAGGGTTTCGCCGTCAACGTCAATTGCACGGTGTTCGACGGCCATCCGGCCGAGGACATCGCCGCCTTCCTCGATCTCACCGAACAGCTTGGCGTCGGCGTCTCGATCTCGCCCGGCTACGCTTATGAGCGCGCGCCCGACCAGGAGCACTTCCTGTCGCGGCGCAAGACCAAGGAACTGTTCCGCAACGTCTTCGCGCTCGGCAAGGGCAAGAGCTGGAATATCACCCATTCCGGCATGTTCTTGGACTTCCTCGCCGGCAACCAGGAATTCCACTGCACGCCGTGGGGCATGCCGACGCGCAACATTTTCGGCTGGCAGAAGCCGTGCTACCTGCTCGGCGAAGGCTACGCCAAGACGTTCTCCGAGTTGATGGAGACCACCGACTGGGACGCCTACGGCACCGGCCGTTACGAAAAATGCGCCAACTGCATGGCGCATTGCGGCTACGAGCCGACCGCGGCCGACGCCATGATGAAGCATCCGCTCAAGGCGCTGGCGATCGCCTGGCGCGGCATCAAGACCAACGGCCCGATGGCGCCGGAAATCCCGATGGAGAACCAGCGCCCGGCGCAATACGTCTTCGACAGCAACGTGCAGCTGACGCTGTCGCAAATCCGCGCCAACGAAGCACGCGAGAAGGCGGCGAAGGCGGCGCAAACCTCGGCGAGCGCGGCTTAGCGAATGTTGCGCTAATTCGCCCTACCTATGCCCTGGCGCTTTGCCAGTCAGTATTTCGCCGCGACCGGGCCCATGTTGAAGTGATAGTTCAGGCCGACGCGGGCCATGACGCCTCGGTTTTCGAAATGGGCTGTAAAAACGGTATTCGGCGTTGCGCAGGCCGCGCCCGTGACAATCGTGCAATTTGCGGAGAGTGAGTGATTGGCAAGATCGTAATAAAGGGCTTCGCCTTTAACCGACCATTGGCCAAATGCCACCTCGGCGCCGCCGCCGGCCGTCCAGCCGAACAGCGTCGTCGAATCGGAAGCAAAAATATTGATCGGGCCGCCTGCCGCCGCGTCGCTCTGAAAGTATGAGTCGCGCACGCCCGCATAGGCCACGCCGGCTGTCCCATAGAGCAAAATATTGTTCCCGGCCACGACACCGAGACGTCCGCGCGTGGTTCCAATCCAATCCATCTTCTGAGTGACGGTCGACGTCAGCGGAAAGAAGCCTGGCACCGCCGTACCGATAGTCTGTCCGCCCTTGAGACCGGTCGCGTCGAAGTCAGTCTCGATGCCCACCACCCAGTTGGTGACCTGCCAATTGCAACCAAGCTGTCCGCCACCGACCACGCTGCTTCGATCGTAGCTGAAGCTTGAGGGTATGCGGCCCGTCGTGAACGCGACGGTGGCGATGCCCGTTGGATCAAAAAGCGTAATAGGCGTGTTGTCGTGCTCCCAGATGCCGCCGACATTGACGCCGACATAGCAACCGGTCCAGGTCGCCACGGGTGGCGGTGGAGGCGGCGCCTTGAGCGCCATATCGGCCGCAAGCGCGGGCGTGCCCATTAGCGCGGCGACGGCAACAACGCCAAGCAGGGTCTTCTTCATGGGATCCCCCAGGGTGCGATTTGCACGTTTAGGGGCGAGAATTGCACGTTTGGCCCATTTTGACGACGACAATGCCAGTTCTCACTGTTGAATTTGGCCGGCTGTTGCAACCGCGACACAGTAGCAAGCGTAACCCGGACGGAGCGAAGCGAAATCCGGGAGCAGCCTCGCGGCAGCACCCCGTATTTCGCTTCGCTCCATACGGGCTACGAACGAGCTACATCCCGAACGCCACCGCGCGCACATTGCCGGTCTTGAGATTGCGATAGCGCGCCAGCGCCCACAGCGGGAAGAATTTTGCATAGCCGTGGTAGCGCAGATAGAACACGCGCGGGAAACCGGTCGCGGTGTAGCGCGGCTCGTTCCAAAAACCGTCGGCGCCTTGCTGCGCGGTGAGAAAGGCGATGCCGCGCGCCACCGCCGGATGATCGACGTCGCCGGTGGCCATCAGGCCGAGCAGCGCCCAGGCGGTCTGTGACGCGGTACTCGGCGCGCGCTCGTAGCCTTTGTAGTCGAGCTTGTAGCTTAAGCCGTCCTCGCCCCAGCCGCCGTCGTCGTTCTGGATGGCGATCAGCCAGTTCGCGGCTTTGCGCATTTCCGGCGCGGCGTGATCGACGCCGGCGGCGTTGAGGGCGCAGAGCACCGACCAGGTGCCGTAGATGTAATTCATGCCCCAGCGGCCGTACCAGCTTCCCTCGCCGAGCTGGGTGCGGCGCAGGTAATCGATGGCGCGCGCGACCGCCGGACTGTTCGCGGCCGTCTCGCCGAACTGCGCCAGCATCGACAGGCACCGCGCGGTGACGTCCTCGGTCGGCGGATCGAGCAGCGCGCCGTGATCGGCGAACGGAATGTTGTTGAGATAATAGAATTCGTTGTCGGCATCGAACGCGCCCCAGGCGCCGTTCGCGCTCTGCATCCCCAGAATCCATTCCTTGGCGCGCGCCAGCGAAGCATCGAAATCCTTACCCCCGGACAGGTTCTGCACCCGATCCATCGCCATGGCGACGACCGCGGTGTCGTCGACGTCGGGATAATGCGCATTGGCATATTGGAACGCCCAGCCGCCGGGCCGCAGATCGGGCCGCCGCGCGATCCAGTCGCCGCGCACGTCGAGGATTTGCTTCGGCACCAGCCAGTCGAGGCCGCGCTTGACCTGCGCCACCGCACCCTCGCCGCCGACTTCCAACAGCGTGTGGCAAACGAGACCGGTGTCCCAGATCGGCGAGACGCAGGGCTGGCAATAGGCCTCGTGCTCGTGCACGGCCAGAAGCTTCTCGATGGATTTCCGCGCGATGGCGCGCTGCGGATGGTTTTCCGGATAGCCGAGCACGTCGAACATCATCACGCTGTTGGCCATAGCGGGGAAAATCGCGCCGAGCCCGTCCTCGCCGTTGAGCCGCTCGCTCACCCAGGCCACGGCGCTGTCAAAGGCGCGCTGCCGCGACGCTTTGGGAAAATACGGCTCCGCCGCGCGCAAAACATTGTCGACGCCGCGGAAGAACCAGAACCACGACGCCTTCTGCTGCGGCGCCTTCGGCGCCGGGCCGATGGTGTGCGGCGGCTCGAGAAACAATTCGTCGATGCGTACGCCCTTGGCGTTGCGCGCCCGCGGCTTCTTCGCCATCAGCACCAGAAGCGGCACGATGACGGTGCGGCTCCAATACGAGATTTTGTCGAGATGGAACGGAAACCATTTCGGCAGCAGCATGATCTCGACCGGCATCACCGGCACCGCGCGCCACGGAATGAAGCCGAACAGAGCCAGCATGATGCGGGTGAAGACATTGGCGCGCGCCGCGCCGCCGCGGGCGCGCACCGCCTCGCGGGCGCGGCGCATGTGATCGGCGTCGACGGCATCGCCGATCATCTTGAGCGCGAAATAGGCCTTCACCGTCGCGCTGACGTCGAGATCGCCGTCGGCGAACAACGGCCAGCCGCCGTGGGCGCCCTGGATGCGGCGCAGATAGACGGCGATTTTTTGCTCGAGCGCGGCATCGACCGGCTCGCCCAAATAATGCCGCAGCAGCACGTATTCGGCCGGGATCGTGGCGTCGGCCTCGAGCTCGAACACCCAATGGCCGTCGGGACGCTGGCGCGCCAGCAGCGCCTGCGCTGCGCTCTCGATGCTGTGGGCGAGCTTGTCGTCGGTCATGGCAGCCTGGCGATAAGGTCCGCGGCGCGGTTGCCGGAGCGGATGGCGCCTTCGATCGTTGCCGGCAGGCCGGTGTCGGTCCAATCGCCGGCCAGCGCAAAATTGCGCCAGCGGGTTGCGGCGCCGGGGCGCTTGGCATCCTGCTCAGGCGTGGCGGCGAACGTGGCGCGGCGCTCGCGCACGATCTGCCACGGCGGCAACTCCGCCGGCAGCCCGGTCGCGGCGGCGACTTCGCTCCAGATCGTCTTCGCCAGCACGTCGCGGGCGCCTTCGACCAGACGATCGCCGGCGCTGATGGTGACCGAGACCCGGCCGGGAAAAGCAAAGATCCATTCCACCGTGCCGTTGAGCACGCCGAGGATCGGCGGCATGTCGGCCGGCGGCGCGATGCGGAAATGGGCGTTGACGATGGCGCGGAATTCGGTCGGCACGGTGAGATTTTCCACCAGCGGCGCCGCCACATAGGGCGGCACCGCGAGGATGACGGCATCGTCGGCGGCGAGCGCAATCGTCTCGCCGCCGAAATCGAGCGCCTCGACGCGCTCGGCGGCAAAGCGCAGCGCGCGCAACTGGTGCTCCAGCCGCAACACCGCGCCGCGTTGTTGCAGATGCGCCAGCGCCGGCTCGATCAGCGTCGCGCCGAGTCCTTCGCGGGCGATCAGCGGCCGGCAGGCCCGACCGCCGGCGGCGAGCGTCTCGCGGATGACGGCCGACGCAAGCCTTGCTGCGCCTTGCGGCGGATCGATGTTGAGCGCCGCAAGCAGAAGCGGCTCGACCAGGCGCTTATAGAGCACGCCGTCGCAGGCGATGACCTCGCCGACCGCTTTGCCGGGAGCGGCACGCAACAGCCGCGCCAGCGGCAGATAATCGAGCACACGCGTTCCCGGCACACGCCGCTCGGCATCGAAAATCCACCACGGCAGCCGGCCGTCGTTGAGGCGCAGCGTCCAGCGCTCGTTGCTCGCCAGATCGACGAAGGAGAATTCGGCATGGCTTGGACCGACCAGCCGGTCCGCGGCGCCGATGTCGCGCAGATAGGCGAGCGCGGCGTGGTTGCCCGACAGCAAAAGATGGTTGCCGTTGTCGATGGTCATGCCGACCGCGGCGTCGTGATAGGAGCGGCAGCGGCCGCCGGCAAAACCCGTCGCCTCGTGCACAACGACGCTGCGGCCGCGCTGCGTCAGCTTCAGCGCCGCCGACAAGCCGGCCAGGCCGGCGCCGATGATGTGGACGGTTCCAGTCATCGCGAATTTTGCATCACACGAGATTGCGCATCACGATGAGAAGGAGCCGCAGCTTGGAATGGCGCACCGGTGCCCGCGGCGGCGCAAAACCGCGGGCCACGAGCTTGTCGAGGATCGCCCGATAAGCGTCGCCCATGATGCGCGGCGCCCGCACCACGCGGCGCGGCGATCGCGCCATGATCGCGCGCGCTTGCAAAAAATGCTCGCGGGCGAGCGCCACCACCGTGTGGCAGACGACACCCAACATCGGATTGGCCAGCACCGTGGCCGGATCGGTGCTGATGATTCCGGCGTCGCGCAACGCCTCGCGCGGCAGATAGAGCCGGCCCATCGCGGCGTCCTCGTCGAGATCGCGCAAGATGTTGGTAAGCTGCAGCGCGCCGCCCAGATGATGGGCGAGCGCCAGGCCGGCATCGGGCGCCATGCCGAACACCCGCACCGACAGCCGCCCGACCGCGCAAGCGACGCGGTCGCAATAAAGCTCGAGCGTGGCCCGGTCGGGTGCGCGGATATCGCCGTCCACGTCCATGGCCATGCCGTCGATGACGGCCATGAAATCCTCGCGCCGGAGATCGAATTGCTTCACCGCCTGAGCGAGACCAGCCAGCTGCGGCGACGGCGAGCCGGCATAGATCGCGTCGATGTCGGCGCGCCAGGCTTGCAACTGCCCACGCCGCGGCTCGCGCGGCCCGGGATCGTCGGCGATGTCGTCGACGGCGCGGCAGAACGAATAGATTTCGAACATCGCCTCGCGCTCGGCGCGCGGCAAAATACGCATGCCGCGATAGAACGAGCTGCCGGACGCGCGCGCGGCCGCTGGCGACGGCTGGGTCACCTATGCCCCCCGCGGCTTTTGCGCGGCGGCGGAAAAACGCCGGCCGAGCCGTCGCGACGTTCCGCCGATGATGCCGGCGATGGTGAAGCCGGCAACGGCTGGCGCCGACAAGTGCACGCGGTCGCGCAACGGATCGCGCGCCATGAGCATGCGTGTCAGGTGATGCGCCAGCGTGTTGATGACCGAGACTTCGAGGCCGAGCCGCCAGTCGTTGATCAGGACCGCAAAATCGTCGCTGTCGCGCAGCAATCGCTCGGTGCGCTCGGCGAGCCCATGCAGGCATTGCAGCAGCTCAGGTGTCGCGCGCGGCGCGTCGAGCGCCTCGACGCTCGTGCCGCAGGCAGCGAGCGCATCCTGCGGAATATAGGCCCGGTCGAGATTGTGGTAGTCGTCCTTGCAGTCCTGTAAATGATTGATGATCTGCAAGGCCGCGCACAGCGCGTCATTGGCCGGCCAGCAGTCGCGGCTTTCGCCATGGACGTCGCAGACGAAGCGGCCGACCGGCATGGCCGACAGCGTGCAATAGCCGATCAGATCGTCCCAATCGCGATAGCGCAGTTTTGTGACGTCGAGCTTGAACGCGGCGAGCAGATCCTGCGCGTGCTTCGCCGACAGATTGCGCGCGGCGAGCTCGGCGCGCAGCTGCACCGCGACCGCATCGCTGTCGTCCTTGCCGGTCAGCCCGGCATCGAGGCGATCGAGCAGTGTCAGTTTTTCGGCCGCCGGCAGCGTCGCATGGTCGGCAATGTCGTCGGCCGTGCGCACGAAATTGTAGAATGCCAGGATCGGGCCGCGATGGCGTCGCGCAATAAGCCAGGACGCCACCGGGAAATTCTCGTCCCGATGGCCCTTGCCCGATCGTAATGCGCTCGCGTCATTCATCGCAGTTCCGAAACATTGGACTCTGAAACATTGGACTCTGAAACATTAGCTTGGGCGCGGCCCTTCCACATGCCGCCGCGCCCGCGGGCATGCTGATAGGCGGAATCCAGCGTGAACGCCATATAGATGGCCGCGATCGCCGGCAGCGCCAGCCCCCACAGCGCCGACATGCGATAAAGCCGCAATGTCGGCTTGAACGCCAACGCCATCATCAGCCAGACGACCAGGCCGAGATATTGCGCAAAACCGTCGGCGAAAAACGTCAGCGCCACCGGCGCCAGATAAGTCAGCGCCAGCCCGACGACGGTTCCGGCCAATAGCAGCGGCGAGTAGCGCAGTTGCGCATAGGCGGTGCGCGCCACCATGCGGCGGATGTCGGCGACCGCCGGATAGGCGCGGATGCTGCGCACGCGCTCGGTCAGGCCGAGCCAGATCGGACCGAAATTTTTGAGATTTTTTCCGAGCGCGCAGTCGTCGATCAAGGCGGTGCGGATCGCCGCCATGCCGCCCGCCGCGCGCAACGCATCGCGCTTGACCAGCATGCAGCCGCCGGCCGCGCCCGCCGTCGCACGCTTGGGATCGTTGACCCAGGCGAACGGATAAAGCATCTGAAAGAAGAAAATGAAGGCCGGGATGAACAGCCGCTCGGCAAAACTCTCGCAGCGCAGTTTCACCATCAGCGAGGTGAGAACGAGACCGCCGGCCTGCGCGCGGGCAACGAGGCTCGCCAGCACATCCGGCGCATAAACAATATCGGCGTCGGTGAAGAGCAGATAGTCCGGCGCAAGCGCCATGGTTTCGGCAAGCTCGACGCCTTGCTGCTGCGCCCACAACTTTCCGGTCCATCCGGCAGGCAGCGCGCGCCCCGGCACGACGGTGAGGCGGTCGGCGGCGCCGAGCGCGGCCGCGGCGTCGCGCGCGACAAGCGCGGTGCCGTCACGGCTCTGGTCGTCGACCACAATGACATGGAACGCGCCGGGATAATTCTGCCGGATCAGCGAGGCGATGGTCTCGGCCACGCACGCGGCCTCGTCGCGCGCCGGAATAATGGCGGCGATAGCCGGCCAGGAACCGTCCGCGGCTCCGGTCCACGCCGGGCCGTCGTCATCGCGCTCCCCCGCCAGCCAGAATCCGCCCCGCGCCGCAAGCAGATAGAGCCAGATCGCCAGCACCATTGACGCTATGAGGTCGTTGGCCACAGATAGTCCTTCCCGATCGGACCCATCGTTATCCCGTAAATGTAGGACCAAATATAGGACCCCGCAGGGCGGCAAATCCGCTGGTTAATGACGCAATGAACGACAAAAACAGCCCCTTTCTCGCGCGCCTCGACGCAGTAGCCGCCGATATCGAGGCCTTGCTCGACCGGCTTCTGGCGGCGGCGCCGGTCAACGGTGAATTGAGCCGGCCGGCGCGGCTGATCGAGGCCATGCGCTATGCGAGCCTCAACGGCGGCAAACGCTTCCGGCCGTTCCTGGTGGTCGAGAGCGCCGCCCTGTTCGCGGTGCCGCGGCAGAACGCCCTGATGGCGGGCGCGGCGCTGGAATGCGTGCATTGCTACTCATTGGTGCACGACGACCTGCCCGCCATGGACAACGACGATTTACGGCGCGGCCAGCCGACGGCGCACAAGAAATTCGACGAAGCGACCGCGATCCTGGCCGGCGACGGCCTGCTCACTTTCGCCTTCGACATTCTGTCGCGGCCAGAGACCCACGCCGACCCGCGCGTGCGCATCGAATTGGTCATGGCGCTGGCGCGGGCGTCGGGCGTCGGCGGCATGGCCGGCGGCCAGATGCTCGACCTCGCCGCCGAAGGCCGCTTCGTGCAAAGCCGCGCCGCGCTCGCGTTCAGCGAAAAAGACGTGCGCACCTTGCAGGCGATGAAGACCGGCGCGCTGTTGCGCTTTGCCTGCGAGGCCGGCGGCATTCTGGCCGCGGCGTCGCCTGCGCATCGCGCGGCGCTGGAGCGTTACGGCGCCGCGGTCGGCCAGGCCTTCCAGATTGCCGACGATCTTTTGGATCTCGAAGGCGATCCGGCGCTGGTCGGCAAACAGACCGGCAAGGACGCCGCCGCCGGCAAGGCCACCCTGGTCAGCGTGCTCGGCGTGCCCACCGCCAAGGCGCGACTAAAAGAGCTCGTCACCGAGGCCGAGCAGGCGCTGGCGCCGTTCGGCCCGTCGGCCGCCATCCTCATCGCAGGGGCAAAATTCGTCGCCGATCGGCATGCCTGATCCAAAAGCGTGCCAAAAGCGTAACCGTGGATAGGTTTTCGGCGGGCATTGCGGCGCCGGGCGGGGCTTTCTAGGCTCAGATGGGACATCCCCTGTAGCCAGAAAGAACTTGGGCCCGATTGATCTTGGCGCAGGACGGCCCTATTTGCTGACCGTCTTGTTGCAGACAGTTTTGGGCCATGGTTTTTGGGCCATCGTGCTTTGCGACCGGGTACGAACGGGACCCGAACCTTCCGTTGATTTCGGGACACCGACTGCGAGTGGCGAATATGGCACGATGGTACGTTCATACGGCTGCGGCGCTCATCTTGGTGCCGTGGCTTGTGCCGGCGCCTCTGGCGGCCCAGCCCGCGCCAGCACAAAATCGCAGCGCGCCTGCCCATAGAGCACCTGCCCATAAAAGCGCACCAGCCAAGCCACCGGCCGCGCCGCCGCAGGCCAAGCAACTGCCGCCGCGCATCCCGTTCACGGCCGCCGACGAGGCCGCCGCGGCGATCCCCGATATGCCGGACGCGCGGTTCTGGGCGGATTCGGTCACCGATTTCACCGCCGCCTTGCCGCCGCAGCCCGGACCGTGGCTGGCGCTGTCGAGCGGCGGCGCCGACGGCGCATTCGGCGCCGGCCTGCTCAACGGCTTGAGCGAATCCGGACATCGGCCGGATTACGCGGTGGTCACCGGCGTGAGCACCGGCGCGCTGATGGCGCCGTTCGTCTTCGCCGGGCCGCGCTATGACGAGGCGCTGCGCGCCGCCTATACCAAGATCATGGCGGCCGACGTTTTCGAGGTCGGCTCGACCGGCGAGAGCTTTGTCGATTCCTGGCCGCTGAAGGAGCTGATCGCCAAACAGATCACGCCGGCGCTGCTCGCCGACATCGCCGCCGTGCATCGCGCCGGCCGGCGCCTGTTCATCGTCACCACCGATCTCGACGCCCAGCGCTCGGTGGTGTGGAACATGGGCGCCATCGCCAGCCATGCTGCCGACAAGAATGGCGGCGACGCCGCGCTCAATCTGTTCCGCAAAGTGCTGCTGGCGTCGAGCGCCATTCCCGGCGGCTTTCCGCCGGTGCTGATCGACGTCGAAGCCAACGGCAAAGCGTTCCAGGAAATGCACGTCGACGGCGGCGTCGGCGGCCAGTTCTTTGTCGCGCCGGCAGCCGTGATGGCGGCGACCTCCGATTACCGGCTGCCGGCGACGGCGCTCTATGTCGTGATCAATACCGGCCTGCAGCCGGACTTCCAGATCGTCACGCGCGCGACGCCGTCGATCCTCACCGGCACGGTCGGCGCCGCGGTGAAGGTCGACACGCGGCTGATGATCGATCGCGCTTATCTGGCGGCCAAGCGCAGCGGCGTCGAATTCAACATCGCCAGCATTCCGCCGAGCTTCAACGCGCCGAGCCGCGGCCCGTTCGATCCCGATTACATGGGCGCGCTGTTCCAGCTCGGCGAGGCGCAGGGCAAGAGCGCAACGCCGTTTGCCAATGAACCGCCGGCCTATCCGGGCCGACCTACAGGACAACAACCTACCGACACTGCGAAAACCGGAGCGAACTGATGACCAAGGCTGGGGGCTTTTTCACCGCGATGGCGGCTGCGGCCGTGCTTGTTGCCGCCGTCCCATTGGCCGCGCCAGCGGCCAATAGCTATGACGGCATGTGGAGCGTGACGATCATCACCAAGTCGGGCGATTGCCCGAGCTCGCTGCGCTACGCCGTGCGCGTGGCGCGCGGCCGCGTGCTCGGCGACGGTCAAAGCTACCAGGTCAACGGGACCGTGGCGGCGAACGGCGCAACCCGGGTGACGGTCTCAGAAGGAGGCCAATCCGCCAGCGGCACCGGCCGGTTGTCCGGCAACGCCGGGGCGGGACGCTGGCGCACCAGCACCGGCCAATGCGCCGGCCTGTGGACCGCGGAGCGCCGCGCCTACTAGGGCGCGGACTCATTAACACGCAGCCAATGTTGCTTTGCCGCATTGCGAAAGATTCATTTCGCGGAACGCGACATTTTGCAACGTTGGCTCGGATCACTCGGGCTTGATGCTGGCAAACTTGATCACCTTCGCCCACTTCTCCACCTCGGCCGTAATGAACGTCTGACATTCAGCCGGGGTCAACGGCATGGGCGCGATACCGAGCGCGGCAAGCCGCGCCTGCAATGCGGGCTCCGCCAAAGCGGCAATCACTTCCTTATTGAGCGTGTCGACGATCTCGGCGGGCAAACGCTTTGGCGCGCCAAGCCCTTGCCAGGTGCGGGCCTCGAATCCCGGAATGAATTCGCCCAAGGTCGGTACGTCCGGCAGCGCGTTTGCCCGCGCCGCCGTCGAAACGGCCAAAGCCCGCAATGTTCCAGCCTTGATATAGCCGAGGCAGGATTGGATCGGCTCGAATGCGACCTGAACGTGCCCGGCGATAAGATCGACCAATTCGGGTGCCGAGCCATGGTAGGGCACGTGCACCATGTCGACCCCAGTCATCATCTTGAACATTTCGCCGATGGTCTGCTGCGGCGTGCCGCTTCCCGCCGAGCCCATATTGATCTTGCCCGGATTGGCTTTGGCGTAGGCGATGAACGCGGGAACACTCTGCGCCGGCACGGCCGGGTTCACCAGCATGACCGCCGGTCCATAGGCAATGCCGGCAACGACCTGGATGTCGCGCAGGAAATCGTAGTTCAGATTGTCGTAGAGCGATGCGTTGATTGAATTGACGGTAGCCAGTTCCATAATCGTGTAACCGTCGGGCGGAGACTTCGCGACCATCTCCGTTGCGACATTGCTCGACGCGCCCGGCCGGTTCTCAACGATAAACGCCTGGTGCAAGCGCGCTGATAATTGTTCGGCCATGAGGCGCGCAGTGATGTCGTTCGGGCCGCCCGGCGGAAATCCGACAATCCAGCGCACCGGTCGCATCGGATAATCGAGCGCCGCCGCGGTGATGTGCGGCATGACTGGAAGCGCAGCGGCGCCTGCTGCCCAATGCAAAAGAGTTCTGCGACTCGGAAATTTCGCCATGCGCGCCCTCTGATGCTTAGGTTGCCGCAGTGCCTAGCAGTCACGCAAGGGGCTTGATGTCGGGAGATGGCACTTCTCGACCATTGTGGGAAGGTCGCCGGTTTGGTCGTTATTGGGGTTAATAGCCGACATCAGCCAGAGCGCCCAAAACCACGCGATTGACCCTTAGCCGACCTAAGCGGAGGCTTCTTGCCCGTGCTGCACCCCATCGGCCGTGGCGGGCAAGCGCGGCTTTGTGCGCATGGCGAACCGCAGCTTCGGCTTGCTAGGATACCGGCAAGCCGCGCCGGCGCGCGGCGGTCGGCAATCGATATCGGGGGGGTGACGCGATGATTTGGGCGAACAGAATTCCGGCAACGGCGCTGGCCGCGGCGGCAGCGATCCTGATCGCGGCCGCGGCGCCGGCGGCGCGCGCCGACGAAACCACCGTGCGCCTCGGCGCCGTGCGCTCGATCACGTCGGGCGTCACCGCCTGGGCCAGCGCCCGCGGCTATTTCAAGGAGGCCGGCATCAAGCTCGACAGTTCCGACCTCGACACCTCGGCGAACTCGATCGCGCTGTTGTCGCAGAACCAGCTCGACGTCATCGAGGGCGGCATCGCCGCCGGCTATTTCAACGGCCTGGAGAAAGAGCTGTCGATCACCATGGTGATGGACCGTGTCTCGACGCCGATCGGCCACAATCTGATGCTGCGGCCGGACCTGAAGGGCCAGATCACCAAGCCCGAGCAGCTCAAGGGCAAGGTGATCGCCACCAACGGCAACGGCTCGGTGTCGACCTACGAGATCGGCAAGCTCTTGGCGCTCGCCGGGCTCTCCATCAACGACGTCGATCTGAAAGTCCTGCCATTCCCGCAATACGCGGTCGCGTTCGCCAACAAGGCCATCGACGCCGGGCTGGTCATTCCGCCGTTCGGCACGCAGTACAGCAAAGACAACGTCGCGGTGCCGTTCCTGTCCGTCGACGAGCTGATCAAGCCGACGCCGATGACCATCGCGGTGGCCATGATCAACACCGACTGGGCGAAGAAGAGCCCCGAACTGGCGCGCAACTTTTTCGTCGCCTATCTGCGCGGCGTGCGCGACTATTGCCAGGCCTATCACGGCGGCTCGATCCGGGCGGATTTCATCGACCTCGTCGCCAAAACCGGCATCGAGCGCCGGCCCGAAATCCTCAACAATCAAACAGCCTGGCCGGCGCGCAGCCCCGACGGCAGGATCAACACCGCCAGCATGATGGACATGCAGGCCTGGTACACCGCGAACAAAATGTCGACCGCGAATTTTTCCGCCGAGCGCGTCGTCGATTCATCCTATGCGGATTATGCGGTCAAGAAGCTCGGCCCGTTCGTGCTCGAGAACAAGGCGAGCACGCTGCCGGGGTGTAGATAGACTCGCCTTCGTAGCCCGGATGGAGCGAAGCGTAATCCGGGGCGGCGGTGCGGCCGGGTATTTCGTTCCCGGATTGCGCTTCGCTCCATCCGGGCTACGGTTCTATCCCGTCTTGCGCGCCGCGACGTTGGCGTTCCACCACGGGCAGACGTCGGCGGCGCGGCGGTAATTGCCGTCCATCACGTTGACCGGCTCGCGGCCGCCGGCCTCGGCGACGCCGATGCGCAGCTTGCGCGCTTCCTCGCGGCCTTCGGCGGAGAGCCACATGCGATCGTGGCCCCACAAGCTCGGCCCCTCGGTGCGCTCGTGCGGCGTCCAGCTGGCGGTATCGATGGTGCGGCCGCCCCAGCCGTATTCGACCAAAAATTTCGACGGCGACCATGAATAGAACGAGGTGACGTGGTCGTTGACGTGGCGGCCGAGCGTGGTGCCGATCAGTTCCGGCTGCCGCAGCAACAGGTCGTAGGCCTGGCCGACGTCGTCGAGATAGCAGACCTCGAACATCAGATGATGGATGCCGTTCTTGCCGGTGTCGATGAAGGCTAAGCTGTGGTGGCGCGGATTGATGTGGAAGAAATACGCCTTGAACGGTTTGAGAATGTAGTCGGTTGGCTTGAAATTGAGGATCTCGGTATAGAACGGCAGCACCTCCTCGAGCCGCTCCGCGGTGAGCACGGCGTGGCCCATGCCGAGCGGGCCGGTGCGGTAGCCGGAGATCGAACGGCCGGGCTTGAACGGATCGGTCGCGGTCTCGGCGCCATGGAAGGCTTCGAGCCGGTTGCCGATCGGGTCGGCGAACACGATCAAATCCTTGACCCGGCGCTCGTCGGCCAGCGCCCGCGAACCGCGCGCGATCTTGACGCCGTTGTTTTCCAGATGCGCCGCCAGCGCATCGAGCGCACCTGCGTCGGCAACCTCCCAGCCGTAGAACGACGGGCCTTCGTCCTCGTCGGTGTGGATGATGACGCGCTGCTTGCGGTCGTCCATGCGCAGCGCCAGCGTGCCGCGACTCTTGTCGACCAGCTGCATGCCGAGAAGGTTGGTGCCGTAAGCCGCCCAATCTTCGAGGTTCTTGGTGCGGATACCGACATAACCCAGGGCGTTGAGATGCATGGCGGCGTCTCCTGACCGGATGGCTCGAGCCTATCACATTGGAGCTAATGGGTAAATTGATCGGGTCAAGGCGCCTTCCCTCTTCCCGTGGAAAGAGGACAAATTGCACGCGCCAATTGAGTCGGCTTCGGCTTCGTATATCCTTTGCGGCGGGAATCGACAGGGAGGGCGAAATGACCTTGCATAGGGATTGGCTGTGTGCGGCGATGGCAGCCGCAGCTTTGACGATAGCGGACGTGAGCGCCGCGCGTGCGCTCACCTTTTGCGATATTTACCCACAGCGCTGTCGGTATTCTCCTTCGGGGAGGGGCTATTACTATCCTCAAGGTCAGCGCATGCCAGAGGGACTGGAGCCAGCGTTCATCGAAAGAACCGGCACAGGCAATGCCGCACGCGGACCGGCTTGGGGCTGCGCCGCGACAGAAGGCACGAGTCGATTACCGACATCGTGGGGCTATCCGAGCCGAGCCGCCGCGGCGGGCGCTGCCCTTGACGCGTGCAAGCGGGGCAGCACGGGTGGGAGCTGCCGGATCATCGGCTGCAATTCCGGCGTCAAGTCACGCGAGGAAGCGCGCGCCAAGTTCAGCAGCGCGCATCGATAACGGACGCGACAGCCAACGCACTGCGGGTTCAAGGCGCGCGTCTCCTCGCCCCTTGCGGGAGAGGACAGCCCCCAGGTGAGGGCCCGCGACTTGCGCGGCCGGACAGACCCTCACCCGCACGCTTGCGGCGCGCAAAACGCCTCTCTCGGAACGCGAGAGGCGCAACGACCAGGCAAAACCGGAACCTGCCAACGTGATGCGCGTCACAGAACGGCGCTTTAACAGGAATTTCAGGTGCCGATGACCAATACGCCTCTCATATCTCGGTCAGGCGCCCGCAAAGCATCGGGCAAATTGGTCAAAGAAAGAGCATCGTGCCATGTCACTCAAACACCACGCCCAAGCAATCTTGACGTTCGCCGTGTTCGGCACCGCAATGGCGCTCGGCACCGCAGGACCTGCCGCCGCGGAATCGCCGTCGTATCCCTGGTGCGCCCAGGGCAGCATCTATCGATGCTGGTACATGACGCGCGACCAATGCGAACAGGCGGTGAATTATCAGGGCTTTTGCCTCACCGATCCGAACGTGCCGCGGCGCCCCGGAGAAATCATCCTTCGCGAGCCGTGACACAGCCTGGTCGCAGTCATCGACGCCATTCGAGCAGGCGTAAAGCCGTTGCTCGCGGCTCGAAGATCATGAAATAGAGATTACGAAGCAGAACGAGGGTCGCCATGGCCCTCCAGATCGCGCAACGCGCTTCGCTCCACCCATCCTCCGCGCTATTGTGGTCGCATGAACGGATCGCAATGCGAGGCATAAAAAGCCAATGAACCCATCGCAACGTATCGACCGGCTGATCGCGGAACTCACCGACTGGCGCGGCCAAACGTTCGCCGGCATCCGCAAGAGCATCCTCGAGGCCGACCGGGAGATCATCGAGGAATGGAAGTGGATGGGAAGCCCGGTATGGTCGCGCGACGGAATGATCGCGGTCGCCGATGCCCACAAAGGCAAGGTGAAGCTCACCTTTGCCTACGGGGCGAGCCTGCCGGATCCCGACAAGCTCTTCAACGCGAGCCTCGAAGGCAATGCCAGACGCGCGATCGATTTTTTCGAGGGTGACAAGATCAATGCGCGCGCGCTGAAAAATCTCGTCCGCGCCGCTGTCGATTACAATCAGGCAAGAAAGAAGAAGAAAGCGCCTGCGGGGACGCGAGCCAAAGCACGCAAAAGCAAGCGTAGCCCGGATTGAGCGGAGCGAAATCCGGGGCGGCATCGGCACCTCACGGCAATCCCGGATTTCGCTCCGCTCAATCCGGGCTACGTGCTACGGGAACTTTCAGGTCTCAGGCGAGACAGCCGGCGATCTCTTCGCGCGTCGGGAAGCGGCCGGTCGCCTTCTTCGAGAACGCGAGCCGGCCGTCGACGCGAATTTCGAAGACGCCGCCGCTCGACCGCCGCAGGTTTATTTGCGTCGAGGGTTTCAGCTTGGTGATCAGTTCCCCCGCCTCACGGGCGCGCGGTTCATAGCCTCATTGGCCGCAATATTCGATCTCGATGTTCATGACTTTGTCCTGTCGGCTTGAAGCCGTCTGCGCATGAGATTTTATTCGATACCAACCATCCGCGACTGGCAAGACCCAATGTCGCGATCCGTCCGGACGTCGGCTTCGCATGTCCGGCGCGACACGGCGTCCGACTATTTGAGAATGGCTTGCAGAAAGGCGGTGACTCTCGACCGCCGCCAAGGCCATTGTGTGTGCGATCGCGGCTGCATCGCTTGCAAGAGGATCCGGCCGACCGCAAGTCCGCTTTTGCCCTGATCCTCGCCGCGCCCGGCTTGCTTATGACGAAAGGTCGGCGCATCGAGCGTCAGGACGGTATAATCGGCCTGTTGCAACGCAATGTCGGCGATCAAATAAAACACGCCGTCACGCCCGATCCTGACGTCACATTGGACAGGGCGCCCTTCGACATACAGCGACACATCTTCGCGCCGCAGCGCAGGATTCTTGTCGATCACCTCGATCGATAGCCGCGCGCGACCGCCGCTGTAAGAGAGCAGAATTTTCGGCTTCGGATTGGGGCCGGACCAGCGGTATCCCTTGCCGTGCCCCTCCAGATGGCGCCAGTCCAGTCCGCGCGGCTCGTCGGTTTGCTTGATCAGCGCCCGCCGGCGCAGCGGCTGCAGCGCGGGCAGCGAGATGCCCTTGCGCTTGCGATTTTGCTCGAACAGGTATCCGTCCGGGTGGCCCGAATAATCGCCGTATTCGTAGACCATGAATTGACCGTTGGCTTTGGACTTGCGCACGATGGCGTCAACGTCGACGCCCGTTGGCAGCAGCAGATTGCGCAGGAACTCGCGCTGTTCGTCGCTGCTCGGACGAAGATAGGACAAGTAGCGATGACCCGCCGCGAACTTATGCACCGTGACTTCGCCGGTTGAAGCAAAACGCAATCCGGCATGCGCGGCACGCAACAGGAATTCGTTGTCGGCCGGAGGCTTCACCGCGCGCGGATCGCGCCAGCCGCCGCCCATGCGGGCGATGACGTCGCGCCGGTGCGCCAGCGACGTCGGCGGAAACATGCATCGCGACCCGGCGTCGGGCTCGTCGAACAGTCCGGTAATATAATAATCGTCGCTGCCCAGCGGGCCGTGAAAGACACAGCCGCTGATGACGAAGTCCAGCGTCGCGTCCGACGCGATCGTGCCGGCAATGCGCTCGAGGTGATTGGGCGCCCAAATATCGTCGTGACCGATATAGGCGATCCAGCGGCCGCGGGCCGCGCCGATGCCTTCATTGTTGGGAAAGCTCTGGCTGCCGGTATTGTGCGGCAGATTGCGCCAGTGCACGCGTTCGGCCGGAAACGATCGCACGACCGCTTCGGTCTCGTCGGCGCAGCCGTCGCCGACGACGATCAATTCCAGGTCGCCGTATGTCTGCGCCAGGACCGATTCGACCGACGGCCTGATGTGGCGGCCGCGCCCATAGGTCGGCAGCACGACCGAGAAAAACGGATTCCCGCTCACGACCGGACGCCGTCAAAAGCGATAGGGAATGATGCGTGCGGCGGCTTCGGAGTCCCAGGGCAAGTCCAGCGCGTCCGGGGAGTCGTAGTCGTACATCACCGTGGGCATGTTGATGATGGTCGCTTCGCTCGATCCGATGTTCTTCCAGCCGTGATAGAGATTCGGCGGAACGATGAGCAAGCCCGGGCTGGTGTCGCTGATCGTGACCTCGTTGACGCAGCCACAGGTCGGCGAATCGAGACGGCCGTCGAATACCGCGAACTTGACCAGGCCGCTGACGACGAACAGGCGGTCGGTGCCGCGCCGATGCAGCCCCCAGGCCCGGTGCCGGTTCGGCAGCGTGGTCGTCACGTGAACCTGGACGATCGGTTCGCCGATGACGTCCCAGCTGGCGCGAGCCACCTCTATGACATGGCCGTCTTCATGCGGGACAGGCCGGGTCGGACGAAAAACCACGTCATGGATCGGAGTCCGCCGCAGTTTCCCCTGCGCATCGACAGCGGACTGCTTGGCCACCAGTTCCTCGCCGCCGACGACACGAGGCGGATCACGCACAGGCACGTTGCTCATGGTTCGCCCCGAACTATGGTCAGCGCGACAGACGGATATAGATAGCAGCGAACGGGCGCGCCTGGAAACAACGCGCGGTGGTGGCTGATGCGGCGGCCGCCACCGCAGGCAGAGCAATCAAACAAAGGAGACCGGCTCACTTCCAAACGTCGCCAGCCGCGGGGAGCTTCCGAACCTCCTCACCCCGCCCTCTCCCCTGCGCGGAGAGGGCGATTACGGCCGTCGCCCGGACGTCACTTTTATATTGACAAGCGTCTCTAATACAGTTACGGCATGATCCTCGCTCCTTTGAAGGACATGGCGCGGAGGCACATCGCGTCATGGGAGCGGGGGCGGTGCCCGCGGGTGGGTTTGCAGCCTGCTCCCGGGCGGCTTGGGTATCAGTCTCCCGGCATTATGACCGGGACGGGAGGTGCTTCCCTGGACTGGGACAGGCGAAGGCGGGTAACGCCCGTGCAGACCGCGTCCCAGGAAGCCTGGCCTGAAGCTGAGCCTTTGGGATGAAATAACTCCCTTAGGTGAGAGCCGTGGTGGAACGCCGTCAAGCGTGCGCGCTCCGAAAGGGCGCGCGCCGCATCGCGAGATGCGGCGGTGGTTACCCTGCGTTTGCCGGCGTTCCGCTTCCTTCTTTTCTTCTTCGTAGCCCGGGTTGAGCAGAGCGAAACCCGGGAGCGGCAGTCGAGCCGAACCTTCGTTCCCGGATTTCGCTGCGCTCAATCCGGGCTACATGGCGAAACTGGAATAACGGAAGAAAGTAAAGTCAGGCCCCACCCCTGCCCTTTCCTTGGACCGGACCGGTTTCGCGCTTCACGTGACCGTAATTTGCTCGCGCGCGATCCATCTGCGATCGCGCGCACGATAAAACGCGGCCGCAAAAACGCGCCGCGAGACGGGAGAGTCTGGCCGTGAAAGAGCCCGAACGAAAGAACGACCAAAACTTCGCCGTACTGTCCGCCATGCTCAACGCGGGCCTGAAACCGAAGCCGAAGCTTAGCGCGATCGAGTACGCCCGGCGCCTCGCGCTCGAGAAGGCGGCGCAGCTGCGCCGCTATTGCGACGCGTTCGCCTTGTGGCGCACCTGCCGGCGCAAGACGTGCCGTCGGCAGCGCCGCTGCTGCGGCGAAGCGGCCGGCTGCCTGCGCCGCGCGCTCGATCGCGTGCCGCATCCGGCGCAGTGGCGCGCGCGGCAGGACATTCTCGAGGCTACGCCGCGCAATATCGGCGCGCCGGAGCGCGCGGCGCGGCAATGCATGCCGCGCGATTTGTATGAGTAGCGACTGCTCGTCACCTCTCCCCGCTGCGCGGGGAGAGGTCGAGGGAGCGAAGCGACCGAGGGTGAGGGGGCCTCTCCGCGATTCTGAGCACCGCGGATGAAAAGACTGAGCTTGAGACATGTCCGCAATTCTGAGCCAAGCGGAAAGGCCCCCTCACCCCAACCCTCTCCCCGCACGCGGGGAGAGGGAGGCGCGAGCGGCTCAGTCAAAACCAAAAAATCGACAGTACTCCGCGAGCTCGGCGCGCGGCGAGCGGAAGCTGTTGGCCGGGTGAGCGTGGTCGCCATAGCCGATCGCGACCGCGCAGAACAGCATCTGCTCCGGCGGCATGGCGACGAACTCGCCGACGATGCGGTGCATGCGGGCCCAGGATTCCTGCGGGCAGCTGTCCAGCCCATAGCCGCGGGCGAGGAACGCCAGCGCGTGGATATAGCCGCCGAGATCGGCCCATTGGCCGGGGCCGAGCTTCCTGTCGATGGCGATGAACAGCGCGACCGGCGCGTTGAAGAACTCGAAATTGCGCTTGTAATGCGCAAGCCGCCCGGCGATGTCGTCGCGCGCCACGCCGAGCGCGCCGTAGAGCTGCACGCCGTGCTCCTCGCGCCGCGACTTGTACGGCTCCCACAGGGTCTTCGGGTAGATCGGATATTCGGCGTCGTCGTGGCGCGGATCGCGGCCGGCGATGTGGGCTACGACCTTTTGCTTGAGCGCGGCGAGCGGCGCGCCGGCGAGCGCATAGACCTGCCACGATTGCAGATTGCCGCCGGAGGCGGCGCGGGCGGCCCGCGCGATGAGATCGCGGACGATCTCGGCATCGACCGGCGTGTCGAGAAAGGCGCGGCAGGCGATGCGCGAATCGACGGCTTCGAAAACGTCCATGGGTATGACCATCCGGGGCGGGCGAATTGCCGTGCAGGTCATATACCATCGGCCCGCAAAGGCGAATGCCGTGCGCTCGCGGCGATGCGACATAAGTCGCATCCGGCAAGCGGCCGCATTGCCTTGACCGCCCCGACAGCGCAGTAGAAGATGTTTGCCGGCCTGGGCAGGGCGAACCCCGGCGCAAGAATAAAACAAGACAAAACAAGACAAAACAAGACGAGACGAGACACCGACATCAGGGAGAACAGAATGTCACAATTCGACACGTCGCTGCGCCGCCGCACGTTGCTCAAGGCCGGCATCGCGCTCGGCGCCAGCCAGGTCATCGGCGCGCCGTTCATCATCGCCTCGCGCGGCGAGGAGCCGGTCAAGATCGGCATGGTCAACCCGCTGACCGGCGTGCTTTCGGCGCTGGCGCAGAGCGAGGTCGACGGCGCCAAATATGCCGAGGCCGAGATCAACAAGAAGGGCGGTATTCTGGGCCGCCAGGTCCAGCTTCTGGTCGAGGATTCCGCCAACGACGTCGGCACCGGCGTGCAGAAGACGCGCAAGCTGATCGACCGCGATCAGGTCGCCGTCATCCTCGGCGACGTCAATTCCGGCATCGCCTACGCCATGTCGCAGGTGACGTTCGAGAAGAAAGTGTTCCACATCGTGCCCGGCGGCCACACCGATCCGATCACCGGCACCAATTGCAAATGGAACGTGTTCCGGGTCTGCAACACCACGACCATGGACACCGCCGCCATCACGCCCGAACTGGTCAAGCGGTTCGGCAAGAAATGGTTCTTCATCACGCCGGATTACGCCTACGGCCACTCGCTGCAGGACGCCTTCATCAAGGCGCTGACCAAGCTCGGCGGCACTTACGACGGCGACTACCTGCCGATCAACAACACCGACTTCTCCGCCACCCTGATCAAGGCCAAGGCCTACAAGCCGAACGTGCTGCTCAACAATATGGGCGGGCTCACCCAGATCAACTGCATGAAGCAACTCACCCAGTTCGGCCTGCAGAAGGAAATGGCGCTCGGCGGCGCGCTGTTCGAGCTGGAGAGCGTCAAGGCGGTGTCGTCGGATGCGCAAGCCGGCTGGTGGGACATGGAGTGGTGGTGGAACCAGCCGAACGTGCCCGAGGTGGTGAAGTTCGTCGCCGACTATCGCGCCGCGATGAAGAAGACGCCGTCGGCGCGCGACTGGTTCGGCTATGTGTCGATGCATTCGGTGCGGCTCGCCGCCGCCAAGGCGAAATCGCTCGATGGGCCGAAGCTGGCGAAAGCCCTCGAAGACCTCGAGCTGCCGCCCGACGTGGCGCTGCAGCCCGGCAAGGTGCGCTACCGCGCCGGCGATCACGAATTGATGCCGAACATCTTCGTCGGCCAGGCCCACCCGCCGAAATCCGGCCCCGAGGACGTCTTCACCGTCGAGGCGCTGGTGCCCGGCGAGCAGGCCGCCGGCACGGTCGCCGAGACCGGATGCAAGATGGAGCAGCCGGCCTGACCTGCACCCCGCGGCGGTATTCACTCACACGTCACTGCGAGGAGCTTGCGACGAAGCAATCCAGCGCTTTACCGGGCGACTGGATTGCTTCGCTTCGCTCGCAATGACGGCTAACCCGTAAGGCAGCCGATGTGGCAGGTCGTCCTCTTCAACGTCACCAACGGCCTGATCATCGGCGCGTTCTACGTGCTGATGGCGCTCGGCCTGTCGCTGATCCTCAATCTCTCCAACGTCATCAATTTCGCCCACGGCAACTTCCTGGCGCTCGGCGGCTATCTCGCCTACACGCTGTCGCCGACGCTGGGCTATTGGGGCGCGCTGTTGATTTCGCCGCTGCTCACCGCGCTGCTCGGCGTCGCCGTCGAGCGGCTGATGATCCGCCGCATCTATAACCGCGATCCGGTCTATAGCCTGCTGCTGACCTTCGGCCTCGCCTTCGTCATCCAGGATGCCTGCCGCTATATCTGGGGCCCGAACGGCCTGCCGATGGGCCTGCCCGACATGCTGGCGCAGCCGATCACGCCGGATCTGTTCTTCATCACCTGGTACCGCGTCTTCATGGTGACCATCGTCATCGTCACCGTGGCCGGGCTGTTCGCGTTCCTGCGCCGCACCCGCATCGGCTTGCGCATCCGCGCCGGCACTTTCGATCTCGAAACCGTGGCGACGCTCGGCGTCAACGTGCGCAATCTGCGCACCTTCAATTTCGCCGTCGGCTGCCTGCTCGCCGGCCTCAGCGGCGTGCTGGCCGCGGGCCAGATCGGGCTCAACCCGAACATGGGCGACGATCTGTTGATGCCGAGCTTCATCGCCATCATCGTCGGCGGCGTCGGCAGCCTGATCGGCACTTTATGCGGCGGCCTGTTGATCGGCATGGCGGCGGCGCTGACCACCGTGTTCTATCCGGCGGCCAGCGAGGCGGTGATCTACGCCATCCTGATGGCGGTGCTGCTGCTGCGGCCGCGCGGGCTCCTGGGTGAAGAGGGCATGTTCTCATGAGCGCCTTCTTTGCTGCCGCCAGGGAGCGCTTGCCCAAGGGCCAGGACCTGATCGTGCTCGTCGCCGTTTGGACGCTGCTGGTCAGCGTGCCGTTCTGGCTGCCGTTCCTCGGCGGCTATACCGCGCTCGCCAGCAAGGTGCTGGTGTTCGGACTGGCCGCCATGGGGCTCAACATTTTGCTCGGCTTCACCGGCGTATTGAGTTTTGGCCACGCCGCCTATTTCGGACTTGGCGCCTACGGCGCAGGGCTGACGCTGCGCTATCTCGTGCATTCGACGCCGCTTGCCATGCTGGCCGGCACCTTGTTCGGCGGCCTGGCCGGCACCTTGTTCGGCCTCTTGATCGTGCGCCGGCGCGGCGTCTATTTCGCCATGTGCACGATCGCCTTCGGCCAGCTCTGGTATTACCTCGCCTATAGCTGGAACGACTTCACCGGCGGCTTCGACGGCCTGCGCGATTTCCATCGCGAGCCGATCGGCTTCGGCCCGCTGACGTTCGACATCACCCAGGGCGAGACCAGGTTCTACTTCTTCCTGCTGGCGGTCTTCGCCGCCGCCGTGGCCTTGATGGGCCTGCTGTTGCGTTCGCCGTTCGGCCGCACCTTGCTGGCGATCCGCGAGAACGAGCGCCGCGCCCGCTTCCTCGGCATTCCGGTCGAGCGCCATGTCTGGCTGTCGTTCTCGTTCTCCTGCTTCATCGCAGCCCTCGCCGGCACGCTCTATGCGCTGCTCAACAATTTCGCCGACCCGCTGACCTTGCACTATTCGCTGTCGGGCTATTTCGTGGTCATGACCGTGACCGGCGGCATGCGCACGTTCTGGGGGCCGCTGGTCGGCGCGGCGCTGTTCGTGCTGTTGCAGGACTACATTTCGTCGATGACGGTGAACTGGATGTTCTTCATCGGCGTGATGTTCATCCTGGTCGTGCTGTTCTTTCCGCGCGGGCTGCTCGGCATGCGGCGAGCAACGGCGAGAAAGGGACCGTAGCCCGGATGGAGCGAAGCGCAATCCGGGAACGATCGATACGCTGGAATGCCGCTCCCGGATTTCGCTTCGCTCCATCCGGGCTACATTTTTCAATACGCCGTCTTGTTGATCTCGCCCGAGCCGGTGACGTACCAGCGCTCGCTGACAAAAGCCTTGCCGGCGAGGCGGTCGGCGAGCCAGTCGGCGAGCAGGATCGGCGGGAACGGGCCGAGATTGGCGGCCGGCACGTTGCCGACCGAGTGGCGCGATTCCTGATAGACCACCATCTGCTTCGGCCCCTGCAGCGCCGCCATCAGCCGCTCGGAATGTTGCAGCGGGCTCAGCTCCTCGGCTTCGCCGGCGACGCACAAATACGGCACCTTGATCCTGTTGGCGTGGCCTTCCCAAGTGATCTTCTTGCGGAACGCGTCGAACTCGTCCTCGTCGGTGATGCCCGACATGTACATGAAGCGCTTTTTGAAAGTCGGCGAGGCTTCCTGGAAAATCGTATGGCAGCCCGGCTCGTGGCACACCGACATCACCGCGCAGGCCTTTATGCGCGGCTCGTGAGCGGTCAAAACCGTGCCGAAAAGCGAGCCGAAGCTGGTGCCGGCAACGGCGATCTTGGTCACGTCGAGCTCGGGCCGCGCCGCGATCCAATCGACCAAAGCCGGGCCGGTCGCCATCCAGTTCTCCATGGTGAAGTTCAGGCCGATCATCGGCGCCTCGTATTGGCCGGGCCCGTCGATCGCCAGCACCGCCATGCCGCGGTTGAGATATTTGTCGCCGTAGAGCGCGACCTGGATCTCCTTATAGCTGTCCATGCCGGGGATCGAGATCACCACAGGCAGCCGGCCGCCGCTATGGCCGGGCGGCAGATGCAGCCAGGCCGGGATCGCCTTGTCCTTGAACGGCACCCACACCGCCTCGACGTGATGATCGGCGAGCGCCGCGTATTTGGCGTAGCACTCGCGCTTCTTGTTGTTGTAGGCGATGTTGGTCTCGTCGTTCTCGTCATAGGGCCACTGCGCCGCGCCCCAGTGCACCGCGGCCATGAAGAAATTGTCGCGCGCGGTGACCTTGCGGTCGGCAAGCGCCGCGGCATTGGCCTTTGCCTCGCGGCGCTTGGCCACGGCGGCGAAGGCCGGGCCGATATCGGCCATCTTCTTCACCCGCTCGCGGATAATGGCGAAATCGGCGTTGGCCTCCATGCCGCACGGCAGGTGGATATAGAGCGAGCGCGGCTGGTCCCAATCGATGCCGTTGGCGCGGATGATATTGTCGATGAGCCAGCGCTGCTCGTCGAAGCGGCGCACCTGCGGCGCCCCGCGTTTGTCGAGGATCGGCGGAAAGCCTTGGATTGGGCGATTCATTGCTCCCTCCATTGGCGGGCGGCGAATTTTTGCGCGCCGGCCCCTTCGTGCGCCATTATCGGCGCGGCTTCTGCCTTGTTGTCAACGCCGATTGCCCGGCTGCGCGGCAAGCTGCGCCACGGCCCGCCGATCGGCTTTGCCGCTCGATCCCGAGGGCAGCGTGTCGCGGACGTGGAAAACATCCGGCACCTTGAAGCGTTCGGTGCGCGCCAGCAGCCAGTCGCGCAAGACGGCGACATCCAAGCGGGCACCGGCGCGCGGCACGACCACGGCATGGATGACTTCGCCGAGCCGTTCGTCGGCAACGCCGGCGCAGAGCGCCGCGGCAATGTCCGGATGCTCCGCCAAGAGATTGTCGATCTCCAGCGGCGCAATCTTGTTGCCGCCGCGCGAGATGATGTCCTTGGCGCGCCCGATGAGCGCGACGGCCCCGTCCGCCGTCAGCCGCGCCAGGTCGCCGGTCTTGAAATAACCGTCGGTGAACGAGCCCTCCGTCAATGCGGGATCGTCGAGATAGCCGAGCATGCCGAACGGCGTGCGGATTTGCAGTTCGCCGGTTTCGCCGGCCGCGACGGCGGCGCCGTCACGCGCGATGCGAAACGTGACGCCATCGGTCGGATGCCCGATCGTGCCAAAACCATTCGGCTGATCGGCCGGGCCAAGATGGAAATCGCACGAGCCGGTTTCGGTCAGGCCATAGAGATCATGGATCGCCACGGGTGCGAAGCGCGCCATGGCTTGAGCCAATGCCGGCGCCAGCACCTCGCCGCCGGTCAGCATCGCCCGCAGTTTTGGCGCCGTGATGTCGCGATACACCAACAAAGAGCGAAACATCGAGGGGACGCCGGCCAACACGGTTGCTTCCGCAAGGCCGCGCGCCATCGCGTCAGCGGTGAATTTCGGCACCAGAATGAGCCGCGCTCCCTTCATGAGCGTCAACAGGCTCACCCAGAGACCGAAGATGAAAACGAGCTGCAGCGGCAACAACACGACGTCATTCGGCGCGATGTTCAACAGCCGATCGAGCACGGCGAGTTTTTCCGCAAGCCGCCGATGGCCGATGACGACACCCTTGGGATCTCCGGTGCTGCCCGAGGTGAAGATGACCAAAGCGGCATCGCGCAGCAGCGCGCGATCGGGCGGCGGCGTCTCGCCGATCGCATCGAGCCGGTCGCCGTCCAGCAAAAATCGCGCGCGGGACACGCGTTGCACCCGCGCGACGGTCGAGGCCGCCGCCAAGGCATGGATCGGCACCGCGACGGCACCGGCCCGCCAAATGCCGAGCAACGCGCCGAGATCGGACGGCCTGTTGCCGATGCTGACATGGATGGGTTCATGCGGCGCCACATGCCGCTCGGCGAGTGCGTGTCGTATGCGCTCGGCGAGCGCCAAGAGGCTGTCGCCTTGTTGCGCCTCGCCGCTCGTGCTCATAACAGCACAGCCGGCCGCCTTCAGCGCAGCGCCGAGAATCTCGGCAAGCGCGCCGCTCATGCGGTGCGGCCCGGAAACCGGGCGTCGCGCCACGCCAGCGCAGCTTTGAGGCCGTCGCGGCGCGCAATCTCCATGAACTGGATCTTGTCGGGCGAGCCGGCGCCCTCGATCGCCAGATCGATAGCCAGCCCCTCTTCGAGCGCTTCCAGCATATTGCGCGCTTCGAAGGAGCGATTGATGGCGCGCTTGGTTTGTTTGACGAGATTGGGATCGATCGCCGCGATGTGGTTCGCCATGGTCAGCCCAACGCGGTCAAGCTCGGCCGGCGCCACGACGCGATTGACCATGCCGAGCTGGTGCGCGCGGGCGGCGGGAATGCGGTCCTCGCCCAAAAGGATGATCTCCTTGGCAATCTTCGGGCCGACCAGCCAGGGCAATATCAGGGCGACAATGCCGGCGCCGAATTTAAGCTCCGGCTCGCCGAAGAACGCGTCTTCCGCCGCGATGGTGATGTCGCAAGCCAGCGCCAGCTCGCAGGCGCCGGCCAAGCATGGTCCGCGCACCGTGGCGATGGTCGGCAGCGGGAAGTGCCAAAACCGCATGATGGTGTCGAAATCCTTGCGCAACAGCGGCCGCCACGCTTCGACGCCCGACGGCCGGCGCTCCATCTGCTCCTTGAGATCAAAACCCGACGAGAAAGCCGCGCCGGCGCCGGTGACGATCAGCGCGCGCAAGCCGGCGTCGCGCTCGATGTCGTCAAGGGCGGTGCCGATCTCGCCGAGCATGGCGGCATTGAGCGCGTTGGCGCGCTCGGGCCGGTTGAGCGTCAGACGCGCGACGGCGTTGATTTTTTCAACCTCAATTGTCGAGAAACGTTGGGTCATTGATCGGCATCCATTGCGGTGGCTGCTCAGCAGCCACCGTCCCTTAAATCGCATGGTTGCATTGGAGCGCAGAGAGAATTTGAACTCAAGGACGGCCCCCATTGGGGCTGCCGCCTACGGCGGTCGCCGAAAGGCGATCCTTGACTTCAAATTCTCTCTGCGCTGCGGTCGACCATGCGATTTAAGGGATACTCCGCCCTCCATGGCGTCTTGTATTGACAAGCCCGGCATGGCGGCCATCCTGAGCGCCGTCCGGAGTATCCCATGAACAAGCACAGCAATATCAAGGCCGCGATCGGCTACGACGATCTGCGGGAATGGCTTTCGGCTGCCGAAGCGCTCGGCGAGGTCAAGAATATCAAGGGCGCCAGCTGGCAGGAGGATATCGGGCTAGCCGCCGAGGCGATCCTGCGCGCCGAGGACGGGCCGTGCGTGGTGTTCGACGAGGTGCCCGGCTGCCCGAAGGGCTTTCGCGTGCTGCTCAACATGTTCGCCGGCACCCGGCGCAACATGACGCTGGGCTTTCCCGACCACCTCAACAAGTGGGAATTGAGCGACGCTTATCGCGAAGCCTATTTGGTGGACCCGAAATTACTTCCGCACGAGATCGTCGACGACGGCCCGGTGCTGGAGAACGTGCTCACCGGCGACGCCATCGACGTCACCAAATTCCCCTCCCCGATCTGGCACGAGAAGGACGGCGGCCGTTACATCGGCACCGGCACCTACAGCATCACCCGCGACCCGGAGGAGAACTGGCTCAATGCCGGCGCCTATCGCGCCATGGTGCACGACAAGAAGTCGGTCGGCTTCGTCACCGCACGCGGCCATCACGGCTATATCCATCGCGAGAAATATTGGGCGCGTGGCGAAGCCATGCCGGTGGTGATGGTGCTCGGCGGCGATCCGCTGGCGTTCTTCTATGGCGGCGTCGAGGCGCCCTACGGCACGTTCGAATTGGACATCGTCGGCGGCATGCGCGGCCGGCCGACCAAGATGGTGCGCGGCAAGGTCACCGGCCTGCCCTTCCCCGCCAATGCCGAGATCGTGCTCGAAGGTTACGTCACCCCCGACAAGCGCCAGGACGAAGGCCCGTTCGGCGAATGGACCGGGCATTATGCCGGCGGCAAGCGGCCGATCCCGGTGCTGGATATCGCGGCGATCTATCACCGCAACGATCCGATCCTGGTCGGCGTGCCGCCGATGGGCGGCGGGCCCGACGAGATGGCGCGCTATCGCGCGGTGATGCGCTCGGCGATGATCCGGCAGAACATGACCAATGCCGGCGTGCCCGGCGTGCAGCAGGTGTGGTGCCACGAGGTCGGCGGCGCGCGCATGCTGCACGCGGTCTCGATCACGCAGCGCTATCCGGGCCACGCGGTGCAGGCGGCGCACGTCGCGGCGCAATGCGGCGCCTCGGCCTATGCGTCGAAATATATCGTGGTGTGCGACGACGACGTCGACGTCACCAATCTCGACCACATGCTGTGGGCGATGCTCACCCGCACCGATCCGAAGGAATCGATCCAGTTCATCACCGGCTCATGGGATTCCAGCGCCGACCCGGCGCTGCCGCCGGAGCGCCGCGCCGCCGGCGATTTCACCCACTCGGTGGCGCTGATCAACGCCTGCAAGCCGTGGCACTGGCGCGAAAAATTTCCGCCGAGCAATACGCCGAGCCCGGAAGTCGCCAAGAAGGCGCGGGAAAAGTTTGGTTGGTTGCTGGATGGGAAGAAATAAAACATCCGCCCCCGCGATAGCGGGGGAGGGGGACCGCGCGCAGCGCGGTGGAGGGGGCGCGGGACTCTCAGCTTCGTTATCGTCGCAGAAAAATGAGAATCGCGAGGTTGTTGTTTTGACATGAACAGAATCGAGCAAGCACTGAAATCAGCACTCACCGTCAGTCTCTGCGCAGCGTCACCGCCGCTCCCCCTCCACCGCCCTTCGGCACAGCCGACGCTTCGCGTCGGCGTTCTTTACGTAAAGAACGGCGGCCAAAGGCCGCCTATGCCCCCTCCCCCGCTCCGCTGCGCTACGCGGTGGCGGAAAAGGAAGAACCCATGAAGCTCGCCGTCCCGGATAAAATTTCGCCGTCTTATTTCGTCGCCGAGGCCGCGGTCGAGCTCGGTTTCTTCAAGGCCGAAGGGCTCGATGTCTCGCTCGAGCTGGTCTACCCCGTCGACAAGGCCTACGAAGCGCTGCGCGACGGCAGAATCGATTTCGTCGGCGGCGCGGCGCATGCGGTGCCGGCGGCGTTTCCGGGCTACAAGGGCGCCAAGCTGATCGCGGCGCAAGCCCAGGGCATGTACTGGTTTCTGGTGATGCGCTCCGACATCGGCGCCAAGCGCGGCGATCTCAGCGTCGTCAAGGGCCGCACCATCGGCGCCGCGCCGTGGGTCAATACCGGCCTGCGCGGACTGCTGATAGCGGCCGGCATCGATCTCGAACGCGACAAGGTCAATATCGCGCCGGTGCCGGGCCTCATTGGCGACGTGCCGAATTTCGGCGTCATGGCGTCAAAGGCGCTCGAAGACCGCAAACTCGACGGCTTTTGGGCCAACGGCATGGGCGCGGAGGTCGCGGTGCGCGGCGGTTACGGCACCGTCGTCATCGACGCCCGCCGCGGCGACGGACCAAAAGAGTGCTTCAACTACACTGCCCCGACCATCACGGCATCCGACGAGCTGATCGCACGTTCCCCCGAAAAGGTTGCCGCGGCGGTGCGCGCCATCGTCAAGACCCAGGCCGCCTTGAAAGCCGATGTATCGCGCGCCGGCGAAGTCGGACGAAAGCTGTTTCCGCCGACCGAGGCCGGTCTGATCACCGAGCTGATCCGCCGCGACCTGCCCTATTACGACGCCACGCTGTCGCGCGATTTCATTGCCGGCATGACGGCGTTTCTGCGCAGCCAAGGCGTGCTCGACGGCGATGTGCCGTACGAGCAGATCGTCGCCACGCAATTCGCTCCGCTTTGGAAGGGATAAAATTGTGAACCTGGCGCTCTGGCTCCATCGTGCTGGATTGAGCCACGGCGATCGGCCGGCGCTGGGATTGGGGGCGCGCGTTTTCAGGCGCTACGGCGAAGTCGCCGGACGCGCGGCTAGGCTGGCGGCGTCGCTGCGCGAGCGCTTCGGGTTGGAGCCCGGCGAGCGCGTCGCCATCGCGGCGAAGAATTGCCCCGACTATGTCGAGCTGATGTTCGGCATCTGGCATGCCGGGCTCGCCGCGGTGCCGGCCAACGCCAAACTGCACGGCCGCGAGCTCGGCTATATTTTGCAGCATTCCGGCGCCCGCGTCTGCTTCGCATCGGAAGGGCTCGATGCCGAGATCGCGCCGCACGCGCCGGCGACGCTGCAACGCCTGATCGTGATCGGCAGCCGCGACTACGAAGCGCTGTTTGCTGCCGATCCGGTCGCGCCGTGGCCGTGCCGCGGCGACGATCTCGCCTGGCTGTTCTACACCTCCGGCACCACAGGGCGGCCGAAGGGCGCCATGCTCACCCATCGCGTTCTGGCGGCGGCGAGCTTCGCCTATGCGAGCGAGGTCAATCCGATCGCGCCCGGCAGTCCGCTCCTGCATGCCGCGCCGATGAGCCACGGCTCCGGCCTCTACATGATGGCGCACCTGGCGCGGCTCGGCGTCAACGTGGTGCCGGAATCGAGCGGTTTTGAAGCCGACGAGGTGATGAGCCTGATCGACGCCTGGCCGGGCACCTCGATGTTCGCCGCGCCCACCATGGTCAAGCGGCTCGTTGAATGCGACGCGGAATGCGATCCCGATCGCATCAAAACCATCGTCTGGGGCGGCGCGCCGATGTATGTCGCCGACGCGCGCGCCGCCATCGATCGCTTCGGCCCGCGTTTCGCGCAGATTTACGGCCAGGGCGAAAGCCCGATGACCATCAGCACCTTGTCGAAACAAGAGATTGCCGACCGCGATCATCCGCGTTGGGCCGAACGGCTGGGCTCCGCCGGCCGGCCGTTCGGCTGCCTCGAAGTGATGATCGCCGACGGCGACGATTGCGCGTTGCCGACCGGCGCGACCGGCGAAATTTTGTGCCGCGGCGACGTGGTGATGCCGGGCTACTGGAACAATCCGGAAGCGTCGGCGGCGACCTTGCGCGGCGGCTGGTTGCATACCGGCGACGTCGGCGCGTTCGACGCCGAAGGCTATCTGACGCTCAAGGACCGCTCCAAGGACGTCATCATTTCCGGCGGCTCGAATATCTATCCGCGCGAGGTCGAGGAAATTTTGCTCGAGCACGAACGCGTTCGCGAAGTCTCGGTGATCGGGCGGCCCGATCCGCAATGGGGCGAGGTCGTCGTCGCCTATGTGGTCGGCGACGCCGACCGCGGCGAGCTCGATGCGTTGTGCCTCAACGGCATCGCCAGGTTCAAGCGGCCGAAGGACTATGTGTTCGTCGCCGCGCTGCCGAAAAACAATTACGGAAAAATCCTCAAGACCGAGCTGCGCGAGCTCGATGCCAAAGCAACGCCAGCACTGAAGCGAGAGGACCGCCATGGCCGATCGACTCAAAGGTAAGGTAGCGCTGGTGGTCGGCGCCGGCTCGATCGGACCGGGCTGGGGCAACGGCAAAGCCACGGCGGTGGCGTTTGCGTGCGAGGGCGCGCGCGTGTTCTGCGCCGATATCAATCTCGCCGCCGCCGAGGAAACCGCCAAGATCATCAAGGACGAAGGCGGCCAGGCGGCGGCGCACCGCGCCGACGTCAGCAAGGCCGCCGATGTCGCCGCCATGGTCGAAGCCTGCGTCTCGGCATACGGACGCATCGACGTGCTCGACAACAATGTCGGCATTGCCGAGATGGGCGGCGTGGTCGAATTATCGGAAGCGGCCTGGGATCACGTCTTCGCCGTCAATCTCAAAAGCGCTTTCCTGACCATGAAGCACGTCATTCCGCTGATGGAGCGACAGGGCGGCGGCTCGATCATCAACATTTCCTCGATCGCTTCGATCCGCTATACCGGCGTGCCCTACGCCACCTATTACGCCACCAAGGCCGCGCTCAACCAGCTGACCAAAACCACCGCGGTCGAATATGCGGCCAAGCGGATCCGGGTGAACGCCATCCTGCCCGGGCTGATGAAGACGCCGATGGTCGAGCACAGCGCGGGGCTGGCCAAGAGCTATGCCGGCGGCGACGTCGAGGAAATGTGGCGCGCCCGCGACCGCCAGGTGCCGATGGGATTCGGCGGCGATGCCTGGGACGTCGCCTGGGCGGCGGTGTATCTCGCCAGCGACGAAAGCCGCTACGTCACCGGCCTCGAGCTCGTGGTCGACGGCGGGATCACGCTCAAATACGTGTGACCCGCGCCGCTCACCACGCGCCGGCGGTAAATTGCAGGCGTTGGGTGACGTCGTAAGGCTGCTTGGCGAACGGGAACGCGTAATCGACGCGCAGTGGCCCGAACATCGAATCCCAGATCAGGCTGCCGCCGACCGAGGCACGAAGCGCATGCGAATTGGCGATTTGTTGCGACGGCGACAGGGTCGACAGGTGCGAAACGCTCGAAGCGCCGTTCGCCCACAGGCTGCCGACGTCGGAGAACAACGCCATCTTCAACTGCGCGTCCGCCGGAACCAGCGGCACCGGCGCCTGCAACTCGGCCGATGAGGTCCAATAGACGTTGCCGCCGACATTATCCATCGTCGTGCCGGGCGTGAGGTCGCGCGGGCCAAAGCCGTTGGGCGCAAAGCCGCGAACCAGCTGCGGCCCGCCGAAGAAGCCGTTGATCAGCGGCAAGGGCTGGCCGCCCCACGGCGTGATGTAGCCGCCCTGCGCCCGCACCATGCCGACCACGTCGCCGGCGATCGGATGGTAGTAGCGCATGTCTTCGGTGGTGCGCGCGAACCTGGTGGCGCCGCCGAGCCCGGCAAAATCGTTGTTGGTCTGGACGCGAAAGCCGTCGGTCGGGTGCCGGGCGTCGTCGAGCGTGGAATAGACGACGCTGTTGCCGACGGAGGACACCCACGACGGTCCGGCCTGCGCCGCCTGCTGGATCGGCAGCGAAGCGGCGCTGCCGGCCGGCAGCGACACGCCCTGATTATAGATCGAGTAATTCCACGTCACGCCGAGCTGATCGCTGAACGGCGTACCGAGCAAAAGCTTGGCGCCGTACAGCGAGGTGTCATAGGACTGATTGCTGTTGGCGAAGCTCTGCTTGCCGAACAGCTCGCCGCCGAGCGAGACCCGCGGGCCGAGCGCGTAGGGGTCGGTGAAGGCAAGATCGAAACCGCGGGCATATTGGCCGTACATCACCGTCGCCTTGGCGATATCGCCGGTGCCCAAAAAATTCCGATCGCTGATGCTGACCTGCGCCAGCCAGCCGTCGGTCGTGGAATAGCCCCCGGCGATCGAGAAATCGCCGGTCTGCACCTCGTCGACCGCGACGTCGAGCACGACCCGATCGGGCGCCGAGCCGGGCTTGGCGTCGATCTTCACCGACTTGAAGTAACCCAGCGCCTTGAGGTGGCGCTCGCCGCGGTCGACCAGCGCGCGGTTATAGGCGTCGCCCTCGCCGAAATCGAATTCGCGGCGGATCACCGCGTCGCGGGTCTTGGTATTGCCGTGGATTTCGATGCGCTCGACATAGAGCCGTTTGCCCTGGTCGATGATGTATATCAGATTGATCAGGTGACGGTCCGCCAGGCGGCTCATTCGCACCGACACATTGGCAAACGGCTCGCCGCTTTTGGCGAGCTGCATCGCCAGGTCTCCGACCGTTTTGTCCACCGCATCGGCATCGTAGATTTCACCGGATTGCGTGCGCAGATACGGCATCAGCTCCGGCGCGGCGACGGTCTTCAGGCGCGAATCGATATCGACCTTGCCGAAGCGATACAGCGGGCCTTCGTCGATCTTGAAGACAACGACGATGCCTGCCTTGTCGACGTCGTAGCTCGACGACGCCACCACGTGGACGTCGTCGTAGCCGTGGGCGCGATAGAATTTGCGCAAGAGCTCGCCGTCGTTTTCGACCTTGTCGGGATCATAGCTGTCGTTTTCGAGCGCAAAGCTCAGGGGATTGGTGACGCCGGTCTTGATCACGCCGGTGAGCTTGTTGCGCGGATATGCGGTGTTGCCGGCGAACACGATCTGGCGGACCGCGAGCTTCTCGTTCTCCTTGATCTCGAAGACGAGATTGACGCGATCGTCCTTGATCTTGATCGTCTTCGGCACGACGCGGGTCTCGAAATAGCCGCGCAGCCGGTAGAGTGCGGCGATGCGCTCGACGTCGCTCTGCACGAAGGCGCGCCACAGCGGGCCGCTTTCCTTCGACTGCAAATCCTTCTTGAGATCGGCGTCGTTGATCTTGTGGTTGCCCTCGAAGGCGACGCGGATGACGGTCGGGTTCTCGACCACCGACACAAACACGGCGTCGCTGTCGTGCGAGATTTTCACGTTCTGAAAAAGCCCGGTGGCGTAGAGCCGCTTGAGCGCCGCATCGAGCTCGCCGGCGTCAAGCCTGCCGTCCGCCGCAGGGTGAAAATACGCGCGGATCGTATCGGCGCCGACATGCCGGTTGCCGGTCACCGTGATCGCGGAATCCTTCGCCCCCGCCGCGGCCGCACTGGCGCATGCGGCGGTCAGAAGGAATACCGACAGCAATAACGAAAGAATGGCGGCTGATCCCCGGCCGTCCATCGCCACACCCCACGACCCCACAAGCCGGGAGCCATCACATCCGGCTGCGGCGGCGGGATCGTGACCGATTGTGTCGGAATCTGAGGTATTGTTGGGGCGTTTGCCGTAATGGTTTACGTCTCTCTTCACCTCTCCCCGCCGCGCGGGGAGAGGTCGAGTGAGCGGAGCGAACGAGGGTGAGGGGGCCTCTCCGCGATTCTGAGCACCAAGGGCTTGATTACGATGTCTCAGCCCAGCGGAGAGGCCCCCTCACCCCACCCTCTCCCCGCACGCGGGGAGAGGGAGACGCGCACCGAGCTTAACCCTGCAACGCCCGCGTGGTGTCGTCGAACAATTCCTCGACCGAATAGCGCCGCGGGATGATCTTCATTTCCAGCGCGTAGCTCGACATCAGGTCGAGCGCCGGCTTCACCGCGTCGAAGCCGAACGGCAGCGTGTCGACGGCGCCGGGCTTGGGCAGGCCGGCGGCTTTCTTGCTGTCGTGCAGCATGCGGAACACTTCGCGCACCGCGCCGGGATCGGATTTCACCACGTCGTTCTTCACCACCACCATGTGGTTGATCGGCACGGTGTTGTATTTCTTGTACCATTCCTTGGCGGCGTCGTCGGGATTGGCAATGACGCTTTTCAGCCGCGGATCGGACGGCAGCACGGTGCCGAAGATCGCGGCGTCGAGCTCGCCGTCGAGCACCATCTTGGTCATGTCCTTGCCGTCGGCGGCGCGCTCGACGCCGGGCGGGTCCTTGAATTCGGGGATGTGGGCGTCCTCGAACGTCACCCACTTCACCTTGCTGTTGTCGAGGCCGTAGTCCTTCCACAGAATGCCGCGCAGCCAGCAGCCCGTGGTCTGGGCGAACGAGCGCACGCCGATGCGGCGGCCCTCGAGCGTGTCCGGCGTCACGGTGCCACGCTCGGAATTGTACAGCATGGTGCCGTGCTGGAAGCGGCCCATCATGGTGGCGGGCAACAGCGTGAGCGGCTTGCCGTAGGCCTTGCCTTGCAGATAGCTGACGATCGCCATCTCGCAGATGTCGAATTTCTGCTCGCGCACCATCATGCCGAAGGCCTTGTAGACCGGATTGACCTCGACGAGGTTGAGCTTGACCTTGTCGGACTTGATCTGGCCGGCCTTGAGCGCCTGGGTCTGCGGATAAGTGCCGAAGCAGGCGTTGATGGTGTCGATTTTTTCGGCCGTCATTGTACTCATTTGCGCTCACCTCCCGAGGCGGCTTGATTTTATGGTGTCGGTCAGCGTTAAACCAGTCTCCTCCCTCTCCCCGCTTGCGGGGAGAGGTGATTCTGGTCGCAGGACGGAACAATGACCCCAAACGACTCGCACATTGCCGCCGACCGGCTCGCCACCTTTATTACCAGCGCCCTCGCCGCCGCCGGCCTGCCAGCGCAGGACGCCGAGATTGTCGCCGGCCTCATGGTGGAGGCCGACCTGCGCGGCAGCGATACCCATGGCGTGATCCGCCTGCCGCTCTATGTGCGCCGCATCCGTGCCGGCGGCGTCAATGCCAAGCCGAACATCCGCGTCGTCAGCGACCGGCCCTCGGCGGCGCTGATCGACGGCGACAATGCCATGGGCCACCTGGTGATGCGCCGCGCCGCGCACCTCGCCATCGAAAAGGCCAAAGCGACCGGCATCGGCTGGGTCGGCGCGCGCATGAGCAACCACGCCGGCCCGGCGGCGCTCTACGTCACCTTGCCGCTGCACCATGACATGATCGGTCTCTATTTCGCCGTCGGCAGCAACAACCATCTGCCGGCCTGGGGCAGCAGCGAGAGCCTGCTCGGCACCAACCCGATGGCGGTCGCGGTGCCGGCGGAGCACGAGCCCGCCATCGTGCTCGACATGGCGCCGACCGTCGCCGCCTACGGCAAGGTGCGGCTCAAGGCGCAGCGGGGTGAGCAAATGCCGGTCGGCTGGATGATCGACAAGCAAGGCAAGCCGCTAACCGATCCGAAACGCGCCGACGAAGGCCATCTGCTGCCGATCGGCGATTACAAGGGTTACGGGCTGAGCCTGATCATCGGCCTCCTCGCCGGCGCGCTCAATCGCGCGGCGCTGGGCCGCGACGTGATCGACTTCGTCAAGGAGACCGGCAAAGCGACCAATACCGGCCAGGCCATCGCGGCAATTTCGATCGACGCCTTCATGCCGGCCGCCGAATTCAAGCGCAACGTCGACCAAATGATCCGCGATATCCGTGACTCGAAGCGGCTGCCCGGCGTCGAGCGCATTTTTCTGCCGGGCGAGCAGAGCCACGCCAAGCTTGTGGAACGCCACGCCCACGGCGTGCCAATGCCGAAAGCGCTGCGCGACAGCCTCGACGCGCTGGCGCGCGATCTCAACGTCGCCCCGCTGGAATAGATCATGGCGCCGCGCACACCCGTCGGCGTCATCGGCGTCGGTCTCATGGGCGAGGTCTATGCCCGCCGCCTGGTCGCGGCGGGATTTACGGTGATCGGCTACGACGTCGATCCGATGAAGAGCGAGCGGCTGGCGCAATTCGGCGCGCAGGCCGGTACGCTGACCGATATCGCGCAAAAATGCGATCCGATCGTAGTCGCGGTGTTCAACACCGAGCAGGTCGAGGATGTTGTCGAGCACGCGCTCATTCCGGCGGCTGCCGGCAAGATCGTGCTCGTCACCTCGACCTGCGATCCCGACCGCATCGCGGCGCTCGGCGCGCGGGTCGGCGACAGATTGCGATTTCTCGAGACGCCGGTGTCCGGCACCAGCGAACAGGTCCGCCAGGGTGACGGCGTCGGCCTGATCGGCGGCGATCCGAAAATCGCAGCCGCCGCCGCGCCGGTGCTCGACGCGCTGTTTGCCAAGAGCTTTCATATCGGCAAGGTCGGCGACGGCGGCCGCGCCAAGCTCGCGGTCAATCTCATCCTCGGCCTCAACCGCCTGGCGCTGGCTGAAGGCTTGGTGTTCGCGGCTCGCCTCGGCCTCGACCCGGCGGCGTTTCTCGACGTCGCGCGCGGCTCGGCCGCGGCCTCGCAGGTCATGGACACCAAGGGACCGAAAATGATCCGTGGCGATTTCGCGCCGGAGGGCCGCGTCCGCCAGACGCTCAAGGACACGAGGCTCATGCTCGACCAGGCGCGCAAGGCCGGCCAGCAACTGCCGCTTCTGCAAATTCACGCCGACGTGCTGCAGGCTTGCGTCCGCCACGGCGATGCCGAGCAGGACAACAGCATCGTCATCGAGGAAATCCGCCGCCGCCGCGTCCGGTGAAGCGGATCACTGGATTCTCATCGGCAGATGCTGCAGGCGTAATTCGCCGACGGCGCCGCCATAGACCGGAATGAAATCCGGATCGGCGAGCCTGGCATGGGGGAAGCGCGCCAGCAGGCGGCGGATCGCAATGGTGATGGCGGTCCGGCCCAAAATATTGCCGATGCAATGGTGCGGCCCGGCGCCGAAGGCGAGAATGCGCTTCGGGTTGCGATGGATGTCGAAGCGCAGCGGGTCGGCAAAGACGTCGGGATCGTAGTTCGCCGCTTGCGGCGACGGCCGCACCACCATGCCCTTCAAGATTTTCGTGCCGCCGACCTCGGTGTCGCGCGTCGCCATGCGCGGGAAGGTGAAATAGCCGTTGCCGGCGATGCGCAGGCATTCCTCGACGGCCTCAGGAATCAGGTCCGGCGCGGCGATGAGCTCGGCGAGCTGATCGGGGTGCGCGTAGAGCGTGTAAAGCGCCCCGCCGGCGGCCCGGCTGGTGGCGGACAAAGCCGCGCCGCAGATGGTGAAAATCTGGTCGAACAATTCGCGGTCGGTCAGCTTGTCGCCCCGGTCACGTGCCGCGATAAGATCGCTGATGAAGTCGGGGCCGGGCCGGCGGCGCCGCTCCGCGACGATCTCATGCACCAGGTCGGCGGCGCGATCGAACGCGGCGACGCATTCCGGCGCGAATGGCTGGCCGGGCTTGGTATAGGTCGTCAGCGGCAGCACCTCGTGGAAGGCGAGGAAAATCTCCTTCTGCCGTTCGTCGAGATTGACCATGGTGGTGAGCAGCGCGCCGACCACCAGCTGGGCGCCATAGTCTTCCATGCCGTCGAAATCGTTGCCGCCGCGTTCGATGCTGTCGAGCATGCCGTCGATGATTTCGGTAATGCGCGCTTCGAGTTGGGCGAGCCGGCGCGAGGAAAACGCCGGCATCAGCAAGCGGCGGATGCGCGCATGGCGCTCGCCGTCCATCTGGGTGATGAACTGCACGCCCATGAACTTGTCGAACTGCTCGAAGCCGGGGCCCTTCGGCATTTCCGAGGAAAACCGCGCGGTATCGGCGAACACCTCGTGCACATGGGCATAACGGCCGCAGATCACCTGCGGCGGCCCATTGGACAGGACATAGAACGGCGGACGCCGCGCCCATTCCGCCATCAGGCGGCGCGCGTTCTGTTTGAACGCGCTGCTGCCGAGGTCGAGGTCGACCACGTTGCTCTCGTCCAGATCGGTCAGCAACGACAAGGAACCCTCCGGGTCGCGGTCGGCAAGCTTAGCGCCGATTGAGCGGTTGGAAAATCCGCCTTGGCGATCTGGCTGGTCGGCAACGCGTCGTGCGCCCCGCTCAATCGCCGTACGACGCGGCCGCGCCTCTTGCGCGGTGAGTTTGGTTCAAGATACTCATGGCAAAGCTATGCGGCTCGTGAACTAAGCCCAGCCGTCCTGGGCAATAACGTATGGGAGGCTGCGCTAATGAAAAGTTTGCTGACGTTGGCGATTGCTGCAATCCTGACGATCATTTCATCGTCGTCCCATGCCTATCAACTCGCGATCAGCCAATACGGCCGCGTCACCGCGACTTTGCCGTGGGCGGTGGCCATGGAAAAGGGATATTTCGACGAAGCCGGCGTCAAGATCGATCAGGTGATCGCCGGCGCCGGCGGCGGCACGACATTGCGCAACGTGCTCGCCAGCGATCTTCCGTACGGCGAGGTCGCGACCTCCGCCGCGATTGCCGCGCGGCGGGCCGGACTCGACATTGTCATCGTCAATTCGTCGAGCAGCCATATCGGCGAGATCGCCCTGGTCGCCGATCCGAAAACCGACATCCGTAAAGTCACCGACCTCGTCGGCAAGAAGGCCGGCTATACGGCGCCGAAATCGACCAGCGATGTGCTGCTGCATCTGGCGTTGCAGGCGACGCAGATGACCGACAAAGTCGAAGCCGTGGCGACCGGCGGCTTCGGTCCGGGCCTCACCGCGCTGTCGACCGGCGCCATTCAGGCGGCGCCGCTGATCGATCCGATCCTGACGCTGGAGCCGGAAAAATACCGGGTCATCCTGCGGTTCGCCGATCTCATTCCGAGGATGACCTGGCTCGTCGGCATCACCACCCGGGAGTTTGCCACGAAGAATCCGGACCTGCTGCGCAAACTGATCGCCATTCATCGGCGCGGCGCGGAATACATCTATCAGAACCGCGATGACGCCATGCGCATTTACGCGAAAGTCTGGCAGCAGGAGCCAAACCAGGTCGCGACCTATTTTCCCAAATATTTCGGCTATGACGGCGAGTGGACTCGCGGCGAATTCGAGACATCGGGACTGCGGAAAATGTCGGAAGGCTTGCAGCTGGTCGGCGAAGTCGACGGGCCCGTCGACTGGAATGCCATGATCGACCAGGAATTCCTGCCGAAAGATTTGCAAAAGCCGTTGTGAATTTGCGCCTCACCAAAGTCGGCTTGGCACGGACCGCCGTGGTCATCGGAGCGTTTGCCGCGCTCGAAATTCTCTGCCGGACGGCGGTCATACCCCGGGCGACGATGATCCCGCCGACCGAAATCGCCGTCGCGCTGTGGCAAATCCTCGCCAGCGGCAAAGCCAATAGCGATATCGCGTTCACCATCGTCAACACCTTGGCGGCGATCGCGCTTTCGGTCGTGCTCGGCTTTTGGCTTGGTGCCGCGCTGCACGCGCTGCCGCGGGCGCGGCGGGCGTTTGAGCCGCTGTTGTCGGCGTATTACGCGGTACCGGTCTTCATTTTCTATCCGGTGTTGATCGTTGCCTTCGGCGTCGGGCGATCCGCCCTGATCGCCATGGGCGCGATGTTCGGCATCGTGGCAATGATCGTCAATACCATGATCGGCCTCGACCGGGTGCCGCGGGTCATCGCCAAGACCGCCACCGTCATGAGGCTGAGCCCGCTGCGCCGGCTGTTGCTGCTGCGGCTGCCGGCGGCAGCGCCGCATCTGGTCACCGGCATCAAGCTTGCGGTGGCCTATTCGGTGATCGGCATCGTCGCCGGCGAATTCATATTGGCAACGGCGGGAATGGGGAAGCGGATCGCCTTCGGCTATCAGGATTTCGATAACCGCACGATGTACGGCATGCTGCTGCTGCTTTTGATCCTGGTCATGGTCGTCAACGGCGCGCTGTCGCACTGGGAGAAGCGGCTTCACCATCGCTTCGGGCAGCAATGAAGCCGCAACAGTACGATGCACTGATTCTGGCCGCGGGCTTCCTCGTATGCTGGGAACTGCTGTATTTGCTGGTCGGCGGCGACGTCGTGTCCGCTCCGGCCGATACGCTGCTGCGCGCCGTCACGCTGTTGAAGGGACGAAATTTCTGGAACGACGCGGCGAGCACCGGCATCGCCTTCGGCTATGCGTGCGTCATCGGCATTGCCGGCGGCATGCTGCTCGGTCTCGCGCTCGGTCTCAGCCGCTTCGCCGGCGATGTGGCCGACCCGATCCTCGGCACCGTCTATTCGATCCCCAAGATCACGCTCTACCCGATCATTCTGCTGATCTTCGGCTTGAGCCTCACCGCGAAAATCGCGTTCGGCGTGATCCATGGCATATTCCCGGTCGCCATATTCACCATGAACGCGGTCCGCAACGTCGCGCCGGTGCATCGCCGGACCGCGAAGGCGTTGCGGCTGTCGCCGGTCGCGACGGTGGTCACGATCCTGGCCCCCGCCGCGATACCGGAAATTCTTTCCGGCATCCGCATCGGCATCGCCGTGACGCTGCTCGGCATATTGATCGCCGAACTGTTCGCCTCGTCGTCGGGCATCGGCTTTGCGCTGATCCGCGCCACCGAGATTCACAACGTTGTCGATATTTTCGCGCTGACCTTGCTGCTGTTTCTGTTTGCGGTCGCGATCAACACGCTTCTGCACGTCACCGAGCGGCGGGTGCGCCGCGATGCATGACCGGACCGGCCGAAAGCGATGAAGGCGAGCCAACAGAGAATTTTGACGACCCATGTCGGCAGCTTGCCGCGGAGCGACGCGGTGCTGCATCTGCTCGAAGAGCGCGAGAACCGCCGGGCCTTCGATACCGCGCAGTTCGACCGCGAGATGCGGCAGGCGGTGCTCGATATCGTCACGCGGCAGGTCGACGCCGGCATCGATATCGTCAGCGACGGCGAGACCAGCAAGATCAGCTACGCCACCTACGTGCACGATCGCCTGACCGGCTTTGCCGACGAAGGCAGCACGGAAACCGCGAAGCCGCACGCCGATCTGGCGTCGTTTCCCGACCTCCGCCGCAAGATGGCGCAGCTGACGGGAGCGCGGCGCTTCAAGCGCGTGGCTTGCGTCGGGCCGATCGCGGTTCGCAATCGCGACGCGTTGGCGCACGACCTCGCCAATATGCGTGCCGCCGTCGATGCCGCGCGGCCGGCCGAGGCTTTCTTGACGGCGGCCTCGCCCGGTGTCGTCGCGAGCTTTCTGCCGAACAAATATTATCGCCGCCATGAGGACTACGTCGCCGCCATCGCGGAGGCGATGCGGGACGAGTATGCCGCCATTGCGGCAGCGGGCTTCGTGCTGCAGATCGATTGCCCCGATCTGGCGATGTCGCGGCATACCGCCTTTCAGGACCTTTCCGAGCCGGAGTTTTTGCGGCGTGCCGCCTTCCACGCCGAAGCGCTCAACCATGCGCTCGGCACTATTCCGCCCGGCATGGTCCGCATCCATGTCTGTTGGGGCAACTACGAAGGCCCGCACACCCACGACATCGCCCTCGCCAAAATCATCGCGATCGTTCTCGGCATCAAGGCGCAAGGCATCGCGCTCGAGGCGGCAAATCCGCGCCACGAGCACGAGTGGGCCGTTTGGCGGGAATTCAAGCTGCCCGACGACAAGCTGCTGCTGCCGGGGGTGATCGATACCTCGACCAACTATGTCGAGCATCCCGCGCTCGTCGCCGAGCGCATCGTACGCTTTGCGGGGGTCGTCGGGCGCGAGCGCGTGATCGCCAATACCGATTGTGGGTTCGGCACCGCGGCGGGTTACGGCAAGCTCGATCCGGAAATCGTCTTCTTAAAGCTTGGCGCCCTGGTTGCCGGCGCCGCGCAGGCGAGCAAACAACTGTGGGCCTAGCTCGCCCATAACTTCTTACTGGCGATGCGGGCGCCCTCGACCAGCGAGCGCAGCTTGGCCCAGGCCACGTCGGGGTGCACTTCGTCGCCGACGCCTGACGTGCCAAAGCCGCAATCGGTGCCGGCGATCACCCGTTCGCGTCCGACCACCTGGGCAAACCGCATGATGCGCTGTGCCACCAGTTGCGGATGCTCGACCAGATGAATGCAGTGCGAGACGACGCCCGGAATCAAAATCTTGTCGTCCGGCAACCGCACGTCGCGCCACAATTCCCACTCGTGTTCGTGGCGCGGATTGGCGGCTTCGATGGCATAGGCACCGGCGCGGATGCGCAGCATCAAGTCGACGAAATGCTTCAGCTCGAAGTCGAAGACGCGCGGCGCGATATTGACGCTGTAGCAGGTGTGAAAGCGGACGCGATCTTGCGGGATGCCGCGCAGCGCGTGATTGACCGCTTCGACACGCAGCGCCATGAATTTCCGGCAGTCCTCGATGGTGGCGTCCGGCGTGCGATTATAGTGCGTCGCCATCCGCGGGTCGTCGATCTGCAGAACGAAGCCGGCATCGACGATGGCTTGGTACTCGACGTGCATGGCGTCGGCCAAGGCAGTGAGATACTCCTCCGCCGAGCCGTAATAGTGATTGTCGTAATAGAGCTCCAGGTTCGACGGCGAGATCGCGGTGACGAAAGCCTCTTCGGCTCTCACACCCTTGAGCGCGGCTTTGAGATTGTCGATGTCGGCGCGCAGCTCGCGCTCGCCGACATAGGCGATCGGGCCGCTGCAGACCCATGCTTTGGGGCGCACCGTGCGCTTGGCGAGGAGGGCCGAAGACCGCCCCGCTAGCATCGTTTTCATGTCTTCGTAGGCGGCGGGAAAGGCCAACGAATCGCGGGTCGCGCCGCGAAAGCGCACCGGACTGTCGATTTCCTCCAAGCCCGAAAGCCGGCCGCGCGCGTAGGCCATCCAGCTCACTTTGCTGTGCTCGCCGTCATTGATCACGTCGAGGCCGGTCTCGGCCTCCTGCCGCACGATGTCGGCGATGGCCCGGCTGACGCGGCTGTCGAGCGCACGCGCGTCGTAGTCTTTGCCGAGCTCCTTGGCGTTGAGCGCTTCGACCAGGTCCGCCGGACGCGGCAGGCTGCCGGTGTGCGTCGTGAGAATGCGATGATCGCTGCGTTTCATGCGAAATTCCGCCACGGGCTCGAGCTCGGCGCCTTGACTCGCCAGCAGTTCGATCCTACCGGGAAATCATGCGGAATAATAAATCGCTGTTGGGCGAATCTCCTTAAAAATCCGAGGACACCGCGTGACGGACTCAGACGCGTTCGACTTCATCATCGTGGGGGCCGGCAGCGCCGGCTGCGTGCTGGCCAATCGGCTGACGGCATCGGGCCGGCATCGCGTGCTGCTGCTGGAGGCCGGCCCCGGCAACCTGCACCCGTGGCTGCATATTCCGCTCGGCTTCGGCAGGCTGTTCACCGATCGCCGCTACAATTGGTGCTACGAGACCGTGCCGCAGCCCGAATGCCATAACCGCAACGTCATCGCACCGCGCGGAAAAGTTCTCGGCGGCTCGAGCTCGATCAACGGGCTGATCTATATCCGCGGCCAGGCGGAGGACTTCAATTTTTGGCGCCAGCTCGGCAATGCCGGCTGGAGCTTTGACGACGTGCTGCCCTATTTCCGCAAGGCCGAAGACAACGACCGCGGCGCCGACGAATTCCATGGCGCCGGCGGGCCACTCGGCGTCTCCGACCTGCGCGACCGCCATCCGCTCGCGGTCGCCTATGTCGAGGCGGCGGTGCAATGCGGCTATCCGCGCAACGACGATTTCAACGGAGCAGTGCAGGAAGGCGCCGGCTATTACCAGACCACCATGCGCGGCGGCGTGCGCTCTTCGACCGCGCACGGCTATCTCAGGCAAGCGCGGCGCCGCGCCAATCTCAAGGTGGTTTCGCAGGCGCTCGCTACCCGCGTTGTCTTCGATGGCCGGCGCGCCACCGGCGTCGAATATCTTGCCGGCAACGACAAACGCAGCGCTCGCGCCAATGTCGAGGTGATCGTCGCTTCGGGCGCATTCAATTCGCCGCAACTGTTGCAGCTGTCAGGGGTCGGACCGGCGCCGCTCCTTAAGTCGCTGGGCATCCCGGTGATCGCCGATGCGCCGGGCGTCGGCGACGATCTCAACGACCATATTTCAGGCCGCATCATTTTACGATGTAAAGAGCCGATCACGCTCAACGACGCGGTGCGCAGCTGGAGCGGCAAGCTCACTCACGGCTTGCACTACATCCTCACCCGCCGCGGCTATCTCGCCATCCCGGCGGTGTCTTCCGCGGTTTTCTTGCGCGCGCTGCCGTCTTCGGGAACGCCCGACTCGCAATGCTCGATTTCGCTGTTCTCGGCCGGCACCATCGGCGGCGAACTGCATCCGTTTCCGGGCGTGACCGGCAATTGCGTGCTGCTGCGGCCGGAGAGCCGCGGCTACGTGCGCATCAAATCCGCCGATCCGCACGAGGCGCCGGCCATCCACCCGAACTACCTGGCGACAGCGAAGGACCGCGACACCATCGTGGCCGGCGTCAATGCGATGCGCCGCATCTTTGCGGCACCCGCCATGGCGCGCCATATCGCCGAGGAGATCGAACCGGGCGCGCAATGCGACAACGACGATGAATTGCTCGATTTCATCCGCCGCCGCGGCTCGACCACCTATCATCCGGTGGGCACCTGCCGCATGGGCCAGGATGGCAAAGCCGTGGTCGACGAGCGGCTGCGCGTGCGCGGATTCACCGGCCTGCGCGTGATCGATGCCTCGATCATGCCGGCGGTCGTATCAGGCAATACCAACGCCGCCACGATCATGATCGGCGAGAAGGGCGCGGACATGATCCTTGAGGATGTGAAGGCCGCTTTAGCAGCCGCCGCCTGATCGCCGCTTAGGATTTGTCCGTCGCATTTTCAGCAGCAAGATACGCACCACAGGGCGCAATAGCGAAGCGTATTGCGCCGCATGAGGATAATTGGCTGCCACAAGTGGCGGATTACGCTTCGCTAATCCGCCCTACGCGCTTTCAAGACACAGACAATGCTGTCCTCGGTTATTTCGGGCGTAAGAACGGTCCCGGGATCGCAAAATCTTCGCAGCCTGCCTCAAGGAAATGATATCTGCTTCTTACCCGATCCATCGTTTCATACTTCGTTTGAAACGTGCCCTCCTCGATCATGAGCAAAGGACATTTTTTCAGAGTTATCTGTGACGTGGCGGGGTCTAAATCTTCCATCACCTCGTATCCATAGAAAACCGAGTGTTTGTTTTCGAAGTCCGTTCCGATTTTTAAAAACAAAGTCGCCTCGCCATGCGCGTCGTCATCGCCGTGTTGTGTGAACACGATGTCGACGCCATTGGTAAAGCCGCTCAGCGTATATGTGTGCTTGTCAAATTCGCGAGTCTTTTTTCCTGTGAACTTTCCCGTCCGCGAGCCTTCGCGCAGCGAAAACAGCGCATCGACAATTTCTGTTTCTTTCGTGCTGTTGTTGTAGGTCCCATAGTACGCGCGGAACGTCCTTGGATGGGTAAAATCGAGCGTAGCATCGACGTAGCCAAGTCGTGTGCTTTGAGCATTTGTGAAGAAGACCTCAAGGTATGCGCCTCCAAACACGCCAAAGACGAAAGCGAGTACCGCGGTCAACAGATTGGAGAGCAGAAAGCCCAACACCCAAGTGCCGACTCGGATATTGAGCCGGTCACGCCAAGCCCGCGGTTGCTGCTGGGACGATGAACTCATCGGTGGGAGCTCGGTCAGTCGAAAGATCTATACGCGCTCAAAGACCAAAATCAAGGATATACACGCAAAACGGGATATTACAATAGATTTTGCGGCCCGATTCTGCATTCCGCCTGTTCAAATCGGCAACCGACCCACGCCGCCAGTGGACACGGCAAGTCAGAACTCCCGATCGTTCCCACCCTGGCACTTCAGCCCACGTCTGATCGCCATTTCAAGACTTATCCATCGCGTTGTCGGCGACCAGCTCCGCGCCGTTGATATAGCTCGCCGCATCCGAAACGGCGAAGACGATGAGATTGGCGATCTCCTCAGGTCTACCCCAGCGCGTATCGCGCATGCCTTGATTGCTCGACCATTGCGCGCGCTTGCGCTCGGCCTCTTCAGCGCTGAGCTGGCGCTTGGCCATTTCGCGTTCCCATTTGGCAAAGCGCTCCGGCGTGTTGATGAAGCCCGGGATCACGCAATTGACGCGGATGTTGTGCGGCGCCAGCTCGTTGGCGAGCACTTTCGAGAAGCGGATCTCGGCCGATTTTGCCGGTCCCGTGCAGGACGAGAGGAACGGCGGGTTGAGCGTCATGATCCCGGTCTGGCCGCTGACATTGACGATGCGGCCGCCGCCTTGCGCGATCATCAGCGGCACGATGCGCTGGCAGATGCGGAATTGGGCGAAGAAATTGATCGCCATGCCCTCGACCAGCTCGGCGTCGGTCACTTCAAGGAACGGCTTGTAGGTGCCGGTGCCGGCATTATTGACGAGAATGTCGATGCGGCCGAGTTTTTCGCGCACGATGCGCGGTAGCGTCGCGATCTCTTCGACCTTGGTCACATCGAGCGACTGCGTCTCGATCTTCGCCTGCGTGGTCGCCATGATGTCGCGCGCCGCCTCCGCCAGCGCCGTCTCCCGGCGCGCGCAGATCAAAACTTTCGCGCCCTCGCGCGCCAGCGCGCGTGCCGTCTCCAGGCCGATGCCCTTGCTGCCGCCGGTGACCAGCGCCGTCTTGCCTGCAAGCCCCAGTTCCATCGTCCTGGCTCCTCTTACAAAAATCGCACGCGACCGATCAGGCCGCGCGTGTCACAGAAACACTGCCGGAGAAAGATGTTGGGAGAAATCCCACGCCCGCCAGGGCGCTTTGCGGACCATCAAGCCGAGGCTATAGTAGCTGGCAAAAGCCCGAGAGAACACGACAAGTTCCGGGCAGCCACGCTCAGGGAGGAAATCAAAATGTCGATCACGCGTCGTCAAGCGCTGGCATCCGCCGGCGCCGTCGCTCTTGCAGGCGGCTTAGCCAAGCCCGCCATCGCCGCCAAGGAGCCGATCCAGGTCGGCTATCTGCCGGCGCTCACCGGACCCTCGTCGTCTACCGGGATCGGGATCAATCGCGGCCTCCAGCTGGCGATCAAAGAGATCAACGATGCCGGCGGCATCGATGGGCGGCAGATCGAGCTGATCACCCGCGACACCCAAAGCGATCCGACCAAGGCGGTGAACGGCGCCGCCGAGCTGACGCGCGGCCAGAAGGTGAGCGTCGTGTTCGGCCCGGTCAATTCCGGCGAGTCGCTCGCGGTGGTGCCGCTGCTCGCCCGCACCAACACCCCGCAGGTTCATCCATGCTGGGTCGATAGCCTGGCCGACCCGCAGAAATACCCGATGTGCTTCCGCAACGGGCCCACCAACCAGCAGATCGGCGCCGCGGCGAACCGCTACGTGATCGAGGTGCTCAAGCGCAAGAAGGTCGCGGTGATCAGCGATACGACGGGCTATGGCACCGCTTCCGTCAACGCCTATGTGCCAATGCTCAAGGAGAAGGGTGCCGACGTCGTCTACCAGGGCAACGTCGACGCCGCCAATCCGGATCTGAAGCCTGAGCTCCTGCGCATGCAGTCGGCAGGCGCCGAAGCGATCATGCCGTGGAGCGTGAACGCGGGCTTCTTGTCGCGCATCATCAACACCCGCGGGCAGATGGGCTGGGACGTGCCGATCGTCGGCCAGACCACGCTCGGCTCCGGCCAGACCAAGGATTTGTTGGAAAAAGCCGAATACTGGGCGAAGGTCTATCCCAACAATTTCCGCCCCGTGTGCTACGCCCCCGGCGGCAAGCTGACCGAGCGTACCCTCGAATTCCTCGGCCGTGTGAAGAGCGCCAAGATCGACATGGGCGACACGCTGTTGTGGTGGATCGCGCTCGGCTACGACTCGCCGCGGCTGATCGCCCAGGCGATGAAGGCCGTCGGCACCGAGCCGGAACAGATCGTCGGCTATCTCAACAAGCTGAAGGGCTTCCCCGGCGTCTACGGCGACATCTCGTTTACGCCCGACCAGCACAACGGCTACCCCGACGACGAAATCGTAATGGTCGAGGCCAATTCACTGAAAGACGGCGCGTTCAACCTGGCTCCCGGCTACAGCGCGTGATGCGATGCTGCAGTCGATCGTCTCGACTGGGTTGGCGATCGGCTGCATCTACGCACTGATCGGCATCACCTATAACGTGATGTTCTCGGCCTCGCGCGTGTTCAGCTTCACCGCGGGCACGCTCGGCATGCTGGGCGGCGTGCTGGGCTCGCTGTTCATCGCGCGGATGGGCATGCCGGTGGCGGTCGGCTTGCTCCTGGCATTGGCCGGCGGCGCGGTGCTCGGCATCGTCACCGAGATCGTCGCCGTGCGGCCGGTGCTCAAAAGCCTCGACCAGCACCTCTACGTGCTCTCGACCTTGGCGCTGGCGCTGATCGTGCAGCAGTTCACCGCGATCGAGTGGGGCACCGAGGCGCGGCCGTTTCCGCGCCTGTTCGACATCGCCCGCGGCGGCTTCGATCAGCAGTTCTGGCTGCCGATGCTGGCCTGCGCCGCGGTGATCGTCGGCCTGGAACTGCTCTATCGCCACACGCTGGTCGGCCGCGCCTTTCTGGCGATCGCCGAGGACACCTATGCGGCGCGCGCGCTTGGCCTGCCGGAACGCGGCTTGCGCTTGGCGAGCTTTGCGCTCGCCGGCGTGATCGGCGCGCTGGCGGGCTTTGCCGGCGGCGAGATGCTGCTGGCCTATTTCGGCAATGCGCCGTTCTTGACCTTCTATGGCTTCGTCCCGGTCGCGCTGGGCGGCATGGGCAACAACCGCGGCGCCGTGGTCGCCGGCCTCCTGCTCGGATTGTTTCAGCAGGCCGCGAATTTTCTGGTCGGCGGCATCTTCGCCTCGGTCGCGGTCTTCGCCGTCTTCATCATCGTCCTGTTGGCGCGCCCCGAAGGCCTTGCCGGCGCCGCCGTGCAGCGCCGCGTTTGATGGATATGCCGATGGCAAAAGTGCGCCCGAGCCGTGCCGACGCGCTCGGGGCAACGGGCGCGCTCGGCGTGGCGCTGCCGTTCCTCGCGCTCTTCGTCCTCGGCGTCACCTTGCCGCTGTTCGGCGGCGGCTATTGGGGCGTGATCGCGACCCGGGCTTGCGTCTATTGGGTGCTGGTGTCCGGCCTCAACCTGGTGGTCGGCTTCGCCGGCCAGCTCGCCATCGGCTGGGTGTCGCTGCTCACGCTCGGCGCCTATACGACGAGCGTGCTCGCGGCCGGCAATGCCACGCCGGAATTGCCGCCCTATCTGGCGCTGGCGATCGCGGGTGTGGTCGGCGCCGTGTTCGGCTTGATCATCGGGCTGCCGGCGCTCCGCCTGCGCACCTTCTATTTCGCCATCACCACGCTCGGCTTCGCCACCATCGTCACCCAGGTGGCCCTGGCGTGGCAGAGCGTGACCGGCGGCGGCGTCGGGGTGCCCGGGCCGACTTTTCCGAAACCGTTCGATTCGCAGTGGGGCTTTTATTACTTTTGCTTCGGGCTGGCGGCGATCTGCACCTGGATGACGGCGAATATCGCGGCAAGCCGCTTCGGCCGCGCGCTGACCGCGATCCGCGATGCCGAGGTCGCCGCGGAAGCCTGCGGCATTGCCAAGCCTGCTTTGTTGGTGGCGGTGTTCCTGTTCAGCGGCGCCGTCGCCGCCGTGGCCGGCGGCCTGTTTGCCTCCTTGCAATCCTACATCACGCCGGACGCGTTCACGCTCGATTTGTCGGTGCTGTTCTTCATCGCCATCCTGATCGGCGGACGCAGCTCCATCCTCGGGCCGCTGCTCGGCACCATTCTTTTGACGGTGCTGCCGGAATTCGCCGCTCCCCTGGTGGCGTGGTCGACGTTTCTCTATGCGGTGCTCCTCCTCGTCATCGTGCTCGTCATCCCGGGCGGCATTGCCGAACTGTTGGACTTCAAGAACCGCCGCCCGCTCGAGAGCGGCCGCGCCATCATCCCGCGGCCCGAACTGCTCGGGCGGCTGCTCGCCGCGCCGGCCGACGGCGGCGCCTTGACGCTTGAACAAGTGGCCCTGGCCTTCGGCGGCGTGCACGCGATCGACGGCCTCGACCTCGAAATCCGCTCCGGCCAAATCCACGGCCTGATCGGCCCCAACGGCAGCGGCAAGACCACGACGCTCAACGTCATCTCCGGCTATTACGCCCAGCAGTCCGGCACGGTCAGGCTCAACGGTACAGCCCTGCCGATCTTCGCGCGGCACCGGCGCGCCCATATGCGGATCGCGCGGACGTTCCAGACGCCGCGCATTGTCGGCTCCGCGTCGGTGCTGCAGAACGTCATGATCGGCGGCACCATCGACGGCGCGGGCACGTTCGTCGAGTCGCTATTGTCGCTGCCGCGCCATCGCCGCGACGAAGCGAAGCTGCGCGACACCGCCATGCTGGCCTTGGCGGCGGTCGGGCTCGAGCGTCTCGCCGCGGTGCGCGCCGACCGGCTGCAGCACAGCGAGCTGCGCTTTACGGAAATCGCGCGTGCGCTGATGCTGCGCCCGACATTCCTGCTGCTCGACGAGCCGGCGGCCGGGCTCTCGGCCGAGGAGATCGGGCGGCTCGGCGTGCTGGTGGCGGCGATTGCCCGCGCCGGCACCGGCGTCCTGCTCGTCGAGCATCACGCCGACCTGATCTTCGACATCTGCCATCACGTCACCGTGCTCAATCTCGGCAAGGTATTGGCCGCCGGGACGCCGGCCGAAATCCGCTCGCACCGGGAGGTGGTCAATGCCTATCTCGGCGGCTGACGCGCTGTTGGACATCTCCGGTCTCTCGACCGGCTACGGCAAGATCGGCGTGCTGCACGGCGTCGACCTGACGGTCGGCACGGGCGAGGTGGTGGCGCTGCTCGGCCCCAACGGCGCCGGCAAATCCACGCTGCTGCGCGCCGTGTCGGGCCTCCTGCCGTGGTCGGGCAGCGTGCGTTTCGCCGGCCGCGATCTCACCGGCTCCAGTCCGCGCGATATCGTCAAAGCCGGCCTCGCCCATGTGGTAGAGGGCCACCGCGTGTTCACCCAGCTTGCGGTGCTCGACAACCTTTTGCTCGCCGCCTACGACCTGCCGCGCGGCGAGCGCACCGCGCGCGTCGACGAGGCGCTCGGGCTGTTTCCCGAAATCGCCGCCAAGCGCCACGAACGCGCGGCCGCGCTCTCCGGCGGCCAGCAGCAGATACTGGCGGTGGCGCAAGGTTTGGTGCGGCGGCCGCGCCTCCTCATGCTCGACGAGCCTTCCGCCGGGCTGTCGCCGGTCCTGGTGGATCGTGTGCTTGTCGTGGTGCGGCGGCTGCGTGAGGCCGGCACCGCGGTGTTGCTGGTCGAGCAATTGATCGAGAAGGCGCTGGCGCTCGCCGATCGTGTCTATGCGCTGGCGCGCGGCTCGGTCGTGCTGGAGGCCGGCACCGGCGAGGCCGATCTGCCGCATCGGCTAGAGCATGCTTATCTGGCGCAGCCAAAGTGAGAGTGTGTCATGTGCGAGACCGTCAACGACAAAATCCCCGGCTGGAAAGGCTGGCTCGATGTGCCGGCGCCGAAGATTTCCGGCGCCGCCGGTCCCTGGATCGATCTGTCGCATCGGCTGACCGAGGAGCTGTCGCGGATTCCGATGTTTCCGCAGCCGCAGATCCGCCGGCTCTGGAAAATTCCGGAACACCGCGCCAACGTCACCGAAGTCCACATGGTGGTGCATCACGGCACTCATCTCGACGCGCCGCGTCATTTCATCGCCGACGGCCCGGCCATGGACGAGGTGCCGCTCGATCGGCTTTACGGGGAGGGCGTGGTCTGGCGCTTCGACAAGGGCGATGACGGCATGATCGACGTCGCCGATCTCGAACGCGCCACGCCGCGGCTGCGGCCGGGCGACATCGTGCTCCTGGATACCGGCCGCGCCAAGCACATCAACACCGACCGCTACATGCGCCACGCTTCGCTCACCGGTGAAGCCGCGGTCTGGCTGGTCCGGCAGGGCGCCAAGCTGGTTGGCGTCGATACCGCCACGCCCGATCTGCCGCCCGGCCGGCGGCCGGCGGATTTCGCCTTTCCGGTGCACTACACGCTGCTCAGCCAGGGCGTGCTGATCGCCGAGCACGTCACCGGTCTTGCACCGCTCGCCGGCCGTCGCGCCGAGATCATGTTCCTCGGCCTCAACATCGCCGGCTCCGACGGCGCGCCGGCGCGCGCCATCGCCCGCGCTGTCGATTGATCGGCCGACGGCAGCGCGGCTAGCGCAACTTGTAGAGCGCGTGGCGCCGGTTGCGGGTGTGGGGGCGCACTTCGCCGGGCCAGCGCCCTTGCTCGGAGGCTTGCGCCCATTCGCGGCTGACCAGCACATGCGGACCGTCGATCTCGTAGAGCGCCGTATAGCGCGGGCCATCCGGCGCGATCCGCTTTTCTTCGCCGCCGATGTTGAGGACGAACGGCTCACCCGCCATGCGGGCGGCGCCATGGACGCCCGGCACCTGCAAAAGATTGGGCACGTGCTCGCTGTCGTAGACCTCGTTGAACAGCGCCTCCTTATCGGGGTCGACGTCCATGCTGACGATGAACAGATATTTCGACTTGATCGGCATCGCTTCACCCGTTGACTGTGGCGCCAAAGCTGCATTGGCTATCGTTCGATCATGTCCTAGCTTGGCGTTTGAGAAAACAGCAAGAATGATTGGCGCGCCTGCCTCGGCCGCCGAAAGGTTTCCCGATGGATCTCGGTTTGAAAGACTGCAGGGCGTTCATTGCCGGCGCCAGCAAGGGCCTTGGCAAGGCCTGCGCCAAAGCCTTGGCCGGCGAAGGCGCCCGCGTCTTCATCTGTTCGCGCAACGCCGAGGAGCTCAAGCAAACGGCGGCGGAGATCGGCGCTGCGGGTTATTCTGCCGCTGACGTGTCGCGGCCCGCGGAGGTGAAACGTGTCGTCGCCGAGGCCATTGCCGCATTGGGCGGTCTCGATTGCCTGGTCACCAACGCCGGCGGACCGCCGACGGCACCGTTCGAAAAGGCCGGCGACGGCGACTGGGATATTGCGTACCAGCTCAATCTGATGAGCGCCGTTCGCCTCATCCGCGAGGCGTTGCCGGCCCTGAAAGCTTCCGGGCGCGGCCGCATCGTCAATCTGACCGGCTACGGCGTGAAAGAGCCGCTGACCGACCTCGTCGTGTCGGACTCGATTCGCGCCGGCGTCACGGTCATGGCCAAGACCATTGCGTCGGATTTCGCGCCGTACGGCATCACCGTCAACAATATCGCGCCCGGTCCCATCATGACCGATCGCCTTACCGAGATCCTTTCCGCCCGGGCGAAGAGCTCGGGCGTAGCGCCCGGCGAGCTATTCAAGCGCCTTGCGCAAACCATTCCGGTGCGCCGCATGGGACGGCCGAACGAAATCGGCGATCTCTGCGCCTATCTGTGCTCGCCCCAGGCCGGCTACCTCACCGGCCAGACCATCGTCGTCGACGGCGGCATCAACCGCTCGATCTAGAGACGAGCTCGAAATTGACCGGACGGATGTTAATATCGTTGCGCAAGGCCCACATACCCGCAAACATCGAGCCGGCCGCGAAAGTCCAACGCAGAACATGAGCAACACCTTACGCGGCGCCGATATCGTCGCTCGTTCGCTTCGCCGTGTCGGCTGCGAGCGCGTCTTCACGCTGTCCGGCAACCACATCATGTCGATCTTCGATGCTGCGCTCGATGCCGGCATCGACCTCGTTCACGTGCGGCACGAAGCCGCCGCCGTGCACATGGCCGACGCCCATGGCCGGCTCACCGGCGAAGCCGGCATTGCCTTGGTCACTGGCGGGCCGGGTCACGCCAATGCGGTCGGAGCCTTGTACACCGCGCTGGCCGCGGAATCGCCGATGGTTCTTCTGTCCGGACACGCCGCGACCTGGGAAATCGGCCGCGGCGGATTTCAGGAATTGCGCCAGGCCGAAATGGCGAAGCCGGTGACGAAGGCGTCCTGGACGGCCGGCAGCGTCGAATCGCTTGGCCGGGATATCGGCGAAGCGATCCGTATCGCACGCTCCGGACGGCGCGGGCCCGTTCATCTGAGCTTGCCGTCGGACCTGCTCGATGCGCGGTTGGACGAGAGTGCCGTGACGTGGCCAGCCGACGGCCCGGCTACGCGCGAAACGCTTGGCGATGCGGACTGCGCCAAGATCCTCTCCTCCCTCGCCGCCGCGAAGCGTCCGCTCATCTTCGCCGGCCCGCAATTGTCGAGCACGAGCGGCCGCGATCAATTGGCAAAGCTCGAAGCCGCAACGGGCACGCCGGCGGTCATTTTGGAGAGCCCGCGCGGCTTGGCCGATGCGACGCTCGGAGCGCTGCCCGACTTGGCCAAGCGCGCCGATCTTGTGGTGCTGCTGGGCAAGGCGCTGGATTTTTCGCTCAAATGGACAGCCGCTCCGAGCTTCGACCCTGACGTGCAGGTCATCGCCATCGATCCGGACGCGGAGCTGACGGCGCGGGCGCAGCGCGAGAAAGGCGACGCGCTGCTCTTCACCTGCGTTGCGGATCCGGCCTTGGCCGCGGCAAAGCTCAGCACCGCTGCCAAGCAGGCGGGCGATACTGCCTGGCTCGCCGAGGCCCGCCGCGCTCGCGACGCGCGGCCGGCATCGTGGCAGGACGTCGTGTCGCAGACGCCCGGCCGGCTGCATCCGGCGGAAGTCTTTCGGACCTTACGTCCTTTCGTCGAGCGCGACCCGGACACCGTCCTGATCTGCGACGGCGGCGAATTCGCGCAGTGGGGCCAGAGCATGCTTCCGGTCCGGCGCCGTCTCGTCAACGGCGTCGCCGGCGCCATCGGCAGCTCGCTCTCTTTCGCGCTCGCGGCGCGCATGGTCGAGAGAAAGGCACCGGTGTTCGCGGTGCTCGGCGACGGCACAATAGGCTTCCACATCGCCGAGTTCGAAACGGCGGTGCGGCGCGGATTGCCGTTCGTCGCGATCCTGGGCAACGACGCGCGCTGGAATGCGGAGAGCGAAATCCAGCGCCGCGACTACGGCGCCAACAGGATGCATGGCTGCGAGCTTCTGCCGGTCCGCTACGATCAGGTCGTGCAGTCTCTCGGCGGCCACGGCGAATGCGTGGAGCGGGCTGCCGACCTGGCCGCCGCGATCGACCGCGCGCTGGCCAGCGGCAAGCCGGCATGTGTGAACGTGGTGATCGAGAGCACCGCCGCTCCCGCGCTGCGCTTGCCGCTCTGACCGGTACGATTAAAGAGAGCCGATGTTCGCAATGGAGCGCCTGATCTCGCCGATCAGTTCCTTGCTGTGAACGAGGTGACGCTCTTCGGCATCCAGAATGCGCAGGAACGCCCGTCGCTTCAGCGCCAGCACGTCGATGCTGTCGCGCTGCAGATCGACTCCGGCCGAGTCGCAGACGATATCCATGAGCCGATCGAGCGCATGCAGACGCCCGAGGAGATAATCGTTTTCCCGATAGCGCCGGGAGAAGAAACCGGCGAAATTGTCGAAGCCAATTCCTTTCAGGCTTTTGGTGCCCTCAAAACCCTTGAGCGTGTGCACTTCCTCGGGGCTGATGCGGTCGACGAGAATTTCATGAAACTCGCCGGAGCCGCGCCCTGTCGTGACCGAGAACGTGAGCACGTCCCAGAATGGAAAGCCGAGATAATTGACCAGAATCTCGCGACGCGCGTCAGGATGCCAGTCGGCTGGATCGAGCGAAGCCAAAAGCTCGTCCACGTCGCGCGTACTGGCATCGAGATTGATTTCCGTCCCTAAGCTCTCGATCAGCCGATCGATATCATGGGCATTGTCGCTTGCCAGAAATCGGCAAGCGTATGCCGCAAGATCTCTGGTGTCTGCCGCCGAGGGCATGCTCTGGAACAGTCTCTCCCCCAGTGAATGGATTTGCGAACTGAAAAATTTCGCCTCTTCGCGCTGCTGCAAGGCATCGAGACGGCGATAGAACTCGCGTTTGAGGCGGTCGACCACGGCCGGGTCGAGCCCCGGAAAATGCTCCTCGTCGAGCAGCCGATACAGCCGATTTTGCCCCTCAATCAAAAAATGCAAGCGCCGTTTGCGGTAATCGACATCGAAGGTGAGGAGGAATTCGACCCAAGGCGGCAGCCGCGATGTCTCGGCGGCCTCGTGCTTGAACGCCTCGCTCTCGGCCTTGTTGTAGACGATACCGCGGTCGATCGCCCAGGCGTTGATGATTTCCTCGATCGCGCGGGCGAACGGCGGGTTTAGCGATACCCCGCTGATCGTCGTGATCATGCGGGCAACGAAGCCGCGTACCGAGGCGAGCTTTAGGCGCGCGTAACCCTCGTGGGCGAAACCCGCCTCGCGGGCGACGCGTATATTGGCCTCCTCGCGCCAGCTGCGGATTTCTTCGGCGGCAAACCGGCGGTCGAACGGCCTATTGATAATCTCGTCAACGAGCGCGCTGACGTGAGGCCGGGCGCCTTCGATGATTGCATTGATGCCGCGGACCTGGGCGTTGAGATTGGTCACCCAGGCAAGCTCGTTGGCGATCGGCTGGGCGGCCGGCAGGTCTGAAAGCGCCCCCTTCAGCGTCGAGAAAAAGCCCGGTAATGCGCCGTGAACAGTCGACGCAACCGATGCCGGATTGGCATCGATAAAGACCAGCCGCCGGTCGACTTCGCGATAGGCGGAACGACTGGGGATCGCCGAAATCGCTTCCCGGAAGGGCCGGTTGTTGAGTACGGCGCCGTCGATGAATGCCGCGGTTGCCGGATCGATATCGGCCCTGAGATGCCGTTCGAAGTTGCGCAGGATGAATTCCTCCCGGCGCGGCCATCCGGCGCCACGGCTCGCCACCAACTCATCCATCTCGACGATCTGCGCCGGCGGAAACGCGCCGGGGAAAGAGGACGTCGCGCGCGCGGCGAATGCAAGTGCCGGAGCATTGTCGAGATCGAAGTCGCTTTCCACCTCGCCGCCGGGCCGGCGGCGATACTTGAAATGCAGCAAGTGGCGATGCTCGAGCTCGTAGATAAGGGCAGGGTCGTGGATCTGCACAAGGTGGCGGTAGCCGTAGTAATCGGTAAGGGTCACGAACAAATCGAGACCCTGCCCGGATGGCAGCAGCGAAGCCGTGGGCGTTTTCGGCTCGCCCATGGCGGTCACCGCGTCGTACATCAAGCCGGCCATGCCGAGACCGTGAAACGGCGGTTTGAACCAACGCGAACGCAGGAAGAGTGAAATCTTCTGCCGCACCTCCTTGTCCTTGACTGCGTCAAACAAGCCGGTCGCCGCCGCACCCCAGATGAACGGCTTGAGGATCCACTTGCTCCATGTTCCGGCGCGCGCATCGGGCGCGAGCAGTACGGTGACATCGGCATTGTCGAGCCAGAGGTCACGCAACGGCAGCGTCGGCAGATCATGGCTCAGCGCACGCGCCAACATGGTGGCATTGATGCCGCCGGCCGAGGCGCCGGCGATGATATCGACGATGACGCGCAGCTCGACCTTGCCGCCGATATCGCGCAACAGTTCGAAATATTCGGCCTCGGTATCGTATTCGGGATCGTTCAGATCGGCTTGGTCGAAAAACAAAGCCTTGGCGCGCCGGGAGCGGTCGGTGATGCCGTGCAAGGCGCTCGAGGCACGCAGGAGCTTCAAAATCTCCTTGCAGATGCCGTGCATATAGACGGCAAGCGAAACGCCGCCGAAACAGACAAGCGCGATGCGAAGCTCTCTTTGGCGCAAGAATAACCCCCGAACCTGTCAGCCCAGTCGCTTTCGGAGCGCTCGATTGCGTGGATTGGACTAGATATCGAGGTGATGCACAATCCCGGCGAGCTTTAGCGTGCGGATTGCAGCCGGTTTGTCGGAATAGCGGCTGACTGCCTTGTCGGAATGAAGCCCGCGGCCCGCTGCCAAGTCCTTGTTGATGTGGTGGGCGCACAAGGACTCGAACCTTGGACCCGCTGATTAAGAGTCAGCTGCTCTACCAACTGAGCTATGCGCCCTAACCGAAGAATGGCCGACGGCCAGGCACATCAACCTGTGACGCGGAGCGCCGATCAGCGCCCAGACAAAGAAACCGCCCCGACAGGGAGCGGCGCCCCGGGCAGATATAGCGAGGGGGTCGGGGGCGGGCAAGCGCGCCGGGTTTGGACCAGCGGTCGCGCGGAACTCGCTTTGCGATTTTTGCCGCCGGATAAGCGGAATTTCCCCGGCCCGACAATCGGTCCAAGGCCGACGCCAAGGCGGCAATCCGCCGGCGTCGTGCGGCCGGTCCGGCCGGAAACCCTAACCCACGACGAATGTTGCGGATTCCCCAGCGACCGCCAACGGTCAAGCCATCCAGCCAGCCAATCCGCGTTTTTTCCTGGAATGTTGCCGAAGTATCACAGGAATCGGATCGCTGGTTTGCTAATGTGTAATTTGCTTTCGAGGGACGATCGCCACAAACCGGGGGACGATCCGATGAAAAAGCTTCTCTTCGCAGGCGCGATGCTCGCCTCTTTTGCCGCGATCCAATCGGCCAGCGCCGCCGATCTGGCGCTCAAGGCACCGCCACCGCCGCCGATAGTGGACGAATGGACCGGCTGGTATGTCGGCTTGAATCTCGGCGGCAGCTTCGGACGCTCGTCGACGACGTATACCGGCATCGGCTTCGCGCCGTTCACAACGTCGCAGCATCTGGACGGCGTGGTCGGCGGCGGCCAGGTCGGCTACAATTGGCAGTTCAACAGGAACTGGCTGATCGGCCTCGAGGCCGATATCCAGGGCACCAGCGAGCGCGGCACCGCCAATTTGCCCACCATCGTGATTCCGCCGATTGTCGGCGTTGCGGTCGTCCCGGGCATCACCAGCGCCGCCACCCTGACGCAGAAGCTGCCTTGGTTCGGCACAGTCCGGGCCCGGCTTGGCGTCGAGCCCACCAGCAATTGGCTGCTCTACGTGACCGGCGGCCTTGCCTACGGCGAAATTCGCTCGACGCTTAACACCGCCGCGCTGACGACGACAGGCGTCGCGACGGCGACCACGGCGACCGTCAACAACACCCGCGCCGGCTGGACCGTCGGCGCCGGCTCGGAGTGGATGTTCGCCAAGCAGTGGAGCGCGAAGGTCGAATATCTCTACATGGACTTCGGCCACTTCACCGACGGCTTCATCGGCGCCGGCTCCTTCGCCACGGTGGCGATCAACTCGCACGTGACCGACAACGTCGTGCGGGCCGGCGTGAACTACCACTTCCACTAAGCGAATCGGGTTCCGTTACGACCAAAGGGCCGCTCTCGCGAGCGGCCCTTTTTGTTTGATGACTGGGAAAGTCCTTACCCCACATCCGTCGAGTGAAGGCGACGCTCCTCCGGCTGGCCGCGCAGCCGCCGCGCCATCATCTTGTTGAGGGCCGCGAGATAGGCTTTGGCCGAGGCGACCAGGGTGTCGGGATCGGCGCCTTTGGCGGTCACGGCGCGCCCCTGCTCCGACAGGCGCACCGAGACTTCGGCCTGCGCGTCGGTGCCCGCCGTCACCGCGTGCACCTGGTAAAGCTCCAGCACCGCGTCGTGCGGCACTATCGCCTTGATGCAATTGAACACCGCGTCGACCGGGCCGTTGCCCTCGCACTCTTCGAGCATCGTCTTGCCGTCGACGTCGAGCTTCATGGTGGCGCGCTGCGGCCCGCGGGTGCCGGCGATCACCGACAGCGAGACGAGCTTGATGTGATCCTGGAAGGTGGCGATCTCCTCGTCGACCAGCGCCTCGATGTCCTCGTCGTAGACGTGCTTCTTGCGGTCGGCCAGCGCCTTGAAGCGCACGAAGGCGTCTTCGAGCTGGTTGCCGGCGAGCTTGTAGCCGAGTTCTTCGAGCTTATGCACGAAGGCATGCCGTCCGGAATGCTTGCCCATGACCAGCGAGGTCTGCTTCACGCCGACGTCCTCGGGCAGCATGATCTCGTAGGTCTGGGTGTGCTTGAGCATGCCGTCCTGGTGGATGCCGCTCTCGTGGGCGAAGGCGTTGCGGCCGACGATCGCCTTGTTGTATTGCACCGGGAACGAGGTCACCGCCGCGACGAGCTTTGACGCCCGCGTCAGCATGGTGGCGTCGACGCCGGTCCAGAACGGCATGACGTCGTTGCGCACCCGCATCGCCATCACCGCTTCTTCCAGCGAAGCGTTGCCGGCGCGCTCGCCGATGCCGTTGATGGTGCACTCGATCTGGCGGGCGCCGGCACGCACGCCGGCGAGCGAGTTCGCCACCGCCATGCCGAGATCGTCGTGGCAATGCACCGAGAACACGGCCTGGTCGGAATTCGGCACCCGGTCGCGCACCATCTTGATCAGCGCGAAATATTCCTCCGGCACGGTGTAACCGACCGTGTCGGGGATATTGATGGTGGTGGCGCCGGCCTTGATCGCGGCCTCGACGCAGCGGCAGAGGAAATCGTGCTCGGTGCGGGTGCCGTCCTCGCACGACCATTCGACATTGTCGGTATAGCCGCGCGCCCGCGTCACCGAGCCGACCACCATCTCGAAAACCTTCTCGGGCTCGAGCTGCAGCTTCCACTTCATGTGCACCGGCGAGGTGGAGATGAACGTGTGGATGCGCGACTGCCGGGCCGGCTTGACGGCTTCGCCGGCGCGGTCGATGTCCTTGAAGCCGGCGCGCGCCAGCCCGCACACGACGGCGTTCTTGGTGCGCTTGGCGATCTCGTGGACGGCGGCGAAATCGCCGTCGGAGGCGATCGGGAAGCCGGCCTCGATGATGTCGACGCCCATGGTGTCGAGGAGCTCGGCGACTTCGAGCTTCTCCTCGTGGGTCATGGTGGCGCCGGGGCATTGCTCGCCGTCGCGCAAGGTGGTGTCGAAGATGACGACGCGGTCCTTCGCGGACTTTACCGGCGCGGATTTGGCTGGCTCGGACTTGGCTGGCGGGGTCATAATTGAGGTCCTTCTCGTTTGCGCCCGCCGCTTTCGGGTCAGGGCGCTCGTGGGTTCCGGTGGCTTCAACGGTCCCCTGAGTGCCCAGGCGCAAACGCCCAACCGGCCCTCAGGGGGCGCTAAGCAGCAGGAGCCCGCCGAGAATGAGGGCAGCGCCGGGCCGGACCTGCACGGCCTCCCGGGTCATCGCGCGGAAAAAATCGCGGCGCGTCGACATTGCCAAACCCTCGTTGCCGCCCAAAGGTCGCGGATCAAGGTGAATTCCGCGTTAACCCGATGTGAGGCCGGCCTCCTTGTAGCGGAAGACCAGGGCGAGGCGCAAGACGGTGCTACTTCTCCGATTTGAGCGCGCGCTCCGCTTTTTTCAGCTCCTTGAGCGCATTGCCCGTAACCTTCGGATATTCGAGCTTGAGGCCTTCCAGCGCCTCGATGATCGCGGCGGAGACCACCAGCCAGGCGACATGCTTGTGGTCGGCCGGGACGACATACCACGGCGCATAGTCGGTCGAGGTTTCGCGGATCATGTCCTGGTAGGCGGCCATGTAATCGTCCCAATACTCGCGCTCGGCAACGTCGTTCATCGAGAACTTCCAGCGCTTGGACGGTTCGTCGAGCCGCGCCAGGAAGCGTCTGCGCTGCTCGTTCTTGGAAATGCGCAGATGGAATTTCAGGACCAGCGTGCCGTTGCGCGCCAGGTGATGCTCGAAGGCGCGTATCTCCTTGAAGCGGTGTTTCCAGATGCCTTTGCCGGCGGTGCTGGGCGGCAGGTTTTGCCGCTGCAGCAATTCCGGATGCAGGCGCACCACCAGCACTTCCTCGTAATGCGACCGGTTGAAAATGCCGATGCGGCCGCGCGCCGGCACGTCCCGGCCGGTCCGCCACAAGAAATCGTGCTCCAGCTCTTCGGCACTGGGCGCCTTGAACGAATGGACCTCGCAGCCCTGCGGATTGATGCCGGACATCACATGCTTGATCACGCCGTCCTTGCCGGCCGCATCCATGCCCTGAAGCACCATCAGCACGCCCCATTGGCCCTGGGCGTAGAGCCGCTGCTGCAATTCCTCGATCCGGGCGATGCCGTCGGCCAGGATCTGCTTGACCTCGTCGATGTCGGTGGACAAGCCGAAGCGTTCCGCCGGATCGTGGTCGGCGAGCTTGAAATGCCGCGGCTTATCGATGCGGCAATGCTTGACGATCTTGGCGAGTTTCATCGGCACCTCGCTGCGCTGCCTGGCCATTTCATCGCGTCCATTCCCGTTGCAGATAGGCGACCACCGACGGCGGCATGCTTGAATCGATGTCGGCGGGGCCGCGCACGATGCGGATGTCGGCGAGCTCGGGGTGCTGGTCGCCCGCGATATGGCGCATGATCCGGGCGCGAAGCTCATCGGCGTTCTGGCGCGCCGACAGCCGCTTCATCAGGCCAAGAAAACATCGATCGCGTACCACGGTCCATCCCGGTTCGGCATCGAGCTCCGCGACGGTAATGCCGGTCTCCTCCAAAAGTTCGCGGCGCAAATTGTCGCCAAGGTCGAACATGCCGTCGGCGCCAATGTCGTCGGGCTCCGGCGTACCGCACGGAAAATAGCTGCGCCCCGCCCCCGCCGTATAGGACGCCATCTCGCCGAGCAGATAGCCGCCGTCGGCCGAGCGCAGCGCCGCCGCGGCGAAGAAATTATAGACGCTGGGATCGGGAAACTCCCGGTCGCGCCAGGTAATGAAGCTTGCGTAATCGATCTCGAAGCAGGCGCCGCGCAACGCGCGCTCGGCAATGGCGTAGCGATTCAAGAGCAGCACGCGGCCATTCCAGACGCCCGGCCGCCGGCTTTTGAGCTCGGCAAAATATCGATCGACGTCCGCGCTCCGGTCGGCGGCAAACGGCCACGACCAGGTTTCCAGCGCGATCTCGGCGCGGTCGACGTCGAAGATTTCGGGAATTGGGTGCGTCATCGCCGATTGATTATGGCGATGACGCAGCCGGATAGCATCAGACAAATGCGCCGATGGCTGGACGCACTCACATCTTCCATGGATTGACGAACAATCCGACCAGACCCGCCGAGGCTTTGGCGTGCACCGGCGGACCCGCCGGCGCAATCTTGGCGGTCACTTCGTCTTTGGTCAGACCGGGCGGCAGGTCCTGCGGCTCGAAGTCGGTGGCGATGACGACGAACGTATAGTGATGGGGCGTGGTGTTCGGCGGCGTGCATGGGCCGGAAAAGAAGGCGACACCCTGGGTGCTCTTGCCGCCGACATATTTGTCGGACGGTTTTGAGACCTCGCCTTCGGCAAAGCTGGTGACCGAAGCGGGGATGCCATAGGCGACCCAGTGATTGACGCCGGCGCCGCCGCGGCCCTCGGGATCGATCATCAGCATGACGAAGCTCTTGGTGCCGTCCGGTACACCGGTCCAGGACAATTGCGGCGAGACATTGTCGCCGACGCAGTTCTTGTTGTTCGGCGCGTTCGCCGCGCTGTTGGCGACATTCTTCGGCATCATGGTGCCGTCCTTGAATGTCGACGAAGTCAGCGAGAAAATATCATCCGCGTTCGCTGCCGTGCCGAACAGGCCCAGCGCCAACATCGCTGTGGCCATGAAAAGAGGATGTCGCTTGGTAAGCATGAATAGTCCTCCCTAAGTCTGTTGTAATTATCGCCGCAGTGTAACGGCGACAGGCTTGAGATCAAGCGGATAGGTGTGGCGATGGATTCACATCATCTCGGCCCGTTCCCGCCCACCCGGGAACCGGATGAACAACCCCGCCGTCACGGCAAAATTCCCTTAGGAGCGAACGGGAAGAGCCTCCTGCAAATTCGTGATGAGCGTCTCGCACAGCACTGGCACGCGCGCCAAACAGGCGAACACGAGGCGCAATACGCGGCGATTATTTCTGAACGCCGCCCAATCGTTGCAACGCCTTGACGCTGTCGTCATCGTGGGCTTGCGCGCCCTTCTGGTACCAGCGCTTGGCCTCGGCGACATCGCGCGTCAGGCCATAGCCGCCTTCCTCGTAAATCATGCCGAGACGCCCGGCGGCGAACCCATATCCGCCATTCGCCGATTTCTCGAACCAGACCTTCGCTTGGGCATAATCCTTGATCGGCTCCCCGACCGTGTATCGAAAGCCGATGAAGAATATCGCGCCAGGTCGGTTGCCGCCGGTGAAATCCATCTGTCGCGCGATGGCCCGGCCGTAAAGGCTTTGCGCCTGTGCGAGATCTTTGGCCCCGCCGGTACCGCTCTCGTACATTGCGCCCAGCAAAGCCATCGCCATCAGAGCGTTGTTGCCGACCGCCGTTTCGTACAATTTGCGCGCCGCGGCCGGATCGGGAGCGCCGCCTTCGCCCCGCGCCAACATCGCCCCAAGCTCGATGGGCGCCCGGGCTGCAGGCGCCCCGGAACTGGCGGCGAGCGAGATTGCCAACTCGTAAGCGGACCGGGCCTGACCGTATTTCTTCGCTGCACGTAACGCGCGCGCCAACTGATACATGACCAGGGGGTCTTGCGGCGCAGCCTTGGCGGCAGCGAGGCACGCCGGCAGTGCTGCGTTGGCGTCGATGTCAACGAAGTGCGGGCCTTTGACATCCTTATCCGACCCAAACGGGAATCCAGCTTGGTGACCGCATTCCGCCTTCAGCTGCTCAGAATTGCCTTGCGCGTGGGCAGGCAGGCTTGAGAACAAAGCGACTGCCAGAGTTAAGAAATACCGCATGGTGCATGTCCCCGGAACGCTCGTGCTCACTGCAGCCTTTTCAACGCTTTGACGCTATCGTCATCGTGGGCTTGCGCGCCCTTCTGGTACCAGCGCTTCGCTTCGGCGAGGTCGCGCGTCAGGCCGTAGCCGCCTTCCTCGTAAATCATGCCGAGCCGCCCGGCGGCTAACCCGTATCCGGCGTTTGCCGATTTTTCGAACCAGATTTTCGCCTTGGCATAATCCTTGATCGGCTCGCCCATCATGGAGTTCCACCCAATGAGGAAAATCGCTTCAACCGGCGGCCGGTTGCTCACTTGCGCCTGTCGCGCAATGGCCCGGTCATAGAGGCGTTGTGCCTGGGCGGAGTCCTTGGCGACGCCGATACCGTTGTCATACATCTCACCCAGCAGCACCATCGAGTTCCAGTTATCGTGGCTGGCGCCTTTTTCGTACCAGCGCTTCGCCGCGGCGACGTCGACGGGCCCGCCCTGGCCGGCGGCAAACAGCCGTCCGAGTTCGGCATACATGAAGCCCTTGTCCCAGCCGAGCGTGTCCGCAAGCTCGAAAGCCGATCTGGCTTGATCGTATTTCTTGGCCGCCACTAACGCGCGGGCAAGCTGATACATCATCTTGCCGTCTTGAGGCGCAGCTTTGGCAGCGGCGAGACAGGCCGGCAGCGCGGTGTCGGGCTTGATGTCGACGTAAAACGGGCCGTGGTTTCCCTGCATCCAGAACGGCGCCGCTTGGCGGTCGCATTCCGCCTTCAGCCGCTCGGTATCGTCCTGCGCGCGCGCAGGCAAATAGAGCAGCAGCAACGCAATTGCCAATAATGTACAGTATCGCATCGCGTATCCCCCCGCAGCACGCGCGTTCACTGGAGCCTTTTCAGCGCCTTGATGCTGTCGTCGTCGCCGGCTTGCGCGCCTTTTTGGTACCAGCGCTTCGCCTGGGCCAGATCACCCGTCAGGCCGTAACCACCCTCTTCGTAGATCGTGCCGAGGTTTCGGCTGGCGGTGGCGTTTCCGGCATTCGCCGCTTTCTCCAACCAGCTCTTCGCCTGCGCATAATCCTTGATCGGCTCCCCGATCGTGTATCGAAAGCCGATGAAGAATATCGCACCAGGTCGGTCGCCGCCGAAATCCATCTGTCGCGCGATGGCCCGGTCGTAGAGGCTTTGCGCCTGTGCAAGATCTTTGGCCCCGCCGGCGCCGCTCTCGTACATCGCGCCCAGCAAAGCCATCGCCATCGGAGCGTTGTTGCCGACTGCCGTTTCGTACAATTTGCGCGCCGCGGCCGGATCGGGAGCGCCGCCTTCGCCCCGCGCCAACATCGCCCCAAGCTCGATGGGCGCCAGGGACACAGGTGTCCCGGAACTGGCGGCGAGCGAGATTGCCAGTTCGTAAGCGGACCGGGCTTGATCGTATTTCTTCCCGGCGCGTAACGCTCGCGCCAACTGATACATAACCCGGGGGTCTTGCGGCGCAGCCTTGGCGGCAGCGAGACAGGCCGGCAGTGCCGCGTTGGCATCGATGCCAACGAAAAGTGGACCCTTGATGTCTTTCTCCGCTCCCCAGGGGAACCCAGCTTGGCGGGCGCATTCCGCCTTTAGTTTTTCGGCAGCGTCCTGCGCGCGAGCGGGAAGACAAAACAGCAATGTGATTGTTAGGACTATGAGGTACCGCATAGTGCATCCCCCCGAAGCACTCACCTGACGCCGAAAGCTCGATCCCGCAGCGGTCAGTCGCGCACCTTTCGGCTTGCCCAGCGCAAGAATTGTATTTTCAGCGCGCTCCAACTGTATTATTCTATGTCGCCGTAATTTCCGATTGCAAGTCGTTGGTCTCGAAAAAGCGCAAAGCGCTTTCCGCATCCGTCCAGAAGGGAATCCCGTGATCGCTGGTCTTCGCTATACGCGCGCCGCCGCGGTGCTGGTGGCGACATTGTTGGCTGCGGCCGCTGCACCGACCTCATGGGCGGATGACAACGACCTGTCCTCGTGGACTCAGGACAACTTACCCGTTCCCGTCGACGACACGGTGGAACGCACCCAAGCCATCGTCGATTCAGGCATGGTGCCCGAGCACGGCAGGGCGCTCAGCCGCGTCGCGGTACAGCGCGGCGAGGTCATCCTGATGCAGGCGACCAATCCGTCCGCCACTCCCAACGTCGCTGCGGGCAACCGAACCAAAGACCTCTTCATGAAGGGCAAGAGCGCGTCCGGCGGGCCCGCCAAGGGATGGATTCCCGTGGACCAGGAGCTGTCCGAGAAAGTGATGAATCCCAGCCAAGCCGATCTCAACGAGTATAAGACCCCTGAAGGGGTCCGCGAGCATTACAAGGCAGTGGTTCAGGAGGCCCTCGACAAGAAACTTTATGAAAAGGTGCTGGTCCCTGACGCGACCGACCCGAACAAAATGGTCGAAGTCCTCGGCAAAAACGGTGTTCCGATCACGGCAGATAACGACATCGCTGCCATCGGCAGACCGAAGGGGGCGCAGCTCGGCGAAGTGCAGAACGCTGGGCCCATGGGAAACGTGCGGCCGGAGGATTTGGCGACGATCAAGGAGGGCAATATTGAAGCGCTGCGCCCCGTCCGCCCGATCTACCAGCACGGCGCTGCCAACGAAGCGCCCGTAGATCCGGGATTGAACTACCCGCTCACCGCGTTCGAGGACACCGGCAAAATCGTTTCCATTCCAAAAGGTCCGCCCGAGGACCCCAACAAATTTCTCAAAGAGTATGTGGCAAAGCTGGAGGAGCGCGGCATCGCTATGAAGCTGCGTCCGGAGTGGACCGCGCCACCCAAAGAGCAGGCCGCCACGCAGAATCCGCCAGCCAAGGAGCAGGCCGCCAAGGAGAACCCGCCGGCCAAAGAGCAGCCCGCGACGGAGCAGCCGGCCAAGGAGCAGGCCACTAATGAGAACACGCCACCCAACGGGCAGGCCGCCGAGGGGAAGCCGCTATCCGATGCACAGGCCGCGACCCTGCTCGGCTTCAGCACCGCGCTGATCGACTGCATGGTGCACAAGCAGGATAAGACTCTCGCAGAGTGCGCCCAGGGCGTGGGCATCAGCGTTGGCCTCGCTGCTGCGCTCGCCAAGATGCCGCCGCCGACAACGACCTTGGGCGCCGTCGGCAACAACGCCGTCGCGGTGACGGCGGTAGCCGGCGTCACATTTTTGATGTGCCTGAGGCAGACCAAAGATGAGGGCGGCAAGAAGGTCCCCATGACCCAAGCGGACTGCCTGCGCGCAGCCGCCGCCAACGGCACGATCGGCGGGGTCTGCGCCTTTGCCGGCGCCGGCGCCGGCGCCGGCGCCAGCGCCGTCGGCACCCCGGTTGTCGGCGCGATGGTCGGTGGGGTGGTCAGCGGTACATGCGGGCTGATCGCGAAAGACGGCTACGACGTCTATGCGGCGATTGCCGAAGCCGAGGAAAAGGAGGCGAAGCTCAAGGCGCAGCAGCAAAAAAACGCCGACAGGATGGACGACTACCTTAGCCGGCGCGACGACATGGACTGGCTGGTTACCCAGTTCGAGAACGCGGCCGCAGCCGTCGACCAGCGATGCCAGCAGCTCGATCAGCTTCTGACAAGAATCCAGAACCCAACCGCGAACCTTGCGACCTGCGGAGCCGAGAATCTGCAAGCGGCGCAGGCCGACGTCGATATTGCCGCGATCGCGTCGAGCGAGGTGGGTCGGCTGGCGAATGATCTGCGTCTGCTTCCGCAGCAGGTCAACGGCCTCAATGTCAGACTCGCGAGCTTTCGTAGCGCCTACCCGCAGCCGGCCGATGACGACGGTGTCCTGAGCGTGCCGGGGGATCTCGAATTGAAAATGAAAAGTTGGCAGGCAAGGCTGGCAGTGCTGGATCGGGTCAGGAACGCGTGTCCGTGGGAGCGGATCGAGGCCACAGCGAAGCGGGCCGACCAGGCCCTTGTCGCTGCCCAAAACATGCAAACCTATCTCGAAGACGAATGCTCAGGAAAGCGACGGCCGCTGTCCATCATCGTCGCCGCCGAGCCACCGGCGGTCAACATGGGAGCGCTGCCGACCGTCCCGCAAGACCAGCCACCGCCGCCACCACCGCCGCCGCCCGAACACGAGGGCGCGGCCTTCTTCGATCCGGCCGGCGGTGTGCGCGACCCAAACACGGGTGAGCAAAAGCTAAGCGGTTATGGCATGTGCGTGGTCAAGCCGGGTGAATCCACCTGCACCCCGCCCGGCGTCACGCCACGGCCCGCGCCGAAGCCCGTAGAACTGCCCGCGCCTGAGCAGAAAGCAGAGCGACCGCAGCCCAAGCCTCAGGGCGACCCCAAGCCAAGCCCCGAAACCAAGTCGTCTCGATTGCAGCCCGAGCCCGCCCCTCGCACGACAGCGGCCGAGCCGGCGGCGCGTGCGGCCGAACCGCAGGCAACGGCGCTAACGGCGGCGGCGGCCGAGCAACCCAAGCAGCAGCGGCAGCAAGCGGCGCCGCCCAATCCCTCGCCGTCTCCGGCGGCTCAGTCCACCAAGCCGACTGATGAGCATCAGTCGCCACCGACGACAGTCGATAGGGAGAAAGCAGACAAGCAAACAGCCGCTAAGGGGCCGTCCGCATCGGTCGACAAGGCTCTCCCAGCCGACAAGCAGAACCCGACTGACGAAAAGAAGCTGCCCGCAGCGAACCTTCTCCCCTCAATCGACAAACCCCTCCCGACTGACGAAAAGAAGCTGCCCGCAGCGAACCTTCTCCCCTCAATCGACAAACCCCTCCCGGCCGACAAGCAGAAGCCGACTAACGAAAAGCAGCTGCCGGCAGCGAAACTTCTCCCCTCAATCGACAAACCCTTCCCAGCCGACACGCAAAAGGCCGCCGACGCCGAGGCAAAAGCCAAGGCCGAGGAAAAAGCCCGCGCGGACGCTGCTGCGAAAGCAAAGGCAGACGCCGACGCGAAGGCGAAAGCCGACGCCGAGGCAAAAGCCAAGGCCGAGGAAAAAGCCCGCGCGGACGCTGCCGCGAAAGCAAAGGCAGACGCCGACGCGAAGGCGAAAGCCGACGCCGAGGCAAAAGCCAAGGCCGAGGAAAAAGCCCGCGCGGACGCTGCCGCGAAAGCAAAGGCAGACGCCGAGGCGAAGGCGAAAGCCGACGCCGACAAACAAAAAGCGGCAGAGCAGCAGAAGCTGGCGGCGGCAAACCTTCTCGCGTCAGTTGACAAGGGACTTGCCGCCGACAAGCAGAAAGCCGAGGCCGATAAGCAGAAGGCGACGGCTGAGCAGCAGAACAAGGCGGCGACGAATCTCCTGGCCTCGATCGACAAGGGGCTCGCCGCCGACAAGCAAAAAGCCGAGGCCGACAAGCGGAAAGCGATCGCCGAGCAGCAGAACAAGGCGACGAATCTCCTGGCCTCGATCGACAAGGGGCTCGCCGCCGACAAGCAAAAAGCCGAGGCCGACAAGCAGAAAGCGACCGCCGAGCAGCAGAACAAGGCGGCAACGAATCTCCTAGCCTCGATCGACAAGGGCCTCGCCGCCGACAAGCAGAAGGAAGCTCAAACCCGCGCCGAAACAAACAAGCGCGAAGCGGCGGCGCGGGAAGATGCCGCGCAGCGGCAGCGCCAAGCGGCGCTGGAACAGGATCGTGCTGCAAGGCAGAACCGGGAGGAAGCGGCGGCGCCGGCGCCGGAGCCCGAGCAGCCGGTCTGCGACATTCCGCCGTTTCAGTACGGCGAGGGCGGCCTCGTCGAGACCATGGCGGTGAGCCCCAACAATCCTTGCGGTGGCACGCTCAGCAGGGGGACGATAACGATCGAGTATCCGCCCGAGCACGGATTGGTGACGATCAATGGCCGCGACTTCACCTATCGATCACAGCCCGGCTTCACCGGCACCGATGCGTTCACGATCATCTCCCATCTGAACGGAGTGGATGCGCCCCTGACCTTCTTCGCGGCGGTCGCCGATCCCGCCTCGTCTGATGCGCAGGCCATCCTGCAACAATCCCAGCAGTTGGCCGACAAATATCTCGCCGAGGAGAACCAGAGGATTGCCGAGGAGAACCAGAGGATTGACGAATACAACAGGCAGCTGGCGGCGCAGCAGCGCCAAGCGGCCGCCCAGCAACGGGCCGCGCCGCGCACGCAGAGGCAATATCGGACCTATTCACAGCCGCAATATCAGCAGCAGTTCGATCCGGCGGCGGCCGCCGCCATTGCCTCGGGCATCCTGGGTATCATCGGTGGTGGCGGCGGCTATTCGGGACATCATTAGGGCGGCATGATCACGGACACGCCGCGTTGAAGCGCCGAACGGTGCGGCGCACCAGCGCGCGCAGCGCCTACAGGTTCTTTATCAAGCCGGCGTCGATCAGCATGCGGTTGAAATGGCGCGCCTGGGCGCCGTTATCGCAGCCGTAGAACAATCCATTGCAGCGCACGAGAATCTTCTTCTGCGCGGCAAACGACGGATCGAGCGGCAGACCGGCGGCCTCCTGCACCACGAGCGGCAGATAGGGTCCTTCCAAAGTGTCGAGCGCCGAGGAGAGGTCGACCGGTTTGAAGTTGATGGCGTCGATCGCGTAGTAGGTGGTGAAGTAGCGCTGATCCCACGCCATCAGGCGGCGCTCGATGGCGGGATCATCGAGGCCGGGCTCGATCAGGTGGACGGCGAAATCGGGCTGATGATCGCCGAACCGCACCAGGAGAAACTGTTCGTTAGGGAACTCGCGCTTGAGCCGCGCCAAAAAGTCCGAATAGTTCCGCGCGCTGATCGCCTGCCGGCGCAGATATTCGTCGACCGGCGGCACATTGCCCAAGTCCTTCCACTGCGGCATCAGGTCGGGCCGATAGCGGTCGTCCCAGGGAAAGTGATTGGCGGCGAGATAGACGAAAACGAACATCGGGCTGCGTTCATGTTCCTTGCCGATCATCCGCGTCGCGGCGTCGAAGAAGAAACTGTCGGGCTCGATGGCTTTCGTCCCCAGATCGTGCTGATCGAAGAAATGCTGCACGCCGGTCGTGGTCTGGAAGCTCTTCGCGCTCATGAAGGCGCCGAGCGCCGGATAGAGCGAAAACGTGCGATAGCCGCAGCGGCGCAGCGCCGCCGGCAGGCCGCGCTCGACCCTGCCGGCGGCAATGCGGGTGACGAAGTACGAGAAGCGGCCGAAGGTGCGCGCCGAAAGGCCTTCCAGCACGTTGTATTCGGTGAACCAGCTCGGCCCGCCATTGCCTTCGACCAGGAAGTTGCGCTCCTTGCCGTCGAACGACTTGAAATGCGCGCCGTAGCCGTCGGGCACCTTGATGCCCGGCGCCACGCGGATGTCGAAGCTCGATTCGTCGTGGATGAGGATGATGTGCGGCGGCTTTCTTGCCGGCGCGCAGGTCTCATCGCCGACCGGCTGTAGCCGCTCGGCGGCGACCGCGTCGGATTCCATGAGGCCGTGCGTCAGCAGTTCCGAGATCGCATCGACACCGGAGCGCGCGAACGACGACACCATATTGCCGCCGTAAAACGCCTCGAACGGTTGCAACGGCAGGTGCGTCTCCAGCGCCGTCAGCCCGGCGATGCAGGCCAGCACCAGCGCCGCGGCGCTCAGCCGGCGAACGCGGAACGGATCGCGCCGCCACGCCAACACCAGGAGCGGGACCAACACGACGACGCACAGCGCCACGATCCAACGCAAGCCCGGATAGATCGTGAACAGGAAGCTGACGGTATCGGTGTCGATGATCATCAGATCGACGAAGTTCGCCGTCATCATCAGCACGTGGTATTTGAGGTCGGAGAGCAGCACCAACACCGTCATCAGCACCAGCGACAGCGCGCCGGCGACGGCCGGCCGGCGGGTGAGCACGAGCCAGAAGAAATTCAAAATGCCCCAGGCCAGCAGAAACGCCGCGATCTCGACCGGCCTAGCCTCGGTCGCAAGCATGATGGCGAGAGCGATGAGGTGGGGGGCGGCGACCCAGGTCAGTCGTCCATAGCCGTACCGCGCCACAATATCCGCGATACCGAGCCGATGAATCAGCGATGAAAAGACGGCACGCATGACTGACGCGCACGTGCCCGGAAATGATCCATCCTCGCCGGCACACGGCGCTTTGTCATAAAACTGTATTTATTCAGTCATGACAAGAGCACGGGTCCGTCGCACAGCGCCGCGGCACCAGTAGCCCGGATGGAGCGAAGCGCAATCCGGGATTCCCCTCGCTGCAGGCCCCGGATGTCGCTTCGCTCCATCCGGGCTACAAGATCAATTCCGCGACCGGTCCACCAGCGCCCGTTGCTTGATCCACGGCATCATCTCGCGCAGCTTCGCGCCAACCTGCTCGATCGGGTGTTCGGCGAGCTTGGCGCGGGTGGCCTTGAACGAGGTCTGGTTAACCTTGTTCTCCAGCATCCAGTCCTTGGTGAAGCGGCCGGACTGGATGTCGGCCAGGACCTTCCTCATCTCGGCGCGGGTCTGCTCGGTGATGACGCGGGGCCCGGAGACATATTCGCCGTATTCGGCCGTGTTCGACACCGAGTAGTTCATGTTGGCGATGCCGCCCTCGTAGATCAGGTCGACGATCAGCTTCACCTCGTGGACGCATTCGAAATAGGCCATTTCGGGCGCGTAGCCGGCTTCCACCAGGGTCTCGTAGCCGGCCTTCATCAATTCGACGAGGCCGCCGCACAGCACGGTCTGCTCGCCGAACAGGTCGGTCTCGCACTCTTCCTTGAAAGTGGTTTCGATGATGCCGGCGCGGCCGCCGCCGATCGCCGCGCCATAGGACAATCCGAGATCGTGGGCATTGCCGGAGACGTCGCGGTGCACCGCCAACAGGCACGGCACGCCGGCGCCGCGCTGATATTCCGAGCGCACAGTGTGGCCGGGCCCCTTGGGCGCGATCATCATGACGTCGAGATCGCCGCGCGGCTCGATCAGGTTGAAGTGCACGTTGAGTCCATGGGCGAACATGATGGCTGCGCCTTCCTTCATGTTGCCGGCGAGATGATCGCGATAGATGTCGGCCTGCAATTCGTCGGGGGTGAGCATCATCATGACGTCGGCCCATTTGGCGGCCTCGGCGACCTCCTTGACGGGGAGCTTTTCGCCCTCGGCCTTCTTGACGCCTTGCGACCCCTTGCGCAGCGCCACCGTGACCTCCTTGACGCCGGAGTCGCGCAGATTGAGCGCATGGGCGTGGCCCTGGCTGCCATAGCCGATGATGGCGACCTTCTTGCCCTTGATCAGGTTCAGGTCGGCATCGCGATCGTAATAAACACGCATGGTGAATAGGCCCCTTTCACTCGGGTGATGATGTTGACTTGCTATGCAGCAGTTGGAGCGGGAGCGCCAGTCATGCCCAACAGGGACGCCAGCCTTCCGCGAATGTCGGCCATGACCGGTTCGGGCACGATACCGACAATGTCGCATCCGCGCGCCAAACGGTCGACGGATTTCACTTGATCCACGAGTACCGCGCCACTGATCGGCAAGCCCGCCGGTAATTCGACCTTGAATGGATACGGCGTCAAGTTCGATGTGATCGGACAAACGATCATGTAGGGAGTTTTTGCGTGATAGCCGTAGGGACTAAGGATGACCGCGGGCCGATTGCCGGATTGCTCGCGCCCGGCCCGCGGATTGAAGTTTATCCAAGCGAGGTAGCCGCAGTCGGGGATATCGTCCTTGTCATTTGGAATAGTCATCTCTGATGATCTCGGCACCGACGGGCGGCCATTCCTCCATCTGCGGAATATTGTGGGGCGTGATTTGCGCCAACAAATCCTCCAGTCGGTGACTGGTCACGGCCAGAACCGGCCTGATACGCAGTTCACGACCCTCTATCCACATTTCGACTTCGCTGCCAGGCGCGATGCGCAAATCCTCGAGGATGGACTTCGGCAACCGCACCGCCGCACTATTACCCCACTGGGCAATTTGGCTTTTCATCGAACAGCTCCATTGCGGATATACAATGTATATCCGCCATCATCGCTTGTCCACCCGGGTCTTGGAACGCGACTATTGCGGATGAGCGTCGAACCGCTCCCGGGCGCGGGCGATTTTCGCCTGATTGCGCGTGGCCCATTCGCCGAGCGCCGAGACCGGCTGCAACAGATCGCGGCCGAGCGGGGTCAGCGCGTAATCGACCCGCGGCGGGATGGTCGGGAAAACCGTGCGGGTGACCAGGCCGTCGCGCTCGAGCCCGCGCAAGGTGAGCGTCAGCATGCGCTGGGAAATGCCGCCGATCGAGCGCCGCAGCTCGTTGAAGCGCATCGCGCCTGAGCCGAGCCGCGAGACGACCAGGACCGACCACTTGTCGCCGACCCGGGCCAGCACATCGCTGATGGCGCGGCAGTCGGCGGGCAAATGCGCGTGTCTAGGTTTCATCGCTGTGCCCCCTTGTGCGCTTGCGCTTAAGTCACTTATGTAGCCTTAGTTACGCATTAGCCCCAAGGAATGCAATCATGGCCAAGCCCCAGATCGCCGTCATCGTCGGCTCGAACCGCAAGGAATCGATCAACCGGAAGCTCGCTCTGGCGCTGATCAAGCTCAGCGCCGGCAAGCTCGACGCGACGTTGGCGCGCATCGACGATTTTCCGCTGTTCAATCAGGACAACGAGAACAGCCCGCCGCCCGAAGTGGTGCGCTTCAAGGACGAGATCACGCGCGCCGACGGCATCATCATCGTCACGCCGGAGCACAACCGCGGCATCCCGGCGGTGCTGAAGAATGCGATCGATTGGGGCGCGCGGCCTTACGGCAAAAGCGTTTGGCTGGACAAGGCGATCTTCGTCACCGGTACGTCCGGCGGCACGCTCGGCAGCGCGCTATCGCAGCTGAACCTGCGTCAAGTTCTCGGCACGAGCCTCGGGGCGCACATCATGGGCGGCGAAGCCTATATCAGCTTCAAGCCGAACCTGATCGACGACCAGGGCACTATCGCCGACGAGAGCGTGCAAAAGTTCCTGCAGGGCTTCGTCGATCGCTTCGCAACGTTTGTCGGGAAATTGTCGGGCAAGGCGTAAACGCCCGTCTCACGACCGGTCCAGCATCGCCTCCGGCCCGCGGGCGATGGCGACAACGCCGGTGCGCGAGACTTCGACCAGGCCGACCGGCAGCATCAGCGCGATAAAACTTTCGATCTTCTCGGACGCGCCGGTGATCTCGAACACGAAGCTTTCCGTGGTGGCGTCGATGACGCGAGCGCGGAACGCGTCGGCCAGGCGCAGCGCCTCCATGCGGTGCTCGTCCTTGCCGCGCACCTTGACCATGGCGAGCTCGCGCTGGATCGCCGGCCCCGCCGTGGTCACGTCGACCACCCGGTGCACCGGCACCTGGCGGTCGAGCTGGTTCTTGATCTGCTCCAGCACCATCGGCGTGCCGCGGGTGACGATGGTGATGCGGGAGAGATGCTTTTCGTGCTCGGTCTCCGAGACAGTAAGCGAGTCGATGTTGTAGCCGCGACCGGAAAATAATCCGATCACGCGCGCCAGAACGCCGGGTTCGTTGTCGACCAGAACGCACAAGGTGCGGGTTTCGATGCGTTCGCTCGTCCCTGCGGACGGGTAATGCGACGTCGACGTATTCACGGCACTCTCCTAGACCAGCATCTTGCCTGCTTCGGTGACGGCATCCTCGACGCTGACGGAGGCGTCGCCGAGCAGCATCTCGTTGTGGGCGCGGCCCGACGGGATCATCGGGAAGCAATTTTCCGCCGGATCGACCACGCAGTCGAAGATCACCGGCCTCTTGACCTCGATCATCTCGAGGATCTTGGCGTCGAGATCGGCCGGCCGCTCGCAGCGAATGCCGTGGGCGTGATAGGCCTCGGCAAGCTTGACGAAATCGGGCAGCGCCTCGCTGTAGGAGTGCGAATAGCGCCCGCCATGCAGCAATTCCTGCCACTGCCGCACCATGCCCATGTATTTGTTGTTGATGATGAATATCTTCACCGGCAGGTCGTACTGCACCGCCGTGGAAATCTCCTGCATGGTCATCATCACCGACGCCTCGCCCGCGATATCGATGACCAGCGAATCCGGGTGCGCCAGCTGCACGCCGACCGAGGCCGGCAGGCCGTAGCCCATGGTGCCCAGCCCGCCCGAGGTCATCCAGCGGTTCGGCTCCTGGAACTGATAGAACTGCGCCGCCCACATCTGGTGCTGGCCGACCTCGGTGGTGATGTAAGTGTCGCGATCCTTGGTCAGCTCGAACAATCGCTGGATGGCGTATTGCGGCTTGATGATGTCGTTGGAGCCGCGATAGGCCAGCGACTTCTTCGCCCGCCATTTCGCGATCTGCCCCCACCAGGCGTCGAGCGCCTTCTTGTCCGGCTTGGCCGATATCGAGCGCCAAGCGCGCAGCATCTCTTCGAGCACATGCGCACAATCGCCGACGATCGGCAGATCGACGTGGACGTTCTTGTTGATCGACGACGGATCGATGTCGACGTGGATTTTCTTCGAGGCGGGCGAAAAGGCATCGAGCCGCCCGGTGATGCGGTCGTCGAAGCGGGCACCGATGCAGATCATCAGGTCGCAATCGTGCATCGCCCAGTTGGCCTCCCAGGTGCCGTGCATGCCGAGCATGCCGAGCCATTGCGGATCGGCGGCGGGGAAGGCGCCGAGCCCCATCAAGGTCGAGGTGATGGGAAAGCCGGTGAGCTTGACCAGGTCGCGTAAGTGCTCGGACGCGGCAGGGCCGGAATTGATGACGCCGCCGCCGGTATAGAACAGCGGCTGCTTGGCGGCCGCCATCATCTCGACCGCCTGCTTGATCTTATCGGGGTCGCCCTTGAGTTTCGGCCGGTAGCCCTTGTGCTGAAACTCCTTCGGCTTCGAGTAGGTGCCCTTGGCGAACTGGATGTCTTTCGGAATATCGACCACGACCGGCCCCGGCCGGCCGCTCGACGCGATATGGAACGCCTCGTGCAGCGCGCGCGGCAGGTCGTCGATATTTTTCACCAGGTAATTGTACTTGGTGCACGGCCGCGTGATGCCGACGGTGTCGCATTCCTGGAACGCGTCGTTGCCGATCAGATGGGTCGGCACCTGCCCGGTGATGACGACCAGCGGGATGGAATCGCACAGCGCATCGGTCAAGCCGGTGACCGCATTGGTCGCACCCGGTCCCGACGTCACCAGCACGCAGCCGACCTTGCCGGTCGAGCGCGCATAGCCTTCGGCGGCGTGCACCGCGCCCTGCTCGTGGCGCACCAGGATGTGGCGGACGCGGTCCTGCGACTGGAACAGCGCGTCGTAGATCGGCAGCACCGCGCCGCCGGGATAGCCGAAAATGTGCTCCACGCCTTGATCGGCGAGCGCCTCGATCACCATTTCCGCGCCGGTCATCTCTGTCATGGTCCGCTCCACTCTCTCGTTCTTTCGCTCGGACATTCGGTCGTTGGAATTTCAGATAACAAAAAAGGGCCTCGAAGGGCCCCTGGGTCGCGCACCGCCACGTCTCGCAGGTGGATTATCCACCCCCGGCGGTGCGCTTCGATACGAGGATCGCAACAAAATTACGCAAGGCTGTGCCCTTTGATTTGAGGCTCACCTTATAGGCATTGCGGCAGCGCCGGTCAAGCCAAATGCGGCGGAAACCCGGCGCCGCCGGATGCGCCGTACTTCAAACGCACGTTTGAAATCGATTTGGCGCGCGAATCCGCGATCGTTAACTAATATTAAGTGCCTTACGGCAGCCGCGAATTCGCGCCGGCGCCGCCGTTAAATTTCCCAGCGCCGTTGCTGAATTATCGCACGGGCGGCGGGCGCGTTTTGAAACCTCGAGATCACACGCCGCCGGTTTTCTCCGCAGGAGGGGACATGGATCGCATCGTCGTTGGCCTTTTCGCCGTGCTTGCCATCGCGTTCGCAACGATGACGCCGGCAAGCGCGTCGGCGCCGCCGCGCGCCGCGCTCAGCTCCACCACGGGCATCCTGCAGTGGATCAACGGCTATCGCGACCGGCCGGACCCCGACAGCCTGCCCGCAGTCGTGCGCACGCTGAGCGGACTGCAGGCGTTCAAGGACGCCGAAACCTCGGGCGCCTATGTCGGCTTCATCGCCGGCGTGCTGGGCGCCAATCCGGGCCGCGCCGAGAAACTGATCGCCAAGATGCTGACGATCGATCCCGCCGACCATTGGGTGCTGGTGCGCGCCATCGCCTATTCCGGCTTGCCGAACTGGAAGGACCTGCTCTCGACCTTTGCCGACCGCATGCCGATGCGCCGCGCCATGATCGACAAATATCTCGACGGCACGCTGCCGACGCTCGACCAGATCGACTATGAATCCAAGAAGCCCGGCATGATGGACAAGGTGAAAGTCGTCCTGCAGCTCACCGACGGGCGCGAGAAGCCGGTGATGCTGGCGCCGAGCCCGGAATTGATCGACGTGCTGTGGGGCGCTTATCTCGCCACCGGCATCTACACGCCGGTCGGGCGCATCATCAAGCTGTTGCCGCTCGCCAACGACAAGGACAACGTCGACAACCTGACCGCCGGCAGCGCCGCCAAGTTCACGCTGGCCAGCAACGCGGTGCGCGATCTCAACCTGCTCAACATGCTGAAATGGGCGGCCAAGCGCCAACCCAAGGAGGTCAGCGTCGTGCTCAACGACGTGATCGAGACCGCCGACACCGTCGATACCACGCGGATGCGCAAGGAATCGCTCGCCGCGATCGACGAGCTCAAGCAGAAAGGCCCAAACTCCAGGCGCGAGTTGAGCGGGTGGGGACAGGTCGGCGCCGGCGCACTGTCGATGGGCTGCGTCGTGGCGGCAGCCACCGGGCAAATCGAGCTCGGCATACCATGCGTGATCGGCGGCGCCGCCTATTCGGCGGGCATGCAGTACATTTCGCACTGATGCGTTGAAACCACCCGGCGACGGTGACAGCCGCGCTCAAGCAAGCGCGGCTGCCGTCCGTTCACTGACCTTCGTTCACTGATAGGTGCGATCAATGCCGTGCTGCGCCAGGAGCTCCGACAACCGCCGGCGGGCATGGAACATGCGCGTCTTCACGGTGTTTTCCGGCACGCCCAGGATCATGGCGACTTCGTTGATCGGCTTGTCCTGGTAGTAGGCGAGATCGATGATTTCCCGGTGCACCAGCGACAGATGGCTCAGGCACTGGCGCATGATGGCGACCCGATCCTTCTTCTGGACGGCGATCTCCGGATCGTCGGCCATATCCGGGATGGCGGCAGCCTGTTGGTCATCAAGCTCGTCGTCCTTGCGCCGGCGCAGCGAGGACAGCGCCTTGAAGCGGGCGATCGCCAGGATCCACGTCGACACCCGGCTGTTGCCCTGGAACTGGTGGGCGTTGCGCCACACGTCGAAGAACACTTCGCTGACCAGATCTTCGGCCTGCGCCTCGTCGCCGACCAGGCGGAGCAGGAACCGGTAGGTCTGCACATGCTGCCGGGCGTACAGCACCTGCATCGCCAGCTTGTCGCCGGAGGCGATGCGTTCGATCAGATCCGCATCGTCGCGTTGCTTCGCTGCGACGGCCGGATTGAGCGCTTTTGGTTGAGCGAGACCGCGTCCTGAAACGGCACCTGTGACCGCTCCGACCGCGAATTCATGACCTAGACTTGCCGTGATGGTATTCATTTTAGTCCCCCGTTACCGCTTATTTCTTATGGGGGAACCGTAGAGTTCTTAACGATTGCTTCACCATTCTACGTTTGTAAATTTCGACTAGCAGAAGTGAGGAGCGATCCTATACGTCCGTATAGATCGCGGTCCCTGCGGGGCAGAGCGGCCCACGCGCGGCATGTATCTTGAGGAAGTGGAGAGGGCGGAATCTACACGGCCGGGGCCGGCCAACCGCCGCTACACCGGTCCGGCAACAGAACTGCCAAGCGCCTTATCGAGGCATTCGATCAGGCTATCCTCACTGAACGGCTTGCGCAGAAAGCCGAAAGCGCCCGCATCCAAGACCCGGTCGCGGACCCTTTCGTCGAAATAGGCGGTCATGAATATGACCGGAGTAGAATGGCCGTTGGCGATCAGCTTGGCCTGCAGATCGGTTCCGCTCATGCCCGGCATGTGCAGATCGGTGATCACGCACGACGATTCCCAGACATCGCCGGAACGCAAATACTCTTCGGCAGAGGAAAACGTCGTAGCGGAGTAGCCCAGTGACTTTATGAGGCTTTTGGTGGCCTCACGGACTGATTCATCGTCGTCGATTATCGATATCACGGGTGCTTTTGCCAATTGTTATGCCCTTACGCCGTGGGATACCGAATTCGCGCGTCGTCGGCCACTGTACATCGGAAAGGTTTGTGTATCCGTTCGCGGCGTTGAATTATACTTGTGTATAGGTTGTCATTTGCCGCGGCGAACGCCCAGCGCGTCCGCCATCCGCACCAGTTCGGCGAGCGATTTCGCGTTCATCTTGCGCATCACATTGCCGCGGTGAACTTTCACGGTGATTTCGCTGACCTTCAATTCGCCGGCGATCTGCTTGTTCATCAGGCCGGCGGTGACGAAGCCCATGATCTCCTGCTCGCGCGGGGTGAGCGCGTCGAAGGCCGCCTTCAGCTTGGAAATATCGCCCGCGCTCTTGCGCCGGTTGCGGTCCTGCTCCAGGCCGATTTGCACCGCATCCAGCATGTCCTGATCGCGAAACGGCTTGGGCAGGAACTCCACCGCGCCCGCCTTCATCGCCCGTACGGTCATGGGAATGTCGCCGTGGCCGGTCATGAACACGATCGGAATATGGATATTGGCCTTGGCCAGTTCGGCCTGGAAATCGAGCCCGCTCACGCCCGGCAGCCGGACGTCGAGCACCAGGCAACTCGGGGCGTCGGGCGGGCCGCTTTGCAGGAATTCCTGGGCCGAGCCGAACGTCCTGACCTGCAAGCCGACCGAACGGAACAGGCTCGAGAGCGCCTCGCGCAGCGGCGCATCGTCGTCGATCACAAGGACGATCGGTTGCGCTTCGGCGTTCATGCGACACCCGGCATTCCGGCGGGCAGGACGATGCGAAACGCCGAGCCGCGCGGTTCGGCCGGCGCGACCGAAAGCTGGCCTTTGTGACGCTCGACGATCAGGCGGCAAATGGCCAGGCCCAATCCCAGCCCGTTCGGCTTCGTGGTGATGAAGGCATCGAATATGGTCTTGAGCTGCTTCGGATCGATGCCCGGCCCGGAATCTTCCACCGCCACAATGATGGCATTGCCGCCGTGCCGTTCGGCTCGCACCCGCAGGATTCGATCATCGCCATCGACGGCATCCATGGCTTCGATCGCGTTGTGCATCAGGTTGATGAAGACCTCCTGCAATTGCCCGCGATGACCCATGACGAACGGCAATTCGGCCGTCAGCTCGGCTTGCGTGGTGATGCGGTGATCCTTCAGCTCCTCGCGCAGCGCTTGTAACACGCCGAGCGCCAGTTCGTTCACGTTGATCGGCTCGTGGCCCTGATCGGCCCTGCCGAACAAGATGCGGATATTGTCAAAAACCTGGCTGGCGCGGTGACTGTCCTTGACCATGCGATGCAACGCCAGCCGCGTCTCTTCGAGATTGGGCGGGTTGTGGCCGAGGAAGCGCAGCGCCGCGCCGCCATTCGAGGCGATGCCGGCCAGCGGCTGGCGCACCTCATGGCCGATCGACGCCGCCATCGCTTCCAAATTCATGAGCTTATTGTCACGCTCGCGCTGCAGGTCCGCCACCGTGCGGCCAAGCTCATCGGTGCGCTGGCGCAGCTCGTTCAGCAACCGGGCATTTTCAATGGCGATGACGGCTTTGGCGGCAAAATTCTGAAGGATTTCGATCTGCTTCTCGGTGAAGGGGCGCACTTCGCGGCGGCCGACCGTGAACGAGCCGACCAGCTCGTTGTCCTTCAACATCGGGACCGCCAGCGTGGTCCGCACGCCGGCCTGCTCGACGGCCGCAACCGTGGTCGGGTTGCGCGCCGCATAGGCCCGATCCGCCGCCAAGTCGGGGATATGAACGATCGTTTTGTGCAGCAACAAGCGGCCGCTGGCCGAATTCTCGTCAGGGTGTGGCGCCAGCTTGCGCGCTTCGGCAAAAGCCGGCGGCAAGTTGTGGGTGGCAACCAGCTGCAGGGTTTCGCCGTCCCAGCGGTTGATGGCGCCGTTATAAGCGTCGCAGACCCGAACGGCGTTCGCCAATATAGTGGCGAAAACGCCCTCGAGGTCGCCGGTAGAGCTGGCGATGACGCGAAGCACCTCGGAGGTCGCCTTCTGCAGCTCCGACGCCGCATCGAGCTCGCGCCGAAGCCGCGCGATCTTGGCCGTCGGGTTAGGCGCAGCGGAACGCCGACGGCGCGCCGGCTTTGGCGCGCGGCTGCGCTTTGGCGCCGTTTTGCGGCGTCGCGGCGGGTCGTCGCCAGCTTTGGAGTGCCGTCGCATTGCCTCCCCCGAGGCTCTGGAGGCCATCGTAGCGAGTCGAGCTGGCTTAGTGGAAGTGGCTGGTTGTCGGGTCGCAGATACCGCCGGCGATGGGCCTTTGCCACAAAGCGCCTTGGCAAAACAGCAGGAATCCCTTTGCGAATCCGCTAGTTAGGCCTGACCACGCGCGACGCCCAAGCCATGATCCGGCAGTATCCCTTGGCCGGTCAAAGCATCAGTTCGACAGGGCCAGTAGCTGCGCCTCGACTGCGGCAAGCCCGCGGTTCGGCTCGACCCAAACGAAGTCCGGCAGCTGATTGCGGAACCAGGTCGCCTGCCGCTTGGTGTAGCGCCGGGTGTCGCGCTTGCCGCCGGCGACGGCTTCGGCGAGGGCGATCTCGCCGTTGAGATGGCGAATGAGCCACGGTACGCCGTGCGCCTTCATCGCCGGCAGGCTGGGATCGAGATGGCGCGCGGCGAGCGCGCGCACCTCGTCCAGGGCGCCCGCCGCCATCATGGCGTCGAAGCGGGCGTCGATGCGACGCAACAGCGCGTCGCGGTCGGGCATGAGAAAGATTTTTGCGGCGCACGCGGCATCGACGCTCGCCGGCATGTTGGCTTCGTGCCATTGCACGATCGATCGGCCGGTCGCCAGCACGACTTCAAGCGCGCGGGTGACGCGGGAACGGTCGCCGGGCATCAGGCGTGCCGCGGCGGCAGGATCGCGCCGCTTAAGCTCGGCATGCAGCGCCTCGGCGCCGTCGCTGGCCAGCCGCGCGCGCACCGCATTGCGGATTTGCGCCGGAATCGGTGGCACCGCGGCGAGCCCGCGCGTCAGCGCATTGAAATAAAGCCCGGTGCCGCCGACGATGATGGCGGCTTCACATTTCGTCGCCGCGAGCACGTCGGCCACTTCGGTGCACCAGCGGCCGACGGAAAAATTCTCCGCCGCGTCGACGTGACCGTAAAGGAGGTGCGGCGCCCCCGCCTCTTCCTCCGGCGTCGGCCGCGCGGTGATGATGCGCAGGTCGCGGTAGACCTGCATGGAATCGGCGTTGATGATCGCGCCGCCGAGCTTTTCCGCCAGCGCCAGCGCTAGCGCCGATTTGCCGCTCGCGGTCGGGCCGGCAATGAGGACGATTTTTGTCTCGCTCACGGGGTTGACGTATTCCGTTTTTGCGCGAATTAAAATCCCGAGCGCCGCGACGACTCACACCGCTTGCGGCGCGGTGCGGCTGCACATAGGATTGCGCCATGCTCGATTGGACTCAATGCCCGGCCGTGGAACGCTCGCCCGAGAAGGTCAGCGGGGAATGGCTGTTCAAGGGCACGCGCGTTCCCGTCAGGGCTCTGTTCGAGAACCTTGAAGGTGGCGCGCGTATCGACGATTTTCTCGAATGGTTTCCAGGCGTGACGCGCGAACAGGTAGAAATGGTGCTTCGGCATGCCGAGCGGAGCTTGGAAATTGCATAACGTGGAAAGTTACGCCACCGCGCCGGCATGAGAATATTATTTGATCAGGGCGTGCCCGCGCCACTGCGTCGCGCATTGACTGATCATTCGGTTGCTACGGCGTATGAAATGGGTTGGACGCAGCTAGGCAACGGCGCACTATTACGCGCGGCAGACTCACAGTTTGACGTGTTCATCACCACCGACCGGAATCTACGATTTCAACAGAATCTTTCAGGCTATCGGCTAGCAATTCTGATCTTGCCCACCACCAATTGGCCAGAAATACATGCTCACCAAGTTCTGGTCGCTGCCGCGGCAAATAAGCTACGTCCCGGCGATGTCGTCGAGTTGAATTTTACGTAACGGAGCAGCCCGTTGACTTTAATAAAACCCTTCCGCGCGTTGCGGCCGGCGCCGGGACGCGCCGCCGAGGTGTTGGCCCCGCCCTATGACGTGCTTTCGAGCGCGGAGGCGCGCGAGCGCGCCAAGGGCAAGGCGTGGAGTTTTCTGCACGTCTCCAAGGCGGAGATCGATCTCGATCCGGCGACCGATCCCTACGATGGCGCGGTCTATGTCAAGGCCGCCGAGAACCTTAAAGCCATGATCGCCGCCGGCGTGCTCATTCGCGACGCCAAGCCCGGCTACTACGTCTACCGGATGACGTGGCGCGGCCGCGTGTCGACCGGGCTTGCGGCGGTGGCGTCACTCGCCGATTACGCCAGCAATCGCATCCGCCGCCACGAGCACACCACGCCGGCCAAGGAAGATGACCGCGTGCGCCAGATCGAAGCGATCAACGCGCAGACCGGCCCGGTCATGCTCGGCTATCCGACCGCGCCGCAGATCGACGCCACGCTGGCGCGCGCGGCGTCCGGCGATGCCGCATTCGACGTCGCCGCCGATGACGGCGTACGGCACCAGCTCTGGGTGATCAGCGACGACGCAACCATCGCGGCGCTGACCGGCGCGGTCGATGCCTTGCCGGCGCTCTATATCGCCGACGGCCATCACCGCTCCGCCGCGGCCGAACGGGTGGCGAAATCCCGCGGCGACGGCGCGCAGGGCTATTTTCTCACGGTGATGTTTCCGCAGAACGAGATGACGATCCTCGACTATAACCGCGTCATCCGCGATCTCGGCGGGCTCAGTCCCGACGCGTTTCTGGCGCGGCTGCGGCAAACCTACACGGTCGAAGCGAGTGATCAGCCGGTGCGCCCCGCCACGGCCGGCGAAGTCGGCATGTTTTTGGCCGGCCGCTGGTACCGCCTCACGCTCAATCGCGAGGTCGCGGCAAAGGCGGCGCAGTCGACAAATCCGGTCGAGCGGCTGCCGATCACGTTGCTGACCCGCAACATCATCGAGCCGATCTTCGGCATCTCCGACCCGCGCACCGACAAGCGCATCGACTTCGTCGGCGGCGACCGCGGGCTCGGCGAGCTAGAACGGCTGGTGTCGTCAGGCGCTTTTGCCGTCGCCTTCGCGCTCTACCCGACGCAGATGAGCGATCTGATGGCGGTCGCCGATGCCGGCGCGATCATGCCGCCGAAATCGACCTGGTTCGAGCCGAAGCTCGCGGATGGCGCGGTAAGTCACGTGCTGGATTGACTGACGACGGAGAACGGACGGCAGACGACGGACGACAGAGGACGGATAAAGAGTAGCCGCCGCTAATCTGTCGTCTGTCGTCTGTCGTCTGTCGTCCGTCTTCTGTCTTCCGCTACTGCAAATTCAGCGCCACGAACCGGGTCTCGCCGTTGCCGTTGGAGACCAGCAGCACCGCGACCTTCTTGCCCTGGGACTTGAGCGCATCGATCCGCGCCTGTACCGCGGCCGGGTTGCCGACGGCTTCGTATTGCACCTCGACGATGACGTCGCCGGGTGAGAGCCGCTTGTCGGCCTGCGAAACATCGACGCTGGAGTCGACGCCGGTGACGACGACGCCCTTGATGGTGTCCCTGATCTTGAATTTCTTGCGCAGATTGTCGGACATCGCCGACAGTTCGAGCCCCAGCGTCTTCTGCACCGTGGACTTCTGTTCCGGCACCGCATCCGGCTTGGTATCGTTGGACGCGATCTTGTCGGTGTCCTGCAGCCGGCCGATCTTGACCTGGTGGGTCTCTTCCTTGCCCTTGCGGATGATGACGACGTCGACCTGCTTGCCGACCGGCGTGTCGGCGACGACGCGCGGCAGGTCGCGCATTTCCTTGATGTCGTGACCGTCGAACTTGACGACGACGTCGCCCGGCTCGATGCCGCCGGGCTTGGCCGGCCCCTTGTCATCGACGCCGGCGACGAGCGCGCCGCGCGCCGGCTTGATGCTCAGGCTCTCGGCGATATCGTCGGTGACCTGCTGGATGCGCACGCCGAGCCAGCCGCGCCGGGTCTCGCCGAATTCCCGCAGCTGATTGATCACCGGCATCGCGGTGTCCGACGGCACGGCAAAGCCGATGCCGATCGAGCCGCCGGACGGCGAGATGATCGCGGTATTGACGCCGATGACCTCGCCGTTGAGATTGAACAGCGGGCCGCCGGAATTGCCGCGATTGATGGCGGCGTCGGTCTGAATGTAGTTGTCGTAGGGGCCCGACTGGATGTCGCGGTTGCGCGCCGAGACGATGCCCGCGGTCACGGTGCCGCCGAGACTGAACGGATTGCCGATCGCTATCACCCATTCGCCGAGCCGCAGCTTGTCGGAATCGCCGAACACCACCGCCTTGAGCGGCTTGTCGGCCTTCACGCGCAGCAGCGCCAGATCGCTCTTGGTGTCCTTGCCGACCAGTTGCGCCGGCAGCTTGGTGCCGTCGTTGAGGATGACGTTGATCTCGTCGGCGTCGGCGATGACGTGATTGTTGGTCACCACCAGCCCGGACGCATCGATGATGAAGCCGGAGCCGAGCGAGTTGACGCGGCGCGGCGCGCGCTCAGGGTTATCGCCGCCGCCCTGGCCGCGGCGGTTCTTGAAGAATTCGTCGAAGAATTCCTCCATCGGCGAGCCGGGCGGCAGGTCGGGCAGGCCGCTGATCCGGGCATCGACCTTTTGCGACGTCGAAATGTTGACCACGGCGTCGATCACCTGCTCGGCGACGTCGGCGATGTTCTCCGGTCCTCGCGCCGCCGCTGGCTGCACGGGTAGAATGATAATGGCCGCCATCAGCGCCGCAGCTGCCGCGCCGTGCCGCATGAATTGCGAGAGATGGCGAGAGGTTAAGTGGCGGGACATGGATGTCGGCGCTCCTGCAAGGGGGACTCAATTTAACGGAAAAGTGCCCCCGACGTGCCTCCGGCGCAAGGCCATGCGCGGCCGGTAATGGCCATTAGGAACCCGATTGGGGCAGAAAAGCGACCCGCGAATGGGCCGTTCAATGACGCACCAAGTAGACGATCAGCACGCCGACCAGCGCCGAAACGATGCCGGCGATGCGCAACGGGCCGTCGGCCATTTCCAGCACCGTCGCCATGGCACGCTTGGCGCTCACCGGGAATGCGGCAAGAAAGATGCCCTCGATCGCGAAGAACAAGCCGAGCGCGGCGAGGAAATCGGTCATGAACCCGGCAACCCACTCGACTCTATTTCGTCGTGCTGCTCGCGCGCGGTGGATTGGGCGCTGCCGCGTCCGTGCCTTCCGGCGGCGATTTGCCGGCCGGATCGCCGAAATAGCGGAAGAAATCCGAATCCGGCCGCAGCACCAAGTGGGTGTCGCCGTGCTGCATGCTGCGTTCATAGGCTTGCATCGAGCGATAGAAGGCAAAGAAGCCCGGATCCTGGCCGTAGGCCTCGGCGTAGATGCGATTGCGCTCGGCGTCGCCTTGGCCGCGGATCTGCTCGGACTGCGACGTGGCTTCGGCCAACAGCACGGTGACGTCGCGATCGGCCCTGGCCCTGATCTCCTGGCTCTTCTGGCTGCCCTGGGCGCGGAACTCGGCGGCTTCGCGCTGCCGCTCGGTCTGCATGCGCTGATAGACCGCCTGGCTGTTCTGCTCCGGCAGGTCGACGCGGCGGATACGCACGTCGATGACGTGGATGCCGAACGGCTGGGCATCGCGATCGAGCTGATCGCGCATCAGCCCCATCAATTCCTCGCGCTTGTTGCGCACCGCGTCGGACAGCGTTGCCGCGCCCAACACGCGCCGCAGCGCCGAGTTGAGCAGGATCGCAAGCTGCGTGCTGGCGCCATCCGGCCCGACCGTCTGGTAGAATTTGAGTGGATCGGTGATGCGGTAACGCGCGAAGGCATCGACGACGAGGCGCTCGCCGGCCTGAGCGAGGCCGGCATTCGCCCGGGGGCCGCTCGAGGCAATCACCTCCTGCGCCGGCGTCTCGATGTTGAGAATGCGCTTGTCGATATAGATGACGCTCTCGATGAGCGGAAATTTGACGTTGAGACCCGGCTCGATGATGACGCGCCTCGGTTCGCCCAATCGCACGACCAGAGCTTGCCGGGTCTGATAGACGGTGAAGAAGCTGCCATAGCCGATGAGAAGCGCGACGAGCAGCAGGATGGCGGCGGCGCCGCCTGCGAGACCCAATCTCATGGCGTGCCTCCCGGCTTCTGCGCCGGCGGCGGTTGCCGCGCCAAATCGTTAAGCGGCAGATACGGCACCACGCCCGGCCCGCCCTGCGGACCGGTATCGATGATGGTCTTGTCGGTGCCGCCGAGAACGTGCTCCATGGTCTCGAGATAGATGCGCTCGCGGGTGACGTTGGGCGCCTTCTTGTACTGGTCGTAGACCTGCGAGAACCGCGAGGCTTGGCCTGTGGCCTCGGCCACGGTTTGCGAGCGGTAGGCCTCGGCGTCCTGGATGATCTTGGCGGCGCGGCCGCGTGCCTCCGGCACGATGCGATTGGCGTAAGTCTGTGCCTCGTTCTGCGCGCGCTCGAGATCGGAGCGCGCCGCCTGCACGTCGCGGAAGGCGTCGATGACCTGGGTCGGCGGATCGACCTTCTGCAGCTGAACCTGCTGCACCACGACGCCGGCGCCGTATTCGTCGAGCGTCTTCTGCATCAGCTCCTGCACCGCGGTCTCGATGGTCTGCCGCGCGCCGGTCAGGATCGCCTGAATATTCGAGCGGCCGATGACCTCGCGCATGGCGCTTTCGCCGACCGCTTTTACGGTGCCTTCGGGACCCTGCACGTTGAACAGATAATCGCCGACCGCGGCCGGCTTGACCTTCCACAGCACCGAGAAATCGACGTCGACGATGTTCTCGTCGCCGGTGAGCATCAGGCTTTCTTCCGGCACGTCGCGGATGGTGGTGCCGCGGCGCATGTCCTCGGCGACCCGCATGCCGATGTCGATCTTGTTGACGCGCAGCGCCTGCGGCGTCAGCGCGGTCTCGATCGGATAAGGCAGATGATAGTTCAGCCCCGGCTGCACCTCGCGCACGAACTTGCCGAAGCGCAGCACCACGCCGAGCTCATCGGGCTCGACACGGAAGAACCCGGAAAAGCCCCACAGCGCCACGGCGACGAGCGCAATGAGCGCGATGCCGCGGCCGCCGAGATTGCCCGGCATCAAGGCGCGCAGCTTGTCCTGGCCGCGGCGCAGGAAATCTTCGAGATCGGGCGGCCTCGGCCCCCCAGGCGTTTGCGGCCCCGAGCCCCACGGCCCCCGCGATCCGGAACCCCACGGGCCGCCGGATTGGTTGTTCCACGGCATCAATTGTCTCCTCGGACGCCGGCGCCTGGCCGGCCGATACGTTGCGGGGGTTATAGGGGACCCCACCGCCCCTTACAACGCGCAGTTATGACGCGCCGGCCGGCCGCGTTTTGGCGTTAATTTCGCGTTGGTAAGTCACGAGCGCGAAGGCGGCGTCGTCCTCGGCTCCTGGCGCGTGCTGGCTGCGTGCGCTTTCGTGCCATTCATTTGGATCAATGGCCGGAAAGTGGGCATCGCCGTCGGTCTGCGTGTGAACGTGCGTGATGGCCAGCTGCGTCGCGAGCGGCATGGCTTGGGCGTAGATCTCGGCGCCGCCGGCAACGACGATGGTATCGGCGTTGCGCCGCAACGCGTCGCCGCGCGCCGCCGTCAGCGCCGCATCGAGGCTCGGCGCCACCACGATGCCGAACGCCGCAAAGGTGGCATCGCGGCTCACCACGATGGTGGTGCGGCCCGTAAGCGGCTTGCCGATCGACAAATACGTTTTGCGCCCCATCACCACCGGCTTGCCCATGGTCAGGGCCCGAAAATGCTGCATGTCCGACTTGAGCCGCCACGGCAGCGCATTGCCGCGGCCGATGACGCCGTTTTCGGCAACGGCGGCGACGATGAGAACGTGCATCCTCACACCGCGACCGCGGCCTTGATGTGCGGGTGCGGATCGTAGCCTTCGAGCGAAAAATCCTCGTAGCGCAGCGCGAACAGATCCTGCGCCGCCGGATCGAGCCGCAGGGTCGGCAGCGGGCGCGGCGAGCGCGACAGTTGCAAATGCGCCTGCTCGAGGTGGTTCAGATAAAGATGGGCGTCGCCGATGCTGTGAATGAAGGCGCCGGGCTTGTATCCGGTGACCTGAGCCATCACGACAGTCAGCAGCGCGTAGGAGGCGATGTTGAACGGCACGCCGAGAAAGACGTCGGCCGAGCGCTGGTAAAGCTGGCATGACAGCGCGCCGTCGGCGACATTGAACTGAAACAGGCAATGGCACGGCGGCAGCGCCATCTTGTCGACTTGCGCCGGGTTCCAGGCGGTGACGATCAGGCGCCGCGAGAACGGATTGCGGCGGATCTCGGCGACCACATTGGCGATCTGGTCGATGGTGGTGCCGTCCGGCGCCGGCCAGGAGCGCCATTGCTTGCCATAGACCGGGCCGAGATCGCCGTCGGCGTCGGCCCATTCGTTCCAGATGCTGACGCCGTGCTCGTTGAGATATTTGACGTTGGTGTCGCCGCGCAGGAACCACAGCAGCTCGTAGATGATGGATTTGACGTGCAGCTTCTTGGTGGTGACCAGCGGAAAACCGTCGGCGAGGTCGAAACGCATCTGGTGGCCGAAGATCGACAGCGTGCCGGTGCCGGTGCGGTCGCGTTTTTCCGCGCCCTCGGCAAGCACGCGTTCCATCAATTCGAGATATTGGCGCATCGTTGGCCCGGCGACTCGTCGGTTCAGCTTACATCAAATGAGCAGCCGACGGAGGGCGTGCAAGATCGCTGTGGAATGTCCTAGACGAGCCCGCCGAGCCCGAGAACGGCGGCAACGGCAAAGATCCAAAGCGGATTTACCCGGACCCGGTAGGTGACGAGCGCGGTGGCCGCGGTGATTGCCACCGCCACCCACGTGTCGTCAGCCGCTCTCGCCACGACGACGGCGCTCGCCGCAGTCAGTCCGAGCGTCACCGGCACCAGGCCGCCGGCCAGCGCCACCTGCCAGGAGGCGCCGCGGAACCGGTCGAAGGTGCGGCCGACATAGAAGGCCAACAGGCAAGTCGGCCCGCACATCGCCAGCGTCGCCACCAGCGCGCCGGGAAGCCCGGCAACGTGATAGCCGATCAAGGTCACCACCATGACGTTCGGCCCCGGCGTCAGCTGCGCCAGCCCGAAAATGTCGCTGAATTGCGGGTCGGTCATCCAGTGCTGGACGTCGACGGCAAAGCGGTGGATTTCCGGCACCGCAGAATTGGCACCGCCGATGGCGAACAGCGACATCAGCGCGAAAAACCACGCCAGCGTTCCGAGCGTGCCCAAATCCTTCATGGCAACCAGCCCTTCATCGCCGCACCCAGGCGAGCGTGAGACTGATCGGCAGCACTACGGCAAGCACGATCGGCAACGGCCACTGCGCGATGCCGATGGCGCCGAAGGTCGCGAGCGCGACCACCGGGCCGCCTGCGCCGCGGTTGCGGAACAGCGGCAGCGCCATCTTGGCCACGGTCGACATGATCAGGCCGGCCGCCGCCGCCGTGACGCCGATCAGCGCCCGCCGCAGCGCCGGCAGATCGCCGTAATGGGCATACAACGTTCCGATGACGATGATCAGCGCCATCGGCGGGCCGAGCAACCCGAAGAGCGCCGTCACGCCGCCGAGCGGGCCACGCACCCGGGAACCGAAGATCACCGAGAAATTGACGATGTTGGGCCCGGGCAGGAACGAGCACAGCGCGTAAGCTTCGTTGAACTGTTCCGGCGTCAGCCAGCGGCGCTCCTCGACCATCATGCGCCGCGACCACGCCAGCACGCCGCCAAAGCCGTAGAGCGAGATCGGCGCGTAGGCGATGAACAACTCGGACAGACTAGGGCGCGGCAGTGCGGCTTGGGCGACAAGCGGTTCGGTCGCGCGCGGCGACGGCGATGCGTCGTTCATGCCATTCGTTTAACGCCGGTCCGCCGCCACGGCCAGACGAAATCGCCGATACAATCTTATGGCGCGCGGCATGTTGTGCTAGCTATTCAATGTTTGAATGCTTCAACACGGCCACGTCGAGCCGATTCAGAAGGGGGAAATCATGCGCATAGTGATGCTCATCGGTGCGATTGCCTGTTTCGCGCTCACATCATTGGCGTCGTCGGCCGCGTTCGCCGCGCAATCCTGCGACGCGCATTGCCTCAACGTTTGTCAGACCGCGGCATCGAAAAGCTGGTGCCTCAATAAATGCGCGCAAAATTGCCAGAGAAGCGCGCCCAGTCGCTGAGGGTTGGCCGCTGTCGCCGCCCGGTCTTTTCTGATCTGCGCCTACGGTGCCCAAGCGTCACCTCAAGCTGGCCGTCGCATCCAACATGGCGTGGATGAACGCCGTCGCGCGCGCGTAAATACCCGGCGCTTCGCTCTCGCGCGGGCCGCCGATGGCGAGCGCAAGATCGGCGCCGACCCGGCGCTGCTGCACGCGCAGCCAGAGCGCCGCGTGCTCGACCGGCTCGGGTTCTCTCAGATCGACGATCAGGAGCGGCTTGCGGTAGCGATGGGCGAGTTCCTCGGCCAGCGCCGTGCCCTTGGAGACCGCCAAGCCGCCGGCCGCGATCACGATCATGCAGGCATCGGCATCGCGCACGTTCCATTCGGTGCGCTGCGCCGGATCGGCGAGCGGCGTCTCCTTGAGGCGCGGATATTTTGCCAATAGCCCTGGCGGCGCGGAAAAGTCCTCGGCCCAGCCACCCTTCGGGCACCAGCCGCCATAATCGATGCCGCGCTCGATCGCCGCATCGAGCACCGCGCGGTCGACGCCGGATTGTCCGCCGGAGAGGAGTTTCATGTGGGTTTCTTGGGGTTTTAACCCGCTCTTTTTTCGGCAACCATTTACGCCTATATTCCCAGGTGCCGGTGCAAGCCGGCTATGGCGATAAACGGGCGTCGTAATAAACCTTTCGGACCCGGGGGCGGTACCCGGCGACTCCACCAATTCCAGGGGTCAGGTATCAGGGTTCAGGTATCAGTAGGCTTCTGATCCCTGATGTCCTGATTGCTGATCCCTGCTTACGGGGTCGAAATAGGATCGACGAGGGCGTAAAAGGCGCGCTTTTGCCCGGGATGGTTCCGGCGTTATCGGGCCAAATCCATAGTTGCCAATGACAACTATGCTCCGGTTGCTCTGGCTGCGTAACGCAGTCTGAAAGACCGACTTAAAGCCCTGGCGGGTTAAGCTCCGTCAGGCGGGGTTCGGAGGCACCTGGCAACAGAAGCCTCCACTTTCCAGCCATCAGGAATCAGACATCAGGGATCAGGACAGAATCAGTCTGGACCGGTATGATTCATGCCCTATCTCTTGTGTGTTCCTGATTCCTGATGCCTGATACCCCCGATGCCTGTCGACTACATCCGTTACGACATTCTCGCCCAAGCGGCCTTGCGCGGGGTCGTGCGCACGGTGTTGGCGGACGTCGCCAAGAAGGGATTGCCGGGCGAGCATCATTTCAAGATCACCTTTGCCACCACGGCGCCCGGCGTGCGGCTGTCCGAGCGCATGCGTGGGCAATATCCCGACGCCATGACGATCGTGCTGCAACACCAGTTCTGGGATCTGACGGTCGACGACGACGGTTTTGAGGTCGGCCTGTCGTTCGGCGGCGTTCCGGAGCGCGTCGCGGTGCCGTTCGAGGCGGTGACGGCGTTCTTCGATCCCGCGGTGCAATTCGGTTTCCAGTTCGAGGCGCTCGACAAACAAGCGGCGGAGCAGCCGAGCGTCGTGGCCGAGGCACCCGCTGCCGCGCCACGGCCGGCGGCGGTCGAAAAAAGCGATGCGGCCCTGCCCGCTCCCGCCCATGCCGCCACGCCGGCGGAGCCGATGCCCAATGAAAAGGGCGGCGGCGAAGTCGTGCGGCTCGACCGTTTCCGCAAAAAGTAAGAACGCTGGACCGCGGGTGGTCGCCGCCCGGTCAGCTGCGCGGCAATCACGAATTTGTGTGCTGGCAGCAGAAGTATCGGCATACCAGCGAGGACATTGAATTTCGTCAATATCGAAGGCATGGCGCGGCACTATTGGTAAAATACTCCCAAGTATATGATCTGAGATCCGTACGCCATTTTCACGTCTGCCCTGAGAGTTACCGCAAAATATTCCGTTATTGCGAATATTCACGCAGTATCAGCCGGGCCGGAGCGTCCATAAATATTCGACTAAAATGGAATTTCGCTTCCGGACCAAAGAATAGGCTTTGCCCAGGGCCGGAATCCCCCCATTAAGGCTTCGTAGACTCTCGGTTGTCGTGATCCAGTGCCAGGGTACCGGCGTATAATTCTTGCAGCTGAAGCGGGCCAGAATCGGCCCCAGCGACGTTATCCGCTTACCGCAGAGCGACCTGATGGGCGACGTTGTCAATCTCCGAACCGCGCGAAAGCGGGCCAAACGGCGCGACGCCGGGCAAAAGGCGGCGGCCAACCGCTTGGCCCACGGCCGAACCAAGGCGGATCGAACCGCGACACGGTCTCGCGACGACAAAGCCCAGCGAAGCCTCGACCTGCACCGGGTCGAAACGGGAGACAGGCAATGAAATCGCCAGTCATCAAGCGCTCGATCGTCATCGCCGGTCACAAGACCAGCGTCAGCCTTGAAGACGCCTTCTGGAAGGGACTGAAAGAGATCGCCATCGGCCGCGACAAGACATTGTCGGATCTCGTCGCCGAGATCGATACCGGACGTCCGCACGGCAATCTGTCGTCGGCCATCCGCTTGTTCGTGCTCGACCACTACCGGGCGCAGACCAACGGCCATGCCGCCGAAAACAGCGGCCAAACGCCGCTGATGGTCGTGCCGGCGGCGGCGACGTCAGTTCTGCGGGCGGAATAGCAAATCGAGCGGCGGCCCTGCCGTTTGCGGGGCTGCCGGTTGGACCGCGGGCGCGGGCGACTGCGGCGCGGGCCGCGGCTTGTTTGCCGTTGTCGATCCGGTGACGCCGGCAGCCGGCGCTTCCGCCTGCAACAGATCCAATCCGCGCGTTGCAAACGGCGCGGTAATGCTCGCCGCGATCGCGAACTCGACAATGCCGCCCGCGGGGACCGTCCTGACAACCGGAAAGTCCGGACGGACCGCACGGCCGACGACCTCCTGCCGCCCGTTGGCTTCGATCGATTCGATACGCCGGGATTGCAGTTCGGCAGCGCGCAAGCTCAGCCAACCGGTCAGCGCCGCAACGTCGAGGCTGCGCGCCGGCGCCGTGAGCGGCCCCTTGAGCGTAACAGCGAGCTCCGGCGGCAGGCGGATCAAGGCATGGGCCGGCGGCGGGGCCGTGAGCATCATGCGCGCGTCGACAGCGCCGTTATTGAGGTCGAGCGCGCCGGAAAGCGACAGCGCCGCGCCGTCCTGGGCCGGCAGCGTCGCATTGGCGACGCTGATCTTGCCGGCGGTGATCGTCATGGCGGCATCGCTTTGCGGCGCGGCCAGATGGCCGCTCGCGAGCGCCGCATTTACGGCAGGCTGAATTTTTGCCGCCTCAATCGTGGCACTCTGATCGGCCGCCCGCATGGCGGCGACGAATGCGGCCGGGTCGAGCCCGGCGATTTTGGCGTCGGCCAGCGCGATCGTGCCGCCACCGTGCGCCGCGCGTATGAGGGCTGCGGGACTGGCCCCGATGCCGTCGAAATCGGCCTTGAGCGTCAGCCGCGCATCGACAGTCTTCTTGTCGGTTTGCAGGATGGTTGCCGCGTCGGCATCGGCCAGCGCGATATGGCCGTGGCTGACCAGCCCGTCCGCATTGCGGCGGAACGCCAATTCGCCGGTCACGTGGCCGCCGGCGAGGCCGCCGTCGATCGTCTGCAACGCGATTTCGCCCGGACGAAACTGCGCCACGCCCTTGAGATTGCCGGCGACCAGCGCCGGCGTGAACGCCGCATGATCGAGCGTGAAGGTCACGGCGCCGTTCATCGCCGCGAACGCGCCGGCGCCGAGCGGCTGGCTCGACCACGGCCCGGCATTTTGCGCCTGTCGCGGCAGCCCCAACAGCATGCTCGCGAGCCAGGCGCCATCGATATTATCGGCGCCGACGTCACCGTCGATGGTCATCGGACTTGCCAGATCGACGGCGAGACGCCCGTGCGCCGATGCCTTGCCGGCAACCACGGCGATTTGCGTGAACGACAGCGCGGTGCCGGCCATGGACACGGCGGCGCGCGCGGAGATCGGCACCGCGTTGCCCGGTTGGCCGGTCATCGCTTGCTGCAGCGGCCCAAGGTCAGCGACGGTCGCCAATATTTGGAGCGTGCCCGTCGGCGTTTCCTTGCCGTTCAATCGCAGCGCACCGCGGACCGCGGCCGTAAAACCGCTGGCCGATGCCTCGCCATCGACGCGAAGCTCGCCGTTCAGCGGACCGGCAGCGGATAGCGTCACCCGGCCGGGCAGTTGATCGACGGCGATGATGCGATCGAGGCCGAACAGCATCGCCAGCGCTGTGCCGTCGTCGGCGTCGAGCCGGCTGTCGACGCGCACATTCGCTTCGCCGAACTTGGACGGCTCGCCGGTCGCAGCGCCGTTGAGCGCAACGCGCATCAAGCCCAACTGGCCTGTGAGATCGAGCTTGGCGGTGCTGCCGGCCGTCGTCGCCCGCTCGACGGTCAAGGTGCCGTGCAGCTTTGCCGGTGCCAGACGATCGGCGGCACGGCGAAGCACATCGGCCGGCTGCGGCGCAAACCGCCCCAGCACGGGCGATAGACCGGCGAGCGTGCCGGCATTGAGATCGACGGTGACGCGGCCGCGCGGCTGCGACGACAATTCGTCGATGCGTCCGGAAATGTCGAGCGCGGCGCCGCCCAGCTCGCCAACCGACAGATGCTCGATCTGCAACGCGCCGGAGTCGAACTTGATTTGCGCTTTGACCGCCCGCGCGTCGATGCCGGCCAAGGTCGCGTTGCCGACGTCGAGCGCCAGCGAGCCCTGGTGTGGCGGCGCAAAACCGTGCTCGTCCGCCGCCGTCTTGGCAAACGCCGCCAGCGCATCGAGGTCGAGCTTGGTGGCGTGAAGATCGGCCTCGACAATGGCCGGCCGGTCGGACTCCGGCCACGTATAGGCGAAGCGCCCCTGAACATTGTCCCGATCCAGCGTGGCGTCTAGCCCATCGACCGCCAAGCGATCGCCGGCAATGGTGACGTCGCCGCGGGCGCGCAAAGTCCGCACCCCGGCCGAAGATGTGTCGCCATGGCCGCTGAGCCAGGCGAGCAGCATGTCGGCGTCGGCGGAATCCAAGGCGCCGGGCCCGGTGAATGCGAGACCATGGGCGGACTGCGCGATCCTGCCGCTTAAGCTCACTTGCGTCAGCCCTGGCGCGCGCAATTCGACGCCGTCCAGGCTCCAACCGGTCGCGTCGAAGCGTGCGGCTCCGTGCAACGACTGGACATTGGTGCCGCCGACCGTCAGGCCGGCGATGGCGACGCCGATCTTGCCCGGCAGCGGCGGCTTGATCGACGCCACGAACGTTTCCACGAAATCCTTGATCACGAGCAGCGGCGGCCGGTGCGTCAGATCGGGTGCCGCGAGCGCGCGATCGACATTGACTTCGAGCGCGGCGATGTCGCCGTCGAAATGCGGATGCTCGCCGAATGTCAGATCGGCTTTGCCGGTGAACACCACCGCGCGCTCGTCCGGCCCGTATTGGAAGGTGACGTCGTGCAGCGACGCCGCGGCCGGCGTCGCCCGGATCTTGCCGTTGGCGTGCCACGGGTCGCTCATGACCCGCTGACCGCTCGACAGCGCGGCGCCGACCGGGCGCGCCAGCGCAATGGTGCCGTCGAATTGCGGCCCACCGCGATCGACGCTGAGCGTGCCGTCGATGTCCGTGGTCAGCGGGTGATTGGACGGATTGAGGCCGAGCCTGATCTTGAAGCCGGCGTCGGCGTCGCCGCGACCGCCGGAAATTCGATAGCCGTAAGGCTCGTCGCCGAGGACGAACGTTCCCTCTCCCCTGAACGGTCCGAGCAACGAGCGGATGTCGCCGTCGAACGAGAGTTTCTGCAACGTCAGACGCGAACCCGACGCGGCATCGGCGAGAACGATGCTGCCGTCTTCGACGCGCAGCCGGGAGACCGACAGATCCTCGGCGCGCCAAGCGCGCGTGGCGGCCGGCCAGTCGATGGCGCCGGAACGGTCGAGCGCGAGATTGATTTGCGGCGTCACCAGGCGCGCCTCGGTGGCCTGGACCTCGCCGCGGATGAGCGGCCCAAGCCGCACCTCGAGATCGATCGCGCCGGCGCGCAGCCGCGGCTCCCGGCCCGCTTCGCCGATCTCGACATTGCGCAGCTTGATACGAGGGGTCGGCAGGATGCGGGCGTCGATCGTACCGGTCACGCGCACGCTCAATCCGGTGAGCCGGCTCGCCTCGGTCTCGAAGGTCGTGCGGAAATGGTTCCAATCGACGACAAGCGGCGCCACCAGCGCCGCAACGAGCGCCAGGATGATCGCAATCGCCAATCCGAGCAGCGTCGTCTGCACGGCAAGCTTTCCCTCAAAACCGCTTTACGAATCTTGCGCGCTTTTGCCCAAACCTAAATGAGGCCGGCCCCGATTGCACGCTTTGCGGCCGGCGTCTGGGCCGTATTCGGGGCGATTGTATGTCGCCCGCGCACCCCGCGATCAAAGATTAACGATCTTGCCGGGATTTAAGATGTCGAGCGGATCCAGCGTGCGCTTGATCGCGCGCATCGCCGCCAGCGCCGGCTCGCCGTGCTCGGCCAACAGATATTTCATCTTGCCCTGGCCGACGCCGTGCTCGCCGGTGCAGGTGCCGTCCATGGCCAGCGCGCGCTCGACGAGGCGTTGCGACAGCGCCTGCGCGCGGGCGACTTCGTCGGCGTCGTCCATGTCGACGAGCAGCGTCAGATGGAAGTTGCCGTCGCCGACATGGCCGACGATCGGCGCCAAGAGCCTGCTTGCGGCGATGTCGCGCTGGGTCTCGACGACGCATTCGGCAAGCCGCGATATCGGCACGCAGACGTCGGTCGCGACAATCTGCGCGCCTGGCCGCAGCGCCTTGCACGACAGCGCGGCGTTGTGGCGAGCCTCCCACAGCCGCGTGCGGTCCTCCTGGCGCGTCGCCCAGTCGAACGGCCCGCCGCCGAATTCGCGCGCGATGTCGCCGAAGCGTTCCGACTGCTCGGCGACCCCCGCCGCCGTGCCGTGGAACTCCAAGAACAACATCGGCGTCTCGGGCAGTCCAAGCTTGGAATGAAGATTGACCGCGCGCACCTGCAACGCATCGAGCAATTCGATGCGCGCCACCGGAATGCCGGACTGGATGGTCAGGATGGTCGCGCGGCAGCATGCTTCGACCGAGGGAAACGGACACACGCCTCCCGATATCGCTTCCGGAATGCCGGCGAGCTTGAGCGTCAGTTCGGTGATGATGCCAAGCGTGCCTTCCGATCCGACGATCAGCCGGGTGAGATCGTAACCGGAGCTGGATTTCTTGGCCCGGCTCGCCGTCGTCATCACCTCGCCGTCGGCAAGCACGGCTTTCAACGACAGCACATTGTCCTTCATGGTGCCGTAGCGCACCGCGTTGGTGCCGGAGGCGCGCGTCGCCGCCATGCCGCCGAGCGAAGCATCGGCGCCGGGGTCGATCGGAAAGAACACGCCCTGGTCACGCAGCTGCTCGTTGAGCGTCTTGCGCGTGATGCCGGGCTCGATGACGCAGTCGAGATCCTCGGCATGAACCGCGAGCACACGATTCATGTCGCGGAAGTCGAGCGAGATGCCGCCGCGCGGCGCGTTGACCTGGCCTTCGAGCGAAGTGCCGACGCCGAACGGAATCACCGGCACGCGCGCCGCGGCACACAGCCGCACCACCTGCTGCACGTCTTCGGTAGTCTGCGGGAACACCACGGCGTCCGGCGGCTGGTTCGGAATCCAGGTCACCGTATTGCCGTGCTGCTCGCGCACCGCCTGCGATGTCACGAGGCGGTTACCGAATTGCGCGGCCAGCGCAGCGATGACGCCGTCAATCGCCTTGCGGTCGCGCTTTTGCTCGGTCTTTGCCTCGGCCAATGCCATCGCGCGGTCTCGTATCACTCTTCGGGCTTGAAGCCCGATGCTTTAACAGCCGGCGCCCATTTTTCCGAATCGTCCTTCTGGATGTCGGCAAAGATGGAGGCGGACGTGCCGGTCGGCTGCAATCCGAACGTCAGGAACCGACGCTCTACGTCGGGCGACCGCACCGCGTCGACGATATTGGCGATCAAACGCGCCACAGTGTCGCCGGAACCGCCCGGGGCGAATGGAAAGATGATGCGTACCGGCTGTTCGCCGATTTGCGCCTGCAAAGGGGCGGCGACAAGCCATCCAGCCAAAACCGCAAGCACGAGATGCAACAGCCGCCGGCCCGGCATCTTGCTTCTCCTGGTCATCGCTGGTCCCGAAGATAACCGCTCCACAATTCGGCTGGAATGTCGGCCTCGTCCCAAACGCCGATCAAAATACCGCGACGCGCCGCCTTGCCGCGCGCATTGTCGATCTGCTGTTCCGAGCGCGTGGTGCGTTGCGATACGCGAAGGCCCCATTGCGCCAGCGCCGCAGACAACCGCTCGCATTCGCCGGCACCGGCCGGATCGGCGCCGAGATCGTGCAGCTCGTCGGGATCGTTGACGCGATCGAACAGCATCGGCCGGAAGCCGATGGCGTGAATGAGCTTCCAGCGTTTGTCAGCGATCATGAACAGACGCGCGTCGCGCGGTTTGAGCCCCAGCTTCGCCGATGCCGGCATCATGCCGTAATCGTATTCGCTGATTGTGAACGGCCGCCATGCTGAGGGTCGTTCGCCGTGCAGCAACGGCAGCAGCGAGCGGCCTTCGAGCCGGTGCAATTGCTGCGCCGGATTGCCGCCGGCGATTTCCAGGAATGTCGGCGCCAGATCGATAGCCTCGACCAGGTCATCGCATACGCTATCGCGCGTTCGGTCGGCTGCGGCCGACGGATCGTAGATGATGAGCGGCACCTTGACCGAGGCATCGTGGAAGAAATCCTTGTCGCCGAGCCAATGGTCGCCGAGATAATCGCCGTGGTCGGAGGTGAACACGATCATGGTATTGTCGAACAGACCCTGCTCTTCCATGAAGCGGAACAGCACGCCCATCTGGTCGTCGATCTGTTTGATCAGGCCCATGTAGACGGGAATGACTTCGGCGCGCACCTCGTCGCGCGAAAACGTTCGGCTGACATCGTGCTCCATGAAGGCGCGATAGACCGGATGCGGGTCGCGGTGCTCACGCTCCGAACGCACCGCCGGAATGACGTCGTCCGGACCATACATGGCGTTGTACGGCGCCGGCGCGATGTAAGGCCAATGCGGCTTGATATAGGACAGATGCAGACACCACGGCTCGTCGCCGGCCTCGCGGATGAAATCGATGCCGCGCCGGGTCATGTACGGCGTCTCGGAATCCTCCTCGCGCACCCGTGCCGGCTTGCGCGCATGGCGCATCGCCCAGCCCGAAGCCAGCGCGTTGCCTTCGCCGTCGGCGGCGTTGGCCCAATCGTGCCACGGATTCTCGCCGCCATAGCCCTTGTCGTTGAGATAGCTGTTGTAGCGCGGCCGCCGCGGCGAATAGCGCGTGCCATCCGGGCCCATGCCGTGCAAACCGTCGTCGCGCTCGTAGGGCTCAAAGCCGCATTCGGCGACCCGCACGCCGATGATCGAATCCGGATCGATACCGAGCCGCGCCATGCCCTCGACGTCGGCCTCCATATGGGTCTTGCCCACCAGGGCGGTGCGCATGCCGAGCGGGCGCAGATAATCGCCCATGGTCATCTCGCCGACCTTGAGCGGGAAGCCGTTCCACGCCGCGCCGTGCGACTGCACATAGCGGCCCGTATAGGTGCTCATGCGCGAGGCGCCGCAGATCGGCGATTGCACATAGGCGCGGGAAAAGCGCACGCCGCGCGCCGCCAGCGCATCGATGTTCGGGGTTTTGAGCCGCGGATGGCCGTAGCAGGACAGATAGTCCCAGCGCAGCTGGTCGCACATGATGAAGAGGATGTTCTTGGCTTTTTTCGACACGAGGCGCGACGATCCCGGGATGGCGCCGCAAGCGGCGGGTGGGCGCTCGACGTTAGCACATCACTTCAGCCGTCATGAAATTGAGCCTTGCCAAAGCCGCCTCGGTCGGCTGCATTGCCCGCCCTGATCGCCGGAAACGACCATGCTGGAACGGCCAGAACCCGCAATCCCCACGCCTTTCGTATCCTCGGTGATGCGCGTCGAGCCCGGCTGGATCGACTACAACGGCCATCTCAACATGGCCTATTACAATGTGCTGTTCGACCGCGCGGTCGACGAAGTCTACGAATTGCTGGGCCTCGGCCTGGCCTATGTGGAAACCAGCCGGCACTCGACCTTCACCGCGGAAGTGCATGTGCGCTACTTACGCGAACTGAACTCAGGCGATCCGGTGCGCGTGACGTTCCAGCTGCTCGGCTACGACGCCAAGCGTCTGCACTATTTCGAGGAGCTGCATCACGCCGAGGAAGGATGGCTCTCGGCCACCTCCGAGAACATGGCGCTGCATGTCGACATGGAGGCGCGGAAGACCGCGGCGTTTCCGCCGGAGATCGCCGCACGTCTCGAGCGCATGAAGGCGGCGCATGCCACGCTGCCGGTTCCCGATGGCGCCGGGCGGCGCATCGCCATGCCAGAGAAGGCTTGAATTTTGGCGGCGGTGGTATTTATGGTAGAAAGATCGAAAGGAATTCTACCATGGGCACCCCACAATTGAATATCAAGGATGCGGAAGCCACCCGCCTGGTCCGCGAACTCGTTGAACTGACTGGAGAAACTCAGACGGAAGCGGTCCGCAATTCCCTGCGCGAGCGGCTGGAACGCGAGAAGGCGGAACGCGAAGCCCACGCTACCCGCACCGCGGAAGACCATCGCCGAGAGTTTGAGAGGATCTGGCCGCAAATTCAGAAGATTCAAAAGGAAGTTCGCCGCTTAGGATTGGCGGAGAACATGCTTACGGATGACGACCTCTACGATGAGAACGGACTGCCGAAGTGACCGGAGATACAGTCGTCATCGACTCGTCGGTCTTTGTAGCAATTTTCAAAGGAGAGACGGACGCCGCTGACCTGACCAAGCGCGCCCTGCTGTATAAGCGAAAGATAATGTCGGCAGCGACATGGCTGGAGGCTGCCATCGTTTGCGAAGGTGCGATCAAGCAAGGCGGCGGAGTTCGACTTGAACGGATCGCCGCATCGATTGGCGCTGAAGTCGTCCCGTTCACCGCAGAGCAGGCGCAGCTGGCATTGGACGCCTTCAGGCGATTTGGCAAAGGCCGCGGCGCAAAAGCGTCGTTGAATTACGGCGACTGCTTTGTCTATGCACTCGCCAAAGAGCTCAAAGCGCCAGTGCTTTTCAAGGGCAGCGATTTCGCACAAACCGACATCGAGTCCGCCTGACTGAACGTGATGATAACATGATCTTCGGCGCCAATGGACATGAAGCCTGCTGCATATGTGACAATCCGCGAGCACAAAATTCCGAGCGCCGACAGCAAGCCCTACATCGCGGTCGAGGGGCCGGATCATTGTCTTTGGTTCTGCGAGAGCGGCGCCGGAAAAATCGGCCGGCTCGATCCCGATCGCGGCACGTTCACGGAGTTCGCGCTGCCGGACAGGAGCGCAACGCCGATCGGCATCACCACCGGCGCCGACGGCAATCTGTGGTTTGCCGAAAAGGCCGCCAACAAGATCGGCCGCATCACGCCGCGCGGCGCGATCGCGGAATTCGGGCTGCCGACGCCGCATGCCGGGCCTGACGGCATCATCGGCGGCCCGGACGGCGCCGTCTGGTTCTCCGAGAGCGAAGTGAGCCGCATCGGCCGCATCACGCCCGACGGGCGCATCAGCGAATTTGCCGACGGCATCACGCCGGGCGCAAAGCCGCTGTCGATCTCGGTGCGCGACGGCGCGCTGTGGTTCAGCGAGGCCGCCGGCAACCGCATCGGCCGCATCACGGTCGACGGCAAGGTCACGGAATTTCCGATTCCGAGCCACGACAGCCAGCCGCGCGCCACGGTGGCGCATCCCGACGGCAGCATCTGGTTCGTCGAGACTTCGACCAACGCGCTCGGCCGCATCGACCGCTCAGGCCGCATCACCGAGCATCCGGTGCCGACGCCGAACGCGTCGCTGCGCGGCGTCACCGTCGGCGCCGACGGCGACCTCTGGTACACGGCGAACTTCGCCAACAAGATCGGCCGCATGGCGCCCGACGGTGTCGTGCGCGGCGAATACGATATTCCGACGCCGAACAGCGGCGCGCGCTGCATCACAGCCCTCGCCGACGGTCGGCTGTTCTTCACCCAATACGACGCCGGGTTGATCGGCGAAGTGGTCTTACGCTGATTGAGCCGTTTCCCGGGCGCAGCGCAGCATGGAGCGAAGCGGAATGGTGCGCTGCAGACCCGGGATCGTCACGAACTCCGAGTCTGCGACGATCCCGGATCAGCGGTGCACCACTTCGTGCTGCACCGCATCCGGGAAACGGAAGTCTCGTAAAAGCCGCGCCCAGATGCCATCTTAGGCGCGTGAGAATCAGCGATAGCGGCCACCTTGGCTGACCCTTTGAAGCGCACGATCGAGCCCGCCGAACCGCCGAGCCCCGCGCCCGGCGGCATTGCCGCGCGCGCGCAGGCTGCCGCGGGCACGCCGTATCTCGCCGGGCTCAATGCGGAACAGCGGCTTGCGGTCGAGACGCTCGACGGCCCGGTGCTGGTGCTGGCCGGCGCCGGCACCGGCAAGACCCGCGTGCTGACCGTGCGCATCGCCCACATCCTCAGCCTTGGCCGCGCCCGGCCCGGCGAGATTTTGGCCGTCACCTTCACCAACAAGGCGGCGCGGGAGATGAAGAGCCGCGTCGGCGACATCGTCGGCGGCGTGGTCGAGGGCATGCCGTGGCTCGGCACGTTCCATTCGATCGGCGTGAAAATCCTGCGCCGCCACGCCGAGATGGTCGGGCTGAAATCCGACTTCACCATTTTGGACGTCGACGACCAGATCCGGCTGCTCAAGCAATTGCTCGAAGCCGAGAACATCGACGAGAAGCGCTGGCCGGCCCGCGTGCTGGCCATGCTGATCGACGGCTGGAAGAACCGCGGCCTCACCCCCGAGCAGGTGCCGCCCGGCGAAGCCGCCGTGTTCGCCAACGGCAAAGGGCTGAAACTCTACAAGGCGTTCCAGGAGCGGCTGAAAATCCTCAACGCCGCCGACTTCGGCGATCTCTTGCTCGAATGCATCCGGCTGTTCCGCGAGCAGCCCGACGTGCTGCGGCAATATCAGGCGCGCTTCAAATTCATTCTGGTCGACGAATACCAGGACACCAACGTGGCGCAGTATCTGTGGCTGCGGCTGTTGGCGCAGCGCGCGAATAAGCCCTCTCCCCTTGCGGGAGAGGGCGGTTCCTCGCGCAGCGAGGAACCGGGTGAGGGCCCGGGCGCCGCAGCACTGCCCTCACCTGGCGCGCTACGCGCGCCGGCCTCTCCCGCAGGGGGAGAGGCAAATGCAAAAAACATCTGCTGCGTCGGCGACGACGATCAGTCGATCTACGGCTGGCGCGGCGCCGAGGTCGACAACATTTTGCGCTTCGAGCACGATTTTCCCGGCGCCAAGGTGATCCGGCTGGAACGTAATTACCGCTCGACCGGCCATATCCTCGCCGCCGCCTCGCACATCATCGCCCACAACGAAGGCCGGCTCGGCAAGACGCTGCGCACCGACGACGAGCTCGGCGAAAAGGTCGGCGTCACCGGCTCGTGGGATTCCGAGGAAGAAGCCCGCACTGTCGGCGAGGAGATCGAACAGCTGCAGCGCGGCGGCCATCGCCTCAACGAGATCGCCATCCTGGTGCGCGCCTCGTTCCAGATGCGCGAATTCGAGGACCGCTTCGTCACCCTCGGGCTTCCTTATCGTGTCATCGGCGGCCCGCGTTTCTACGAGCGCGCCGAAATCCGCGACGCGCTGGCCTATCTGCGGGTGGTGAACTCTCCGGCCGACGATCTCGCCTTCGAGCGCATCGTCAATGTGCCCAAGCGCGGCCTGGGCGACGCCACGGTGCAGCTGTTGCACGACCACGCCCGCAAGCGCCGCGTGCCGCTCACCGAAGCCGCACGCGCCATCGTCGAGACCGACGAGCTGAAACCGAAACCGCGCGGCGCGCTGCGCGGCGTGCTCGAAGCCTTCGAGCGCTGGCGCAAGCAGCGCGATGCCCTGCCGCACAACGAGCTGGCCGAGATCATCCTCGATGAATCCGGCTACACCGAGATGTGGCAGAAAGACCGCTCCGCCGACGCCGCCGGCCGCCTGGAAAACCTCAAAGAGCTGGTCCGCTCCATGGAGGAGTTCGAGAACCTGCAGGGTTTTCTCGAGCACATCTCGCTGGTGATGGACAAAGACAAGAGCGCCGACGCCGACGCCGTCAATATCATGACGCTGCATTCGGCCAAGGGCCTGGAATTCGACACCGTGTTCCTGCCCGGCTGGGAGGAAGGCCTGTTCCCGCACCAGCGCACGCTCGACGACCAGGGCCGCGCCGGCCTGGAAGAAGAGCGCCGCCTCGCCCATGTCGGGCTCACGCGGGCGCGCAAGCGGGCAAAAATCTATTTCGCCACCAACCGCCGCATGCACGGCCTGTGGCAGACCAACATCCCGTCGCGTTTTCTGGACGAACTGCCCGAAGCCCATGTCGAAGTCACCGAAGCCCAAGGCGGCTTCGGCGGCTATGGCGGCTACGGCGCCTCCCGCTTCGACGCCACCACCGCCTTCGGCTCCAACTACACCACGCCGGGCTGGCAGCGCGCCCAGGCGAAGAAAGGCGAAGGCGGCGGCAGCTTTGCCGAAAGCGTCTCGCGCTACGACGCCGCCGACGACGATCGACCCCTCTCCCGTTCCGGGAGAGGCCGCGCCGCAGGCGCGGGTGAGGGCCCACGGACTCCCAGCGCCACCCCGCGCCGCCTGCCGCTCACCATCGAAGGCGAGCTGGTGGCCAAATCCACCGGCACCGTCTCCGCCTTCACGCTCGGCGACCGGGTGTTTCATCAGAAATTCGGCAACGGGAATGTGACGGCGATCGATGGCAATAAGCTGACGATTCAGTTCGACCGGGCCGGGGAGAAGCGGGTGGTGGATAGTTTTGTGGAGCGGGTGTGAGGGGCCGGATGGCCAAGAAACCGGCCCGAGCGGCAAAGCATTTCGGAGCGAAAGCCAAGATTGATAACCCGACCCCTCATCCGCTTACGCAACACCAATGGACAATGATCTTAACGCCAGTGCAGCTCAGTGACGGGGCTAGGCCGTCGATAGAATGGCTCGTTGGGATGTATCGATTTTTTGATCAATTCGAAGGCCCTCGCCCTAGTCAAGTAAAGGTTAAAATTCGCGGCTTGATTAACCGGGTCGATGCGCTGCTAGCGAATTTCACAGGCGGCAAGTGGGATGTCTTTTTCGCACTGGCAAATGATGATCGTACTGTGAGCGGGACTGGAAAATTCGGTCAAACTCCAAGGCTCGATACCTATAGACTGATTGAGCAAAAGTTTGCTGAGTTGGAAAAGCTTCGCCACTTACTGGTAGTTGCGCAAGAAAGAACGACTCGAGCCGTGCCCGGACCCTCCTTCGCAGCGAAGAATGTAAGAGACCTTGTTGGCGGGCTAAGTAAAGTCCTTGACGAATACAGCGACCGCCGATTTCAACGCTCTCCTGCAATTGTTGCTTTCGTCGAGGCAGTTTGCCAAGTCGCCGATCCGAAGATTGGAAGTGGTTCGATTGATGAAGCGATGAGGCGCGTGGTGAAGATGCGGAGAAATCACGATGCGCAACGTCCCCATGGTGCAGTCGGCACGAAAGAAAATTGACAACTCCGTCTTTGCGATTCCGAGAGTCGCAGGGTAACCCTGGCGCGCATGACGTCGTGATAAATTGGGTGACGGAGTCCGGAACACATGCTTACCAACAGCCGGGACATTAAGCGCCGTCTGGAGCGCGAAGGCTGGGTTGTCGAGCGCGTCGCCGGCTCCCACCATGTCTTTAAGCATCCGCGGACAAGGGCAACGATAGTCCTGCCTCATCCAAAGAAGGACTTGGGTCGCGGCCTCGTTCGTAATATCTATAAGCAGGCTGGATGGCAGCCTGATTAGTCGGACCATGGCCCATTACGTCGCAATTGTGGAAGACGCCGGCGCCGAAAAGGCTGTCGGCATCTGGTTTCCCGATCTTCCCGGCTGCTTTTCAGCTGGCGACGACGTCGATGACGCGTTGCGCAATGCTCATGAGGCTCTGGCTCTCTACGCCGAGGCGGAGGCGCAAGAAGGTCGCGCTTTGCCAAAGCCCCGTAGCATCACTGCATTGAAGTCCGACCCGGCGGTCATCCCCGATTTGCGGGATCATATGGTGGCTTTGGTTGCGCTCGATGCCCGGACCGTCCACGCGGCGGAATAGAATGGCGAAGAAGGCAAAAAAGAACAAAGCGACGCCGAGCTTCGCCGACGATATTCGCGCCAGCTTGCAGGAGACGCTGAAATATGCGCGCGGCGAGAAGGCCGACGTAATTGTCCATCGTGTCGTGGTGCGCGATTCCGACGCGCGCGAAGCCCGGCACAAGCTCGGCCTGTCGCAACGCGAATTCGCGTCGCTTGTCGGTACGGCAGTCGGTACTGTGCGCAAGTGGGAACTCGGCACGCGCCGCCCGTCCGGCGCTGCGCGCACCTTGATCGAGGTCATCAAGAACGAACCGAAAGCCGTCCGCCGCGCGATTGCCAAAAGAAACTCGGCGGCGTGACGCCGATCTCGATCTACATCGACGCCCACGCCTACCCCGCAAAGCTGGAGATTTATCGCGTCGCCGAGCGCCGACGTCGTCGAAATATGGACACGTTCGCTAATAGCTCCGTCAGCGTCACCACCGCGGATAATACGACACGCCGCGGGCCGGCTGTCTGCCGGGCGGCGGCGGCGGCGGCTGATTATAACCGGATGAGCCGAACCAGCCGCCGAAGTGCCCGAAGAACCCGCCGTCGTCGCGCGCGATGTACACCCTGGGCGACGGCGCGCGGGTGATAAAGCCGCCCTGCGGCTGGTTGTTCAATACCGCGACGAATTCGGTGCGATAGTTGGTCTCGCTCGACAGCGGCTCGTCCGAGATGATGATCGAGGACAGTGGCACTGCCGTCGGCGCGATCTTGTCGAGCACTTCCTGCGGGAAGGTGATGCGGTCGAGCGCGTCCTTGGCGTTGTCGCCGTTGTCGATCGAAACCTCGGTCCAGCGCAGACCGCCGCCGTCGCGCGCCACCGCGGTGAAGATGTGGGTGCCGATCGGCTTGTCCGGGTCCTTGATGGTGACCGGGAACTCCTGGCTGAAGTCGTACAGCTCGCCGCCGTCCGACCATTTCTTGTGCGTGGCGCGCCGCACGTAAAGCTTCTGCGTCGCACGGCTGATGTAGATCGACACCGGGCTGCCGGCGAGCTTCGCGGCCGTTGCGGCGCTGGCGGTCTCGGCCCGCTTCGCCGCGGTGGCCTTGGCGGCAGCTTCCGCGGCTGCGGCGGCATCCTGCTTCGCCTTCAGGTCGGCCTTGGCGGTGTCGAGCTGCGCAGCCAGCGCCTGCGCTTTGGCGGCGGCTTTCTGCTGCGCGTCCTGCGCTGCGGTCTGCGCAGCGGTTTTGGCCTGATCGGTCATTTTCGGGTTGGCGTTGGCGGCAGCGAGCACCTTTTCGGCATGGGCGAGCTCGGCATCGGCACGGGCCTTGAGCGGCGTCAGATTGCGCACCGCCGCAAGCGCCGCGGCAGCCGCACGCTTGGCCGGCGCGACAGCGGCCTTCGCCGCGACTGCCGCCTTGGCGGCATCGTCGGCGTCGCGGGCAGCCGCTGCGGCGAGCCCCGGCGCCGCGTCAATCGCATCCTGCTTCGGCACGAACAGGGCCGGATCGGAAAACGCCACCGGCTCGGAGTCCGTCGGCGAAATAATCACCCGCATCCCCATCGGCGCCTTGTCGAACACTTTTGCGGCGAAATCGAACGGCATGCGAATGCAGCCATGCGAGGCGGCGTAGCCGGGCAGCGGGCCGCCGTGCAGCGCGACGCCGTTCCAGGTGATGCGCAGCATGTTCGGCATCGAAGCGTCGTCATAGAGGCTCGAGTGGTGCTCCTTGTTCTTCTCGAGGA